>Ga0114129_10014383_pt1 | contig 11280 bp, 9 predicted proteins | sample RhiMetdeltSRZDD1_FD_80071 | JGI IMG/M metagenome (GOLD analysis project Ga0114129, IMG submission 80071) | Populus rhizosphere microbial communities from Tennessee, USA - Rhizosphere MetaG P. deltoides SRZDD1 (version 2) (version 2) | ecosystem: Host-associated > Plants > Roots > Rhizosphere >... | reverse complement strand
CCACACCCTGATCGACGCCTATCGCCGGCTCGACACGTCGACGCCGTTGGTGATCGCCGGCCCGGAGTCGCATTCGCATGACTACGTCGAGCTGCTTCGCCGGCTGGCCGCCCGGGACTCACGCGTCCGGATGATCGGCGCACGCTATGGCGCCGAGAAGGCGTGGCTCCTTCAGAATGCGAGCGTCTTCGTCCAGCCATCGACCGTCGAAGGACTACCGATCGCGCTGCTGGAGGCGATCGCAGGGCGGCGGTACACCATCGTCAGCGACATCCCGGAGAACACAGAGGTCGTGACAGGCGGCGACCACCGGCATGGTCTGGTGTTCAAGACGGGCGATGCCGGTGAGCTCGCGACGCAGCTCGCCAAGGCGCTCGCGAATCCACGCCGACAGCAGGAGGCCGACGACTGTCGGCGCGCGGTCCTGTCTGAGTACGCGTGGCCGCGGTTGGCCGCGGACACCGAGCGCGTGTACCACCGCGCGCTCTCGCGGACGCGTTCGTAGCGATGTTCGCTCCGACGACTGCCCGGTCGATCCGGTCCCGCGGACGCGCGGGCGAGCTGGCGGTGGGAGCCGGCGTCGCCGCGACCGCGGTGGCCGTGGGGCTTGGCGCGGTTCAGTACCCGACGGCTGCCCTGCTGGCCGCGGGCCTGCTGCTCTTGTTCGCGATCGCGGCGCAGTTTCCGGTCGGACCCGGCGCCGCGATCGTGATCGTCCTCGCCGCCGTCCCGATCGCGACCGGGCTCACGATCGACAGCACTACCCAGGGCTCTTTCTCGACGGACGTGACGGTGCTCAAGAGCCTCGACGAGCTCGTGCTCATCCCCGGGTTCGTGCTGCTGATCGTGCGCGGCGCGGCGCTGCCGCGCGAATATCGCCTGGCGGGAGTGATCGCGCTGAGCGCGCTCGCGGCGAGCGAGCTTTCGGGTTTCGTGTCGACCGACGCCCCGCTCGGGCTCCAGGCGGAGGCCGCGTGGCAGGACTTCCGCTGGCTCGGTGCCGTCGGGTGGGGGATGGTCCTGCTGGACTGGGTTCCCCGGGAGGCGCGCGTGAGCTGGGCGTTCCGGATTCTGGCCGGCTGGAACATCGCGAACCTGATCGTCGCCGGCCTCCAGATCATGGGCGGCGGCGCGTCGTCGTCGCGGTTCTCGATTCCCGTGGTCAGCGGCGTCTTCGGCCATCCGACGCCGGGCGCCATCGCCGCGACCATGCTGCTGACCCTCGTCATCGCCGACCGTGCGTCGTCGCCGCCGCGCCTGACCCGAGCCGAGGTGCGATGGGCGCTGGTGATCGCGCTGCCGGCGCTCGCGGTGAGCCTGCGGTTCAAGCCCCTGCTCGCGCTCGCGGCCACCGGGCTGCTGATTCTCCTGGTGCGCGACGGCCGCCGGTACGTCTCCGCCGGGATCCTGCTCGCGTCGCTGCCGGTCTGGCTGACGATCGCGGTCGTGGAGCTCCAGAACGTCGACACGCGCGGCGCGTCGCCGACGGCGAACCCGGTCGCGAGCGCCGTCGCTCATGCCCCGCCGCGCGCGCTCCTGGTCGACGGAGCCGAGCAGATCGCGCGGCGTGAGTTTCCCTTCGGCGGTGGCCTCGGCACCTACGGCTCGGGGCTCAACGAAGTGGTGGAGCAGCGCAGCTTCGACTCGGTTGGTCTGGGTGCCACCGACGGTTTCAACACGGAGAACCCGCGCTACCGGGCGGACTCGCTCGTCGCGCGCAACCTCGCGGAGCGCGGCATCCTCGGGATCGCCTTCTGGCTGGTGGGGATGGCGGCGCTGATCGTCCTTGCGCTGCGGCTCGGCGGCGGGCATCTCTTCCCGGCAGCCGCGCTCGTGAGCGCGCTCGCGGTCGCTCCCGTCTCGCCCTCGCTGAAGGCCACCAACGAGACCTTCCTCTACCTGCTGCCGACGACCTTCGCGATGCTCGCCCTGCCGACGGCGCGCAGCGCCGAGCGGGAGCCGGAGCGGGCGCCATGAGCGAGTGCGACGTCCTGCACGTGCTGTGGAGCGGCGGCCTCGGCGGCACCGAGCGCCACGTCTCCGGCCTGGTCGCCGGCGGCGCCGGGCAGAGCCGGTTCGCTCAGCGCGCTTTGTTTCTCCAGGGCGAAGGGCCGATCGGTGACGACCTGACGGCGCGCGGGCTGGCGGACCGCGTCGGGTTCCGGAACGGCGTCGACCCGAAGGCGCTGCTGCGCCTGGCCCGCCTGACCCGCAGGCTTCGCCCCAAAGTCGTCCACCTCCACACGCGTGCGCTGGCCGCGCGGCTCGTGCTCCTGATGGCCGCGCCGCGCGCTCGCCACGTCTACACCGAGCATGCCCCGGGAGCGGTGGCGGGGGAGTTCCGCTTCGTGCTCTTCTACCGGCTGTTCGGGAAGACGATCAGCCGGTTCGTGGCGATCGCTCCGGAGATGGCGCGGTGCATGCGCGAACGCGGCGCGGACCCTGAGCGCGTGGTCTCGGTTCCTCACGGCGTGACGATCCCGCCGACCGTCAACGGCCACGGGCAGGACCGGGGCGGTGCGACGATCGGGACGGTGTGCCGGCTCGAGGCGCCCAAGCGCGTCGATGTCTTCCTCGACGTCGTCGCCGAGCTCCATAGCCGCGGTGTCCCGTGCTCCGCGATCGTCGTCGGCGACGGGTCTGAGCGCGACGCGCTCGATGCGGCCGTCCACGAGAAGGGCATCGCTAACGTGCTTACCTTCGTCGGCCGGCAGGAGGATGTTTCGACATGGCTCGATCGCTTCGACGTGTTTCTCATCACCTCGGAGGTGGAGACGTTTGGGATCGCCGCTCTTGAGGCGATGGCGCGCGGCGTGCCAGTCGTCGCGATGCCGAGCGCGGGTGGACTGCCCTCGCTCGCCGAGCGCGGCGGCGTCCTCCTGGGAACCCGCGATCCCGCGGCAGCGGCCACGGTCGTCGCTGACCTGCTCGACTCGCCCGAGCGGCGCGCGGAGGTCCGCCGCAGGGGCACGAGCGTCGCGCGGGAACACCAACTCGAGCACGTCGTCGCCGCACTCGACAACATGTACGGCGAGCTGATCGCGTGAAGGAATCTGCAGTCACAGTCCTCGCTCGGGTGTTGCGGCGTCGCATCGGCGTCGCGCTCGCGTGCGCCCTGCTCGTGCCGGCGTCGGCGCTCGCATACTCGTACGCCCAGGAGAAGGAATATTCCGCGTCGGCATCGCTCCTGTTCCGTGACCCCGGCTTCACTCAGAAGCTCTTCGGCACGCCGTTCTTCACGCCGTCGAGCGATCCGGACCGCGAGGCGGCCACCAACCTGAGGCTCGTCTCGCTCGGGGTGGTCGCGGGACGCACCGCGGACAAGCTGGGTGGAGGCCTGACGCGCAAGGAAGTTGCGGAGAAGGTCGATGCGAGCTCCGAAGGGCAGTCGAACGTCGTCGCGATCACGGCGACCGCCGACAGCCCGCGGTTGGCCGCGCGCCTCGCCAACACCTTCGCCGAGGAGTACATCGCGTTCCGGCGCGACGCCGACCGGTCGAAGATCGAGGAGACGCTGGGGATCATCCGCGGCCAGCTGGCCGGCCTGGCGCCGGCGGAGGTCGGGGGCACACGCGGACGCGAGCTCAGACGTCAGAAGGCGCAGCTCGAGCTGCTCAGGTCACTGCAGACGGGCAACGCGGAGGTGGTCCAGCCGGCGGACCTGCCGACGAGCCCGTCGTCGCCGCGGACGCTCCGCAACCTGATCGTCGGAATCATCGTCGGGATCATGCTCGGCATCGGCATGGCGTTCCTCGTCGACCGGTTCGACAGGCGGCTGCGCGACGTGGACGAGGTCAAGGACATCTTCGATCGTCCCATCCTTGCCCAGGTGCCGAGGGACAAGTCGCTCGCGCGCCGCGAATGGAATGCCGACAACCGTTCGCCCGCGATAGCCGAGACGTTCCACATGCTGCGGGCGAACCTTCGCCACGTGCACTCGCGCGAGCGCATCGACTCGGTCGTCGTCTGCTCGGCCGCCGCGGGCGACGGCAAGACCACGGTGGCGTGGAACCTCGCCGTCGCCGAGGCGGAGACCGGCCGCAGCGTGCTCCTGATCGAGGCCGATCTGCGGCAGCCCGACCTGTCGACGCGCTTGGACATAACCCGTACCCCCGGCCTGAGCGAATTGCTGGCGGGAGTCGTCGACTTCGACGCCGCCGTGCGCCGCGTCCCCGTCGCGCCCGCGTCGTCCCCAACCCAGGGGGACTACGGGGTCGACGTCATAACGGCGGGCAGGCGGCCGCCCAACCCGACCGACCTGATCGAGTCCGAGCAGATGGAGGACCTGCTCTGGCGGGTGGGCGACATGTACGACCTCGTGGTGGTCGACACGCCGCCCACGACCGTCGTCTCGGATTCCCTCGCGCTCCTGAGGCAGGTCAGCGGCGTCGTGATCGCGGTCCGGCTCGGCAAGAGCACTCGGGAGGGCGCCGAGTCGCTCCAGCAGCAACTCAGCTACCTCGACGCGCAGACGTTCGGAGTCGTCGTCGTCAACTCGACCAGCAAGACCCCGGAGCTATACGGATACGGCTATCTGGCCGACCTGCCGCGGCGCCGCGAGAAGCGCGAGGACGGCGAGCCGAAGAAGCTGCCCGCGAAGGGGTCGTCCGACCAGGCCGTGCCGGACTGGGTCTACAACAGGTTGACGGTCGTGGGCGACGAGGCCCCGCTGGCGGAGTTCGTCGAACGCGCGGAGGGGAAGAAGGACGCCGAGACCGGCAAGCCGGTCCCGCTCGACTTCGAGCGGCACGTCCCGGAGCCCGCCGGCCCGACTGCGAATGGCGACGGCTGGTGGCACTGGAACGCGATGTGGCCCGACCGCAAGGGCGAGGCGGGCAGCGGCGAGGTCATCTACCTGTTCGCATCCGCCCGGTCGATGCCTCAGGAGTGGCTCGTTCGGGCCTCACAGGGGCATCCCGATCTCTCGTTCGCCCTCGAGTTCGTGCAGGAGGAAGGCAAGACGGCGGGTGGCGTTCGCTGGAAGGCCGGGGCGCTCGTCGAGACCTGGAGCGTGGATCCGGAGACCGCGGACTGGGTCGAGTACGACGAGAGCGACGACGAGCGCTCGCTGACGTAGCGCTACTCGAGCTCGTCGCGGAGCTTGCGCATCGCGCCGTACACGCGTCCCCGCGCGGTCGATTCGCGAACCTTGATCAGCTTGGCGATCTCCGGGACGCTGAGCTCGGCTCCGTAGCGCAGAGCCAGCGCGTCCTGCTCCTCGGGGCTCAGGTTCTCGAGTGCGCGCGACACCGCATCGCGGGCCTCGATCGCCGGGGCCGGATCGGGCGCGGCGTCGCTCGCCCCGGACGCGACGCGCTCGAGCGCGCGCTTCTCGGCACCGGTGCGGCGGGTGTGATCGCGCAGGCAGTTCAGCGCGATCGAGTACAGCCACGTCTTCTCGCTCGCCTTGCGGCGGTCGAATCGGCGGCGCCCGCGAATGGCGCGTTCGAACGTGTCGGCGAGCAGGTCCTCGGCGAGCGGTCTATCCGCCGTGCGATAGATCAGAAAGCCGAGCAGGCCCTCGGCATGCTCGGCATACAGCCCCTCGAACGCTTCCCGCCGCACCGCGACATGATGGCCGATTGCCTCCCATTGACGAATTCGGCCTCTCGTTCGTATTAGGCACCGAATGACCGAGAACGACCCTGATCGCCTGCCCGACGACCTCCGCGAGGTGGACGCCCGGCTGCAGGCGCATAAACCACAGGTGACAGCCCTGGAGCTCGACCAGCTCAAGCTCCGGACCGCGGCCCGGGCGTTCCGTGCCCCGACCTATGGGAGACAGCAACTGATGCGATCGAAGTTGGTAAGCATGCTGCTCGTGCTCGGGCTCGCCGTGAGCGGCGGTGCCGCCGGTGTCATCGCGAGCCACGACAGCGGCAAGGGCAAGAGCGCCGACAGCAGCCAGTACAAGCCTGGCAAGGGCTGTGGCGACAAGAACCACGTGCACCAGCGCGAGGACGAGTGCAAGAAGCCGCCTAAGTAGCGGGAGCTACATAGCGGAGTCCGAAGAGGGGGCCGGGAGACCGGCCCCCTCTTCTTTGTTCACTCGATGGCCGGCGACCTGAGGCAACAGCCGGTGGCCGTTGCCGAGTCCCCGACGTAGTCGGCCACGTACGACCCGTCGCCGTTGATCGTCACGACGTAACGCTGGACGCTGCCCGAGGGATAGGTCACCGTGCACGCCCACGGGTTCCCGAGGTCGCGCTCGCCCTGCGACTCGCAGCGCGACCGCGTTGCGTTCTTCTCATGTGGCACCTGGGGGTCCGGGGCGGTGAGCATCAGCCGTTCGACCGCATCTGCGGTCACTCGCAGCGGGTGCTCCTGCCGCGCCAGCAGTGCGTCGTCTGCGCCGCCGCCTCCCAGTGCCGCCACGACCGCGGCGGCGCACGCGACGACGAGCGCCGTCACCACGAGAACTTCGCGCACGGCGATGCCGGCGATCAATCGACCACCGAGAGCCGCTCGTTCTTCGCGATCGGGCGCATCCTGGCGACCCACTTGCGCGGGTCCGACGTGTCCGCGTACTGGACGAGCGACCGCGTCAGCTCGTCTCTGGGATTGAGCCGCAGCGCGGCGTCAGCGGCCGGACGAGGGTCGAGCCCGGCTGAGCCGCGGACGATCGCAAGGCCGTACCTGAACTCCCAGTTGTCGGGGTCGCGCTCGACAGCGTGTTCGAGCGCCGGCACGGCGAGCTGGTCGAAGCCCCGCCTCACGTCGCAGAAGCCCAGGACCTCGTAGGGCTCCGGGCGGATCTCGAGTGTTCGTATGGACGCGGCCGCCCGCTCGCTCGCCTCCACGCAGTCGCCTCGCTGGAAGGCGGCAACCGCGTCGTCGAGCTGGCGCTGTGAGACGAAGAGAAGGACGGGCGCGAGGGCGCCGATCAGGACGACCGTGCCGAGCACGAGCCGCGCTCCGCTCGTGGGCCGGGGGCCGCGTCGTGTCGAACGTGCGCCGCGGGCCATCGCAGCTCCCCCGACACAGAACAGCCACGCCATCACGGCGGGCATCTCCCAGTCCCAGTCGATGCCCGCGTGAAGCGCGAGTGCGAGGAAGGCGGCGAAGAGGACGGCTTCCAGGGAACGGTCGCGCGCTCGCCACGGAGCGGTGCTGGCGAGGAGAGTGAGCACGACGATCGCCACGAGTGCAAGCCCGACCAGTCCCAGTTCCTCCAGGCTCTCGAGATACAGCGAATGCGCGTCATCGATGACGAGCGTGTTCGGGCGCTCGCGCATCCACTCGAGCCCGTAGGTGCCCGCGCCGGTGCCGTGCAGCGCCTCGCCTCGGAAGCCGTCGAGCGCGACGTCCCACTGCTCGATCCGGCCGGTGTTGGCGGCGTCGCGGAGCCGGTCGCGCGCCTCCTCGGGCCGGCCGGATGTCGAGGCGTTCACGAACTTGTCGTACTGCGTGTCCACCCGACCGCGAACGTCGAACGCGACGGCGGCGACGAGCACGAGCACGATCCCGGCAGCCCAGGCGGCCCGTGTTACCGGTACGCGCGAGCGCTCCGGCAGGGTGAAGCGGCGTAGGCGCGAGTCCAGCGGCCGTAGTGCGAATCGCAGTACGGCCGCGCCGAGGCAGCACGCCGCCACGAGCAGGGCGACGTCGTGCCCCTGGTCGGCGCCGGCGGGGCTCGTCGCCCTGTCGGTCCCCAGCAGGTTCGCGTCGTACGCGGCGTGCACCGCGAGCACGCTCAGCGGCACCGCCGCGATCACCGCGGAGGCGAGACCGCGCGGCCGCCCCACGATCGCGTAGACGACGAGCCCGACGAATCCGGCGAGGATCGCCCCGCGCGAGAACGTGAGCAGCACCGTCGCACACAGGACCGGGAGGGACGCCGCCGCCAGCACGCGCACGACCATCCGCTCGCGCAGGCTCGCCGTGAGATGAAGGCAGAGGATCGACCCGGTCGCAGCGAGCATGCCGACCGCGTTCCAGTACGTCAGCGGATAGCCCAGCCGCCCCTCGTACAGGCGCCGGTCGGTGGGGAAGACGTCGGGCAGCGTGCGCGTGAGGAAGCCGGCTACCGCGACGGCCACGATCCCCAGAGCGACGCCGCGAACCATCCAGCGCAGCGACCGCGAGCTGCGCGGCAGCGACCCGAACAGGACCAGTGCCACGAGGTACATGAACGCGCGGTCGAACTCGATGAAGGCGCGGCCCGGGGCGTCCGACCAGCTACCCGAGACGAGCACCCACACGCAGTAGAGAGCGAGCGCGCCCGCGGCGACCGCGAGCGGCCAGCTGAAGCCGGCGAAGGGATCCTCCGCCGTCATGATGCGGACGACGAGCACGAGGATCAGCACGATCGCAACGAACGCCGGCGTCTCGGGGAAGAAGCCGCCCGCGTTGAATGCGAAGTAGACCGTGAGCGCGCCTGGCAGCGCGAGCAGCGCCGCATTCGCCGCCCGGCCCGCGAGCTCCGCGTCGAACGTGCCCGGCGCCGCGCGCAGCATGAGCGCGGTGAGACAGCCCACCGCGATCACGGCGAGTACGGCCGCCGCCGGACCGCCGTTGCGGTACGCGAGATAGACCGCAGCCGCCGCGGGCAGGAGCAGCAGCAGCACGCTTCGCAAGCGATCTGAATCCAGCCGGCGCCTCATCCGGCGCACGACGGTAGCCGACGCGGCTAGCCGAGTACGTTCAGCGTGCGCGGGCCGACGCGGTACTCGACCTCGTCGAACTCGCCGATGAAGTCGCCGTCCACCTGGAGCGGGAAGGGCCGGTCGTCCAAGCTGGTCACGCGCGCGGCATCCACGCCCTCGATGCCCTCGATCTGCCGGTGACCCTGGACGGTTTCGGCACGGGCCGAGAACACGCGCGCGATCACGGTCGGGATCTCGCCGGGGGTCGACTTCTTCAGCACCGACAGCCCGAGCTGGCCGTCGTCGAGCTCACGGCCGGCGCATACGCGAATCGGCCGGTTGCGGAAGTAGGTAAACGGATCGCCGTTCTGCAGGATCACCGTGACGCCGTCGATCGTCCGCTCGTCCGTCTCGACTCGTACGCGGACCGGCTTGACGAGGTACTTCGTGTTGAACGTGGCGACGGCCGCGTAGGTGAAGTACCAGGGCCCGAGCCGTGCCTTGAGCCGCGGGTGCGCGTCCACGCGCTCGACGACGCTCGCGTCGAGCCCGATGCCCGACGCGAACACGAAGTGGCGGCCGTTGACGATGCCGGTGTCGATTCGCCGCGGCTCGAAGTCGTCGGCGATGCGGAGCAGGTGCTCGGTCGCGTCGACCACGTCGTTCGGGATCCCGAGCATCCTGCAGAAGACGTTCGTGGCCCCGCCGGGCAGGCAGGTCAGCGGCGTGTCCGACCCGATCAGGCCGTTGGCGGCCTCGTTGACGGTCCCGTCGCCTCCGAACGCGACGACCGCGTCGTATCCCTCCGCTGCGGCTTCGCGGCAGAGGTCCGTCGCGTGGTTGCGCGACTGGGTGTCGATGGCCTCGACGGCGTACCGGCCCTGGAGCGCGTAGACGACGAGGTTCTTCAGGCGGTCCGACACCGTCGTCGCGTAGGGGTTCACGATGACGAGCATCCGCTTCTTCGGGCGGCGCTCTGGGAGGACCCGCTCGGCCAGCTCCTCGGCGCGTTCGAGCGCGGTGTCAGGGCTGCGCGGCAACACATGGACCCTACCCGGGTCCGCGGCCGCGGTTACCTTGCGCGTCCGAAGCGCGCGGCGCGGGGGCGGTGACCCCGCTTGTGGGCGCGGTGGCGGGCGGAACGTCCGTGCGCGCGCCCGCGCCTCTTTGCACCGGCACGCATGTGGCCCGCGCTCCGGTCGCGGGCGCGGCGGTCGCCGACGCCCTTCAGCGTCCGCCCGCTTTCCGCCTGCTCGCCGGCGGCGGCCGGCACGCGGCGCGCGGACGGCGGCCGGTTGCAGTTCGCGTCCTGGCAGAGGAAGCGGCTCAGGTTGAGCGTCCACCAGCCGAGCGGCGCGCCCTGCGGCGGATCCCAGTAGTCGTCGTTGCCGTAGTCGAAGTAGAGGCCGTTGAACGGGCCTCCGGCCACCTTGGGCGACTCCAATCCGCACATCGTGTCCTCGAACGCGTCGTTGCAGTGGACGCCGTCGGTCGTGTTCGGCGCATCCGGCTGGAGCGCGCCGAGGTTGTGCCCGATCTCGTGGCGCACGACGTCCGCGCCGCAGAAGTCGCGGCCGTCGCGGAAGATCAGCGCCAGCTTGCCGCCGAAGTTGTTCAGGTTGGTCTCGCTACGGGTCGGGTCGAGCAGCGCCGTGCCCTGCCCGCACGATCGTGCCGGCGCCGGTCCGTCCAGCCAGACGACGTAGTTGTCCGTCAGGCTCGTGAGCTGCTCGAGGCCGGCGTCGTTCGGCGCGACTTGGAACCCCTGCTGGCGAAGCGCTTCGGACACCGCGTCGAAGGTGCCCGTGTGCGTGGCGGTGGCGAGCGCCGCGAGCTGTGCCTCCGTGAAGGGCAGCCGGACATCCGAGATGTCGAGCTGGCCCGGGCCGCACGGGGTCCCCACGTCGAATCGGATTGCACGGCCGTATTCGCCCTCGATCAGCGACGAGGCGTCGAACGCCGCCGCCTCGAGCTCGCCCCCGAGGGCGCCGAGCCGGCTTGCCCGGTCCGACGGGTGCGCGTAGATCGCGTGGTACCGGTATTCGCCGTTGTCGAACTGGTTCGCGCCCGGTGCGGTGTTCGCGCACCAGTCGGACACGGCGGCAGCGCTCGCAGACGGCGGGGCGCTCACGATGGGCGCCGGATCGGGGCCGTGCGTGCGCGCAGCGGAATGTGCCGCTGCGCCAGGAGCGCTCGACAGGAGGAGCGCCGCGACGAGGGTCGCGGCTGCGACGGTGGGGCGGCAGGCCATGCGTCCGCATCGGCCCCCGCGGCGCTCGCGCGCGCGTGAAGCCTCAGCTCCTGGACAAATGGCCTATGGGCGGGCGGGGGATCCGCTCCCATAGTCGAGGGCGTACCCCACATGGGAGTAGACACGACAAAAAGCGGCAACGCGCCAACTGAAAGCGGCAACGCGCCAACCGAGGCGCCGCCCTCGGTCAACCTCCTGACCGGGATCCGCGGCTCCGAGCTCATCCTGCCGAAGCTGCGCGTCGACCCGTTCGTGGCCGTGAGCCCGAAGCCGGGCGAGCGTGGCGCGCGGCTGCGGCGGCTGTTGCTGCGCACCGACGCGCTGGTCGTCCTGCTGGCGATCCTTCTCGTGGGACTCATCCGGTGGTCGGGCTGGGGGGACTCGACCCCGATCGGCCACCTGCTCGCGTTCGCCGTCGTCAGCACGCCGGCGTGGCTGGTCCTT
>Ga0114129_10014382_pt1 | contig 11281 bp, 10 predicted proteins | sample RhiMetdeltSRZDD1_FD_80071 | JGI IMG/M metagenome (GOLD analysis project Ga0114129, IMG submission 80071) | Populus rhizosphere microbial communities from Tennessee, USA - Rhizosphere MetaG P. deltoides SRZDD1 (version 2) (version 2) | ecosystem: Host-associated > Plants > Roots > Rhizosphere >... | reverse complement strand
GTGGATCCGTTTTTTCGCCGACCTGAAAGATGATCCACGAAATCACGCGAAATTGCACAAATTGTGCAGCGCACTCTATCCACACCCTTGACTCATGTAGCCGCTAAAGTTATAACCGTTTTCGGGCTCTGGATTCCTGCGAACTGCACTGCCCACCCCACCCGTTAATTTGGAGGTTCTTAAGTTTGTCAACGCACGTCGAATCTACTCCCGCTCTTCCCATTGACCTGTCTGGTTCTCTTTGCCTGAAGGACCTCGTTGATTTGCTCGCCAAGCAGTCGGATGTGCCGAGCCTCGAACAGCTGAATTTATGGCTCGAAAACGCCGTTATATCCGAAGACGAATTGGGGCCATACATAGGTTTCAAAGAAGCAAACTATTGGCGTCATAGAATCTGTCGTAATCAGTTCGTTGAGATGCTGGTCCTATGTTGGGGACCTGGTCATAGGACTCCCATTCATGATCACAACGGCTCGCATGGAGCAGTGAAAGTTTTTGAGGGAGTGCTGTGGGAAACTACGTTCAATTACGATGAACAACAAGGGCTCTGTTATAAGACTTCGCGGGAATGGAATGACGGAGACATTACCGGCGCCGCCGAACCTGATATTCACCAATTAGGCAACCCGGATGTTAGCGGCAAACGACTTATCACTCTTCACATCTACGCTCCTCCACTCGGAGTTCTAAAGACCTACAAAGTTGGCAGTCCGGAAATTACGACCTACACCCCAGACGATTCAGAACAATAGAGTGCGAATCCGGTGGGATCCCGTAAACGCGCAAACACACAAGCACTCCTCGCTGCTCTTTCGTTACTCTGCTTACTCGCAGTAAGTAATTGCCGTAACCAACAGAGTTCGCCGAACCAGATCACGGTCGCGGCAGCCGCCGATCTTGCTCCGGCTTTTGAAGAAGCTGGTCGAGCGTTTGAACAGCGACATTCCACCAAGGTCATTTTCAGCTTCGGCTCGAGCGGCATACTCGCACAACAAATTGAGAATGGTGCGCCCATCGATCTCTTCGCTTCGGCTAATACGGAATATGTCGAGGAATTGGATCGGAAGGGATTAATTGTCCCGGGCACCAAAGCAGTCTATGCACTCGGGCGCATAACGCTCTGGACGGTTAAGGACAGCCCATTAAAAATCGAAAAGATTAACGACCTGGCGCTACCGGAAGTTAAGCGAATCGCAATCGCCAATCCCGAGCACGCACCTTATGGCGCCATTGCGCGCGAAGCTCTACAGAATGCCGGGATTTGGGACGTGGTCCAACCGCGGGTGATTTTCGGCGAAAACGTGCGGCAAACACTTCAATATGCGCAGACGGGTAATGCGGATGTTGCTATCCTAGCGCTGTCATTGACTCTACAAAGTGATGGGCGTTGGGTGCTTGTGCCACAAGAGCTTCATCGTCCGCTGGATCAGATGCTGGCGGTGATTAAAGGTTCGAACCAGGAACAAGCCGCGCGAGAATTTGCGACTTTTATTAATGGTCCAGACGGTCGTCAGATTTTACGGAAGTACGGATTGACGCTACCGAATGAAGTTGTGCCCCAGCCATAGCTTTCAGGAAATCCGAAACACAGCGTTAGATGAAGAAGTTGTTCGATCATCTGTGGCCAGGCTGTTCGCCGACAAATGTTGTCAGCAGCAACTCGCTTCCATCCGTCCGAATTGTAATCGTCCCACTATTTCCAGTGGTCAGTACCTGCGCTCCACTAGCTCGCCAACGATCAACGACGTCCTCGTTCGGATGGCCAAACATTGACCGTTGGCCTACCGAAATTACGGCGAATCTCGGATGAGTTGCGTTTACGAAGGCGTCGGTCGATGACGTCCGGCTGCCGTGGTGTGGAACCTTCACCACATCCGCATCGACCGCTTGAGAGCTGTTTACGATAGCGGCTTCCGCGCGAGCTTCAATATCGCCCGTCATCAGCACTTTTCGGTTCCCGAACACGAGTCTTAACGTAACGGAATCGTTGTTCCGAGAAGGAGCCGATGGATCGTCGTTGAAGTTGGGCCAAAGAACCTCTGCGGTAACGCTGCCAAAGCGCAGAAGATCACCAGCCCCGATTAGCTGAAGCGGGACATTCTGGCTTACTAAGGTTGCCGTGAAATTCTGGAACTCCGGGTCGGCGCGCGGATTCCTGCCTGCTAACGCTGCGCGCACACGGAAGTTGCGAATCACATCGTTAAGGCCGTCAATATGATCCGCATCGGCATGAGTGACGAGAACATAATCGATCGCATCTAAGCCAACCGACCAAAGGTACTCAGACACGACTCGCTCGCCGATGCTCCGTCCATTTTGTGTGAACTGAGTTTCGTTACTCGTGTCCTGCTTGGCAACGTTGGTGAAGCGTGGTTGACCTCCTCCGTCAATCAACAACGTCGCGCCGTCGGGCATTGTGACCAAAGCAGAATCGCCCTGGCCCACATCAAGGAAATCAATTCGAAGCTTGCTATCCAGTGTGCCTGCGCTGAATGGATGAAGAACGATCAGGACAAGCAGGAACAATTGAGCCCAGACAAGGATTGGAGTTGTTCGTGCCAGGTCCATTTCGCCGCAAAGAGGCACAAAACGCGCAAAACACGTGGGTACGAACACACGCTTGGTCGTCCTGCTATTTGTAACACCTAAATCGTTTCCTCCGGTTTCCGAGTTATTGCGCCTCTTGTGCTTTTTTGCGGCAGATTGAGGAATGGCTAGTGGATTCCACCTCGTTAACGCTATCGCGAGGGACGTTAACGGCGCATAGTAAATCCAATAAACGATTCCGGCTGGCCCTGAATAATGCGGCAGGCGAAGCGCGGCCAGGCCTACCCGTGCAAATGGGTCGACGCTATGGACCATCAGCCAATTAAAGATGTTCGCGAGTTGAATCAACGGCCCCGCCATCGTTTCGCTCAACTGCGCGATTAGCAAGGCTGCCATTGCTACGATGGCCAGTCCGGCCATGAGCATACCTACCACGATATTCAAGATGAGTGATGCCACTGACACGCGATGAAAGTAGATGACCATGAATGGCAACAACACAAGTTGGACACTCATTGATACGACAACGGCCGCAAAGATGTAGCGGAGGACTGGCTGCACGTGAAATCGCTCGAGCCGGGACGCAAATGGAGTCTTAAATAATCTGCACCGATGAAGTGAGCGCGCACAATCGATCTGCCATTGGCGCTCGCGCCAAAACAGAATTTCAGCAAAGGCTCTTACGCTGCGGGAGCAGCTGGGAGGATGTGGAGTGGTACTTGTAGGTCGCCAGGATCCTATTGCCGAAATTTTCTGAATCGTCGGCCAAGCGAGAACCACGATGGCAAGCACTGAAAGGCACGTAAGTTGGAACGAAGGATCAAAAAGATTGCGCGGCTCCCAGAGAAGCAGGACCAGTGCCGTCGCGCCTGCCGCATTTAGAGATGAGGCATGTCGAAACAGCAACTGTCCAAAAGCAATCACAGTAAACATCAACGCTGCTCGCGCAACGGAAGCGTCCGCTCCAACTGCCAGCGTATAGCCCCATAACACGCCTGTTGATACAAAGAATTGCAGTGCTCTCCTTTTCGTGAGCCGGCGCATCAGCAGGAACACGAAACTTGCGATGAAGCTGATGTGCAAACCGCTGATTACCAGCACGTGGAATGTTCCGCCTATGCGAAAGCGCTCGGCCACGTCAGGCGAAAGGCTATGACGATTGCCCAGTAACGACGCGTCGAGCACGCCCGCAGTCGCCGGCGAGAACCGTCGATTGATCTCTTGCTGAACGCGCCGTCGCCATTCATATAACAATGAAAGAGGGAGAAACACAGGAGCATCTATCAGACGTTCAATCAGGAATGGACTTTTGATAACAGCCGTTGCGTCGTAGCCCTTTCGATCCAGATACTCCGTTAGAAGAAGCACGCCTGGGTTCCGAAAATTGTCTGTGCGTCGCAAGTTAGTCCGCGCTCGGATCCTCGCTCCATGTTGTAAATCGAGTTCATTGAATGCGGCAATACTTTGCGGCGTCTGCAACCAGATTGATAGGGCCACAGTTCCGGAGACGGTTATGTCTTTGCCATCGTACCGAAGCTGCTCAACATTCAGAGTTACAAACGCTCTTTGGAAGGCGAAGTCGGGTGCCCCATCGATTACACCAGTGATCTCCACCTCTTTAGCACCAAGTTGGTGTTTATCAAGGAAGTATTTCAGCTGATTGGGAGGAATTAGTTGTTGGTCCTGGGTCTCAACGATCGTGCCGGTCATGAATACCGCGGCAATCAAAAGAATTCCTGAGGTGCGATGGCATTGCTTTACTAGAGCAACAAAAGCCATCGCGGAGAGAAGAACACCGCAGAAGACGATCGCGGCGTGAGGCATTCTTATGTAGTGGGCGACCAGGATGCCGATGGCAAACGCGGTGGCAAGTTGCGCCAGCGGAGCTTGAGCGAATAACGGCTGGTGAGGAGCGCCTTGCATTTACAGTTTTACTCAGAGTAGAGCAACGAAAGTGGTGAAAAATTATAGTAAAGCTTTGCATAAAAAGCGAAAATCCCACCCAACCCCAGTTGGTGGCAAAGGCTCTCAGTAATAAAGCTTCTGCAACTTGAGCGGGGGCGCATCGAACCTACGGCACGTTGAACTTAGCGAGTGCCCCTTCCCGCCCTGTTCTATTCAATCTTGATTAATAACTTTTAAGGTGATGCTAATGCGACTAGCGGATGTGCCACTCGAATCTTCACCCGGTCGTAAGTTGCACGACCGTTTCGACATGATGGGTCTGAGGGAACATATCAAGCGCCGCGACTGAAGTGAGCTGGTATCCATCGCCAAGTAACAGTTTTAGATCTCGCGCCAAAGTAGCTGGGTCGCACGATACATAAGAGATCTTTCGGGGACGCAATGCGAGAATGCGCTCAATCACTACTGGCTCGGCGCCCGTTCGAGGAGGATCCAGCAAAACAAAATCAAACTCCTTCTCCACTAAATCGATCCTGTTAAGCCACTCCGCTACTCTGGCAGTTATAACCGTCGCATTCGTTAATTGTGCGTTCGAGAGATTCAAACGAGCATAGTTTGCAGCAGCTTTGTTAGCCTCAACTGCTGTTGCTCTCGGGTAGCGACGAGCCAGCGGCAGTGTAAACAAACCGACGCCACAGTAGAGATCAAGCGCTGCCTGACCGTGAGTATCTGCGACAGCTGTTGCAATCAGTCGTTCCAGGAGCTCGTGGTTGATTTGAAAAAAGCTCGTCGCGCCAAACCGGTAAACTTCGCCACCGATCCTTCGCGTGACATCCTGATCTGAGTAACCTGCAAGCGGGGGCGCCAAAGCCACGCCTTCATCCCCTGAAACGGCTTCGATTTCCGTCAGGTCTTCCGGCAATGTGTCAGGCAAAAGCGAACGCACATTTTCCAGAGCCTGTTGAAGCTCGGGTCGCAGGACTGCACAGTCAGCGACGTCACAAACATCATGAGTGCCGCGCTCAAAGTAGCCGACTGTGCCGGCATTTCTGTCAACCTGCCAGTTTGCTCGCGCGCGATAACGCCACTGGTGAGGTGACGGAATGACGGAAATTTCCGGCGGATTTTCAAGTCGAGCGATACGATAAAGACAATCGCGGATAATGTCGCTTTTTAACCGAAGCTGAGCTTCGTAAGTTAACTGTTGGAAGTCGCAACCACCGCAACGACCAAAATACGGGCACGGCGGTTCTATTCGAAACTGCGATGGCTTGATCACTTCCAGGATGGAAGCGAAAGCGATTCTTCCCCGGAGCCGGTCAATTTTGATTCTGACTACATCGCCGGGAGCCGCGAGCGAAACAAAAATAGTGCGGTCTCCTGCGTGCGCTAACCCAAATCCGCCGGGCAGAATTCGTTCAAGTTCAACCTCGAAAGTTGCGCCTTCACTAACATTCATGAAGAGAGTCTAACGCACGAGGCGGACCAAAGTCCGCCCCTTGCAGGTGATGTGGATATTAGATGTTCATGGAGCAGGCGGGTACGGATTGGCGGCCCACTGCTGCGGCGGCGGTGGCGGCGCATAGTCTGAAGCAACGCTTTCCAGATCGAGCTTGATTCCACCAAGAATCCCGGCGGCAATGTTGTAGATGAATGCGCCGAGGGCGCCAAAAATGAACCCAAGCACGCCGTAAAATATGGGTATACCAATCATCATCAATACACCCATGATGATCGTCCCTATGCCACCCATTGCGCCATCACGAGGAGCCATGGCCGACATGGCTGCGCCGAAGATCATGAAAAACAATCCGTAAATCACACCAAAGATGAGCCCAAATACAAACATCACCAACGAGTGCATTTTGGCAACCGAAAAAACTCCAACGCGCCTGATCGTCATTTCAGCCATCACCGGTCCTCCTTTAGCGTACGAGAATTCTTCAGGAGCGTCCCTCCGTGGGCGCTCATGTTGTTAACAAGCGCGCCCTGGAAACGGAAGAAAAGGGCGCTCACGGAGGGACGCTCCTACAGGTAAAAAAGACTGAGCCGGGGCACACCAAAATTTTCGCGCAGTCGTTTCAGTAGCAAATTGTCGAGAGTTTGTTGGTACACATTCGTATCCATGTGTGCCCGGTAAGGTTGTAATTGCTTAACAACTTCACCGCGAATTGATTCGAGATCGTCTGCCGCCACGATTGAATGAAGCGCTTCGGTCACCATCCTCTCGAGGCCCGTTAGCGAGTCTTCAAGCTTGCGAGTATCAGCAACGTTCGCCGTAGCAAAGTCGTCCGTCAAAGCTGCGAGCAGCGACAGTCCACGTTCCAGCGCTTCAGTCAGATTATCTTCCCCAACTTGTTTCCGATGTTTCGCGGCTTCGCCTAGCGCAACTTTTAAATGCTCGAGATACTCGAGCACCGTCCGCCGCGAAAACGAAAGACTGTCATCGGCCTCTTCAACGACATGCTCCGCAGAGTCGCCGTTAGTAGTTCCCCCGACGCGCGCTTCCAACCATTCCGCGTATTGTGCTTCAACTTCTTCCTGGCAATACAGTAATGATTTTACAGAACGCTTTCGCGGCTTTGTTTCCCATGAATCGAAAGATCGTTCAATTCCGCGCAGCACAACATGCAGAGGCACGCCGATCTGTTTCCAGGTTTCAATAAGCGCCCAGTCAATGGGACTCAGAAGAAGATGCTTGCCACGTCGACGAATAAAGGTGTCTTCAATCTCTGTAAAGTAGTTGAAATAGTTCAAGTCGAACGGCTTCCGCTTCTTTCGTAAACGAGTCTCATTCCTTCCAGCGTGAGTGTTTCATCAACTAGCTCGATGACATCAGAGGCTGTTGCGATCAATGGTGCGAGACCTCCGGTTGCAATCACGCGCGGCGGACGGTATTCGCTGCCGAGTTCAGCAATCATTCGCTGTAGCACACCGTCCACCAATCCGGCAAAACCGTAGTAAAGGCCCGACTGCATGGCGGTTACCGTCGAGGAGCCAATGACTTTTTGCGGACGCTTGAAATCGACCCGCGGCAGTTTCGCAGTTCGCATGAACAGCGCTTCGGAGGAAATCATTATCCCTGGCGTGATCACGCCGCCGAGGTATTGCCCCAATGCATTTATTGCATTGAAGGTTGTGGCTGTGCCGAAGTCAACAACAATGCATGGAGCACCATATTTGTGTATTGCTGCCACCGCATCCACGATTCGATCTGCGCCGACATCGGAAGCAGGTTCATACAAAATCGTCAAGCCAGTATCAGTTGTGTTATCGATGAACAGTGGAGTCACATGGAAATAGTCTTCCGCCATTTTCTTCAACGTGTAGTTTAGGGGCGGAACCACTGACGCAACAGCGATGGCATCAATTTCTTTGAAGTCGAGACCTGCAAGCGCAAACAAATTTCGCGCGTGTACACCGTATTCATCTACAGTCCGCACGGCATTCGTCGTTAACCGCCAGTGAGCGACCAGTTTCTCACCAGCAAAAACACCGAGAGAAGTGTTCGAGTTGCCAACATCAATTACGAGAAGCATAACTGAGTTCTCTGTCTATTTTGTTGCCGGCGACATTGTCCAGCACGTCTTCAATGAAGTCACACGCGGTTAGTGCGCCGTTTTCATTTCGCAAAGCAGCGCTTACGCTTGATGCGTTCTGAGCATAGTGCGGCCTGTTGAGCAAAATGCCAAGCTCTTTCGCGACGCGCCCTGACTTATATGCATGTCGATAAAGAGTTCTGCTGGTGCCCAGACGCCTGGCATGTTCGGCGTTATCCGACTGATCGAACGCGAATGGAACGATCAAGGTGGGTATTCCTGCTCGTAAGCCCTGCGATGTAGTGCCGATCCCGCCGTGATGGACCATCAGGCACGCTCGAGCCAACAAAGGTTCATAAGGTGCGTATTCGACAGCGATCATGCTGGACGGCAGTGGCTGTTTAGGAAGATTGCGCTTATCACCAATCAGCAGCACGGCTCGACAACCAAGCGCTTCCGCGGCTGCGACACTATGATCGAAAAAATCGCGCGCCACCCACACAGCGGAAGAGCCAAGTGTAAACACGATAGGCGGCGAGCCGCGGTCCAGAAAATCGAGCAGGTCGCGCGTCATGCCTGACTTGCGGGCTTCATCATAGAAAGCAAAGCCGGTAATTCGAGTCTGAGATGGCCAGTCGGGTTGCGGCTGGGCAAAAACTGCAGAAAAGAGTGCAAGGACACGCGTAGGCGAATGTTGACCTTCAAATACCGGATTGCCGTAATCCGGCAGGCCCAGTTCCTCCCTGAAACGATTGATGACCTTCGGCTCATAGCCCCTTTTGGCCATGTCTAGGGCGAAGTTCATGAAACGGGGACCAAGATGCCTCAGGTGCGCTAACCAGCGCCAGAATGGCGGCACTGGAGGATCATATGCAGAGAAAAACGATGTGGGCGCCAGTACAGTTGAGATCCACTGCATTCCTGTTTTGTATGCGAGGAGTGGTCCAGCATAAGCGACAGGGTGAGTTATTAACAAGTCACTCTCTTCCGCGATGGGGGCGAGATCGGCATAGCTATCACGAACCCAGGGAAAGATAACCTCTTCCAGTAGAAACTTCGTACCGGACTTCGGTTCCATGATGCTATCGATTAGTTTTTGATCCTGCTGGTCCGGTGGTGGCACATCCGGTCGTATTGCAGCGAAACGCAGATTAGCAGCCTCAACTTTTTCCCGATACAGGCTCATGGTGGCAATCAGCGGATCATGACCGCGCGCCTTTAGCTCAGTTGCTATCGACATGTAAGGATGAAGATCGCCAAAAGAGCCGAAGGTTGCGATAACGATTCGTTTGCCTGAAGTCATTAAGAATTGGAAGGAGTTCTGCTGTTCTCTCTCAAGGTCGTCACGTCACCGGCATAGACTATCTTGATTTTGCCGTCGGCGGTCCGTAGACGCAATGCGCCATTCGTTTCCAAACCATGAGTCACACCGCGAATCGTCTTGTCACCAGTAACGATTTGAACAAACTTGTCGTTTGCATACGATGATCGTTTACACCACTCCGCGATGATTTGCCCTTCTTGACCGTCATTTAGAAGTTGATAATAGCGAATGAGCGCCGGCACCAACGGCGAAAGAATTGTTTCTCGTTTGACTGGTTGACCCGTTGCTTCTTCCAAGGATATCGCAGTTTTGAGCAGTGTCGGCGGAAGAGCCTCGGCCGTGAGATTAATACCGATTCCGAGAGCGATTGCGCGGCCTGTTGGCGTATCAGATGTTTCTGCAAGGATGCCGCAGATCTTCCGGCCGGCGACCAAAACGTCGTTGGGCCACTTGATATCCGACTCGAGACGACATTGCTCGCGCAATACGTCGGTAACGGCGATAGAGGCTAACAACGTTATCAGCGGCCAGCTTGCTTGTGGAATTCGCGGGCGAAGCAACATCGTAAAGTACAAACCAGCGCCTTTGGGCGAGCTCCATTCGCGTCGAAGACGGCCGCGTCCTGCGGTCTGCTCATCAGCAACGATGCACAATCCTTCTTCAGCGCCCTCGAGAGCCAATCGCTCGGCCTGAGAGTTTGTAGAGTCAACAGAATCAAACCGAAGAATGCGGGGAATCAATGTCATTCATCCACGAAAATACACGAAAGCAAACACAAAACACACGAAATTCTTTTTTCAATGCACTCGACGCCTGCCTGAGCTAACATTGCGGCTGTTTCACTACACAACGTAATACACGAAAGGCTTCTCTATGAAGGCATCAGTAGTATTCCTTTCAGCACTGTTGATAGCCGCACCTGCGTTTTCCCAGCGAAAAACAGTTCCATTTTCTGCCAAGACAATCATCGATCTCTCCTATCCCTTCGATGCCGATACTGTGTATTGGCCCACGGCGGAATCATTCAAACTCGAAACAGATTTCGAAGGCGTCACTAAGAAGGGCTATTTCTACTCAGCCTACAGATATGCGGCGGCGGAACATGGTGGAACACACATCGATGCGCCGGTACACTTTGCTAAAGGTCACCCGTCAGTTGATCAGATTCCACTCGAACAACTCATGGGACCAGGCATTGTGATTGATGTCTCGGCAGAGTGCGCTACAAACCGAGACTATCGCGTAACTCCGGAAGATTTTAGAAAATGGGAGCAGCGAAACGGCAGAATACCCGGAGGCAGCATCGTGTTTCTCCGCACCGGGTTTGGAAAGTACTATCCTGATCGCAAAAAGTACATGGGCACTGACGAACGTGGTGCATCAGCGGTTGCGAAACTTCATTTTCCGGGGCTACATCCCGACGCAGCGGAATGGCTCACGCGAAACAGGACCATTAAAGCCATTGGTCTGGACACACCCAGCATCGACTACGGCCAATCAACTCTTTTCGAAAGCCATCGCACCCTATTTGAGAAAAACATTCCTGCATTTGAAAACATTGCTAACCTGGACAAGCTCCCGGTAAAAGGTTTTTCCGTGATTGCGTTGCCAATGAAGATCAAGAATGGGAGCGGTGGCCCCCTGAGAATCATCGCACTCCTTAATTAGACTCTTTGGAGTGCTGCCACTTGTCGCAGCTTTTTACCGCGCATGCGGCAGGCAACACCAAAAAGCTGCGACAAGTCGCAGCACTCCAAAGAGTGGAATTCCTATGCAAGCAGGAACCTATCATTCATCGCTTCACGCGTGTTTGGTTTTAAGTATTGATTGGTTTCCGGTACGCCTGTCTTTTACGGTGGCAACAGCGGCAACGCTGATTGCCCTCATCGCAGGTTCGACCCTTGCCTGGCTGCTCGCCCGGAAAACTTTTCCTGGCAGGAACGTCGTTGATGCACTTGTTAGCCTT
>Ga0114129_10014381_pt1 | contig 11281 bp, 10 predicted proteins | sample RhiMetdeltSRZDD1_FD_80071 | JGI IMG/M metagenome (GOLD analysis project Ga0114129, IMG submission 80071) | Populus rhizosphere microbial communities from Tennessee, USA - Rhizosphere MetaG P. deltoides SRZDD1 (version 2) (version 2) | ecosystem: Host-associated > Plants > Roots > Rhizosphere >... | reverse complement strand
TCGACTTCGAGCACGAAATCGACGGCGGCGGCGGACCGGCGCTGTGCATGCCGGCGGGCGGAAGCCGAAAGCCGTCATCGCACGAGACGGTCGACGGACGGCTCCACTACGTGAAGCAGGACGGCGCGACGGTCTTCAAGTTCGCGGTGCGCAAGACGGAAGAGATTTCACGCCGCGTGCTGGACCGCAATGGGCTGGGGCCGGACGACATCGATCTCTTCGTGTCGCACCAGGCGAACCGGCGCATCATCATGTCCGCGAGCGACAAGCTCGGCATCGATCCCGCCAAGGTCATCATCAACATCGAACGATTCGGCAACACTACGGCTGCGACGATTCCGCTCGCCCTGAACGACGCCGTCTGCTCCGGCAAGCTGAAGAAAGGCGATCTCGTCCTGCTCGCCTCCGTGGGCGCGGGGTTCACGGTGGGGGCCGTGCTGCTGCGGTGGGGGTTCTGAAGCGATCCGATCCCGATCTCGAGCGCCGGATGCGCGCGCTGCGCTCCTTGCAGCAGATGCTCGACAGCGCCTTCCGCGTACCCGGCACCGACATCCGTTTCGGTTGGGATCCGATCATCGGGCTGGTGCCGTGGATCGGCGACGTCCTCACCGGGATCGTTTCGTGCGCGATCATTCTGCAGGCGCATCACATGCAGGTTCCGCGTGTCGTGCAGCTCCGGATGCTCATGAACGTCGGCATCGACGTCGTCCTCGGCGTGATTCCGGTGCTCGGCGACGTTGCCGATGTGTTCTGGAAGTCGAACGCGAAGAACTTCGCGCTGCTCGAGCGTCACGCCGCCCGGGTCGAGACCGCAACCGCCGGCGACTGGCTGTTCGTCACCGGCATGCTCGCGGCCGTGGTTGTGATTGCGGCCGTCCCGCTCGCCGTGATGTACTGGCTCGTCCATGTCCTCGTCGCGGATTTTCCTGCTCTCGCCCGCTAACTGCGGCGGCCCGCGCGCGAAGCAGATCCTGTCGCCGAACGCGCAGTTCGATCTGGCGGTCGCGTTGCGGTCGCGGCGCGGTGCGATGCTCGGCGACGTGTTCGCGTTCATCAGCGGGTTGTACTTCCGCGGCAAGGTGACGTACGCGATGCGATTCGCGGCGCCGCCCGAGCCAGACAACCCTATCGTTGGTTGCGGCGTGCACGTCATCACGCCGAACGCCGGTCTTCGCGCGCCCGACGTCTACGTCACGCGCAAAGCGGTCGCGGCATTTGCGGAAGGCGACGTGCACCACGCCAACGCCGCGTATCGTCGTCCACTCGAGAAGAGCGCCCGCGTGTTGCTGCGCGAGATCGGAACGGACTGCGAGGTCGTCCTGCTCGGCAGCATCGCGTCGCCGAAATACATCGACGTGCTGCTGGCGATCTTCGGCGACCGTTTGCTGTTTCCGATCGATTTCGTCGGCCGCGGCGACATGTCGCGGGGCGGGCTGCTGCTGCGAAAGGCGCGCGAAGGCGTGGAGCTTCCCTACGTGCCCGTCCGCGGCGCCGTCCTCCACGGCGCGCGTCCGCCCAAACTCCCGCCGATCAAATGGGCCGCGCGCGGCTAATCATCCCTCGCGATCAGGACAACGTCGTTCTAACCGTCGAGGGCAAAGACGTTCGCCTGACGAATCTCCGCAAAATCTTCTGGTCCGAGCTCGGGCTGACCAAGGGCGATCTGCTGCAGTACTACGCCGACGTGGCCGACGTCCTGCTGCCGCACATCCGCGACCGCGCGATGGTGATGAAACGCTATCCGCACGGAGCCTCGGGCGATTTCTTTTTCATGAAGCGGGCGCCGACGCCGCGTCCGCCGTGGATCCAGATCTGCTCGATCGACCACGGGTCGGAGAACATCATCGACTTCCCGATGATTCAGGATCGCGCGGCGCTGCTGTGGGTCATCAATCTCGGGTGCATCGATCTCAATCAGTGGTATGCGAAGTGCGACGACGTGGATCGGCCGGACTATCTGCATTTCGATCTCGATCCTGGCCCAGGCGCGACGTTCACGCACGTGCTGGAGACCGCGCGCATCGTGCACGACGCGCTCGACACGCTGAAGATGCCGTCGTACGCGAAGACAACCGGCTCGAGAGGACTGCACGTCTACGTGCCGATCGTGCGCGGACCCGAGCAGAAGCAGGTGTGGACGTTCGCGAAGGCGCTGGCGCAGGAGCTGGCGCGCCGGCATCCCGCGCTCATCACGGGTGAGTATCGCGTCGCGAAGCGGCCGAAGGGTCGTGTGCTCGTCGACTACAACCAGAACCGGTGGGGCAGTACGCTCGCCTCGATCTATTCCGTTCGGCCACGGCCGGAAGCCTCGGTGTCGACGCCGGTCACCTGGAAGGAGATCGACCGCGGCGTTCGCATCGAGGATTTCACCGTCAAGAACGTCCCGGCGCGCGTCGCGAAGCTGGGCGATCTGTGGAAGCCGCTGCTGCAGGCGCGAGGGCGAGTGAATCTCTCGGCGTTCGTCGGTTCACTCACCGAGTAGCTCGCCGAACGGCTTCAGATCCTCGACGTGGTCGCAGATCGACTTCACGACCATCAGCATCGGGACGGCGAGCAGCATCCCCCATACGTTCCAGACCCATCCCCAGAACAGCAAACCGACGAAGACGGCCACTGCGTTCATGCGCGCGGCACGACTCGTCAGCCACGGCGTCAGCAGAAACCCTTCGAGGGTGGTGATGGCGAGCGACACGCCTCCGATCAGCACCGCCGTGTGCAGGTTGCCGAACTGCAGGAAGGCGACCGTCGTCGTCGCCGCCGTCACGATGAAGGGGCCGAAGTAGGGGATCGAGTTGAAGACGCCGGCGAGGACGCCCCACACCGCCGCCTGCGGCATCCCCATCCAGCGAAAGGCGAGCCACGTTGCGACGGCGACGACTGTGCTCGTGAACACCTGGACCAGGAGAAACGCTTCGATCTGCCGGTCTATTTCCGACAGGATCTGGAGCGTCACTTTCTTCTGCGTGAGCGTCGGACCGGCGATCTTCACGAGCTTCCGGCGGTACAAGTCTCCCGAGGCCAGAAGGAAGTACGTAAGAAACAGAATCAGGACGCACTGACCGAGCGCCGTCGCGAGGCTCATCGAGCCCCACATCAAGTAGTCGCCGATGTTGAACGGCGGCGGTTCCACCTGCACGCGCTGCACGGAGGAAGGCGATGGCGGCCGGGGCGCGGCCGCGTCGGCCGCTTTCTCGAGCTCGCTCGCCGCTTTCTGCACCTGCTGAATCGCGCTCGTCGTCGACGGTCGATCGGCCTCGAGCATCTGCCGCAGCCGTTTCGCGCCGCGTGGCAACTGCTCGACGATCGCGTCCGCCTGTCCGCGCAGGCTGTAGAGCATGTAGCCGCCCGCGCCCACGACCACCATCAACACCAGCGCCGCCGCGATCGGTCGCGGCACACGCCTGTTCGCGATCACGTCGACCAGCGGATCGAGCGCATAGCTGATGAGCACGCCAAGCACGATCGGAATGATCATGCCCTGCGCGTACTGCAGCAGGAGCACCACCGCGATCACGGCGAGCGTCGTCAGCGCCGCGCTGCGAATGTCGACGGGATGCCGCTCCGCCGGCGGCTCCGGCTCCGGCTTCGTCACCACCAGCTTCATTTGGCGCGCTCCTCGGTCTGCAGCGCCTTGTTGATCGCGACCGCGGCCTTCACGCCTTCCGACGCCGCGACGACGACGAATTGCGCGTCGCGCGAGGCATCGCCCGCGACGAACACGCGCGCGACGTTCGTATCGCAGAGCGTGCCGGTTCGTACGGTCCCACGATGCGTCAGCCTGCAGCCAAGTCGGGTGGCGAGCTCCGACTGCGGATGCTGACCGGTGGTGAAGAAGATGACGTCACGCGCGAGTCGATCGCCCGAGTCGAACGCGATCGCGGTCAATCGTCCGTCCTGATGCTCGAGGTGCGCGATCGATCCAGTCCGGATCGCGATGCCGTTGCGCGCGAGCCGTTCGCGACCGTGACGGCCGAGGGGGTGCCCGTCTGTGCACAAGACCGTGTCGCGACTCCAGGTGCGCAGCCCGAGCGCGAGACCGATCCCGTGCCGGCCGCGACCGAACGCGGCAATTCGCGTATCGCGCCATTCCCATCCATCGCAGTACGGACAATGAAACACCGATCGGCCGTAGCATTCCTCGAAGCCGCGAACGCCGGGAAGGTCGTCGACGACGCCCGTGGCGATGAGGAGATAGCGCGTCCGTTCTTCGCCGCCGTCGGCGAGCTCGATGCGGTAGTGATCGTCGACTGGCACCGCGCCGGTCACGCCGACGCACCGGAACTCGACGCCGTACTCCGGCAGCTCGCGCCGTCCGAGATCGAGGAACTCCCTCGGCGGAATGCCGTCACGCGTCAGATAGCCATGCAGCGCGCGCGTGGCGCGATTGCGCGGCTCACCGACATCGCAAACCAGGACGCGGCGACGGCAGCGTCCGAGCATCAGCGCCGCGCTGAGACCCGCCGGCCCGCCTCCGACGACGACGACGTCGTACATCTCGAGCCATCGCACTGCAAGACGATCTCCACAACATGAGGTGCTTTGAGAGGAACTTTATGTTCGATAGAGTGACATGTGTTGCAGAGTGGAGCACGAGCGGAAGAATTTCGTGATTTGCTAGATGTTTTGGCGAGTTTTAGCGTGAAGCGGCGTGAAGCTTGTTCCTATCTGAGACATGTCCCTCGTGTCGCACAAGTTACCATTGACGTCGATATTCGAACGCAAGCCCTCGTGATTCAATCATTTGCGAACACCGCCCTCTTACGCTCGAGCTTTGGCCGTCGCCTTGCTTTATTCGCCCGCGATGGTCCGCACAACTACGCGTCTCTCAACCCTGGCCCTGTTGGTGGCGGCGACACAGCTCGCGATCGCCGATTCACAGGCCCGCAACCGGAAGATCGACCGCGCCCTGCGTGAATCGTTGGCCGCAGGCGCGCCGACTCAGTCGGTGATCATTACCGTCAAGCCCGGTCACCGCGACGAGCTTCGCCAGGCGCTTCAGCGCCACGGCGATGCCATCCAGGCGGAGCATCCGCTGATCGACGCGGTCGCCGTCGAAGTTCATAGCGACGACGTCGAGGCGCTGGCGAATCAGCCGTGGATCGAATCGGTGGCGTCCGACTCGCTGGTGTACGCGAAAGCCTCCACGAAGAAAGAGAACCTCGGGTTCGAGCAGATCCAGACCGAACAACTCGCGGGCATCGACTCGTCGCCGCAGCTCAACGCACTGCGGCAGACGCTTGGCTTGCGCGCCGTCGCGACTGCAGGAACGCCGACCGGCGCCACCGGCGTCGGCGTGGCGATCGTCGACTCGGGCATCGCACCGAGCGAGGACTTCGGCGGCCGCATCACCGGCTTCTACGACTTCACGAAGGGCGGCAGGGCGACGCAGCCCTTCGATGAGTACGGTCACGGCACGCACATCGCGGGACTCATCGGCAGCAGCGGCAAGCTCACGAACTATCAGTATCAGGGGATCGCTCCGGACGTGCGGTTGATCGGGCTGAAAGTGCTCGATGCGAATGGCGTGGGCAAGACGAGCAACGTCATCAAGGCGCTCGAATTCGTCACGGCCAACCGCGCAAAGCTCAACGTCCACATCGTCAATCTATCGCTCGGCCATCCGATTTATTCGCCCGGCGACTACGACCCGCTCGTGCAGGCCGTCGAGAAGGCCAGCGCCGCCGGCCTCATCGTCGTCACGTCCGCCGGGAATTTCGGTGCGAAGGCGACTGGCGAAGCGGGTTACACCGGCGTGACCTCGCCGTGCAATGCCCCGTCGAGCATCTGCGTCGGCGCGGCGGTGACGTGGGGCACCGTCACGCGCAGCGACGATCGGATCGCGCCGTTCAGCGGGCGTGGTCCGGCCTGGTTCGACGGACGTGCGAAGCCCGACGTCGTCGCGCCCGGCTATCAACTGTTCTCGAACACCACCGTCTCGTCGTATCTCTACAAGGCACTGCCGGCGAATCGTGGCATCGCGAACAACGGATATCCGGTGCTGCAGTTGAGCGGCACGAGCATGGCGGCGGGCGTCACCAGCGGCGTCATCGCGTTGATGCTGCAATCGCACAATCAGAGCATCGTCGGGCATCAACATCAGCCGCTGACGCCAAATCTCGCGAAGGCAATGCTCGAATACTCGTCGATTCCGCTCGCCGGCGTTGACTATTTGACGCAGGGCGCGGGGCAGATCAACGCGGCCGGCGCCGACGCGCTCGCGGCGACGATCGACACGAACCGCCCGCTCGGCTCGTGGTGGCTCGGTGTCGGCAATCTGGCCGCATCGATGATTGGCGCGGAGACGTTCGCGTGGTCGCGCCACGTCATCTGGGGCGATGCGGTGTTGACGGGCAATCTGGTCTACGTCAACAACATCGTCTGGGGCACGAACATCGTCTGGGGCACGGTCGACCACGAAAACATCGTGTGGGGCACGAGCGTGACCGCCGACGCGGAGAACATCGTCTGGGGCACCATCGCCGTGTGGGCGTCGAACATCGTGTGGTCGGACCGAGTCATCGGAGAGGACGAAGGCGGCGGCAACATTGTCTGGGGCACGAACGACGGCGAGAACATCGTCTGGGGCACGCTCGACCACGAGAACATCGTGTGGGGCACGATGGACGGCGAGAACATCGTGTGGGGCACGTGGGACGGCGAGAACATCGTGTGGGGCACGTCGGGCGAGCAGCAGAACATCGTCTGGGGCACCAACGACGTCGCCGAGAACATCGTGTGGGGCACCTCGAATTCCGACAACCTGGTTCTGGGTACCGTCATCAGCGGCGGGGAAAACGGCCCGCAAGGTCAGTAGTCCATGGAAAAGACGCCTTATGAGCCGCGGCACCAGGTCTCCGCGCCGCCGCCGGTCGTCGACCCGTCCGAGATTCGTTCGAACGACTGGCGCAACGGACTGCCGACGCTGAACGGCGCGCGCGTCACGCTGCGCGAGCTTCAGGAAGGAGACGCCGCGCCGCTGTTCGCGGCGATTTCACCGAGTGACGTGTCGCGATTCCTCTCGCCGCCGCCGCCGAGCGTCGACGGATTCGAGCGGTTCATCGCATGGGCGAATCGCCAGCGTGCGGTGGGACAGTACGTGTCGTTCGCGATCGTCCCACGCGGTTCCGACACGGCGATCGGCCTCGTCCAGATTCGATCGCTCGAGCCGGACTTCGGCACTGCCGAGTGGGGCTTCGCGCTGGCCGCTGAATTCTGGGGCACCGGGTTGTTCATCGACGCCGCGCATCTCGCGATCGACTTCGCCTTCGAGGTCATCGGCACGTATCGTCTCGAAGCGCGCGCGGCGCTCAAGAACGGCCGCGGCAACGGCGCGCTGAAGAAGATCGGAGCGGTGCAGGAGGGCGTGCTGCGCCGATCGTTCCTGCGCAACGGCGAGCATCTCGACCAGATGCTGTGGACGATCCTCAGCGAGGAATGGCGCGAGGCGAAACACGGCTGGTGCTCGGCCATCATCCACTAACATGACTCGCGGATGGACGTCCGCGAGTTCGATTTCGATCTTCCTGCAGACTTAGTCGCGCAGGAGCCGGCGGCCGAACGAAGCGCTGCCCGGCTGCTGCACCTTCATCGCGAGACCGGACTCGTCACGCACACCTGTGTCTCGGCGCTGCCCGATCGTTTGCGCGCCGGCGATCTCGTCGTCGTCAACAACACGAAGGTCTTTCCGGCGCGGCTGCTCGGTCATCGTGTCCCGAGCGGCGGCGCCGTCGAATGCCTCCTGGTCCGCCGCCTGAAGTCCGACTCTCCCAAGTCGGACTACAGTCTGACTGTAGTACGACTCGAGACAAATGGAGACGAATGGGAAGCGCTGATGCATCCCGGGCAGAAATTGAAGCCTGGGGCGCGGGTCGTGTTCGAAGGATTGCACACGCTGCATGGCGAAGTGCTAGAGCGACATTTCTTCGGACGACGAATCATCCGCCTGTGGACGGAGGACGGGTCCACGGTTGACGAGGTGATCGATGCCATTGGTCACGTCCCTCTGCCTCCGTACATCAAGCGCGCCGATCGAACGGCCGATCGCGATCGATATCAGACCGTGTTCGCGCGCGAGCGCGGATCGGTCGCCGCGCCGACGGCGGGTCTGCACTTCACGCCGGCGTTGCTGACCGCGCTGTCGGCGCGAGGCATCGAGATCGTCGAAATCACGTTGCACGTTGGCTACGGCACGTTTCAGCCGGTGCGCGCCGAACGCGTCGAGGAGCATCAGCTCGAAGCCGAACGGTATGAGATTGGCGAGCACACCGCCGCGACAATCAATCAGGCGATGAGCGACGGCCGCCGCGTCATTGCAGTCGGCACGACGACGACCCGGACGCTCGAAGCGGTGGCCGGCGCGAACGATGGACGGATCGTCGCTGGCACCGGCGCGACGAGTTTGTTCATCTATCCTGGCTATCAGTTCCGCGTCATCAGTGGACTGCTGACCAACTTTCATCTGCCGCGATCGTCGCTGTTGATGCTCGTCTGCGCATTTGCAGGCCGAGAGCGCGTCCTGGCCGGGTATGATGCGGCGATCGCGGCGCGATACCGGTTCTACAGTTACGGCGACGCGATGCTCATCCTATGAAGTTCGTCTACGAAGAATTCGATCTCTCCGGCATCGAGACCTACCCGCTGACGTCGCGCAAGAGCAAGGCGCGCGCGGAAGACTTCGCCCGGCCTAGTGCGCCAGGGTCGTCGATCGACGCATTCATCGCGTCGCTGCCGAACATCCAGGCGGCCGCGGATTTCAAGGCCATCGTCCGGGCGATCGCCGCCGCGAAGCGGCACGACGGCGGCATCGTCTGGGGTCTTGGCGCCCACGTGATCAAGACCGGGCTCGGTCCGATACTGATCGACTTGATGGAGCGCGGATTCGTCTCGGCGCTCGCCACCAACGGCGCGGCGATCATTCACGATTTCGAGATCGCGCTCGTCGGTGCCACGTCGGAGGATGTCGACGAAGCGCTCGGCCCTGGACGGTTCGGCATGGCGGACGAGACGGGTCGCTTGCTGAACGGCGCGATCACCGACGGCGTCGCCGCCGGGCTCGGCATCGGACAGGCAGTGACGCAGTTTCTTGCTGCGAAGGCGCCGCAGTTCGCGCGCGCGAGCATTCTCGCGGCGGCGGCGCGGCTGCAGATTCCGGTCACCGTCCACGTGGCGGTCGGCACCGACATCATTCACATGCATCCGGCGGCGTCCGGCGCGGCGCTCGGCGAGGGCAGTCTGCGCGACTTCCGGTACTTCGTGTCGAACGTCGCGCGCCTCGAGCGCGGCGTGTACTTGAATTGCGGATCGGCAGTCGTCTTGCCCGAAGTGTTCCTGAAAGCGGTCGCCCTTTCGCGTAACCGAGGCGTCGCGTTGGCGAAGCTCACCACCGTGAATCTCGATTTCATGCAGCTGTACCGCCCGCAGACCAACGTCGTCCGGCGACCGACAGCAGGAACCGGCGGTCGCGGCTATTCACTCACCGGTCACCACGAGATCATGATCCCGCTGCTCGCCGCCGCTTTGGTCGCGTCCGAAGCAATCGATTAGGGTGCGTGCTACCATGCGGGGGTTTGCCGCCGGGGTAGCTCAGTTGGTGAGAGCACGCGTCTCATAAGCGCGGGGTCGCCGGTTCGAGTCCGGCCCCCGGCATCACTTTTTCACGTGGGGCTCCGCCCCACACCCGGCTCGTCGCTCGCGGGGCCCCGGCACCCCACTCCGCTCCTCGCAGGCGCGCTGTGCGCGCCTAGCCGACAGTTGAATGCGCTTGATCGATCGGATTCGAGCCTTTATCCGCGATCACGATCTGATGCGCGCCGAGACACGCGTTGTCGCGGCGTTGTCGGGCGGATCGGATTCAGTCGCGCTGACGTCCATCCTGCGCGAGCTGCAGGCGCAAGGCGAGCTGTGTCTCGCGGGCCTGGCGCACTTCAACCATCAGCTCCGACCGACTGCAGACCGCGACGAGCAGCTCGCCGTGTCGATCGCGGCGGCGATCGACGTGCCGATCCTCGTCGAGCGCGAACAGGTCGCGGCGCGCGCGCGTGCCGAGCGTCGATCGATCGAGGACGCGGCGCGCGCAGCGCGCTACGCCTTCTTCGAGCGCGCACGCGACCACTTTCACGCCGACGTCGTCGCGCTCGGTCACACGCGCGACGATCAGGCGGAGACGTTCCTGCTGCGACTGGTTCGCGGCGCCGGACCGCGAGGCCTCGCGTCGATGTACCCGCGCCACGGCTCGATCGTCCGTCCGCTGCTGTGCTGTGGGCGCGAGGAACTGCGCGCGTGGCTCGCGGCGCGCCGGGTCGAGGGCGACCCCGCGACCGATTACGTCGATGACGAGTCGAACGCCGACGTCCGCATTCCGAGGAATCGCATTCGCGCGGAGCTGATTCCGCTGCTGAAGGAGCGTTTCAATCCGGCGATCGTCGACGTGCTCGCGAGCGAGGCCGACGTCGCGCGCGAGGCGTGGGACTGGCTGCAGGCGACCGCGGATGAGGCTGCGCGTCGAATGGTGCGAGTCGACGGCGGCACACGCGCGATCGACCTCGAAGAGTTCAATCGACTGCCTGCGGCGATGCGTCGCCTTGTGATGTGGCGCGTGATGACCGACGCGGCGCGCGACCGCCCCGTGGGATTCGAGCACGTGTCGGCGGCGCTGCGCGTCGCCACACCCGACGGGCCGAGCGCGATCGACGCGCCCGGCCACCGTCTGGAACGCATCGGCTCTCGCGTCGTCTTAACCAGTAGGCCACTCGATGCCGCTGGTCGCTGGACCCCCGCGAATCCTGAGAACCTCGCGAACCCCGCGAACCTTTTCCGGTATCCGCTGTCTATCCCTGGTGAGGTCGAGTTGCCGCAGGGGCAGTGTGTGGTGTCGGCGCGCGAGGTGAGTGTCGCCGAACGCGGCGCGATCGATTCCCGTGCAATTGTGGGTAACGGTCCGATCGCCATCGTGCGCAGCGACCTCTGCCGCGGAAGTTTGGCCGTACGAAATCGCCGTCCCGGCGATCGATTCCGGCCGGTTGGTCTCGGTGGGAAGAAGAAGCTGCAGGATTTCTTCGTCGATCGGAAAGTGGCACGGCGACTGCGCGACCAGGTGCCGCTCATCGTCGACGGATCGGATCGCATCGTGTGGGTCGCCGGTTACGGAATTGACGAGGCGTTTCAGGTGACGGATTCCGCGCAACACGTGCTACTCTTGGAACTTACACGCGGTTGGGGAGGCTCGGTTTGAACTCGACTTTGAAGAGCTTGCTGTTCTGGGTGGTGCTCGTCGTCGTCGGCG
>Ga0114129_10014379_pt1 | contig 11282 bp, 10 predicted proteins | sample RhiMetdeltSRZDD1_FD_80071 | JGI IMG/M metagenome (GOLD analysis project Ga0114129, IMG submission 80071) | Populus rhizosphere microbial communities from Tennessee, USA - Rhizosphere MetaG P. deltoides SRZDD1 (version 2) (version 2) | ecosystem: Host-associated > Plants > Roots > Rhizosphere >... | reverse complement strand
TTCGTTGTTCAACGCCCGAAACTCATTCACTGAGCAAGGTGGGACAAAGGCAGAAGTTCGTTGTTCAACGCCCGAAACTCATTCACTGAGCAAGGTGGGACAAAGGCAGAAGTTCGTTGTTCATCATTCGGCCCCGAACCAAACCCTCCTTGCGGGCCTAGTCGTTCGGCACCGAACTTTCGCGCCCGAACGGTCGCTTTCGCGCCATCCCCGCACGGCGCGGAACCCCGGCCGGCGTCGCTCCGACCTTCTCGAACAAATACAGGTGCCGGTGTCGCACCTCGGCGAACGGCGCGACCGCGTGGACAGCCCGCAGGCTCATACCGAGCGCGGGGGCCGCGCTCGCCCCCTGCGCTTCCTGGTCCTCGTCCCGCGCGCCTTTCCATGCGATCAGCAAGCCGTGGTCGCGCAGCAGCGGGCTTGCATACTCGACCAGGGTCGCGAGCGGCGCGACGGCGCGTGCCGTCACCAGCTCGTAGCGGCCCGCGCCGTCACCACGGGCCCAATCCTCTGCCCGGGCGCAGACGACCCGTGCGTTCGGCTGATCCAGCTGCGCGACCGCGCGTTCCAGGAAGCGGCACTTGCGCGCCGTCGACTCGATCAGATCGACGGCGGACTGCCGGAACACGACCGCCAGCGGCAGGCCGGGAAACCCGGCGCCGCTGCCCACGTCCGCCACCGCGCGGGGCGGCTCGCTCCCGGCCAGCACCGGCAACACCGCGAGGCTGTCCGCGACGTGCACGTCAACCGCCTCGGCCGGCGCCGTGACGGACGTGGGCGCCTCGGGGTCGTTCGCGACCACCTCGAGCAAGGTCTGGAGCTTTCGCTCGGCGGATCGGTCGAGGCCCGCCGCGGCGCACACCTCGTGCAGCCGTTTCACGGGAAACGCCGGTCTGCCTCAGCTTGGGCGGATCGGCGTGATCACGATCCGGCGGAAGGGCTCGTCGCCCTCACTGTGCGTCTCCACGTCGGACCGGTCCTGCAGGTACTGGTGCACCACCTTCCGCTCGGGCGCAGACATCGAGTCGAGCTCCACGGCGCGCCGGTACCGGAGCGCGTCGCTGACGGCGCGGTCCGCCTGCCGCTGCAGCATCGACTCCCGCCGCTCGCGGTAGCCCCCCGCGTCGAGCACGACCCGCTTGCGGTCCTCGCGTCCTCGAAACGCGGCCTGGCTGCAGAGAAACTGCAGCGAGTCGATCGTCTGGCCGTGCTTGCCGATCAACAGGCCGAGGTCGGGCCCGCTGACATTCGCACGCAGCTCGTCCGCGCTCTCCTCCACGTCGACGCTGGCACGCACGCCCAGGTACGCGATCGTCCTGCGCACGATGTCGCGCACGCGCTCGGTAGGCTCATCCGGCCAAGAAAACTCCCGCTCGGACGTTCGCCACGCGCCCACGTCCGCGCTGGCGGCCACGCGCACGTAACCCTCCTCTTCCGAGGAGCCGGCGCGTTCCTCGAGCACCTCGAACTCGACATGCTCGACCTCGATGCCGGGGAACCTGCGCTCGAGCTGCTTCATCGCCGCCCACTTCGCCTCGCCGACGCTGGTGCCGTCCGCCTCGACGTGCACGGCGGCGTCACCGGCCGACGGCGAGCTCATCGCCGCCGTCGCTTCTTCTTCCGCGGCGGAGGCGGAGGCGGAGGCGGAGGCGCCTTCCCGCCCGCGCCGACCGCGACCGGAACCTTGTCATCGCCTTTCGCCCCGGTTGCCTTCACGCCCTTTCCGTTGTTTCGAGCCTGACCCGCGACCGCTGCGGTCGCAAGCTGGGGCGGCGGCGCCACGCGCCTCACCACGAGCTGTTGGCCCAGGGTCCAGAAGTTCGTCGTGATCCAGTACAGGATCAGGCCGGCGGGGAAGTTCGGGATCAGGACCGCGAAGAACAGCGGCAGCAGCAACATGATCCGCTGCTGGGTCTTGTCGACGCTGATGGACATCACCATCGTGGACGCCACCTGAGAGCCGACGAAGAGGATCATCAGCACGACCAGTTCGGCACCATGGGCCTTCGCGGTCAGATCCGATATGAAGAGAAAGCCTTGACCGGCCGCCTCATTCTTGAAGTCGGCGCTGCGTAGCAGGTAGAACAGCGACATGAAGATCGGCAGCTGGAGCAGGAGGGGCAAGCACGAGGCAAACGGATTGACCTTGTTCTCCTGGTAGAAGCGCATCATCGCCTGGTTCATCGCCTGGCGATCGCCCTTGTACTTCTCCTGGATCTCCTTCATCTGGGGCTGGAGGGCCCGGAGCGTGTTCATGGACTTGATCTGCTTGATCGTGAGCGGCACGATCGCCAGCCGCACGATCACGGTCAGCCCGATGATCGACATTCCCCAGCTCAGCCCGACGTTGTCGTGCAGCCGCAACAGCAGCCAATCGGCCGCGTCGATCAGAGGCTGCAGGATGTTTGCGAAGACGGGTGTCAACGGAAGAGCCTTTGGGCGCCGACCGGGTCATACCCTCCATGGCTGAACGGGTTGCAGCGCAGCAGCCGCCAAACGGCCAGCACGGTGCCCCGCACCACACCGTACGTCCTGATCGCTTCCACGGCGTAGGTCGAACAGGTCGGCTCGTACTTGCAGCGCCGCGGCAGGGCCGGCGAGATCAAGCGCTGGTAAATACGGATCGGCAGTGTCAGCAAGCTCGCCGCCACGCCTCTCACCGCGCCGCTTCCCGGCCGGCGGCCTCGGCTTGGGTGTCCGCTTCGAGGCGTTCGATCAGCGCGAGCAGCTCCGTCTTGAATGCGTCGAGCCCACCGGCATCAGCAAGCTCGGCCGCGCCCTGACGGGCGACGACCACGTAGTCATGGCTATCCGAGACTCGGTCCGGCAGCGCCCAAAAAGCCTCGCGCAGCAGCCGCTTGACGCGGTTCCGCTCGACAGCGCCGCCCACCCGCCGCCCCACCGAGACGCCGAGGCGCACGTCATGCCGGTCGCCTTCGGCGCTCTCGGCCTCGTCTTCACGTGGAAAGGCATACAGCACGAAGTGGCGGCTAGAGATCGAATCGCCCTGCCGATAGACACGCTGGAAGTCGGCGCTGCGCGACAACCGCGGGCGCCGGCGAGCTACTCCTCGCGGACGGTCCACCAAGAAACCCGTCAGACGGTCAGCCGCGAGCGCCCCTTCTTGCGACGGCGCTTGATCGTGAGGCGGCCGGCACGCGTGCGCATTCGCGCACGAAACCCATGTGTGCGAGCACGCTTACGTCTCTTTGGCTGGTAGGTTCGCTTCATCGCGCTTTGGTATACGCGGCCGAGAAGGCGAGCGTGGGCACTCGCGCGTGGTCAGTATAAAGAGTCTCCTGGGCGCCTCTTGGAGCTCTGCCGGCGGCTTTTGGCTGGGCCTTTCGAACAGGCGTTTCAAATGGCCGCAAATCTTTTGCGCGGCATTTGCGACCTGCGTTTCCATGCGCCCGCGCGGGCGCCTCTCGCGGCCGGTCGACGGATGTAGAATCGCCCCTCCTCGGCAGCCGGCAACCCGTTTCGGACCTGAGGCCGGTGCCCCATTTTCGAGCCTTGCACAGCCCTTCGGCCAGAGGGCCGATGAACCATGCCGGCAGATCTACAACTCGAGTCGACCTGGAACGCGTTTCTCGAACGGCTGCGCCGCGAGATTCCGGACGACGTCTACCGAATCTGGCTCGAGCCTCTGCGCGCGGTCGCGCTTTCGGAGGGCATCCTGTACGTGCGGCGCCCAAGCAGACGCGCGATTGGATCAGGCGCCGCTTCGGCGAGGCGCTGTCGAGGCTGGTCGGCTCGATCGATGCGTCGTTGATCCGGGTCGAGCTCGTCAGCGACGTGGAGGCGGCGCGGCGCGGCGCGGGCTCGGTCGGGCGGCGCGGTTGTCGCCTGAATCCTGCCTACCGGTTCGAGGAATTCGTGATCGGAGCCGGCAACCGCTTCGCGCACGCGGCGGCGCTCGCGGCCGCCGAGCTTCCGGCCCAGGCCTACAACCCGCTTTTCCTCCACGGGGCGCCAGGGGTCGGCAAGACCCATCTCCTGCATGCGATCGGCAACTACACGACCGTCAACGACAAGGTGCTCGAGGTCCTCTACGTCACCGGGGAGACGTTCACGGGGGACTTCACATCTGCCATTCGCGGCAGCCGGATGGAGGTTTTCAAGCAGCACTACCGCCAACTCGACCTGTTCCTGTTCGACGACGTCCAGTTCATCGAGAGCAAGCCGAGAACCGGTGAGGAGCTGCTGCACACCTTCGACGCACTGATCTCCGGAGGCGCACAGGTCGTGATCGCTGCCGATCGAGCTCCGGCCAGCATGCCCGCCCTCGACAGCCGCCTGCGCGACCGTTTCGAATCAGGGCTGGTGGTGGATTTGGGCCAACCCGATTTCGAGACACGCCTGTCGATCGTCCAGAAGCGCGCCGGTACCTGGCTCTCGGTCGGCGACCATCTGCCTGCGCTGGAGCTCCTTGCCCACCGCGTCTCCTCGAGCATCCACGCGCTCGAGGGCGCCATGATTCGCATCCGGGCATATGCATCGCTTACCCAGCAGCCGCTCACACCCGGCCTCGTCGAACATGTGCTGGGCCACCTCCATGCGGTCACCCCACCCAACGCCCGGCCGCTCGGCAAGCCATCGATCGACCAGATCCAGGAACTCACGTGCGGCGTCCTCGGCCTCGATCAAGCCGATCTGACATCGGCCAAACGTGGCCGCCAGGTTGTTTATGCTCGCCAGGTGGCCATGTATCTCTGTCGCGAGATGACCGACCTCTCACTTCCCGCAATCGGCCAGAGGTTTGGGGGCCGCGATCACACCACCGTTCTGCACGCGCACCGTCAGGTGCGCAGCCGAGTGTTGACCGACGACTCCACCAGGAAGCTTGTGGACAAACTCGTGGAGCAGCTCGACACCGGCACGAGCAGGTCATGACGGTGCGCTTGATCCACAGCGCACTGCACAGGCTCGAAGCTCTCTGGAACGCGAACGGTCAGCTTCGTTGCACAGGTTTCACAGTCTCATTACCTCTACATCTTCAAGAGCACTCTTCACGAGGTGATTTGGCTTGAAGGTGAGCTGTGGACGACAAGCGCTGCTTTCGGAGCTACAGGTGGTGGCACGAGCCGCGGCCACTCGCGGCGCGATTCAGGCGCTTGCCGGGGTACGGGTGGCAACCACCGACTCCGGCATAGAGCTGGCTGCCACCGATACGGAGATCGCGCTTCGCTCATCGCTCGAGGCAAACGTGGAGCGGCCGGGCATCGTCCTGCTCCCGGCCCGCCTCCTGGTGGACATCCTGCGTGCGCTCGAGGGTGATTCCGTGTTGCTCGAGCAGCGCGCCGAGGCGGGGGAGGTGACGGTTAGCTCGGAACGTGCCAACTTCACCCTTCGCACTCTGCTTGCCGACGACTTTCCCCGGATTCCCGAGTCCCCCGACGGTGCGGGCGTCGAGCTCCCGGCGAAGGCGGTTGCCTCGACGATCGAGCGTGTCGCCAAGGCGGCTTCCCGGGACGAAACGCGGCCTGTGCTGACCGGCATCCTGGTGTCGGTCGACGGGGAGGGACTGCGGATGGTGGCCACCGACTCGTATCGGCTGAGCGTCAAAGAGACGCCACTCGAGGGCGATGACCGCGAGCCGTTTCAGGCAAACGTGCCGGCTCGTGCACTTCAGGAGCTTGGCCGTGTCGCTTCCGAGACCGGCGCCGACCGGATTCGCATCGCGGCTCAGGACAATCAGGTCGTGTTCGGGGTAGAACGGATGACGCTCTCATCGCGCCTGATAGATGGTCAATTCCCGAACTATCGCCAGCTCGTGCCGGAGTCCTACGAGCACGAGTTGCGCGTCAGCCGCGACGAGCTGCTTTCCGTGGTCCGGCGGATCAGCATCCTGGCGCAGCGCACCGCTCCACTTCGGCTGCGCTTCGAGGGGGGAGAGGTGACCCTCTCGGCGCAGACGCCGGACGTCGGCGAGGCGTCGGAGACGGTGCCGGTCAACTACGAGGGCGAGGCACTCGAGATCGGTTTCAATCCGCAGTTCCTCCAGGACGGCCTTGACAGCGTGCATTCCGATGAACTCGTGATCAAGCTCATCAGCCCGCTGCGCCCTGGGCTTTTGGAGGCGGCCGGTGACGACGGGGAGGGCAAGTTCCTCTACCTGATCATGCCGGTCAGGCTGAACGTCTGAGCAGCGTTGGTTGTTTCCAGCCTCAGCGTCCGGGACTTCCGAAGTCACGCACGCGTCGAGATCGACCTGGAACCAGGTGTGACCGTCTTCGAGGGACCGGTCGGCTCCGGCAAGACCAATCTCCTGGAGGCGGTTCACGTCGCCTGTGTGGGGCGGTCCTTTCGCACCTCCAACGATCGCGAGCTGATCCGGTTCGATGCGCCGGCCGCGCGGGTCGTGGTGGTCGTGCGTGATCAAGGCCTCGATCACCGCCTCGAGGTCGTGGTCCAGCGCGCGTCGGCGAAGGTCATCCGTGCGGACGGGGCGCGGGTGGATCGTCCGGCGGATCTGGATGCGCGCCCGCTGGTATGCGTGTTCTCGCCGGACCGGCTGGAGCTCGTCAAGGGCGCCGCCGGTGTCCGTCGCGCTCATCTGGACGACGCGGTCGCCGCGCTGTGGCCGGCCCGGCGCGACACCCGCCGCTTCTACGCCAGGGCGCTGGCCCAGCGCAACGGCCTCCTGGCGCGCGTGCGCGCGGGAAGCGCGTCGCCCGCATCGCTTGGGGGCTGGACGCGCGAACTGGCGCAGCACGGCATCCGCCTGATGGCCGACCGCCGGGAGCTCGTGGAGGCGCTCTCGCCCAGGTTCGCAAGCCTCGGCCGGGATCTCGGTCTCGAGGGGGCTCCGGAGCTCGTGTACCGGCCTCGTTCCGCCGCGGTTGAAGCGCCCGAGCTCGAGGAGGAGTTGGCGTCCAAGCTCGAATCCGATCTCGATCGGGGCTTCACCACCCATGGCCCGCATCGCGACGATCTGTCGGTCGACCTCGACTCTCGTTCCCTGCGTCGCTTCGGCTCCCAGGGCCAGCAGCGCCTGGCGCTCCTCGCGCTTCTGCTCGGAGAACGGGATCTGCTCGCTTCGAGCCGGACCGCGACTCCGTTGCTCCTCCTGGACGACGTCCTCAGCGAGCTCGACGAACCGCGGCGGGAGCGGCTGCTCGACCTGCTCGAGGACGAGGGCCAGACCATCCTCACGACCGCGGACCCGTCCGCGCTCGGTGCTCGGCCGGGCCTCACACACGTGCGCGTGGGCGAGCCGGGTCCCGTGAGCGCAGCGGCATGAGCAGGCGCCCGCAGCAACTGGCTGCGGTGCTCGGCCGGGTGCAGGAATCGCTGGCGCCTCCGGATCTCCTGGCCGCGGTCCAGCGGCATTGGCGCGAGGCGGCCGGCGAGCAGATCGCGGAGGAGGCGTGGCCCGACGCCGAGCGTGACGGACGGGTCACGATCCGGTGCCGTTCGGCGGTCTGGGCGGCCGAGCTCACGATGCTCGAAAGCGCGCTCTTGGAGCAGCTCAACGAGCGCCTTCCGCGGGAGCGTCAAGCGCGCTCTTTAAAGTTCACGACAGCTTCTTCCGGAGCCCGCTTCCGGAAACGCACCGGATAGCGTTTTTTCCCATTCTCATGGGAAATATGAGCGTCCGACGTGGCCTGATTGGCGAGTCGATCTGCTAACATTCGGACACTGACTTGGGTGCCCTCCAGGCGCGCGCAAATCGCCTTTTGACCGCCGCGCGCGCGATCGTCGTCGGCACCCGCCCAGAACAGAATTCGGAGGTTTTCGTTGCCAGAGAACGGGTCGCGTAAGAGTACGGCCGGAAATAGCGCGGGCAAGCCGCGCGCGAAGCACACGAAGAAGGCCGGCTCGGGCTATGACGCCGCCGACATCACCGTTCTGGAGGGTCTCGAGGCGGTCCGCAAGCGCCCCGGCATGTACATCGGCTCGACGGGCGAGCGCGGCCTCCATCACCTGGTCTACGAGGTCGTCGACAACTCCGTCGACGAAGCGCTGGCCGGCTTCTGCGGCTCGGTCGAGATCGTGCTGCATCCGGACAACCGCGTCACCGTGGTCGACAACGGCCGTGGCATCCCCGTCGACATGCACGAGAAGGAGAAGCGCCCGGCGGCCGAGGTCGTGCTGACCGTGCTCCACGCGGGCGGCAAGTTTGGGGACGGCGGTGGTTACAAGGTCTCGGGCGGCCTACACGGGGTCGGCGTGTCGGTCGTGAACGCGCTCTCCGAGCGCCTCGACCTGGAGATCAAGCGCGACGGGCACGTCTGGACGCAGAGTTACGAGCGCGGCGTCCCAATGGCTCCCTTGGAGAAGGGCGCGGCGCTCCCGAAGGGCAGCAGCACCGGGACGACCATCACTTTTCTCCCCGACCTCGAGATCTTCGACGAGATCAGCTTCGACTTCGAGACGCTCGCACAGCGGATGCGTGAGACCGCCTTCCTCACGAAGGGGCTGCGGATCCGGCTCGTGGACGAGCGCGGCTCCCGCGAGGAGGTCGAGTTCCAGTACGAGGGCGGCATCAGGGACTTCGTCGCCTATCTGAACGAGAACAAGGAGCCCATCCACCGGAAGATCGTCTACTTCGAGGGCGAGTCCGAGGACGGCCAGGCGGAGATCTCGATGCAGTGGAACTCCTCCTATCAGGAGTCCATCTTCAGCTTCGCCAACAACATCAACACGACCGAGGGCGGCACGCACCTCTCGGGCTTCCGGGCCGCGCTGACCCGCACCCTGAACGACTACGCCCGCAAGAAGGGACTGCTGAAGGAGAAGGACGAGAGCCTGCAGGGGGAGGACGTGCGCGAGGGCCTGACTGCGATCGTGTCGGTCAAGCTCCACGACCCCCAGTTCGAGGGCCAGACGAAGTCGAAGCTCGGGAACCCGCCCATGAAGGGCTTCGTCGAGTCGACCGTCAACCGCAAGCTCGGCGAGTTCCTCGAGGAGAACCCCACCGAGGCCAACCAGATCATCGGCAAGGCGATTGCTGCCTCCCGGGCACGCGAGGCGGCGCGCAAGGCGCGGGATCTGACCCGGCGCAAGTCGGCCCTCGAGAACTCGACGCTGCCGGGCAAGCTCGCGGATTGCTCCGTGAAGGACCCGGCGCTGGCGGAGATCTTCATCGTGGAGGGCGACTCGGCGGGCGGGAGCGGCAAGCAGGCCCGTGACCGCAACACGCAGGCGGTGCTCCCGCTGCGCGGCAAGATCATCAACGTCGAGAAGAACCGCATCGACAAGGTGCTCTCGAACGAGGAGATCCAGGCGCTCGTGACCGCGATCGGGACCGGTGTGCGGGAGGAGTTCGACCTCGAGCAGCTCCGCTACCACAAGGTGATCCTGATGACGGATGCCGACGTGGACGGGGCGCACATCCGGACGCTCGTGCTGACCTTCCTGTTCCGGGAGATGCAGGGCCTCATCGAGGCCGGCTACGTGTATATCGCGAAGCCGCCGCTCTACCGGGTGAAGCAGGGCAGCAAGGAGCTCTACATCGAGAAGGAGCTGGAGCTCGAGGATGTCCTGCTCCGGGACAAGCTCGAGAAGATCGAGGTCTTCGACCGCGCCGGCGTGGCGTTCAAGCTGACGCAGCAGCGCTGGCAGACGTTCGGGCGCCTGCTCAAGCAGTACGAGGGCTGGGCGTCGACGCTGCGCGCCGAGCACGGCCACCCGGCGATCACCTTCCTGGAGGAGTCGGACATCCTGGACCAGGGCCTCGACGACTTCGCCTCGATCGCCAAGGCGCTCGGCAAGAAGCAGCCGAAGGAGGAGCCGTTCGACACCGAGGTCCTCTCGCAGAACGGCGATGGCGCGCTCACGGTGAAGGTGATCGAGCGCAAGACGGGGCTCGCGCAGACGCACCGGCTGGCAGGCGGCCTGTTCGAGTCGCGTGAGTACAAGCAGCTGCTGCGGGTGCACGGCGAGCTCGTCAAGCTGGCCGGCACGCCGCCGTTCAAGTTGAAGCTGCAGGACAACGAGGGCGAGGCGCTGTCATTCGAGGAGTTGCGGGTCAAGGTGCTCCAGCTCGCGAAGAAAGGCATCTCGGTGCAGCGCTTCAAGGGTCTCGGCGAGATGAACGCGGACCAGCTCCGCGAGACCACGATGGACCCGGCCACCCGCACGCTCCAGCAGGTCACGATCGACGACGCCTCGGCCGCGGACCAGCTGTTCTCGATGCTGATGGGCGACCAGGTCGAGCCGCGCCGGGCCTTCATCGAGAAGCACGCACGCGATGTCCAGTTCCTCGATGTTTAGCGGAAGGGCTGATTTCTAAGTGGCGAATCTCGAGGCACTGACGGGCAACATCGAGCCGCGCGGCCTTCGCGAGGAGATGCGCTCCTCGTACATGGACTACGCGATGAGCGTCATCGTGGGCCGCGCGCTGCCCGACGTGCGCGACGGGCTCAAGCCCGTCCACCGCCGCGTGCTCTACGCGATGTACGAAGCGGGCCTGCAGCCGACGCGTGCCTACCGCAAGTGCGCGCGCGTGGTCGGCGACGTCATGGGTAACTACCACCCGCACGGCGACCAGGCCATCTACGACACGCTGGTGCGGATGGCGCAGGACTTCGCGATGCGCTACCCGCTGGTCGACGGCCAGGGGAACTTCGGCTCGATCGACGACGACCCGCCGGCGGCGATGCGCTACACGGAGGCGCGCCTTGCGCGGCTCGCCACCGAGATGCTGCGCGACATCGACGCCGACACCGTCGACTTCACCCCGAACTACGACGAGTCCAGCCAGGAGCCGCTGATCCTTCCGTCGCGGCTCCCGAACCTGCTCGTCAACGGGTCGGCGGGGATCGCGGTGGGGATGGCGACCAACATTCCGCCGCACAACCTGGCCGAGACGATCGATGCGGTGATCGCGTACATCGACGATCCGGAGATCGAGGTGGCCGGCCTGATGCAGCACATCAAGGGCCCCGACTTCCCCACGGGCGGCTTCATCGTCGGTCGGCAGGGGATCAAGGACGCGTACGAAACCGGCCGCGGCCGGGTCGTGATGCGGGCCCGTGCGCACGTCGAGCCGCTGCGCGGCGGCAAGGAGGCGATCATCGTCACGGAGCTGCCCTTCATGGTGAAGAAGGGCGGCGACAGCGGACTGGTCAAGAAGATCGTCAGCCTCGTGCACGACAAGAAGATCTCCGAGATCAGCGACCTGCGCGACGAGTCCGACCGCAACGGGATGCGGCTCGTGATCGAGCTGAAGCGGGACGCGATCCCGAAGGTCGTGCTCAACAAGCTCTACAAGCACACGTCGCTGCAGCAGACCTTCGGCGTGAACATGGTCGCGCTCGCGGACGGCGTGCCGCGCA
>Ga0114129_10014378_pt1 | contig 11282 bp, 12 predicted proteins | sample RhiMetdeltSRZDD1_FD_80071 | JGI IMG/M metagenome (GOLD analysis project Ga0114129, IMG submission 80071) | Populus rhizosphere microbial communities from Tennessee, USA - Rhizosphere MetaG P. deltoides SRZDD1 (version 2) (version 2) | ecosystem: Host-associated > Plants > Roots > Rhizosphere >... | reverse complement strand
CTTGTCCGGCGCCACGGCGATGACGACGCGATTCGCTTCGGTCACCAGCTCGCGGGCGAGCGCCGCGGTCTCTGTCGTCGTAATGGTTGGAATGAACCGCTTCGCGAGCGCGTATTCGCTCTCGATCCCGGGGGCGGCGAGGCCGCTGAGAAAGAGGCTGACAAGCTCGGATGCGAATCCCGGGTTCTCGGACTTGTCACGCTCGTTATAGGCGCGGTCATATGCCGCGAGCGTCGACTTTTTATGGCGATCGAGCTCCGCATCGCCGAACCCGAACTGACGGACACGCGCCAGTTCCTGCTCCAGCGCGTCGACACCCTTCACGATCCCGCCGTCACCCACTCGCGCCGAAACGCCGAACGCTTCAACGGTCCGCCCAAGCGTGTCGTCGCCGGCGGACGCGCCGAGAAATGGCGCATCAGGACGCCGGGCGATCTCGCCGAGGCGGGCATTGAGCATCCCCTCGAACAGGCCGCGGACGAGACCGCGGCGATAGTCGCCCAGGGTCTCGGTCTTCTGCAGCGGTCGGGTGTGCATCACCGATACCGAGGAGGCTTGCGCCTCCGGGTCGGTGGCAACCGCAACGCGAGTGTCCTTGTGCGGAGGGACGGGATACGTCGGCCGCTTCGCGGATTTGCGCGCGGGGATGACCCCGAAGTACTGGCGAACGAGCTGCTCGGCGGCAGCCGCGTCGAGATCGCCAACGATCACGACGGCAATGCGATCGGCCGTGTAGTTCTGACGGTAGAAATCGCGAATGCGCTGATACGGGAACTTCTGGATCGTGTCGGGCAGGCCGATCGGCAGCCGCTCAGCGTATTTCGACTGGCCATACACCGCGCGATCGGTCACTCCCTGGAGGCGTGAGGCGACGCCAAGACGCTGACGCCATTCCTCGAGGACGACGCCGCGTTCCTTGTCGATCTCCTTGTCCTCGAGGCTCATGCCGCCCGCGAAATCGCTGAGCGCCTGGAGCCCGCGATCGAGCGCGCCGGAGCGATCGGTCGGCACGTCGAGCATGTAGACCGTCTCGTCGTAGCTCGTGTACGCGTTGACGTGCGGACCGAATGCCACGCCGACCGATTCGAAATAGGCCACCAGCTCGCCCGGCTTGAAATGAGTCGTGCCGTTGAACGCCATGTGCTCGAGCATGTGCGCAAGGCCGCGCTGGTCATCCGCCTCGTCAATCGACCCGGCCTTGACGGCGAGCCGCAGCGACACGCGTTTTTCAGGACGCGCGTTGCGGCGGACGTAGTAGGTGATCCCGTTAGGCAGCGTGCCGACGTGAATGGCTGGATCGAGCGACAGCTTCGCGGAGAGCGCCTGGGAAAATGCCGGCGGCGCGGACAGGACGACAAGCAGTAGAAGTGCGGTAGTGCGACGACGCGATGACGCGAGAGCCGCCGTGCGAGAGTGCAAACGTGGCGCGAAGCTCCGACATCGCGACTGATATGCTCCCCGGATGCGGCTGAAGATCAGACGACTCGATTCCACAATTCCCCTCCCAACGTACGCTACCGAGGAAGCGGCCGGTTTCGACCTGGCCGCATCAGAGGACATGAGGCTGGCGCCCGGGCAGATTGCGCTCGTCCGTACGGGCCTGGTCATCGAAGTGCCCTCCGGACATTTCCTGGCCATTTTTGCCCGAAGCAGCACGCCACTCAAGCGCGGACTTATCGTCGCCAACGGCGTCGGCGTCCTCGATCCCGACTATTGCGGGCCTAAAGACGAAGTGATGATCCAGGTGCTCAACATCAGTGGCGCCGAAGTGCAGGTGATGCGGGGCGATCGCCTGGCCCAGGGCATTGTGCTCCCCGCGCCTCGCGTGAGCTGGCAGGAAGTAACTGACCTCCGCGAGGTCACCCGCGGCGGCTTCGGCGCCACTGGGATCTAAACTCCCAACTCCCAATTCCCAACTCCCAAGAAGCAATGACGCCAACTCCTTGGGAGTTGGAAGTTGGAGATTGGGAGTTACTGTGTAAGACGCTCATGAACGGTCCAGGGTTTGGCGTGCGGCGCATCCTTCACCTCGACATGGATGCGTTCTACGCATCCGTCGAGCAGCGCGACAACCCGGCGCTTCGCGGCCTGCCGGTCGCAGTGGGTGGCGACCCCGACAAGCGCGGCGTCGTGGCGGCGGCAAGTTACGAAGCGCGGACGTTCGGCGTCCGCTCAGCCATTCCGATGTCGAGGGCGGTCCGCCTCTGTCCCTCGCTCGTCATCGTCCGTCCCGACTTCAACAAGTACCGCGCCGTGTCGCAGCAGGTGTTTGCGCTCTTTCGATCGATCACGCCGCTGGTCGAGCCGCTGTCGCTCGACGAAGCCTATCTGGACGTGACCGAGAATGCCTGGGATGAACCGTTGGGGATGAATGTGGCGCGCCGCCTCAAGGAAGAGATTCGGGCGGCAACGGGTCTGACGGCGTCGGCGGGCGTCGCGCCCAACAAGTTTCTCGCGAAGATTGCATCGGGCTGGAAGAAACCAGACGGGCTGACGGTGATTGCGCCCGGGCGCGTCGAGTCGTTCCTGCAGGCGTTGCCCGTCGATGCGCTATGGGGAGTCGGACCGGTCACCGCGAAGAAGCTCCGCGCCCAGGGGATCGAGAAGCTGGTCGACATCCGGACGACCGATCTGAACCTCCTGCGCGAGACGGTGGGATCGCTGGCGGACTGGCTGCTGCAACTGGCGCGAGGGGAGGACGATCGCGCAGTTATCTCGGAGTACGAGCCGAAGTCATCCGGGAGCGAGAACACGTTCGCGCAGGATCTGACCGACGTCAGCGAGATACGGAGTGAGATCGAGGCGATGGCACGCGATGCCGCAGCATGGCTGACGAAGCGGGCGCTCTACGCGCGGACGGTGACGATCAAAGTCCGCTATCACGACTTCACGACCATCACGCGCAGTCATACCGAGGAACCGACTCGCGACGAAGAGAACATCGTCCGGCGCGCTGTCGCGCTCCTCGATCGCACCGACGCCGGCGCCCGTGCCGTGCGGCTCGTCGGCGTCAGTGTGCACAACCTGTCGGAGACAGTATTTGCCCCGCCCGACGATCCACAGGCGCGATTGCCCTTCGGTGAATGAAGGGGTTAGGGGTTAGGGGTTAGGGGTTAGGGGTTAGAAGACAGCGAAGCTGTACTCTGTAACTTAGGCTTCAATGTTAAAGGGCAGTCGCGACGCGGTGCTTCATCGAATGCAGCCAATCAGCATTCATGGCCAGCTGTCGTACGACGTGCATTACAGGTTCGCCGACGAGCCCGACAGCCAGATGCGGGTGGCTCGCGTCGGGACAGAAGTACTCTCGCCCGGCCTTCAAGAAGGCGATCGTATTCGCCTCGACTTCCTCGTGGGCGTGGTTACCGCCGTCCATCGCGCAGAGTAGATTCTCGTGCAGAGGCGGCGGGCAGGTCGGATCGGCAGTGCGGTCGGCACGCCGGAAAACGCTCGGACGGCACCTACGACCGGTGGCCGCTCGGGTCGCGCCAAGAACGTTCGCTTCGCGAACGGCGCTCAACCTCGCTGATCCCCTGGGCCGCCTCGCGTTTTCTCGGCTTCGCTGTCGGCATGCCTCCAACGCGCTGCCGATCCGACCTGTCCGTCGCCTCAGACCGTTCACGGCGAACGCTCCGATCGCGCTCGGCCGTAAACTAGCCGCGCATGGGAAACGAGCTGTCATTCGATATCGTCCGCACCGCGCTCCTTGCCATGGATTGCCAGACCGGCATCGTGTCGATCTATGCGAAGCCACCCGAGGAGTTCCTCGAACGAGCGGCGACCGTCCTGCGGGCAGCACGACATTCCGGGATGACAGTTGTCCACGTCCAGGTGGGTTTTCGACCAGGGCTCCCGGAGGTGAGCGGTCGGAACAAGCTGTTCGCCGCGATCAAATCGTCATCGCAGCACCAAAAGCTGTTCGAGGGGGCGACAGGCGCGATCAATCCGGCGCTCGGACCCGAGGCTGATGACATCGTTGTAACGAAGCATCGCGTGAGTGCGTTCGCCGGAACGGACCTTGAGATGCTCCTCCGCGCAAAGGACATCGACACGCTCGTTCTGTTCGGTATCGCGACGAGCGGCGTGGTGCTCTCGACGCTGCTGCACGCCTGTGATGCCGATTACCAACTCGTCGTGATCGCGGATTGCTGCGCGGACCTGGACGCGGAGCTTCACGGAACGCTGCTCACGCGGCTCTTCCCGCCACGCGCCACAGTCGTGACCGCTGGTGAGTTCGTGCAGGCATTACCTGCCTCGCCTCTTACGGCGTGATTCGCTTGCGAAGAATCGACACCAGTTCGCTGCCACCAATCGCGGTGTCCGCGACAGTCATGCCGACGAACTGATACCCGGCGGCGGTCACCTCGGATACCTCTTTCTGCAGGGTTGACGTCTTGGTGGTCGCAACCAGCCGGTATTCATAGCGCGCCGGCACTTCTACCGTCTTGTCGCGCTCGAGAACGACCACCACTTCCTTTCCCCCAAACGTGCTCTTGAAGACCGTCTGACCCTTGTATTCGAATCCAGCGTCTCCAGCTGCCTGCATTTCCCTCTGCATCGTGGAGGTCTTGTTGGTGGCAAGAAGCCGGTATGCAAAACCTGGCTTGCCTTCCGCGACCCGTGTCATCAACACGACAACTTCAGAGCCACCGACTGCCGTGTCGCCCCCCATGACGGCGGCAAACCGGTACCCGGCGTCTGCCGCGTCGTTCATCTCCTTCTGCATCGTCGACGTCTTATTGGTGGCGAGCACGCGCACATCCTGCTGCGCAGCAACCGGAGAGACCAGAAACCAGATCGCCGCCGCAGTCATCCAAAGCAGTCGCATCTTTCGCTCCCGGCCCGAAGGCCCATAGTCACCATGCCCACCTTATCGTCCTCTGGTCCGCCATCCTGCACCAACGGGCGCAAGGTCGATTTCATCATCGACGCGATCTCCTATCGGCGGCGGACCGGTCGGCTCGGCAGCGCGGTCGGCACGCCGGAAAACGCTCGGACGGCCGCTCCCACCGCTGGCCGCTCGGGTCGCGCCAAGAAGGTTCGCTTCGCGAACGGCGCTCAACCTCGCTGATCCCCAGAGCCGCCTCGCGTTTTCCAGGCTTCGCCGTCGGCATGCCTCCAACGCGCTGCCGATCCGACCGGTCCGCCGCCTCAGGCCGTTCGCGGCGATATTGAGGATGCGATTCGCAGGATCGCGACACGACCTCCGTACCCAGGTGTGTGACGAGGTGGAGGTCGTGATTACGGAAGCTTGGTCAACGTGACTTTCTTTACTTCGACGCGCGTCACAGGCGTCTCGCCATTCACCGAAACGGCCTCCAGCTTCTCAACCACATCAATCCCCTCGACCACGCGTCCGAATGCGGTGTACTTCCCGTCGAGCGCGGTCGTCCTTGCGGTGACGATGAAGAAGGACGTGTCGGCGCTGGCCGGATCCTCGCCATGCGCCATCGAGACGATCCCCTTGTCGTGCGGCGTGTCGTTGAACTCCGGCTGCAGCTTCCTGATGTAGCGCTCCTGCGTGACGTCGATCGGCTCGCTCCGCGTCGGCATGAACCCGCCTTGGATCACAAATCCCTTCACGACGCGATGGAACGCGGTCCCGTCGTAGAACCCCGACGCGGCAAGCCGCAGGAAATTGCGCACGTGGTTCGGCGCCTTGTCCGGCAAGAACTGGAATGTGACGTTGCCGAGCGAGGTTTCGAGCACCGCGCGATAGTGCGACAGCTCCTCGGCGGACTCGGTGACAAACGGCTCCGGAACGGGCGCCGGCTTCTCGCGGATCGTCACCTTCCGGATGACGATGCGCTCCTTCGGGATCGTGGCATCGGCGTCGGCCTGCGAGATCTTCTGCGCCACGTTCAGGCCTTCCGCCACGCGCGCGAACACCGTGTATTGACCATCAAGCGCCGGCTGATCCGCGATGACGATGAAGAACTGCGAGCCACCGCTGTCGGGAAGATTGGGCACCAGACTCGCCGCGACTGCGCCGCGTGTCATCTTCTCGTCGCTTTTCTCGAAGCGCAGCTCGCGCATGCCGCCGGTGCCATACCGCGCGCTCAACGCGGGATCCTTCGACAGCGGGTCACCGCCCTGGATGATGCCGTTGACGATCACGCGGTGAAAAATCGTCCCGTCATAGGCGCCTTCGCGCGCGCGCGTGATGAGGTGCGCGACGTGGTTCGGCGCCGCGTCCGGCAGCAGGTCCAGCACGATCGTGCCGAGGCTGGTGTCAAGCACTGCCTGCTTGTTCTGCAGCTCCCCGGGGTCCAGTGTCGAGGTGAAGAACGTGTCCGCCGGAGGCTGGGGGCGGGCGGGTTGCGGCCGCGTGGCGGGAGGGCGGGCCGGCGGCTGGGGACGCGGCCTCGGAGCGGCCTGCGGATCGCCCATGAGCCAGAGCAGGGTCAGAAACGCAAACATGCGGGGATTATAGGGGTTCGTCTGTTATATTGCGTGCAGCGTGACATCCCCGGTCGCCACGCAGGCCCGTGATGCGTCGATGTACGAGCAGTATTACGGCTTTGTACAGCCTCCGTTCACGCTGACGCCTGATCCGCGATTCCTGTATCGCAGCGAATCGCACGAAGAAGCCATCACGCTCCTGCAGCAGGCCATTCGCCGCAAGGAAGGGTTCATCGTCCTTACCGGTGACATCGGCACAGGCAAAACGACCAGCTGCCGCGCCCTTCTCGAGCAGCTCGACACCAGCGTCTTCACCTCACTGATTCTCAATCCGTTCCTCTCGGTCGAGGAACTGCTGCGCGAGGTACTGCTCGACTTCGGGGTGGTCTCGCGAGAGGGCGTCCGGTCCGGCCGGATTGCCACCGCCAGCAAGCACGAGCTGATCAGCACGCTGCACCAGTTCCTCCTTTCGCTGATGGCGATCCATGGCAGCGCGGTGCTGATCATCGACGAAGCACAGCATCTGTCGATCCAGGTGCTCGAGCAGATCCGCATCATCTCGAACCTGGAGACCAACGAATCGAAACTGCTCCAGATCGTGCTCGTTGGACAGCTGGGTCTGCTGGACGTGCTGGCCGCCACCGAGATGCGTCAGCTCGATCAGCGCATCTCGATACGCGCAACGCTCAAGGCGCTGAACCGCCAGGAGGTGGAGGCGTACATCGCGCATCGCCTCTGGGTGGCACGCGGGTCGACGGCAGTGACGTTCGAAGCGCCCGCACTCGACCTGGTGCACGCGTACACCGGCGGCGTGCCTCGCATCATCAACCTGGTCTGTGACCGATCGCTCATGCAAGGCGCGCAGATGCGCGTGAACAAACTGACTCCTCCCATGATCGAGGAAGCGGCTGGCAGCCTGGGACTGAGGTTGCTGACGACCGGCCACCCGCATCGCAGGAAGTCCGACAGGGTTGCGCCCCCGACGCTGCGGTGGCGCGTCGCGATGATTGCGGCGATCGTGCTGGTAGTGGTCGCCATGGGGTTGTTCCTGTATGCGCCGGTGGAGCGACTGATTGAAGCCCCCGTTCCGGCGCTCCCCGCTCAACCGGCGTATCAACCCCGATTTCCTTTCGGTCCGAAGCCGATTCCAGCTGTGGATCTTCCCGCGCCGGCCCCGGTTGTCGACCGCGCCCCGGTTGAAGGAGACCCTACCGACGCCGTGGTTTCCCGCGTCGTTTTTCGTCGAGCTCGGCGCGCTCGTCCTGCTGCTTCGCAAGCCCCGTAAGTTCGTCCTGCAGTTTCAGGTAGCTCTCCAGACGCTCCGCGGACACCTGGCCCTCGGCAACGGCCGCCTTGACCGCGCAGCGCGGCTCGTCCCGGTGCCGGCAATTACTAAAGTGACAGCCCGCTGCGAGCGCCTCGATTTCCTCGAACGTCTCTCGCACGGCGCCGGCGGCATCCCATAGCTGCAGCTCGCGCATGCCGGGCGTGTCGATGATGAGCCCTCCTTCGGGCAGCATCACCAGCTCTCGATGCGTTGTCGTATGCCGTCCGCGTGAGTCGGACTCGCGCACCTCGCGTGTGCGCTGCACGTCGGATCCGACGAGCCGATTGATGATCGTGCTCTTGCCGACGCCAGATGATCCGAGCAGGGCTGCAGTAAGGCCCGGACCGAGATGTGCCCGAAGATGCTCGATGCCTTCGCCCAGCTTCGGCTGGAGCACGTGCACTGGAAGGTCGCCTGCGACCTGAGCGGCCTCATTGACAACCGCCGGTACGTCGGCGCAGAGATCAGGCTTGGTCAGGAGAATGACCGGCGAGGCTCCGCTTTCGCGCGCCATCAACAGGTACCGCTCGAGGCGACGCAGGTTGAAGTCGGCATCGAGTCCCATCACGACGAAGACGACGTCGACGTTCGCTGCGACCACCTGCTCGCCGGTGACGTTGCCCGCCCCGCGGCGCGTGAACGCGCTGCGCCTCGGCAGCACGGCGACGATGACCGCGCCATGCGCGTCCCGCTGCCGCACGACGACCCAGTCGCCCACGGCGGGTAGCTCCGCGCGGTTTTTCGCGCGATGTTTGACGCGGCCCGCGGTGACCGCATCCAGCTCTTCGCCCTCGAGGTAAATGCGGAAGTTCTGGTTGAACTCGATCGCGACACGGCCGGGACGGAGGTCCTTCGCCGCAAGAAGCGCGTACTCCGCCTTGAAATGATCGTTCCATCCGAGCTCGGCCAGCGTCATGACACGCGCCGCAACATGGTTGCTGCCGCGGCGCGGAATGCATCGGTCCATTCGTGCCCGCCGTCGAAGACACAGCTCTCGACGTGCACGCCGGCGTTCTTCAGCGCCTTGACGTCCGCCAGTTCCTTCGCTTCGGTGTACCAGTCGTCACGTATGCCGCGGCCAATGAGCACTGGCGGAAGCGTCGCGCGCTGCCGTGTCACGGCGTCCGGCGGGACGTCGGCGGCGAGAACGATCAGGCCGTCGGCACGGTAATGTGCCGCCGCCCGGTATGCCATCGCTCCGCCCTGGGAGAACCCGGCGACCACGAGCGTCGCCTTCGTCTGGTGCTCCTGCCTGACGCGATCGAGCACCCGCCCGACGTAGTCGATGTTGTCCGCGATCGCGTGCTCGCGATCGTCACGCGTCATCCAGCTGGCGACCACCCGCTCCTTCCGCGTGTAGAACGGATGCAGTGCCTGGATCGCGACAACGAGCCACGCCTCGGTGCCGGGAATCCTCACGAGCTCGGTGAGATGATCGCCCGCGGTCTCGGCGTATCCGTGAAAGCCAACGAGCAGCGGCCACGGCGGTGGTCCGTTCGGCACGCGGACAAGGTACCGTCCGTGCGTTCGTGCCTCGATGGTGTGAACCTGAGGCGATTCGGGCACGTCAGGAATCCGGTCGTTCACGCTTCTCGGTTCTCACTTCGCAGTTCGTGTTCATGTTCGGTTCGGAGTTCATCCGTTCGGTGTTCGCTGTTCAAACGCCTCAACCGGACGGCATACGTCGAACGGCGAACGCAGAAGTGAATCCGAACACGAACCGGGAAGCGAGAACGGAGAAGCGTGGACGACATCAAGGTGTCTAATCGTCCGGCAGAGTGCGGCGGAGGTGGACCCCTGCCTCCTTCGACTTCGCTCGCATCCGCAGATTGACCATCTCGACGAACACCGAGAAGCCCATCGCGAAGTAGATGTACCCCTTCGGAACGTGTTGGCCGAAGCCTTCGGCGATCAGCGACAGCCCGATCAGCAGCAGGAACGACAGCGCCAGCATCTTGATGGTCGGATGGCGCTCGACGAACGTGGCGAGCGCGGCGGACGCAAACAGCATGCAGCCCACGGCGATGACGATCGCCGCGACCATGATCGTCACGTACTCGGCCATGCCGACCGCCGTGATCACCGAATCAAGGGAGAAGACGATGTCGAGGAGCAGAATCTGAACGATGATGCCGGCAAACGACACGGCCGCACGCCGCGGCGTGTGGTCGGTGTCGGCGCCTTCAAGGTTCTCGTGAATCTCGCGTGTGCTCTTGTAAATCAGGAACAGGCCGCCGCCAGCGAGAATCAGCGACCGGCCCGACAGCGGGAAGCCGAAGATGGTCAGGAACGGGCGCGTGAGGCTCATCACCCAGACGATCGACATCAACAGCGCGATGCGGATGAACATCGCAAGGAAGAGTCCGGTCCGCCGTGCGCGATCGCGCTGCGAGGGCGGCAGCTTTCCCGCGAGAATCGCGATGAAGATGATGTTGTCGATGCCGAGGACGATTTCGAGCACCGTGAGCGTGAGGAGGGCGGCCCAGCCCTCGGCGCTTGTGATCCATTCCACGACTACGAAGCCTCGATCAGAGTGGCGGATGATGGTCGGGGGTTCGTGGTTGTCACATCTTGACTGCGGCTTCTGGAAGCTCTCCCAGCGCTCCCCACGTGTCGAAATCCTGCCAGACCAGCGTCGACAGGTAGAGCGCGACGTCGTCAGCCGGATAGGACGCCGCGAGCGTGGCCGCGGCCTTCTTCAGCGTGTCGGGTGACGGCGGCTTCATCTCCTCGTCGGCGATGATGCCCTCCTCGTGCGCGACGCCGAGCGCGTCGAGGAAGCTGCTCATCATCGGACGCTGATGCGCGAGGTGATAGGCCACGAGGAGCCTGGCGGCCAGCATCTCGGAGACGACGGGCATTCCGGCGACATACTGCGCCTTCTTCTCCACCGGCATGGTGATCACGCTCTTCAGGCGGAACTTGATCCGCTGCGCGATCAGGCCGATCGCTTCCGCCTGCTCGTTGGCGGCGTTGTCGTCGCGCCAGAAGGCGTCCGCGGCCTGCAGCTTGCGCTCGGCGCTGAGTTGTTTCCAGAGTCGTGAAGGACGCAGGAGGTCGGAGACGTCGGTCATGTTCAAGTCGATACGTTAACATAGCGCTCTATGCCAACGCTGACCGTGGAAGGGTTTACGCCTGTTGATGTCGAGTCGGGCAAGCGCCTCGTGCTGGCCATCGAGCAGGACGCCGGCGTCGATATCCTGCACGCATGCGGCGGCAACGCGCGATGCACGACCTGCCGGGTCGAGTTCATCGGCGGGGAGCCGCAGCTGATGACGAGGGCCGAGAAGACCCGGATGGAGGAGCGCGGCCTCACGGGCGTCCGGCTCTCCTGTCAGATCGTCTGCGATCACGACATGACCGTCCGCGCGATCAGCCGTCTGGCGGGAAGCGGCCGTCCGGATCCCGGCCGAACGCCGGAGCCCACGATACAGCCGCCACCCGAGTGGATCTAAGCGCCGGGTTCAGGTCACGATCTGGATCCGGATCACGACGCGAATCGCTCGCGGGCGCGTTCGCGCGCCTTTCGAAGCTCCTCGTCTCGATTGCGTGGCGG
>Ga0114129_10014377_pt1 | contig 11282 bp, 10 predicted proteins | sample RhiMetdeltSRZDD1_FD_80071 | JGI IMG/M metagenome (GOLD analysis project Ga0114129, IMG submission 80071) | Populus rhizosphere microbial communities from Tennessee, USA - Rhizosphere MetaG P. deltoides SRZDD1 (version 2) (version 2) | ecosystem: Host-associated > Plants > Roots > Rhizosphere >... | reverse complement strand
GCGCACAGGCCGCGCTTGGTCACGAAGTTGTAGATCCCGCCCTTGCCGTCCTTGTCGCCGGGGTACCAGTTCTGAATCGTCGAGTATTTGATCGTCGCGTTGTCGAGCGCGACGAGCTCGACGACGGCAGCGTGGAGCTGGTTTTCGTCGCGCATCGGCGCCGTGCAGCCTTCGAGGTAGCTGACGTAGGCGCCTTCTTCAGCGATGATCAGCGTGCGCTCGAACTGCCCGGTGTCCTTGGCGTTGATCCGGAAATACGTCGATAGCTCCATGGGGCAACGGACGCCCTTGGGAACGTAGACGAACGAGCCGTCGCTGAACACCGCCGAGTTCAAGGTCGCGAAAAAGTTGTCGGTGTAGGGGACGACTGAGCCGAGATACTTCTTCACGAGCTCGGGATGCTCACGCACGGCCTCGGAGAACGACATGAAGATCACGCCGTACGACTTGAGCTTCTCGCGGAAGGTCGTCGCTACAGAAACGCTGTCGAATACGGCGTCGACCGCGACGCCGCTGAGCATCTTCTGTTCTTCGATCGGGATACCGAGCTTGTCGAACGTCTTGCGGACCTCAGGATCGATTTCGTCCAGGCTGTTCAGCACCGGCTTTTTCTTCGGCGCGGAGTAATAGACGATGTCCTGATAGTTGATCGGGTCGTACTTGACGTTCTGCCAGGTCGGCTCCTTCATCGTCAACCAGAGCCGATAGGCCTTCAGGCGCCATTCGAGCAGCCACTCGGGCTCCTGCTTCTTCTCGGAAATCATCCGGACCACGTCTTCGTTGAGACCCTTCGGGATCGTGTCGGTCTCGACGTCGGTGTAGAAGCCGTATTTGTACTCGCGCGTGGCGAGCTGTTCGATGGTCTCAGTTGATGTCGACATGGTGTTACGTTCTGACGAATGCCGTCCTCAGACGATTGGCGCGCTGACAAGTGACGAATCGGCAAGCCTCAAGCCATCCCAACGCTCCGATTCGCGCGCCGCAAGATGTACCCAGGCGCCGCTAACCAGCGGCGGCCAAGGGCCGCCGCGAGTAGTTAAACAGAGAATGACGTCCCGCAGCCGCACGTGCTCTTCGCATGCGGATTGCTGAACACAAAGCCCTTGCTGACCAGGCTGGTGTCGTAGTCGAGCGTGGTGCCGTCCAGGAAGCGATGACTCTTCGGATCGATGAACACTTTGGAATCTTCGGGCCCGCTGAACACCAGGTCGCCTTCGCGCGGCGTGGCTTCCCAGCCGAACGTATAGCTCAACCCGGAACAGCCGCCGGCCTTGATGCCGATGCGCAGACCCCCCTCAGGAAAGCCGTTTTTCACGGTCATTTTCCTGATCAGCTTTGCGGCGTTTTCGGTGATTTCCAGCATTTTTGAGCCCGAACTCGAAGGTCGTTGCTCTGTCACAGGCAAAACTACGACCAGAACAGTCCTATTTTAATCTTTACGGTGGGTGGGATCAACTAATCGCAACCGGTGACCTCCCCTGACAAACCTTTCGTTTAAACTTCGTCTAGCGTGGACTTGACCCTGGTATTCGTGTGCCTCCTTGCCCTGATTGCCGGGGTGGCCCTCTGGCTCATCCTGCGCGCCCGGGAGGATCGGGCAGTGGCCATGCTTCGAGTTCAACTCGGGCAGGACGCCGCCTCAGGGGCGGCGCGGGCTGACGAGGCATCACGGCGGGCGGCGGAACTGCACACGCAGCTCGCCAGCCGCGAACTGGCGCTAGCCCGGCTGCAGGGCGAACTTGCGGTGGCCCGGGAAGAGGGAGTTCGGATCCAGGCGGAGCTGGATGCCGAACGCAAGGCGAGCGAGTCCAAGCTCGAGCTCCTCCGTGACGCCGAGGCCAAGCTTCGCGACACATTCACCGCCCTCTCGTCCGAGGCGCTTCGCCACAACAACCAGTCGTTCATCGAGCTCGCGCGGGCATCGCTGGCGGAGTTTCAGCAGTCGGCGCGGACGGATCTCGATGTCCGTCAGAAATCGATCGAGGAGCTCGTTCAGCCGATCAAGGAGTCGCTCTCCAAGGTTGACGGGACGCTCCAACTCGTCGAGCAGAACCGCGTCGGCACTCAATCCGCTGTAACTGAGCAGTTGCGCTCCCTGCTTCAGGCTCAGCAATCGCTTCAGATGGAAACGGGGCGGCTCGTGCAAGCCTTGCGCTCGCCAAACGTCCGCGGGCAGTGGGGCGAACTGCAGCTGCGCCGGGTCGTCGAAGCCGCCGGCATGGTCGAGTACTGCGATTTCGACCTGAAGGAATTCGCCACGGTTGACGGCGTCCGGCTGACCCCGGACATGATCGTCCGGCTTCCCGGCGGCAAGAACGTGGTCGTGGACGCGAAGGTCCCGTCGTCGGCCTATCTCGACGCGATGGAAACCGAGGACGAGGTCCAGCGTGACGCGCGGCTGAAGGACCACGCTCGTCAGGTCCGCGATCACATCGTCCGGCTCGGAAACAAGACCTACTGGCAACACTTTCAGCCGGCGCCAGACCTCGTGATCATGTTCGTCCCGGGAGAGACGCTGCTCAGCGTCGCCATGCAGCGCGACCCCGCGCTGCTCGAGTTCAGCCTGGCGCGCGGCGTCATGCTCGCGAGCCCATTGACGCTCATGGCGCTGCTACGCGCAGTGGCGTACGGCTGGCAGCAGGAGAACGTCGCGAAGAACGCGCAGGAAATCAGCGACCTGGGCCGGCAACTCTACGATCGCATCCGCGTGATGGCGATGCACTTCGAAGAGGTCGCACGCGGTCTGATGCGCTCGGTCGACGCCTACAACCGTGCGGTCGGCTCGCTCGAGAGCCGCGTGCTCGTCACCGCGCGGCGGCTCAAGGACAAGGGTATTACAGCGCCGGAGGAGCTACCCGAGCTCGACACGATCGATCACACCGCCCGGTCGATCGGATCGCCCGAGATCATCGGCCTCTTCGACGATGAGCCAGTCGATGGGGTGATTGTGAAAGAGTAAATACGTGCGACGGGCGACGTGCCACGTGCGACGTGCCAACGTGCCACGTGCGACTTTAACGGACAGCGGTCGTCAGCGTCACGATCGAACGAATCTCAATCTCGCCTGGCGATACCGGTGTGGTGCGCGCTTCCTGGGCGGCGGCCATCGTCATCATCATGGGTCGCGGCCCGCCGCCGATGCTTCGCTGTTCCTCGATCTTCAGCACGCGCTCGACTTTCATGCCGGCTCCCGCTGCTGCGGCGTCAGCCCGCTCGCGGGCGTCGGCAACCGCCATTTTCAGCGCCTCGCGCTCCACGGCCGCACGGTCCTTGAGGTCGAACCGCACGCCGCTGACATTCGTGACGCCGGCGCCAATCGTGATGTCGATCACGTCGCCCAGCTTCGGCAGGTCGTCGACCCTGACCTCCAACGTGTTTCGCGCGACGTAGCCACGGAGCGTCTGTTTATTGTTCGTATAGTCGAACTCCGGCTGCAGGTCGAACGACGCCGTCTGGACGGCATCCGGCGGAATACCCGCCCCCTTGATCTTCTGCATGACCGCGCTCATGACCGTGGCGTTGGCGCGCTGAGCTTCCTGAGGCGTTTTTGCCCGAGATTCAGCGGCCACCGTAACCCAGGCGCGATCGGGCGCGCGCTTGATGAGGCCTTCGCCTGTCGTCACGACGGAGGGCGGCGGCGGCCCCGCTGGCTGCTGTGCCAGCACGGTCGTCGTCAACATCAGAAATGCGGTCAAACCGGCGAATGCGTTCTTCACGAACCCCTCCGTTCTTGATCACCTGATCATAGTTCCTGATCCTCACAAAAAGACGGGATCGTGGTTCGTGGTTCGTAGCTCGTCGCTCGAAGGGCAACGAGGGACGATAGAGCAATTCGAGCGACGAGCTACGGTCCACGAACGACGGACAGAATTTCTATTACACTCGCCAGTATGAAGTTCGACGCTTTCACGCTCGAGCGGTTTCAGTCTATCTGGGAGAACCGGGTTGCCTGGAACGTCGCCGAAAGTGGTGTGCACCCGCTCCGTGTCGAAGAGATTGCCGAATCGGCTGAAGACCGTGCGTCGGTGCTCGGTCTTCACATGCTCTATCCACAAACGAACGGGACGGCGGAACTGCGAAGCCACATCGCCGCGATGTATCCAGGCGCGACTCCGGATCACATTCAGGTGACGAATGGCGGATCGGAAGCCAACTGCATCTCGCTGATGCACCTCGTCGAGCCGGGCGACGAGGCGGTCATGATGGTGCCGAACTACATGCAGGTCCACGGACTGGCTCGGGCCTTCGGCGCGACGGTCAAGCCGTGGGCGCTGGTGCCCCACAGTGGATCCAACCCACGCTGGAAGCCGGACCTTGCGGCGCTCGAGTCGCTCGTCACCACAAAGACACGCGTCATCCTGATTTGCAATCCCAACAACCCGACCGGCGCGACGATGACGGTGGAGGAGCTCGACGCGATCGCGCGCATCGCGTCGCGAACTGGCGCGTGGATTCTGTCGGACGAGATCTACCGCGGCGCAGAGCTCGAAGGCGATGAAACGCCAACCATGTGGGGCCGCGCCGAGCGTGTAATCGTAACGAGCGGGCTGTCGAAGGCCTACGCGCTGCCGGGCCTGCGAATCGGCTGGGTCGCAGGGCCAGCATCCACCGTCGACACGCTGTGGGGTATTCACGACTACACGTCGATCGCGCCGGGCGCCGTCAACGATCGCCTCGCAGCAATCGCGTTGCGCCCCGCACGCCGGCAGCTGCTGCTCGCCCGCACGCGAGGGATCATCCGCACCAACTATCCCATCGTGAAGCGCTGGATCGAACGGCGCGCGCCGTCGCTGAGCCACATCGCGCCGCAGGCCGGGGCGATCGTGTTCGTCCGTTATCAATATCCGATCCGGTCGGCGGAGCTCGTCACGCGTCTGCGCGACGAAAAGGGCGTGCTGGTCGTCGCCGGCGAACACTTCGACATGGACGGATATCTGAGGATTGGATTCGGGTCCGATCCGAAACATCTCGAGTCCAGCCTCGCGCTCGTCGGCGAATTGCTCGACACGCTCGTGCCAGCGGCGGTCTCCGAGCGTCATTGATGCGCGCTGATCTGGCGCTGGTCGGTTTCGGGAACGTCGGCCGCCGATTTGCTCACCTGCTCGAAGAACGGCGCGGTCAGCTTGCCGACGACTGCGATCTCGGCTGCCGCGTCGTGGGCATCGCGACGGGCCGCCATGGCGCCGTGTTCAATCCTTCGGGTCTCGACGCGATCTCCGCAGCGGCAACGGTTGCCTCGAACGGGGCGTTATCCGGCGGGCCATCTGAAGACGGAAGTGAAGCGGTCGACGGTTCAACGGCCCTCATTGAACGACTTCAACATTCGCCTGCTCCGCTCCGCGTCGTCGTGGAAACGACGACACTCAACATCAAGGACGGCCGGCCGGCGCTGGATCACGTCGAGACGGCGCTCCGCGCGGGACTCCATGTCGTCACGGCGAACAAAGGTCCGGCAGCATTCGCCTATGAGCGGCTGCGCGACATGGCGGCGACAGCCGGAGTGTCGTTCCTGTTCGAAGGCGCCGTCATGGACGGTGTGCCGATTTTCAATCTCGTGCGCGAGGCGATGCCCGGGGTGCGTGTGACAGGCTTTCGCGGCGTCATCAACACGACGACCAATCACATCCTGACCGCGGTCGAAAATGGCGAGGCGTTCGCCGCAGCGCTGGCGCGGATGCAGGCTGAAGGGATCGCTGAAGCGGATCCGTCGCTCGATCTGGACGGTTGGGATGCGGCCGCCAAGGCTGCCGCACTTGCGAACGTGCTGCTTGGGGCGCGCATCACCCCGCACGACGTCGCGCGCACGGGCATCGATGCGTCAACAGCAGATGCCGCGCGCACGGCGAAGGACCGTGGCCGCCGGCTGAAGCTTGTCGTGTCCGCACGGTCGGGGCAGCGTCCCAGTGTCAGGCCGCAAGAGCTGCCCGCAGACGATCTCCTGGCGAGGCTCGGCGCCATGGAGAACGCACTCATTCTCGAGACAGATTTGCTCGGCGATGTCGCCGTCGGTCAACTGACGGGAAACCTGACGGTGACCGCGTACGCGCTGCTCTCGGACCTGATCACGATCCGCCGGCGGTGCGCAGCGCGTTACGAAGCGCCGCTTCGTCGAAGCCTTTGACCGTCGTGCCGTTGATCACGGTCAGGGGAATCGTACGGAAGCCCAGCGCCAGCAGATCGGCATACGCCGCATCGTCTTCCTCGACATTGCGCACCGTGAAGACATGGCCTGCGCGTGAAAGAAACTCCTTCACCTGATCGCAGGCGCGTCAATGCGAGCCGGAATAGACAATGATGTCGAGGTCCATAAGTTGATTGTATGCCGTTGAACAATGCCGGCTCGAGTCCAGGCCCTCTCGATGGGCTGATCGTCGTCGATCTGACACGCGTCCTTTCCGGCCCGTACTGCACGATGCAGCTCGCGGACATGGGAGCACGCGTCATCAAAGTCGAGCAACCGGGCCGCGGTGACGATACGCGCGCGTGGGGACCGCCGTTCATCGGCGCCGAGAGCGCGTACTTCCTCAGCATCAATCGCAACAAGCAGAGCCTGACGCTCGACCTCAAGTCCGGCCGAGCCGTGCTCGAACGCCTGCTCGACCGTGCCGACGTCCTGGTCGAGAACTTCCGGCCCGGAACCATGGAGCGACTGGGGCTGGGATATGCGGCCGTCAGCGCGAGATGGCCGCGGCTGGTCTACTGCTCGATCTCGGGCTTTGGACAGACGGGGCCGCGGCGCGATCAACCGGGCTACGACGCCGTAGTACAGGCGGAGGGCGGCCTCATGAGCATCACCGGGGAGGCAGACGGCCCTGCGTTCAGGCTCGGCGTGGCGATCGCGGACATCGTCAGCGGCATGTTCGCGGCGCAGGGAATCGCGCTCGCGCTGCTGGCACGCGCACGAACCGGCCGCGGTCAGCACGTGGACATCGGCATGCTCGACTCGACGGCGGCGCTCCTCACGTATCAGGCCGCGATCTACTTCGCGACCGGCCAGCCGCCGACGCGCATGGGGAATCGTCATCCGACCATCGTCCCCTACGAAACGTTCGAAGCGTCCGACGGCGAGTTCGTGCTGGCCGTCGGCAGCGAGGGTCTCTGGCGAAAGTTCTGCGAGCTGCTCGATGCGCCGGGGGTTGCGGAAGACCCGCGGTTTGCGACGAACCGCGACCGGGTCAGCCACTACGAGATTCTGCGGCCGCTGCTTGCCGAGCGAATCCGTCAGCGCTCGCGCGCGGAGTGGATCGAGCGATTGATGGCGGCCGGGGTGCCGTGCGGATCGGTCCGGGATGTGAGCGAGGTGCTGCGCGATCCGCAGATGACGGCGCGCGAGATGATCGCCGCGGTCGAGCACGCCGCAATCGGGCGCGTCCAAGTGTTGGGTGTGCCGATCAAGTTGTCAGAGACGCCGGGAACCGTGCGCACTGCCCCGCCGACCCTCGGTCAACACACCGATCAGATCCTGCGTACGGACCTCGGGTTCAGCGATGCAGATATCACGCGCCTGCGCCAGAATGGCACAGTCTAAAAAAGGTGGCTGGCACCTGGCCCGGGAAGGTGCCAGCCACCTATTGCGGGGATTGCGCGGTCGGGGCCGGCTGAAGCCGGACTCTACGACACGATTAGCGCTCGACTAATTTTGGGATCTCGTCGACCACCATCTGCACGACATCTGAGTCGGTCAGTGACGAAATCGCCGTCGTGACCGATCGCTCCGACGTCAGCTGACGGCGGCCGCGGCCGCGGCTCATACGCACCACCACGACGGGCGGATCCTGTGAGGGGTCGAGCGCCAGCTCTATGAAGTCTTCGCCCGATCGCTCGGACGCCAGGCGCACCGATCCCGCCGGAGTGAACACCGCAAAGCGATGGCCCTCCGCGACCAGGACGTTGGCGATGGTCTGGAACGTGGGGACCGCAACCTGCTCGAGGAACTGATCGTAGGCGCGGCTGGCGGCGTCGGCGCGCTCGCGCCGCAGCGATGAGTCGCGGCGGGCCTGGTCGATCGCGGTGCGCAGGCGCCGCCGGACTTCCGAAACTTCCATCAGCTCACGCTAGCCTCTCCGCGAACGACGTGTCAACGCCTTCCCGCGTGAGGGCGGCAATCAGGGCCGCGCGGTCGGGGGCTTTGCGATACGCCTCGGCTGCGTGCACGGTGCCTTCGCGCACGAGCGTCGCGAGCGAATCGGTCAGCGGCATCATCCCGTGACGGCGCCCGCCGTCGAGCGCCGAGGGAATCTCCACGTTCTTGCCTTCGAGAATCAACGTCGCGACCGCCGGCGTATTGACGAGCAGCTCGCGTGCCGCGGTGCGCCCGCCTGCCAGCTTCCGCAGCAGCATCTGCGAAACGACGGCGCGCAGTGACGCTGCCAGCGACGCTCGTGCCTGCAGCCGCTGGGTCTCGGGGAACAGGTCGAGCAGGGCCTTGATCGCATCCGCCGCCGACGATCCGGTCACCGACGCGAACACGAGCCGGCCTGACTCGGCTGCATCCAGCAGCGTCGACGCCACTTCCGCCGAGCGCACGTCTTCGACGATCAGCACGTCTGGGTCTTCCTTCAACGCCCCGGCAACGGCCGCCGCTGCTGATTGCTCGTCGCGCACTTCACGCTGGCTGATGAACGACCGGCGGCTTTCATGCGTGAAGCCAATCTGCGACTCGATGCTGATGATGTGATCGCTGCGCGTCCGGTTGATCAGGTCCACGAACGCCGCGAGGAGCGTCGAACGTCCGCTCCCGCGTGGCCCGGTGATCAGCACGAGCCCCTCGGTCTGGGCGCAGAGCTCGCGAACTTCCGGGGACAACGCAAGGTGGTCAGCGGAAATCGAACGGGAGGAAACCATCCGGAAGATCAGGCCCGGCCCGCGATGATCCTTGAACGTCACGCATCGGACGCGGCCCACGTCAGCCACGTCGGAGGTCCATTCGACGGGGCCTGTCTTGGCGCTTTCCGCCAGTTGCGCGGGCACCATTCCGGCGACGAGTCGCTCGACGTCTGGCGCCGACAACAGCTGACCGTGATCGAGCGCGCTGATTTCGCCGTCTACGCGAATCATAGGCTTGGATTGCGCGACGACATACAAGATCGATGCGCCGCGCTCGGATGCCGCCTTCAGCACCTCGAGCAGACCCGCGTCGGTGACCGGCGCACCTGTGGGTGGCGTTTCGGGTTTGGATGCCGTCCGCGGCATCGCGGCGGCGGCGGGCCTCCGCCTATCCGCTTCAGCATGACTGGACTGCATTTCCACTGTGACTTCTCCCTCGGTCGCACCTGCAGCGGCTGTCACGGCAGCGGCGACGCTGACTATCTGCTCAAGTGATGGTTGTTGCGTTGGAATCTGAAGACTGCCAAAGACCTCCGCGTCCTGCTGGATGCTGGCCGCGACGAGCGGTGCAGGTGGCTCCGCGAATTCAGGGACGACGAGCGGTTCTACTGAAGACGCCTCCGGCGCAGGTTCGTACGTCTTCGGCTCGGCTTCTTTCACGATCGCAGGCAGAGGCTCGGCGGGCAACGGCTCCGTTTCGACAGCCGCTTCATGGATCTCCTGCTGATCGATCGCCGCGCCTGACGCATTGACTGCGACGAGTTCCGGAGCCACCTCGATCTCCTGCGCCACACTCTCCTGAACCGCTGGCAGCTCGTTCAACTCCGCAGTCAGGTCCACGGCATCATCGGACCCGTCATCGTCCTCGAGATCCTCGAGCTCGCCTGCATCGGCGTCCTGCAAATCTTCCGCATCATCGTCGACAATCTCGAAGCTGGGTGACGCCATGACTGCGTCCGCGGAGCGATCCAGAGTTTCGCCGGTGCCGTCTGACGCCATCAGCGCTGCGGCGGTTGCGGCCAGCATCGCATCAACGTCCGCTTCCGTCGGGAGGTGCTGCATCTCGGCCTCGACGAGCTCGATCCCCACGTCGTCCGTCGACGATGGTTGTAAGGTCGCGGCTGCAGACGTGTCGGCGGACTCGACAGGAATTACGACGTGCTCCACATGCTCGGGCACATGCTGCCCGACTTCGTCGAGCACGGGAACGCGTTCCTCGATTCTGACTTCCGTGACGACTTCGATCTGCGCGATGTCGCCTGGCGCAGCTGCTTCGCCGACCGCGGCTGACGGGTTCTCACTGAAGACCGGCAGCTCCTCGACGCCAACAGCGACCGCGACACTCTCGGCCGGTCCGGCGGCGGCCATCTGCGCGGCCTGCTCCGGTGTTGTGACCTGTTCGACGACGTGCAGGGGATGGCGGCGCAGCTCGAGCCAGATGTCATCGCCGCCACGTGCAGCGACGACGGTGAAACGATCGACGTTGCCGGGCGGCGGGACGATTTCGTGCTCGACCGCGCCGAGCTCGTCGAGCGACCGGCGCTCGTCGGCGGGAAGAATCTGCGTCACCATGCTCATCACCGCGTCGGGCGTGAGCACGCGTGACGACAGCTCCACCTGGCCCCAGGCGAGTGGACCGCGGTAGGCATTCATCGACGAGGACGTTGTCACCACGTACGGCTTTTCTCCGACGTGCATGACGAGGGCATCTCCCTCGAGACGAACGATGGCGTCGAGTAACGATTCGAGAAGTGTCACACGTTGACCCGCAGCCCGTTGACCGGGAATAGTCCCCCACGACAGTTTCGGCCGCGGGGATACGCCTCTTTAATTGCCGGGGCGGAACGCCCCTTCATTGTTAGTGCCGCGGCGAAGAACCGACTTCGTAGATCCGAACGAGCTCGATCAACTTGTACCCGCGCGTCTGATATGGCGGAATTACGCGTTCACTGCGGAGGTACTGGATCATGCTCTCGTCTTCGTAGTCGGGTACGCCGATGCCGGGGAGGCTTTCGAGAACCGACGAGAGCGTGGTGATCGTCATTCGCGAGGAACCGGGCGCGAACGCGATGAACACTTCGTTGCTGATGAAACTGTACGACGCCTCCGAGCGCGACGCCGGCGCATCCTCGACCTTGATGAAACTGATCGCCGGATGGGTCTTCAGTGCATCTACGAGCAATTGTGTAAATGCACCTTCGCCGGACCAGCCCGTGGCGTCCAGCTCCATCTGAAGAAGAATAATAACACGGGGGTTCACGACGGGGGTTCACGACGGGGGTTCACAACAGAGGTTCACGACGGGAGTTCACACGAGGGTTCACGCGGTTCTGAATCTCGTCCTGAACCCCCGTCCTGAACCCTCGTCGCGAACCGTCGTTGTGAACCCCCGTGTGAACCCCCTCCTGAACATGACAAAAGTTCAATTGCGTGATGCGTTCGTGACGCCCGAGCAG
>Ga0114129_10014376_pt1 | contig 11282 bp, 9 predicted proteins | sample RhiMetdeltSRZDD1_FD_80071 | JGI IMG/M metagenome (GOLD analysis project Ga0114129, IMG submission 80071) | Populus rhizosphere microbial communities from Tennessee, USA - Rhizosphere MetaG P. deltoides SRZDD1 (version 2) (version 2) | ecosystem: Host-associated > Plants > Roots > Rhizosphere >... | reverse complement strand
TTGGAGGTGACCGAAATCAAAACTATACCGTACGTGCCAATATCGCATTTCTTCGTGGAGCGACTGATTGGTACGGTACGACGAGAGTATCTCGATCAGATGCTCTTCTGGACCAGAACTGATCTGGAGGACAAGCTTCCTCGAATTCCAACATTACTATAATGCGCATCGGACGCACGAGGCGCGGGCGGAGGCACGCCTAAACCGCAGCGCAACGCAGCCCACTCAGCTTTGCATTTCAGTTCTTATGCCTGGCAGCGCCATTGTCGAGGGCTGTATCAGACACCTGTTGCGGCGTAAATTGTGGGTGAATTCGCCGGGGACAAGCTTCCGGTTGCCGCAGGTGATCGAGCTCGTGTCCTGGGTTGTGCGAAACCGCCTTCCTTTCACCACGTGTCTGTGCGGATGTGCGTTTTCAATGATGTGAGATCCAATTCTTTGGACTGAGCGAGGATCAGCGTGATAAAAACACTTTAATAAGTGGACTCTCAATCCTAATAAACGAAGCTTTCTTACCGTTCATGAAGGTGGTCTGCTGAATGGGTACCGCGTTATCTAGGCTCTTTCTGTCCCGTCCTAGACTACTTTGGACTTTCGCCGTGTGCGAAAATCATCGGGGGTTATCCTGCGCGTCGTCAGCTGCAGAAAAACGTAGCACTGAAGCACCACTATTTGTTGAGTTGCTCCACTGGCCCGTGGCGGCTGTCGTCATTGTGTATTCCTGTTCCGATCCAACTGGCGCGAAAGACGTTCCAGTTCCCACTTCGATCGGCGAGTATTTTTCTGCAGAAAACAAAAGGGCGGATCTTCACACAGCGGAAGCCCTTGAGGCGGCCTCTGGAAGACCACGCGATCAATGATGGTGGCCGGCATGCCCGAGGTTCGTGGCCGATCAGCGAGGAACGCAAGTATATAAGGCCCTCAAAACATACGTTCGGGCTCCACAAGACGGACCGCTTACCGGGTTCTGTTACCCGAGCCGCGCATTGAGGGACGGCCTGATAGTTACGGCACAGCATATTTAGCTATCTCGCCCGCCAAGAGGTCGTGATGATGGAGCGACTCCAGTAACCGATAGTCGCAATGCCTCCCGGCTGCACTTTACGTTGGATGTTCAAGTTCCATTGCATTTGGTACGGCGTCTTACCTAGCACGATCAATCCCGGCGCTCTGGCGGCGGCGCTCCGGCGGGGTTATGCGGCTTGTGGGATTTGTCATGGTCCGATGTTGCGAGGTCTCGGCGAAGTTCCCCGTATAGCCGGACAAGACCCTATCCATATCTTTCGTGTGGCTGGCGAATTCATACTCACGCCGCCATTGGTGTTTCGTATAGGCCGCGACAATGCTGCTGCCAGCGATAGGGCCTGAAGTTGAGGCCTCTGGATTCCGCCGATTCTACTGTTTTGAGTTCCGTCACGCTTAGGACCCTCAGATTTGCTTGCCATCGATGGAATCCATATAAGGGATCATGATCCGAGCTCAAATATTTCGGAACTGTGTTTCGCGTGGCCGATGAAACTGAGCCAAGAGTGACCATGTATGCGTCGCTGTGATCATAGGAGGTATCGTAGAGCGCCTCGAAGGCGAGAATCTGCTCATCGAGGTAATGTTTCTAGGACGTCTGCCAGAGGTAAAGGCGCCATTCCGAGCAACGTGCGGGAAGCGGGCGATTCCTGCACCGAACCGACGCCGAGCCCCTGCGAATCGTCTGGTACTCCTTTGGCGACATGGTTTCCAGCAACGTGAGTTGCTCAATTAGAAGACGCTGCCCGATATGGACGCGCTTGAAGAGCGTGAGGATGCGATTGGTGTTTCGCAAGCGATGTACTCCTCGATATCGAGAAGCGTGTAAGCGCTGACGTTCATCCACAGTTCTTCGATCTGCTATACGATCTGGAACTGAAGCTCATCCCCATTTACACAGCTCGGAGTAATCTTTTTGGTATCTCAATAGATTCGCCGTATTCAGATACAGTTCGCAATCGAGGGTCACCTTGCCCACACATGACGGGTAAAAATGCTGACGGTCCATTCATTTTACTGCAGTGTCGATTGCTGCCTGGTCAACAGCTTTTGACCGGTGCCGGTCGTAACTTCCCTGGCGTTTGCCGTGGGGCCTCCGCTCCTCGCACGATTCGCTTGCACGGTTAGCGTATCCCCGACCTTCAGGGTCGAGCGGGTCCAGCCGGCCCTCGATAAGACATTGAGACCGTTTAATTCAAATCCCCAATTGGTAACCTGACCGTTAGCGTCCTTGACGTCCATATAAAACCAAACGTGCGGGTTCCTCCAGTCGAACTTGGTCACGGTACCCGTCAGGGTGATGGGTTGCTCATTGTCATATATCGCCACAACGGTGTGATGAGCGAGCGCCGGAAAAACCGGCAATATCAAAGCGAGACCGACAAGAAATACAGCCAACTTCGTTGTCATTGTTAAAGCCTCCAGATTATTGTTCCGCAAGTACAACTTCACCGGATTTCGCCGGGTTTTATCGTATCGGAGACAGGGTATCTGTTGTTTTCATTACAGACGTACTCCACAAGCTCGTCGTCCGGATATGGTGTGAAGGGCAGAATTACGGTCCAGGGTTTGGAATACATTTTAGGGTCGTCAATCGTTACGGCAACATCCATATGCCCGAAATCCTTCCGGCGAAACCGCTCGGTGACCTTTAACGCGTCCGAACCGGGCATTCCAGCGCTATCAATCCAATTGTTATCGTGGAACCCCGTCGTTTCAACGACAAACGTGTCTCCATCCCAATGACCAATCGAGTAGCCATTGTAGGTAGGATCGGGATCGTTCGGAAAACCACGACCATCCGTGAAAATTTGCCGCCAAGTCTGAACGGCTTCAAAAATAACCACGGTTACTTGCGGCACCGGCATATAAAGAATTTTGAACGGATCTGGAGACAGCCACGCCCGGGGAACGCCTCCGGGATAACATTGTGCCCAGGGATTGTCGAAACTGTTACTTTTCCGCCGCTGTTCGTAGAGGGCCTTCGCCCTGGGCAGCATGTCAATCTCTCCGGGCTTAAGATCCTTACCGATGTTGTATTGATAACCGTTCACCCTCCAGACTCCGGAGAAGTCCGGCTTGCCTTCCGGAGTCTTCGGCGCCGGTGCGTTCAAGTCCGGCTTACCATCTGGAGTTCGAGGAGTCGTCGCAAGTTTGTAGTTCAACCACTGCGCATGGGATGGCAAGGCGAAAATCAGGAGGAGGGCCACCCCAACAAGTCCGATATGGATCCAGCGTTCTGTCTTCGTCATTTCATTGACCTCCCTTTTTAGGAACAAACTCTTGGCCCGCGTTTGCTGGAGCAGAATGCGGAGGGTTCAGATTCAGTCTCACATATTGAGTACACTCACTTATTGTTGCGTAAACTACCACCGTCGATAACAGGTGTCAAGCGCAATGGCTTTTTTTAGTGCAATGGTTTTGGTACTGGATCACTTTGAAAAAATGATCGAGAAAGTGCTCCGTTCTTTGAACTGCTAGCGCGTCTATGACAGGCTGTCAGCCGCTATTGCTGCGCATTTGTAACATGTGAACCAAACGGCCCCGCCGATGCTTGAATACTCCATCCTTACGTGGACGGGCGAATATGCCCCTGAAACAGGCCAAAGAGTGCAATTTTGTACCGTTACCGTTCGTTTTGCCCTTGACATCTCTCTCCAATGTAACTAACGTCGCAAAAAAAAGAGTCTGAGTTGACTCATAAATTTTAGTGCGTGCGAAAGGCTGACCTTCAGCAACTCCAGCACGATGGAGTTCAGCAGGCGTCCGTTTGACGGAGGAAATCACATGAGGACAACCTTACGTTTCGTTTTCTTGAATATCCTGCGTGCCTTTGGTGTGCTCTGGTTTGTTTATTTTTCGATGAACGACCTGAACGCGCAAGGGACAGGGGTGATTCTGGGCACGGTAGCAGACACAAGCGGCGCCGTACTTCCCGGCGCTGAGGTTCAGGTCAAGAACGTCGGCACCGGTCAAACGTTCGATATCCTTGCTGACGAGCGCGGTCACTATACTGCGCCTGCGTTGACCATCGGCACTTACCAAGTTTCAGCCTCGCTGCCAGGCTTCTCCAAATCGGTCCGGACTGGATTAACACTGACCGTGGGTGCGGAGCTCGTCGTCAATCTACAGCTGAGCGTTGGTCAGCTCACGGAAAACATCACAGTCGAAGGTCAGGCATCTCAGGTCGATACCAAATCCACAGTCGTGGGCGTCCTGGTGGAGTCGAAGCAAATCCGGGAACTTCCCCTCAACGGACGCGATTACACACAGCTCATCGCCTTGAACCCTGGCGTCGTTGAGGTCGACCGCGCGACTGCCTTTTACGGCTCAGGGCAAAGGTACTCCATCGCCGGAGCGCGCCCATCGGGGCAAAACTATTTGCTGGACGGAACGGACCTGACGAGCTTCTTTAACGCCTCACCCGGCTCGGCAATCCTAGGAACGGCGCTCGGTGTAGAGGCCATTGCCGAATTCCAGACGATGACGAACACGGCGAGCGCGCAGTTTGGTGGGAATGGTGCCGTCATCAACGCCACCAGCCGCTCGGGAACGAATGATTTTCACGGTTCTGTTTACGAATTCCTGCGCAATGATGTACTGGACGCGCGCAACTTCTTCGACACCAAAAAGCCGCCATACCGGCAGAACCAGTTTGGGGCTAGTCTGGGAGGACCTATCAACACGAACAAACTGTTCTTCTTCGGCAACTTTGAAGGGTTGCGCCAAAGAAGGACGACCACGAACGTCGTCGTCGTACCGAACGTGCAACTGGCAGGAGTGAACAGCAATCAGGATCCGAATGCAGGTTTTTACCTCCTGCCGAATGGCCAACAGATCCCGGAAAACTCGAATCCGATAAGCCGTCAGGCGATTCGTGACACTCTGACGCTTTTCCCCGCACCGATCAACCCGATCGGCACTACCGGTACCGCAAACTCGTTGACTAATTCGCGGGTGGCTGGAGATCAAAACTATATCCTGGGACGCATTGACTACTTGCTGTCGGAGAAAAGCTCCATATTCGGCCGATACGTCATGGATAGGGCTGACCGCGATTCGACTGGCAACGCTGGCACGATTCCGTGGTGGCCCGAACTCTACAAGACACGAAGCCATTTCTTCACCCTGCAGGAACGGCAGGTCCTGTCGCCGTCATTAGTGAACGTAGCCCGCGCTAGCTTGATGCGTCCCAACGAGTCCGGTCGTGTTTACGGAGCCGTGGTCGTGGAGAACGGGGTGCCGCGCCCCGTCTCAGCCGGGGTCACGCAGAATAACCCGTTTGCCCAAATTCCGGGGCGGCAGGACGCAATTATCGCTATCGGCAGCGGTGTGACCGGTCTTGGAGCGAATGCGCAGTTGCCGTTTTATATGGTCCAAAACAAATTCGACCTCGCAGACGACGTCATCTGGACATCGGGCCGTCATACTGTGACGGCGGGCGCTTCAGCGATCCGGCGCCAGGAGAACACCTGGGCACCCAATCGTGCCGGAGGCAACTGGACGTTCGGGAGTCTGACGAATTTCCTCACTGCCCGTCCCGTGACCGTTTCAGGGCAAGTGTCGGACGCGCAAAATCCTCAGGGAGACGCGGTCCGCGATATGCGTTATTGGGTATTTGGCTTCTACGGCATGGATCAGTGGAACGTGAATTCCAGACTGACGTTGAATATTGGCCTGCGGTATTCGCCGGAGACAGTTGTGAAAATGGCGCGACATAAGCTGTACAACCTGATCCAGCCGCCTTTCGGATTGTTCCAAATGGTGAATACTCTTACTGGCGGAAATCCTTCGCTCCAGAATTGGGACCCCCGAATAGGTCTTGCCTGGGATCCAACGGGAAAGCAAAAGATGTCAGTGCGCGCAAGTTTCGGGATTTTCCACAGTCCGATCATGTCCCGCGACAACATTCCATGGTTCATGCCTCCGGCGGTGCAGGCAACGCAAACGGCGGCCCAAGGTTTGTTGTATCCCTTTCCGTTCACCAATGTCCCCGTCGGACAGGGTTTAGTCATCCCCACGGACGGAACATTGACGATTCTCCAAACCGGAACCAACTACACACTTCACAACACGCCATACCAGATGCAGTGGAACATGAGCATCGAACGTGAACTGTTCAGCGGAGGCGTCCTGAATGTCGGGTATCTGGGGTCACGGGGTGTCCATCTTTTCGTTTTGCGGGACTTCAACTCTCCTGTGCCCTTCATTGACCCCAAAACCGGCCGGCGAACGTTCGGTGTGTTCGATGCCGCAAGCAACTCGGTCATTGCAAATCCGCGGCTGAATCCGCTGTATTCGGCCTTGAACCTGGCGGATACGGCATCGGATTCGTCGTATAACGCGTTACAGACCAATTTGTCGAAGCGGTTTGCACGACGTTGGCAAACCCAGGTCTCTTACACCTGGTCGAAGTCCATCGACAACGGCTCCGGAAGCTATGGTTTAGATGGAGGCGGCGCAACGACAGACCCGTTCAATCTTTCAATCAACCGCGGGCCATCCAACTTCGATCGCAGACACAACTTCCGCGCAAGCGGCATCTACGAGTTGCCTTTCACTGCGAGCGGCGGTCTCGGAAAACTGGTCGGAGGGTGGTCGCTTAACGGAATCTACAGGCAACTGTCCGGCGCCGTTTTCGGCGCCGGAGCCGCGCCGAACTCAACGCACAACAGCAGTGGTTCGGCGGCGGGCCGCCCAGATCTGATTTCGGGCTGCCAGTTGTATCCAGATAATCGGACTAGACTGAATTGGTTCAACCCGAATTGCTTCATCATGCAGCCCCTTGGAACTTATGGCAATGCGGGGCGAAACAATCTGGTCGGCCCCGGCTTATGGAACGTTGATTTATCGCTGCTGAAGGACACGCGCCTGAATGAACGGTTCACAATGCAGTTCCGCGCGGAGGGATTCAATATTTTCAACCACACGAACTTCGGGCTCCCAGCATCGACTATTTTCAGCAGCCTCACCGGGGCGAGACAACCGAATGCAGGTCAGATTACCAGTACAGCCACTGATCCCAGGCTGATTCAGTTTGCGCTGAAGGTGATTTTCTGAGTAACAGAAGGCCGAGCGTCGGCGAGGGTGGTCCCGTCTTGAAACCACCCGGCGCTTCGCGCCACCCTCCAAACTTAGGAGGAAAGACCAGAGTCTTTATCCAAAGCCGAATCGAAGGGAATAAATCATGAAAAAAAACGTGTTCTTCCTGTTAAGCATCGTCGCGATTGCGCCGGTGCCGGTTCTTGCTTTTTACTCATTCCAGCCTGAATTTGCAGAACCGGCCACAAGCTCGGCGGCCGGCACGACATGCGAAAGCCTGTCCAAGCTGACGCTTCCGAACACGACGATTACTTTAGCGCAGACCATCGAAGCGGGCGCATTCACAGTGCCTGCGAGGGGTAACGCCCAGCCGCCGAACTTCAAGGACTTGCCTGCCTTCTGCCGTGTCCTGGCGACAGTGAAGCCATCGAACGACTCCGATATCAAGGTTGAGGTCTGGATGCCGGCTACAGGTTGGAACGGCAAGTTCCAGGGCACAGGTAACGGTGGCTTCGCTGGCAATATCAATGCCGGGGCTCTTGCCACTGCGCTGCGAAAAGGTTACGCAGCTGCGGCCACCGATACCGGCCACGTGGGTGACGGTCAGGACGGAACTTTCGCACTTGGCCATCCCGAAAAGGTGATCGATTTCGGTTACCGTGCGGTCCACGAGATGACTGTACAAGCGAAAACGATTGTCGCCGCATATTACGGTGGAGGGCCGAAGCTTTCATATTGGGTGGGCTGCTCCACGGGCGGGCGGCAAGGCCTGAAGGAAGCACAGAAATATCCCGAGGATTATGATGCCATCGTCGCCGGAGCGCCCGCCGCTCCCACCAGCCTACTTGCGATACAGGCGATCCACGCGGCGCAGACAGTGCATAAAGACGAATCCAGCTACATCCCTCCGGCACTGTATCCTGTTATCCACAAAGCTGTGCTTGACGCGTGCGATGCCCAGGATGGAGTGAAAGACGGAGTACTCGAGAGCCCGAGGCGCTGCACGTTCGATCCAAAGGTCCTCCTATGCAGAGCCGGCGCAGACTCCGCGACATGCCTGACCGCCCCACAGGTCGAAGCTGCGCAGGCCCTCTACGGCCCCACAAGAAATCCTCTCACAAAACAGATCATTGCCCCGGGGCTGGAACGTGGAAGCGAACCCGGATGGGCTGGTTTGGCGGGTCCAGACCCTCTCTTCTATGCAAATGGTTTTTGGAAGTACATCGTTTTCAAAAACCCCGACTGGAACTACAAAACCCTGAACATGGAAACAGCTCTGGGACTCGCAGAAAAAGAGGACCCGGGAATTATCACGGCTCTGGACCCGAATCTAAAACCGTTCTTCGCGCGAGGCGGCAAGTTGCTTCAATATCACGGTTGGGCTGATCAACTTATTGTTCCCGGGTACAGCATCAACTACTACGAAAAGGTTCTCGACACGGTCGGAAACGCCAAGACCGTGAACGATTCTTACCGGCTGTTCATGGTGCCGGGCATGGGGCATTGTGGAGGCGGAGATGGGCCGAATAATTTCGACATGCTGACGGCACTCGAACAATGGAAGGAACAAGGAAAGGCGCCGGAGCGAATCATCGCTTCACGAATGAAAAACGGCGCAGTCGACCGGACCCGTCCGCTGTGCCCATATCCCCAGGTGGCGACCTATAAAGGAACAGGCAGCACGGACGACACAGCGAATTTTATTTGTAAGGCTCGCTAGCCCGACGAGTCAGGCAACTCAAATTATTGCATCGACCGGGCGAGTGACCAGGACAGAGACTATGATGAATTTCTTAACTTCCGTTGAGCAAAGCGGGTTCTGCACTTGGGTACGTCAATCGACTTCATTGTTCGCATTCCCGGGTATTCTGCTGCTTCATACGATTGGAATGGGGTTGGTCGTCGGTATTAACGCCGGAATCGATCTGCGAGTTCTTGGAATCGCTCCCGCCGTCCCGTTGGGATCTCTCGAAAAGTTCTTTCCCGTTTTCTGGATCGGCTTTTGGGTCAACGCAATCACGGGAACGATTCTGCTGGCTGCCGACGCCTCAGCAAAACTGGCATTACCGGATTTTTACGTGAAAATGATTTTCATCACGGCAGCGCTTATCAGTTTTCGAATGCAACAACAGGGCTTGTACCGTGGCGTTCCTGCCGACAAAAGGCCGCTGACGACGAGCGACAAAGTTCTGGCGCTGACGTCGCTGTTTTTTTGGATTGGAGCAATCACTGCGGGCCGCTTAATGGCCTATCTCGGTCCTGCCGGTGGACCGGACGCTGTGAAATAGCCATAACGCTTGATTATGAATTTCGGAATTGCCCCAGCACATTTCCACCTTCTCCTGAACCATTTCCCGACAGTCGCCTTCACCGTAGCTCTTGGCCTCCTTATTTGTGCGGTAATCGGAAAGAGCGAGGAAGTTCAGCGAGCGAGCATGGTGATTTTATTTCTTATCGCCGTCCTTGCAATCCCGACGTACGTGAGCGGGAACGCTGCCGAGGCAGCGCTGCACATTACTGAAAATGTATACCAAGCGAAAATCAGCGCGCATGAGTCGGCGGCTTTTGTAGCACTCATCTTTATGGAGATTACCGGTTTCCTTGCATGGCTGGGATTATGGCAGGCCCGGCTTCTTAAACATATTGGAACGTGGTGCACTCCTGTCCTTCTGCTTTCGTCAATTGTGACGTTTGCACTCATGGCAAATGCAGCCAATATCGGCGGAGATATCCGGCATCCGGAGATCGTCACGTCCTGGACCGATTCGCCGTCCGGAACACCTGCTGGCCCGCTCCCAGCCGCGGCTGTAAGGAAATTCGTGACGAGCAGGTTGTGGGTGTGGCCCACCTGCGAAACGCTCCACTTCATCGGCCTTTGCTTGCTATTCACCGTTGTCCTGATCGTCAATCTGCGAATGCTCGGCATGGCAAAAAGTATGTCTTCTGAATCGCTGTATCAATTGCTGCCGTTCGGAATGGTAGGATTCGCGCTAAATCTGATAACCGGGATGATCTTCTTCGTGTCGAAACCGGACCAATATGTAGTGGGTTTTGCCTTCGGGTGGAAGATGATGTTTGTCCTTCTCGGCGGCTTGAATGTCCTCTACTTTTTGTTGTCCGACAAACCGTGGAGTGTCGGAAAGGATGATGACGCGCCGCTAAGCGTCAAACTTGCTGCCGCGACGGCGATCATCGCCTGGGTTGGAGTTTTGTTCTGGGGTCACATGCTGCCCTTTATTGGCGACGCTTTTTAACGTAGGAATGGTTCAATGGCATTAGCCGTCATCGTGAGCTCGGTAGTCATCGGAACGATATTAGTCATGGCCTTGGTGATTTATCTTCTCAACCGGCTGAATCGTATTCACTGAGATTAGAGAAGGGTCCCTCTTCCGTTGGGAGAGGATGCGCGAAGCGCCGGTTGAGGGCCGCAGGTTCAGGCAAATCCTGTGACACTCACTCGCGCGCCTTCAGCTTACTTGCTGCTGTGCCCAATCGGCCTTGCACTCGCTTGGCTCGCGGTGCACCGCGCTATCCCAGAGCGAGAGGTCAAAGCATCTACTATGTAGCGCGGCCTTTAAAGCCTTCAGCCAACATCATGATTTTGTACATCGATCTGGCATCCGCTTTCTTGCCTTCCGGACCATCGTTCCCTCGTCCTATGACATACAGTGTTTTCTTATCAGGACCCGCGAAGGCCAAGGTCGTTGTTTGCCTTGGCGTCGGAATCAGACCAAGATGCTGTCCGTCCGGGCGAATACTTGTATGCCGAGGTCGCTTGCTACATAAAGGCGACCGACAGCATCGATAGCTAAACCGTCCTGACCGCTTTCGGGTTTAACAAAGGGTCGACGGCTTTGGATGCTGCCATCTGCTTGGACATCAAAAGCTAGAATGCCGGCGGGGGTGTTGGTTACGTAAAGAGTCTTCTCATCGGGACTGAGCATAATTCCGTTCGCGCCTTGAACGTCATTTGCGAGTCGAGTCAATTGTCCGGAAGGACTGATGTAGTAGACAGATGCCGTTCGAATTTCCGTGAAATATACTCCGCCTTTTTTGTCGTTCACGATGTCAGCCAACGAAAGGAACGGCTTGCCCTCAAAGTTGTCAGCAAGGACTTTGCGTTCGGGAACGAGGACTCGCACCCGCGGGGGCATGTTTCTTTCTATGGCAATAACGCGGCCTGCTGAGTCGATCGCGAACCCACCTCCTTCATTAGT
>Ga0114129_10014375_pt1 | contig 11282 bp, 9 predicted proteins | sample RhiMetdeltSRZDD1_FD_80071 | JGI IMG/M metagenome (GOLD analysis project Ga0114129, IMG submission 80071) | Populus rhizosphere microbial communities from Tennessee, USA - Rhizosphere MetaG P. deltoides SRZDD1 (version 2) (version 2) | ecosystem: Host-associated > Plants > Roots > Rhizosphere >... | reverse complement strand
CGAGAAGCTCGCCGCATGGGGGCTCACCGAAGCCTCATCCGGGAGTGATGCGGCGTCGATGCAGACGCGCGCCCTCCGCGACGGCGACAGCTGGGTCATCAACGGCACCAAGCAGTTCATCACGCACGGCCAGACGGGGGACCTCATCGTCGTGATGGCGGTGACCAGCCGGGGCAAGGGGAACCGCGGCATCTCCGCGTTCATCGTCGAGCGCGGGACGACCGGGTTTCGCGCCGGCAAGAAGGAAGACAAGCTGGGGATGCGCGCGAGCGAGACGAGCGAAGTGATCTTCGAGAACTGCCGTGTGCCATCCAGTCAGTTGCTCGGCACGGAAGGGCAGGGATTCATCAACGCGTTGCAGGTGCTCGACGCCGGCCGGATCGGGATCGCGGCCCTCGCCGTCGGGCTTGCGCAGGGATCGTACGAAGCGGCCAGGAACTACGCGTTCGAGCGAAAGCAGTTCGGGCAGCCCATCGGCACGTTCCAAAGCATCCGGGCGAAGCTCGTTGACGCCGCGACACGCATCGAAGCGGCGCGTCTGTTGACGTATCGTGCGGCGGCGATGAAAGACGAGGGGCAGCGCACCACGCTCGAAGCGGCAATGGCCAAGCTCTATTCGAGCGAGATCGCGGTGCGTGTCGCCGAGGACGGCGTGCAAATCCACGGGGGCTACGGCTTCGTCAAGGATTACGTCGCCGAGAAGTACTTCCGCGACGTCAAGCTCACGACCATCGGAGAGGGCACAAGCGAGATCCAGCGTCTCGTCATCGCCCGGCAACTGCTGTAAATGGGGTCGGGAATCATTTTTCTGGAACGTCGGGAAAAATGACTCCCGACCCCATTTCCGAGGGCGTACTCGCAGGCGACGCCCGCGCCATCGCCCGCGCGATCTCGTTGGTTGAGGACGATGCCGACGCGGGTCGTGAGCTGATCAGCCAGATCTACCAACACACCGGGCGTGCCTATCTGATCGGCGTGACCGGTGCGCCAGGCGTAGGCAAGAGCACGCTGGTCGATCGTCTCGTCACGGAGGCCCGCCGCGCCGGATCGACCGTTGGCGTGTTGGCCATCGATCCCACCAGCCCGTTTTCAGGCGGTGCGATTCTCGGCGACCGCGTGCGCATGAGCACTCACAGCCACGACGCCGACGTCTTCGTACGCAGCATGGCCACGCGTGGCCATCTCGGCGGGCTCGCCGCGGCCACGAGCGATGCTGCGCTGGTGCTCGACGCTGCCGGCAAGAACATCGTCATGATCGAGACCGTCGGCGTCGGCCAGGACGAAGTGGATATCGTCCGTACCGCCGACGTATCGATCGTTGTCCTGGTGCCCGGCGCTGGAGACGATGTGCAGGCGTTGAAGGCCGGGATCATGGAGATTGCCGACATCTTCGTGGTGAACAAGGCGGATCGCGACGGCGCCGATCAAGTCGTGCAGACGGTCACGGCCAGCCTCTCGCTGCAGACGTTCGCTGAGGGCGAGTGGCGTCCGCCGGTGCTCAAGACCGAGGCCGTGAATGGGGTCGGCGTCGATCGGCTGTGGCAGGAGATCGAGCGATTCCGTCAGCACCACTCACAGCACCAGCAGCAGCGGCGCAAAGCCAGCCACGAGTCTCGACTGCGCGGAATCCTGGCGCAGCGCCTGCTCGAGCACGTAGAGAAGCGCCTGCCGTCGGGCGAGTTCGATCGGCTCGTCGAGGCGATCACGGCCCGGCGGACCGATCCATATTCGGCCGCGGCGCGACTCATGAGTCACGCGCTGGACGTATGAGAGCTGTTCTCGATCACGTCGGAATCGCGGTTCAGGACATTGAGGCGGCGCTGGCGTTCTACCGTGACTCACTCGGTCTCGAGGTGGAGGCGCCGGAGGACGTGCTCACGCAGCGAGTACGCGCGCGCCATATTCCCGTGGGCGGTCCGAAGCTGGAGCTGCTCGAGGCCACCGCGCCGGATTCAGCCATCGCCAAATACATCAACACGCGGGGCCCCGGACTCCATCACATCACGTTGCGCGTCGAGGACATTCGCGCCGTACTCGCTCACCTCAAGGCTCGCGGCATTCGTCTCGTTGACGAGGAACCGAGGCCCGGTGCCGAGAACGCCCAGGTCGCATTCATTCACCCCTCCGCGGCTCATGGTGTGCTCGTCGAGTTGAAGCAGCCGTCGGCGCCAGGACCGGTCCTCGAGATCAAGCGGCTGGCGTTCGGCGACCTGCAGTTGACGACGCTGCATGACGGCGGGTTCCGACTCGATGGCGGCGCGATGTTCAGCGTCGTCCCGCGGCCGCTCTGGGAGAAGCTGGCGCCGGCTGATGACCGGCATCGCATTCAGCTCGCTATGCGTCCGTTGCTCGTCGAGGCCGATTGGGGCCGGCTGCTCGTGGACTGCGGGGCGGGCGACAAGATGGCGCCGAAGCAGGCGGACATCTACGCGCTGACTCGGGAGCGTCATCTGGATCATGCGCTCTCCGACGCCGGGCTCACGTCCGCGTCCATCGACATTGCGCTGGCGACGCATCTGCATTTCGATCACTTCGGTGGAGCGACGGTTCTTCAGCAGAACGCACTCGTTCCCAGGTTTCCGAACGCGAGGTACGTCATCCGGTCCGCCGAGTGGGAGGACGCCACGCATCCTCACGAACGCAATCGGGCCAGCTATCTTCAGGACGACTTCGTCCCCTTGAAGGATGCCGGTGTCGTGGACTTCTTTGAGGGCGACCAGACAATCACACCGGGCGTGCGCGTGGTGCGAACCGGCGGACACACCGGCCAGCATCAGATCGTGTACGTCGAATCCGGCGGAAAGACCGCGGTCTACGTGGCCGACATGATTCCCACGACTGCCCATCTCCAGGATCCGTGGGTGATGAGCTACGACCTGTTTCCGATGGAGACGCTGGCGTTCAAGCGGCGTTTCATTCGCGAGGCCATCGACCGCGAGTATCTGATCCTGTTCGAGCACGATCCCCGCGTGTCGGCCGGGTACATCCGCGAGAACGCGAAGGGTCAGCGATTCGTCGAGCAGGTGCTGTAAACTCCTAAAGGCCGAGAGCCAAGAGTCCAAAGCCGAGAGCCCACACAACACAAAATGGAACGAGTCCAGATCGGCATCATCGGCGGCAGTGGTCTGTACGACATGGCGGAGGTCACCGACCGCAGCGAAGTGACGCTTCAGACGCCCTTCGGCGAACCGTCCGGGCCCTACGTCCTTGGCACACTGCGCGGCAAGCGCGTGGCATTTCTGGCCCGTCACGGCGCTGGGCATCGGTTCTCGCCGTCGGAGCTGAACTTCCGCGCCAACATCTTCGGCATGAAGATGCTCGGCGTCGAGTACATCCTGTCTGCGAGCGCGGTTGGTAGTCTCAAAGAAGAGTACGCGCCTCTTCACATCGTCATCCCCGATCAGTTCATCGATCGCACCAAGGGCCGCATCAGCACGTTCTTCGGCCGCGGGCTCGTCGCGCACGTCGGCTTCGCGCATCCGTTCTGCAAGGTCCTCAGCGGCATTGCATTCGACAGCGGAACGCGCGCCAAGGCGACGATTCACAAGGGCGGCACCTACGTGTGCATGGAGGGACCGCAGTTCTCGACGCTCGCCGAGTCGCGGCTCTATCGGTCGTGGGGCGCCGACATCATCGGGATGACGAACCTGCAGGAAGCGAAGCTCGCCCGCGAGGCAGAGATCTGCTACTCGACGATTGCGCTGGTCACCGACTACGACTGCTGGCATCCCGACCACGACTCGGTGACGGTGGACATGATCATTGCCAATCTGATGCAGAACGCGAAGACCGCGCAGCAGATCATCGCGGGCGCCGTCGATGCGCTGCCGTACGAGCGCTCGTGCGAATGCGCGTCGGCGCTGAAGTACGCCCTGATCACTCGGCCTGACGCCGTTCCGGCGCAGACCCGACAGGACCTTGCTCCACTCGTGGGCAAGTACCTCCAAACGACCTAGCCCGAGAGGACACAGAGAGAATGACCACCCGACGGTTCGATGTCACGGCGATCGGCAATGCCATTGTGGACGTGATCGCCCAGGCAGACGACTCGCTGCTCGCCCAGCACAACCTGCCCAAAGGCGCGATGAACCTGATCGACGCCGACACGGCGGAGAAGCTCTACGCGATCATGGGACCTGGCAAGGAAGCGTCGGGCGGATCAGCGGGGAACACGATCGCCGGCATTGCGGCGCTCGGCGGCAAGACCGCCTACATCGGCAAGGTCGCATCAGACCAGCTCGGCGAGGTGTTCACGCACGACATCCGGGCGGTCGGCGTCACCTACGACACCGAGCCGCTCGTCGGCGGGCTGCCGACCGCGCGTAGCCTGATCTTCGTGACGCCGGACGCACAGCGCACGATGCAGACCTTCCTCGGTGCCACGACGCAGCTCGGGCCGGAGGACGTCAACATGGACTACATCACCTCTTCGAAGGTGCTGTATCTCGAGGGCTACCTGTGGGACCAGCCGCGCGCGAAGAAGGCGATGCGCGAAGCGGCAATCAAGGCGCAGCAGGCTGGCGTGAAAGTGTCGCTGACGCTCTCTGACTCATTCTGCGTGGCGCGCTTCCGCGACGAGTTCCTCGAGCTGGCCGAAAAGCACGTCGACATCCTGTTTGCCAACGAGGGCGAAGTCCTCTCGCTGTATCAGACCGACAACTTCGACACGGCATTGCAGCAGGTGCGGAACCACTGCGAGATCGCCGCGTTGACGCGCAGCGAGAAGGGATCGGTCGTCGTGAACGGCAGCGAGGTGCATGTCATCGATGCCGTGAAGGGCGTCAAGGTCGTGGACACGACGGGCGCCGGCGACGCCTATGCAGCCGGCTTCCTCTACGCCTACACGCAGGGACGCGATCTCGCGACGTGCGGCAAGCTGGGTGGAGCGATGGCGGCAAAAGTGATTAGCCACTTCGGCCCGCGGTCCGAGGTCGCCGAGGTCAAGAAGATCGCGGCGTCAGTGCTCTAGGCTCGATATTGGGCAGGAACGCGGTCAACAGGCCGATGGCGGGCAGGAACGAGCAGACCTTGTAGACGAAGTCGATGCTCGTTGCGTCCGCCAGCTGGCCGAGGAGCGCCGCGCCGATTCCGCCGAAGCCAAACGCGAACCCGAAGAACAGGCCTGACACAGCTCCGACCCGTCCGGGGACGAGCTCCTGCGCGAACACGACGATGGCCGAAAAGGCCGAGGCCATCACCAATCCGATGACGACGGTCAGCACGTCGGTCCAGAACAGGCTCGCGTAGGGCAGCAGCAGCGTGAACGGCAGCACCCCGAGGATCGACACCCACATCACATACTTGCGGCCGATGCGATCGCCGACCGGTCCGCCGATGAACGTGCCGGCCGCAGCGGCGCCGAGAAACACGAACAGGTGCAGCTGCGCACTGCGCACCGACAGGCCGAACTTTTGAATCAGGTAGAACGTGTAATAGCTGGTGATGCTGACCAGGTACACGTTCTTCGAGAACACCAGCAGCATCAGGATGAGGAGCGCCATTCGTACGCGCGCCTTGGAAATACCGGTGTGTATCGCGGCCGTCGCCGACTTCGCATGGACGACGATATGCGCTTTGTACCAGGCGCCGACACGGCTCAGGATGATCATCGCGATGAAGGCAATGACACCGAACCAGGCGATGCTGCGCTGACCGTAGGGCAGCACAATGAACGCGGCCAGCAGCGGTCCTGTCGCCGACCCGGCGTTCCCGCCGACCTGAAAGAGCGACTGCGCGAAGCCGTGCCGGCCGCCCGAGGCCAGACGCGCGACACGCGACGATTCCGGGTGGAAAATCGATGACCCGATGCCGACGAACGCGACTGCGACCAGGATGGCAACGTAAGTGGGCGCGCCGGACAGCAAGAGCAGGCCGATCAGCGTGAATCCCATGCCGATTGCCAGCGAATAGGGCTTCGGCCGCTTGTCCGTGATCAGCCCGACGAGCGGCTGCAGCAGTGATGCCGTGACCGTGTTCGTGAAGGTAATGAGACCGATCTGGCCAAAGTCCAGACGGTAGGCGGTCTTCAAAATCGGATAGACCGCGGGGAGGACCGACTGCAACAGGTCGTTCAAACCGTGGCAGAGACTGATTGCGCTCAGGATGCCGAGGGCAGCGTGGGGTGCCGCCGTACTCGGCCGGGCGGCGGGGGCAGGGGAGGCCATTCCCTAGGGTACTCCGGCAGACGATAATCGTCGGCGATAGGCGGAGTTGCCCAAAGCGGGTGGGTGGTGATAACCGCGAGACAATCTCGAATCGTTCGCCGACTATTGATGGCCCTGCTGATCGTTTCAGCCGCCTCTGCGTACGCACAGTTCGGGCGGGACTTCGGCGGGCTGCGCGGCGAGCAGGGTGATCCCGCGGAATTGCCACCGAAGCAGTGGCCGGACCGCAATGTCGCGGGCTGCCACATGTATTACACGAGCGTTCGCCGTGAGGCCAATGGGTCCGGCTGGCGCACCGACTATCCGTGGGGGCAGCGCAATCTCCTGATCCGGCAATCCGAGTTGACCAAGACACGCGTCAGTTGGCTCAAGGCCGGTGTGCCTCACGTGTGGCTCGTCCGGTTGACTGATCCCGCGGTCTTCGAATGTCCCTACCTGATGGCTTCCGACGTCGGCACCATCGGGTTATCGCAGGAAGAGGTGAATGCGCTGAGGCTCTACCTGATGAAGGGCGGCTTCCTGTGGGTGGACGACTTCTGGGGCGAGGAGGCGTGGGAGCAATGGTCGCGTGAGCTTGCGCGCGCGATGCCGCCAGCGGAGTACACGATCGAAGACGTCCCGCTCAGCGATGCCATCTTCCGCTCGATGATTGAAGTGAAGAAGATTCCGCAAGTCCCGGGTATCGGCTTCTGGAGGGCGGTCGGCGGACGGATGACCTCCGAGCGCGGCGAGGAAACTGCCGTGCCTCATTTTCGTGCGATGCGCGACCGGCACGGTCGCATCATCGTCGTGATGACGCACAACACCGACGTGTCGAATTCCTGGGAGCGGGAAGGCGAGGACCCGCAGTACTTCTATCAGTTCTCGATCGATGGTTACGCGCTGGGGATCAACGTTCTTCTCTACGCGATGACGCACTGAGTGCGTCACCCGCACTACCGGTCGAAGGACTCTCGTCGACCGGATTCCGAGAGGCGAATGACGTAGCGAGACGGGTCACGGGCCAGCATCTCCCGGAGTTCCGCCAGGCTGCCGGCGCCGCCATAGCTGATCGCCGAACAGAGATGCTTGAGCATGTCGCGGATGATTGGCCGCACCGATCCGCGCGCCGGCACGCTGATCTCCATGCCTTCGGCACCGAGTGCTTCGACGTCGGCCGTCTCGGCGTCCTCGACGTCGAGCCGATCGACGATGGCCTGCAGCGACGCCATCCCGCGGAACACCTTGAAGGGGACCTTCACCGTCTTGTGCGACTCGGGGATCACCACCGGCTTCTGCACCGTGTCGCCGGGGGTTTCGATCGTGCCGGCAAACGCGCTGCCCAGCATGACCGTGTCGCCGCCGAAGAGCAGCGCCTGCACAATCGCGCCGTCGCGTTTGATGCCGCCGTCGGCGATGAGCGGGACCTTCGGACCGGCGGCAGCGCGGCAGGCGACCAGCGCCTCGACCTGCGGCACGCCGAAGTTGGTGTTGAGCCGGGTCGTGCAGCCACCACCGGGACCGATGCCGACCTTGACGCCGTTCACGCCGCGGTCGATGAGGAAGCGCGTGCCTTCGGCGGTCGCGACGTTTCCGGCGATCAGCTCGACACCGTCGAACTGCTTGCGAAACGCCTCGATCGCGCGTCCCATCACCGCGGAGTGGCCATGGGCGATGTCGATGACGATCACGTCCGCGCCAGCGCGGAGCAACTCGGCGGCGCGCTCCAGGTAATCGCCTTTTGCGCCGATCGCGGCGCCGACGCGCAGGCGGCCGTGATCGTCGCGTGTGGCGAAGGGCAGGCGTTCCTGCTTCAATAAGTCCGCGGCCGTCACGAGACCGATCAGCCGGCTGTCCGTGTCGACCAGCGGCAGCTTCTTGATCTTGTGGACGCGCATCACCTCTTCGGCGGTCGCGGCGTCAGGGACTCCCTCGCGGACGATGAGCCGATCGCGCGGCGTCATGCGCTCGGTCACGGTGCCGGCGGTTTCCACGAAACGAAGATCGCGAGCCGTCAACAGGCCGAGCAGTCGCCGGCTCTCGTCGACGACGACGAGCGTGCCGACGCCGGTGCGGCGCATGACGTCGCGAGCCTCGCTGAGCGTCGCGCCGGGCCGGATCGTGTACGGGTCGGCGATGACGCCGTGCTGCCGCCGCTTCACGCGTTCGACCTCGCGGACCTGCGGCTCGATATCACCTGACCTGAACCCGCGATCGATGATGCCGATGCCGCCTTCCTCGGCGACGGCGATCGCCATCTCGGCACGGGTGATCGTGTCCATGTTAGCGGACACGATCGGGCGCTTCAATGTCAGGTGCTCGGAGAGACGCGACGAGAGATCGAGGGTCGCTGGATCCCGCCGCTCGACGACGCTGTACTGCGGGGTGAACAGGAAGTCGTCGAACGTACAGCCGCGTACTATCTGCAGAAGATCGGTCACGATACGTTCACGGCTTCCCGAACAGCGGCTTGTAGTCCCGGTTGTTCTCGCAGAAGAACTCGTCCACGCGATTGAACTCGGGCAGCATCGGGAACGTGCGCGTGATGAGCCACGGCCCCGCGAATACGTTCGGGTCCTCGATGACCGCCTCGTACTCGAGGGTGCCGAGGTTGGGCCGCCGGAAGCGCTCCACGACGTGGAGATCCTCGGTGGTCTTGTAGCCGTTGATCTCGCTTTCCTTGAAGCCGACGGAATCGACGACGAGGGTGTCGCCTTCCCAGCGGCCGACCGAGTGCCCCATCCAGAACGGATCCGGATCGGGCGGATGCGGTGAGCCGTCGAGCGTGATCGTCCGCGAGAGGTGCAGGTACTCGTGCAGGACGATCAGGTGCTTCGGCGCCTGCACGAACTGCACGTAGTAAGGGACCATGAAGGTCTGCGGCACGCCCGGTGGCGTACAGCTCGAGTAGAGCCCGGTGTCGTCTGGACCGCGAACCACGCGGTACTTCTCCGCGCCAGGTTTCAGGATCGGCGTGCGGGGCAGCGAGCCTGAGGCGGCCGCCGGCGGGGGAGTACCGCGCCCCGGTCCAGCGCCGTATCCGTATACGCCGGTGAGATCGGGCTTGCCATCAGCCGTGCGCGGCGTGGCTTGTTCATTCAGCGGCACTGACGTTGTTGCGGCGACCGCCGTTGTGCCGGCCACATTGACGGTCACCGTTTTGGTCAGCGTGCCGTTCACGCCAGTCACGGTCAGTGTGTAGGTCGTCGTGGCCTTGGGCGTCACCTTCAACACGCCACGCGGCGTCGCGCGCCCGACCGTCGGCTCGATGGTGGTTGTGCGAGGGTTCTCGACGGCCCACGTCAATGTGGTGGATTCACCGGGCCTGATGGAGACCGGGTCCGCCTTGAACTCCATGATGCGCGCCGGCAGCTGGCCGGCTTCCTGATACGGCGAGCGCCCGCGGCCCTGCTGCGGGGCCGCAGGCGGGGCCTGCTGTGCCGCCGACAACGTCAGGCTCGCCGAGACGACGAGGATGAACACTTTGGCGGTCATGAGCGGATCTTTCTCCCGTCGGGGAGCTCGATGACGGCGCTGATCATGGATGGTGCGCCGCTGCGTGCCGCACCGCCGGTGGCGCTGATGACGTCGCCCGGCTTGACCGTCGTACGAATCCAGCCGTAGGAGCGCAGGTGATTGAGGCTCATGAGCTCGATCTCCCACTCGACCGACGCGCCCTTGTCATCCTTCACGTCGAGAAAGATGAATGCGTGCGGATTCGTCCATTCGAAGCGCTTGACTGAGCCCTTCACGGTGACGGGATTGGCCATGTCGTACATCGCGGTCGAGTGATGGGCCATCGCGCGCGTGGTCGCGAACGCCAGCCCGAGACCGGTCGTCAGCAGTGCTCGCCGAGTCAGCATTCTTCCTCCGTAGAGGCAGGTCTTCAGACCCGCCTTGTTTCATTGAGTGCAGCAGTGTACCGCATGTCCGCGCGGCCTAAACCACCTCCGCTCGCGAAGCGAGCTACGGCGAGTCTCGCCATCGCCTTGGCGAAGGCGGAGCCCGCGCTCTAGGCGGTGCGCAGCGTACCGGCCGCTGTCGCGTAGACGCACGCGGCGGCGATGAGCGTCGTCGAGAATCCCCAGTTCATCGCGATGAAGACGGCCAGCGTTGCGCCGACAACCGAGAACGCGCCGTTCAAACCCCAGCCCCACGGAATGATCTCAGGGCGTCGTGTCGCCAGCAGCCGCATACCGCCAGGCAGCGGCATACCGAGGAGCACACCAAGCGGAAGCAGTACGGCCACAGCCAGCGCGATTCGCAGCGACAGCGGCCACGGAATCGCGATGTCGATCAGTCGCGGAACGATGAAAGGTGCGGCCAGCGCCACGAGCGCGATGCCGCCCAGCGCCCGCGACGTGACCGTCTTGACGCGAGCAGGATTGATGCGGCGGCTGATCAGACTACCGATGCCGGTGCCGAGCAACAGCGAGAACAAGGTGACCGTCAGCGAATACACCGGATGTCCGAGCAGCAGCACAAAATTCTGCAGCAGGGCCACCTCCAGCAGCATGAAGCCCGCACCGAGCGCGCCGAAGTAGGCGAGCCATCTCGGCCAGCCCGCGCCTGGACGACCGGCGCCAATGAGCAGTGGCCCGACGACGAAGATGAGGACGAGTGCAGCGGAGATGCCGAAGAGGGTCAGCAGTGCGCTGAGCCCGTTGCCGAACAGCATCGTCTTCCCGAATGCAGTGTGAAACTGATTGGCGAGCCGGGTCGTGTGGAAGAAGAACGGCCGGTCGTCGGTGGTGGGACGAATATCGAGCGGGTAAGCGGCGAGAAACTTCTCGCGGTCGCCTGCCAGGATCAATCGCCTGTAGTCGCCGGCGCTGGTTCCGGTTCGAGCCATCTCCGCCGGCTCTGCGGAAATCGGATCTGGCTCGATGCCTGGCGCGTAGAGGATCGTGAACTCGAGATCCTGCGCGACCTGCCGCAACTTCGCGACCTCGGCCTCGGTGAACGGCGTCTTCTTCAGAAGGAAAGTGGCGACGCGATCGTAGCGGACGATGGCCAGATGCTTCGAGGCGTCAAGCCCGCGCGCGTCGCAGGCCGCTTGCGCGAGCGATACGAGGCGGAGGCCGTCGAAGACCCAGCGCGTGATCGTGAGCAGACCGCGATCGGTGAGATGGTCGATGT
>Ga0114129_10014374_pt1 | contig 11283 bp, 12 predicted proteins | sample RhiMetdeltSRZDD1_FD_80071 | JGI IMG/M metagenome (GOLD analysis project Ga0114129, IMG submission 80071) | Populus rhizosphere microbial communities from Tennessee, USA - Rhizosphere MetaG P. deltoides SRZDD1 (version 2) (version 2) | ecosystem: Host-associated > Plants > Roots > Rhizosphere >... | reverse complement strand
TCCGCGTGATCCGGTCGGCCGGTACGTACAGCGTATGGAGCGGTTGGCGCGCCTTCGTCACGCGGGCGAGGCGGCCCCCGACCGCCGAACCGTCCCCTCGATCCGGCCCGACGGCATCTCGGTGACGACGAAGACCGTTCCGTCGTTCGTGCGGCCGGAGAAGCTCAAGTCGATCGCGATGTGGTGCAGGTTCGGGAGCGAGAAAGCGACCTCCTCTACATGCGGCGAGGCCTCGAGCACCGCCGTGCCCATGTGCCACAGCGTGTGCTGGACGGACCGGCTGTCGTCGTGGTTCGCGAACGCCCGCACGATCGCCTCGCGACACGTATCGCGCTCGGCCGGGTAATCGACCTCGGTCGAGGCGTATCGCCACCGGGCGTCGACCTTCGTCGCGAGGATCCGGTCCTCCGTCTCGGCGAGCACCGTGAACTCGTCGCGCAGGAACCCGCTGAACGCCGAGCCGGTCGTCTTCAGCAGGTAGAGCTCGTCCACGCCCGCCGACAGCTGCGCTCCCACGCGATCGCGCAGCACGTGCGCGGTACGCAGGTAGGCGCCACGCGAGAACGCATGCGGATGCGGCGCCCCGTCCACGACGACGCGGTCCCAGGGGCGCTCCCACAGCCAGGCCTCGGCCCTGGTCGCGGCCGGCGACGCGCCCAACAGGTACTCGGTGTACCGGAGCGCGAACGCCTCGAGCTCCTCACCGGGCTCGTCGAACGACAACGCGTACGCAGCGCTCCGCATCGTGTCGGTGGGCAGCACCGGAGCGTTGTCGCCGTCGACGTGGACGGCGTCGAAGTCTCCCTCGAGGCGGACCTCCAGCATGCGTTCGGCGAAGTCGTGACGGTCCTCGCCCCGCGTCACAGTCGCGAGGTGGACGTCGGCCTTGCCGTACCGGTTGGGCCCGAGCTCGAAGCCCACGTCAGCTCCCGCGGTACGTCGAGTACCCGAACGGACTCACGAGCAGCGGCACGTGGTGGTGCGCACCCGTGTCGGTCACGCGGAACCGGATCGCGATCTCGGGGTAGAAGCCCTCGATGCCGCGCGACGCGAAGTACGAGGCGGTGTCGAACCGCAACTGATACGTGCGGGCCCGAACGCGTTCGGCCGCAAGGAGGTTCGCGAGACGTCCGTCCGAGTCGGTTGCACCCGAGCCCACCTCCGTCCACCCCTCGCCGTCGAGCTGTTCGAGCACCACCTGCACGCCTTCGGCGGGACGTCCCACCGAGGTGTCGAGCACGTGCGTGGAGATGCCCGCCATGCCCCCATCATCCCCCCGACGGCGCGGGCATGCCCATCGGGCGGACCAGCTTCTCGAGCCGGAGCCGCGTGATCTGGCGCTGCTGTTCGGACGCCTCGGCGAGCTCGGCCTCGGCGTCGTTGCCCAGGCGTCGCTCCAGCGCCCGGAGCATCTCGTCCGCCCCCTTGCCGGTCGCGTTGATCAGGAAGACGTGGCCGAACCGCTCCTCGTACGCGCGGTTGCCCTCCTCGAGCGCGCGCCGGACGTCGTCGCTCGCGTGGGCCGCGCCCGCCTGCTCCCCGGCCGACCAGGCCGGGCCGCCGTGCTCGCCGATCCGCGAATGTGCCGCGAACGCCTCCATCCGGTCCTCCGTGGAGAGCCCGGCCCAGACGTCGTCCGAGCTCTGGAGCAGGCCCTCGAAGTTCGCGAACGGCCGCGTGTCGCGCAGGCCGGCGGCCCACGTGCGCGAGCCGCAGCACGGCAGGACGCGCTCCTCGAACACCTCGGGCGTCTTGGCGTTCAGCCACCGCACGCCGAAGCCCCGCCAGCCCTCGTCGCTCACACGCCCGAGGATCCGGAGCCGGGCCACGCCGCCGTCGGGATGGATGTTGAGCCGGACGTGGCTGGCCCGCGCCGACGGATCGATCGGGAACGCGAACCGCCGGTGCGGCCCGAGCCGCCGGCGCGAGAGCACCTCGGACCACTCGGGTTCGCCCGCGCCCGCGAGCCCCGAGCGAGCGTCGAGCGAGCACGAGTCGGGGAAGTTGCCCTTGAAGTTCGACGTGTCGACCTCGACGCGCTCGATCTCGGCCTCGGCGGCGAGCTGCAGCACCACCCAGTCGTGGCCCTCGCCCCGGCGGCGCCGCGTCTCCCACCCGTCGTGCATCCCGTGGGAGTCGCCCGGCGCGATCAGGTTGTGCGGCGGGGAGAAGAACACGTCGCTCGCGTCCAGCACGAGCCCGCCCGAGAGTGAGCCGGCGAGCTCGGCACGGCCGGCCGGGTCGGCGAGCGTTCGGAGGTCCGGCAGCGGCTCGCCTAGGACGCGGAGCCGAGCGACGCCGCCGTCCGGGAAGATGTTCAGCCGGACGTGCGTGACGCGGTACGGCGACCCCACGTCGAATCGGTTGACCGAGTCGCCCTCCAGCGCGGACTCGGGCAGCACGTCGAACCACTCGGCGCCCTCGATCTCGTCGCCGTCGACCGCCGCTCCCTCGAGTGAGCATCGGTCTGGGTAGTTGCCTCGGAAGAAGCTGGTGTCGACCACGACGCCCCGGACGACGCCGGGGATGCCGAGCCGCACGATGCACCAGTCGTGGCCAGGCTCGCGGCGCCGGCGGGTCTCCCAGCCGTCCATCTCCTTGCCGCGATCGGTGTAGCGATCCGGGTCGAACACCGGGTCCGCGGGTTCGAGCAGGTTCTCCTTCGGCGCGAAGAACTCGTCGTTGGCGATCAGCACCATCCCGCCGAGCCGCCGGGCGGCCAGATCCGGCAGCGTGCCGACGTCGCTCACGCCGCGCCCCTGCGCAGGAGGCGCCCGGCGCGCTCGTTCGGGAAGCGGCCGTCGGCGTAGACCTGCACGCCCCGAACGTACGTGGCCAGCACCCGTCCGTCGAGCCGCATGCCCGCATAGGGCGTGACCGGGTGGCGGTGGTGAAGCTCGCTCGGATCGAAGTCGGAGACGGCGTCGGGATCGAACACGACGAGGTCGGCGTCCCTCCCCTCCGCGATCGCGCCCTTCCGCGGCAAGCCGGCCACCGCGGCGGGGCCGGCGCACATCCACCGAACGACGTCCTCCAGCACGTGGCCGCGCGTCCGAGCCTGCGTCCACACGGCTCGCAGGCCGAGCTCGACCGAGGCGATGCCTCCCCAGGCGTCCAGGAACGAGCCGGCCTTCAGGTCGGGCGTGGACGGTGAGTGGTCCGAGACGATCGCGTCGATCCGCCCGTCGCGCAGGCCGGCCCACAGACGCTCCCGGTTCGCGACCTCCCGGATCGGCGGGGCGCACTTGAACGCGGTGGCGCCGTGGGCGATCTCGTCGGCCTCAAAGGTCAGGTAGTGGGGGCACGTCTCGACCGTGACGCCTTCGGCGCCGTCGAGGAGCTCGAGCGCGCCGGCCGCCGACAGGTGCAAGACGTGCGCGCGGCATCCCGCCTCCCGACTCGCCTCGACGACGACCTCGATCGCGCGGAGCTCCGCCTCGTGTGGCCGCGAGGCGAGGTACGTCGCGTACGCGTTCGGATCGCCGGGTGCGTCCACGATCAGCTCGTCCGGGAGTTCGGCGTGCACGATCAGCAGGCCGTCGAACGCCGCGACCTCCTTCATCGCCGCGCGCAGCTGGTCCAGGTCCAGCGGCGGGAACTCGGCGACCCCCGACGGGCACAGGAACGCCTTGAATCCGAACACGCCCGCCTCGTGCAGGTCTTCGAGCGAGCCGAGCACATCCGGGACGGCGCCGCCCCAGAAGCCGACGTCAACGTGGACCTGTCCCTGCGCCGCCGCGCGCTTGTCCTCGAGCGCCGGGACCGTGGTCGTCGGCGGGATGCTGTTCAGCGGCATGTCGACGATCGTGGTGACGCCGCCCGCCGCGGCGGCGCGGGTCGCGGTCTCGAACCCCTCCCACTCGGTCCGGCCGGGCTCGTTCACGTGGACGTGGGAGTCGACCAAGCCGGGCAGGATCACCCCGTCCTCGATCTCGACGAGCGGTACGCCGTTCGGGACGTCGTCGAACGGCGCGACGCGCTCGATGGTGCCGTCCGAGACGTGCAGGCACGCTTCGCGAGCGCCGTCAGGCGTGAACACGCTGCGGCCGCGGATCGCGAGATCGCCCCCGTGCACCCAGGCATGGTGGCACGCGCACGAGCGCCTACGCTAACCGCGTGAGGACCGTCCTTCGGGGGGCTCGGTGGCCGGGCGACGTCGCGGTCCGTGACGGCGAGATCGAGGCCGTCGGCTCGGTACCGGAAGAACCGGGCGACGAGGTGATCCGCTGCGACGGCGACCTCGTCACGGCCGGACTCATCAACACGCACCATCACCTGTTCCAGTGGATGACACGGGGCCGGTGCGCGGGATGCGACCTGTTCGGCTGGCTCGTCGAGCTGTACCCGGTCTGGGGGCGGCTGGACGTGGAGGACGTCCGTGCGGCGGCGCTGGTCGGCCTGGGCGAGCTCGCGCTCACGGGCTGCACGACGGCCGCCGACCATCACTACCTCGTTCCGCGGGGCGACGACTCGGTGTTCGACGCGATCGCCCACGCCGCCCGGACGATCGGCATCCGGCTCCACCTCGCGCGCGGATCGATGGACCTCGGCGAGTCGCGCGGAGGCCTCCCACCCGACCACGTCGTCGAGGACGTAGACGCGATCCTGGCCTCGACCGAGTCCGTGATCGAACGCCATCACGACGGCGAGCGCGTCGTGGTGACCGTCGCGCCGTGCAGCCCGTTCAGCGTCTCCCCCGAGCTCATGCGCGAGTCGGCCGCGCTCGCCCGGCGCCACGGTCTGCGCCTGCACACCCACCTCGCCGAGACCCTGGACGAGGAGCGCGACACGCTCGAGCGGTTCGGGCGCCGGCCCGTCGACCTGCTCGACGACCTGGGGTGGATCGCCGGCGACGTGTGGATGGCCCACGGGATCCACTTCGACGACGCGGAGGTCGCGCGGCTGGGTTCGGCGGGGACGGGCGTCGCGCACTGCCCGTCCAGCAACGCGCGGCTGGGCGTCGGGATGTGCCGGGTGGTCGATCTGGAGGCGGCGGGCTCGCCCGTGGGACTCGGCGTCGACGGCGCGGCGTCCAACGAGGTGGGCGGCCTGCAGCCCGAGCTGCGGCAGTCGCTCTACACGGCTCGCCAGCGGGCGATGCGCGCCGACGTCTTCATGCCGCCGGATGCGCTCCGACTCGCGACCGAGGGAGGCGCCCGGTGCCTGGGTCGCGACGACATCGGCCGGCTCGAACCCGGATGCCGCGCCGACCTGGTCGTGTGGCCGGGCGCCGACCTGGCCGACGTCCCAGACCCGCTGGCCGGCCTGGTGCTCGGGCCCGACCGGCGCGCCCGCCACGTGCTCGTGGAGGGCGCCCATGTCGTCCGGGACGGCGAGCTCGTGGGTGCCGACAGGCGGGGGCTGCGGCGCGAGCTCGCGGAGCGCGCCCGCCGCCTGTGGCCCTGAGCCTTCGCGCGTGCCGCTGCAGAACCGCGTGACGCCGCTGGGCGACCTGATCGCGGACTCCGGGCGTGGGCTCGTCTACGGGAACCGGGGATGCCTGCACGACGAGCGCGGCCGCATCCGTCGCCGGTACGCGGTCACGCGCTGGATCGCGTGCCGGCTCCGATTCCGCGGCTGGCACCGCGAGCCGCTGATGCAGCCCGGACGCTTCACGGAGCTGTTCTTCCTCGACGAGGCGACGGCGTTCGCCGCCGGACACCGGCCGTGCGCGCTCTGCCGGCGTGAGGACTACGTGCGGTTCGTCGAGATCTGGCGCGACCTGCACCCGGGGCCGGCGAACGCCGACGCGATCGACGAGCGCCTGCACGAGGAGCGGCTCGACCCGCGTACGCGGGCGCAGCGACACCACCGTGCCGCGATCGACGGCCTGCCCGACGGGACGTTCGTCCTGCGTTCGGCCGAGCCGTGGCTGGTGATCGGGCCGTCCCTGCGGCGCTGGACGAACGGCGGCTATGGCGAACGCGTGTCGCGCCCGGGCGGGGAGGACACGATCGTGATCACGCCGCCCACCCTGGTCGAGGTGCTGCGGGCCGAACGGGACCCGGTCGTCCCGTTCCTGGACCCCTCGGCGTTGGAGGCCTAGAAGGTTCGAGCGCTGGCGGCGGAGCGACCCACGCCCGAGACGATCGAGAACACCGCGATGCCGATCGCCAGGTTGATGGCCGCCGTCCCCACCTTGGCTGACAGCTCGGCGTCGGTGGTGAAGGGGATGATGACGGCGATGGCGACCGCGAGCCCGACGATCCAACCGAAGAACCGCCACGGGCTGGGCGCGGAGAGCAGCAGCAGGTGGAGCAGGCCCGTGGCGAACAGCGCGAAGACGATCGAGACCAGGGCATACCACCAGGTGCTGGCGTTCACGACCTCGTCCTTGTTGCCGGTGACGAACACCTTGATGTCGAACACGCCCCGGACGATCAGCAGGCCGACGATCGCGACCCCGGCCGCAACCAGGCCCGCCATCAGCCCGCCGATCCACAGCTTCTGCGCGTCGATCACGTACCGCTGGCCGGACCTCGAGCCTTCGACCATCACGACCTCCTCGTCGAGTCACGCACCACGGGATGAGGTGGCGCCGGACCGTGGGGCGGGCACGCGACCGGCCGACAGCATAGGCGCAGGACGGCGGCCGGTGTCCGAGGTGGCCTCGTGGTGACGATCGAGCAGGTCCGAGCCTTCGCGATGACCTTGCCGGGGACCTACGAGACGCTCGTGCGAGACCGCGTGAAGTTCCGCGTGGGCCGGTACGTCTACCTGGCGTTCTCGCGAGACGAGACCGAGATGGGCTTCGGCTTCCCCAAGGCCGAACGCGAGGCGATCGTCCGCTCCGAGCCCGCGAAGTACTTCATGCCGAGCCGCGGCGACCTCCGCTACCACTGGCTGGAGGTGCGGCTGTCGGCCCTGGACGAGCAGGAGATGCGCGAGCTCGTGCTCGACGCGTGGCGGATGGCCGCGCCCAAGCGCGTGGTCGCCGAGTACGAGGGGCGCCGCTAAGGCGCCCGCTCCACGCTTCGCAGGTACTCGGCGAGCGCGCTCATGTCCCTGCCCGACATCCCCGAGACGATCGCGTCCCGCACCTCCCGCCGGTTGGTCTCGGCCTGGGGCATGGGCGCCCCCACGCGACCGGCCAACGCGAGGATCAGGTCGAGGTCCTTGGCCACCAGGTCGAGCGTGAAGGCCACCGGGGTCTCGTCCGGCCGTTCGAACGCCGGGCGCTTGTACTGCACGAACGGCGCGCCGGCGGCGCCCGAGGCGAAGACCTCGTACGCGGCCGAACGATCGACGCCCGCCTTCTCGGCGAGCACGAGCGACTCGGAGAGCGCGACGGCGAGCCCGTGCACGAGGGCGTTCACGGCGAGCTTGGTCGCGGCCCCTGCGCCGAGCTCGCCCATGTGGAGGATCTTCTTCGACAGCGCCTCGAGGGCCGGGCGCGCGGTCTCGAGCGCGCCGGCGTCCCCGCCCACCATGATGAGGAGCTCGCCGCGCTCGACCACCGGCACGCTGCCGGACACGGGAGCGTCCAGCAGCGTCGCCCCGTGCTCGCGAACGTCCGGCTCGATCGCCCGAACGGTCTCGGGCGCGATCGTGCTCATCTCGAGCACGATCTGCCCGTCGTGGAAACCGTCGCTCGCGGCGCCGAACACGGCCTTGACAGCGGCATCGTCGGCAAGGCTCGTGAGCAGCACGTCGGCCTCGGCCGCGGCCGCGGCCGCGCTGTCCGCCACCTCGGCGCCCGAGGCACCGGCGACCGCATCGCATTTCCCACGGTCGCGGTTCCAGGCCACGACGTCGAACCCCTTACGGCGCAACGTCCCTACCATCGCGCCGCCCATCCTCCCGGTCCCGAGGACCGCGACCTTCGTCACGGCGTCACAGGGGGAGCGACCAGCCGGAGTCCACCCAGAACTCGGTGCCGGCGATCGACGGGTTCTCGAGCATCATCACGGCCACCGCGACGATGTCCTCCATCCGTACCAGGCGTCCGGTGGTCGTTCGGGCGCGATGTCCCGTGAGCGCCTCGGTCTTCCCGTGCCAGAACGGACTGTCCTCGACGATGCCCGGATGCAGCACGTTGATGCGGATCGGCGCGAGCTCGTACGAGAGCGAGCGGACGAGGCCGTCGACGCCGTGGTTGATCGCCGTCACCGTCATCGAACCCGGGTACGGGTGCTCCTTGGCGAGACCTCCGAAGAACAGGATCGATGAATCGTCGTGCAGCCGGTCCAGGAGCGCGTGGACGACCTCGGTGTATCCGACGAGTTTGAGCGTGACGAGCGCCGTCGCCGCCTCGATGTCGTAGTCCTTCATGGTGTTGAGGTCCCGCTGCACGCCGGCCAGGACCAGCCGGCTGACCTCGCCGATGCCCTCGAGCGCCGGTGCGATCTCCTTCGGCTTCGACAGGTCGAACGCGAGCTCCCTCGTCTTGCCGCCGAGCTCCTCGGCCACCGTGCTCCCTCGCGTCGGGTCACGTCCGGTGATCACGACCTCGCGATCGGCCTGGACGTAGTGCCGGGCGACCTCTTTGCCCAGGCCCTTCGTCCCACCGACCACCACTACGGCACCCTCCGTCATCGAGCCTCCCTCGAGTCATCGATCGCTTCCCTGAGGTAGTCCCAGTCGCGCTCGAACCGGTACGAGTGCCGGGCCGGCGGCGCCGGCGACTGCGTCTCGAGCCAACGCACGGGCACGTCGGCGGGGTTCGCGAACGCGTGGACGCATCCCACGCCCGCCCACGCCACGTCCCCGGCCACCATGTGGTACTGCTCGCCGTCGAAGGTCGCATCGACCTCGCCGTCGAGGATCAGGTACGTCTCCTCCAGCGGGTGGTCGTGGCCGCCGATCACGCCCTTCAGCGCGTCGTACTGCACCATGAACATCGTCGACAGCTGCGCGCCCAGGTCCGAGTCGATCATCATCTTCACGGCGATGCCGCTGTAGACCAGAAGCGCCGTGCGCATGCTGGCCGAGGCCGCCAGCAGCTCCTGGCCCTGTCGGTCGCGGTCCATGTGCCCCGGCTGGATGCTGCCGAACGACCGCGTCCGCGGATCGCGCGCGTCGACGGGGACGGGGTCGCGTTCGGGCAGGTCGGGCACGAAGTAGGTGTCCCCACCGTGCGCGGCGCGCGGGACCGGCGCCGAGAGCGCGGCCCACCGGGCCGTGTCCGATCCCAGGTTCGACAGCGCGTGCGGCTGCCCGAGCGAGATCAGGCCGTAGTCGCCGGGCCGGAGGAGGACGGCAGCCTCGGACGTGTACAGCGCGACGTCGCCGTCGATCACGTACAGGCTCTCCTCGTACGAGTGCACGTGCCAGTCGAGGCGTCCGCCCGGCTCCATCTCGCCGATCCCGAACCCCGTGTGCACCGCCCCCGCGGCTTCGTCGACCACGGTCCACCGCCGGAACCCCTTCACGTGCCCCTCGAGCGCGGGGGGCAGGCCCCAGGTCGCATCGGCCGCCGCTCGAACCAGATGCCTCGCGCTCACGCGTCCGCCTTCTCTTCGGCCTTCTTCTTGGCGAGCGCGTCCTGCAGGTACTCGCTGGAGGCCTGCACCGCCTTGCGGGCGCTCTCCCAGTCGGACGTGAGCACGCCACCGCGCTTCCCGATCGCGCCGCCGACGATCACCGTGTCGACGTTGGCGGTGTCCGCCGACAGCACGACGGCCCCGACTGGGTCGATCACCGGGGCGATCCCGGGCGCGTGGCCGTCGATCATCACCACGTCCGCCTGCTTGCCGGGTGTCAGCGAGCCCGTCTTCGACTCGAGACCGACGACGTGTGCGCCGTCGAGCGTGGCCATCGTGAGCATGTCCCGAGCCGTGAGCGCCGTTTCGGGCAGCGGGTCCTCGCTCTTCCACACCGAGTCGTTGCTCCGCCAGCGTTCGGCCGCGAACGCGCACCGCATCTCGGTGAACATGTCGCCGGGCACCGTGGTGACCACGTCGATCGACAGGCTCGGACGCAGGCCGTACGAGCGCGCCTTGGCGACCGGCGGCCAGCCGTGCCCCATCTGCATCTCGACCTGGGGCGCGATCGAGACCGTGCCCTTGCTCTTGGCGACGAGCTGCCACTCGTCGTCGCTCAGGTAGCAGGAGTGGATGTAGGTCATGTCGGGCCCGAGCAGGCCCAGGGTGTCCAGCTGCTTGAGCATGCTCCACTTGCCGGCGAGCTTGCCCATCGCGATGTGGATCGTGATCGGCAGTCCGAGCTCGCGCGCCATGTTCCACTCGCCGGTCACGACCTCGTCCTGACAGAACCCGGGACCGCGCGTCGCGAGCGCCATCGTCAACAGACCGTCGTCCGAGTTGAAGTACGTCGAACGCACGCGCGCCACATCGTCGCTCGGGATCGAGATGGCGCTGTTGAACCAGTAGCTCGCGAGCGAGGTGTTGGCGCTCCCGTACGCGTACACGGCGCGGATCCCCGACTCCTGGAGCCCGCGGACGGCGGCATCGGGATGGTCGGGCGTGTTGTTGATGTGCGACCAGTCCAACAGTGTCGTGATGCCGGCGTTGATGCACTCGAGCGCCCCGGCCAGGTTGCTCGCGTACACGTCCTCGGGCCGGTACAGCGGCGCGAAGCTGTCCAGGACCTCCACGAAGTAGTCGTCGAGGGTGGCGTTCGGCGCGCAGTTGCGGATCGCCGTCTCCCACGTGTGCCGGTGGGAGTCGACGAATCCGGGGATCACGATGTTGCCGGTCGCGTCGATCACCTCGGCATCGGCCGACAGGCCGGTGCCCACCTGCGCGATCGTGTCGCCCTCGATCAGGACGTCCCCGCCCGGGATGTCGCCGATCTGCGGGTCGACCGTGATGACGTGGCCACCCTTGAGCAGGATCCGATCAACCATGGCTCCTCCTTCCGCGCAGCTCAGCCCATCGTCGCCCTGACGCGTTCGGCGACCGCGGCCGCCGAGGGGATCGCGAGGTCCTCGAGCGCGTCCGCGGCAGGCAGCGGGATGTGCGGCGTGGTGATCCGCACGATCGGCCCGTCGAGGTCGAAGAACGACTCCTCCGCCACGATCGAGGCCACCTCCGAGCCCCACCCGCACAGGCGCGGGCTCTCCTCGACCGTCACGAGCCGGCCGGTCTTGGCCACCGACCCGGCGATCGTGGTCACGTCCAGCGGTACCAGCGAGCGGACGTCGACGACGTCCGCGTCCACGCCGTCGCCCGAGAGCGTCTCGGCCGCCTCGAGCGCCCGGGGGACCATCGCGCCGAGCGCGGCGATGGTGACGTCTGAGCCCTCGCGCAGCACCTTGGCCGAGCCGAGCGTGTCCACGATCTCCCCGTCGGCGACCTCGCCCTTGGTCGCGTACAGGACCTT
>Ga0114129_10014372_pt1 | contig 11284 bp, 12 predicted proteins | sample RhiMetdeltSRZDD1_FD_80071 | JGI IMG/M metagenome (GOLD analysis project Ga0114129, IMG submission 80071) | Populus rhizosphere microbial communities from Tennessee, USA - Rhizosphere MetaG P. deltoides SRZDD1 (version 2) (version 2) | ecosystem: Host-associated > Plants > Roots > Rhizosphere >... | reverse complement strand
TTCGTCTCGAATCTCGGGGCACACCCACTCCTTCTTGCCCCACACGCCGGAGCCGTACGGCCACACGGTCCGCTTGTAACGTTCGTCGAACAACCGCATCCAGGCGGCTGGACTGCGATTGTGCAGCGCCGCGAGGTCGTGGACGACCTGCAGCAGTCCGCCGCACGTCGGACAGTGATACAGCGGCTGCCAGATCGAGTGATCGCCGTGGCAGCCTGCGGTGCACCGAAAGACCGCGTGATACCTGTTCATCGTGATGGCGAGGCCAGCGCCGGCGCGGCGTCACTGGCCTCGAATTCCTGCAGCGAGCGCCCGATCCTCACCGGTTCGACTCCGCGGCCGTTCAGAACTTCGGCGGTCTTGTAGCCGTTGCCTGTGATGCAGATGACGATCGATTCGTCGCGTGGAATCGCGCCGCGGGCGATGAGCCTTCGGGTGGCAGCAACAGTGACGCCGCCTGCTGGCTCGGTGAAAATGCCCTCGGTTTCTGCCAGGAGCTGGATTCCCTCGACGACTTCGTCTTCGGTCACCATCGCTCCCGAACCACCACTCGATCGAATCGCACGGAGCACCTGGAACCCGTCGGCCGGATTACCGATCGCAATCGACTTGGCGATCGTGTTCGGTTTCACGGGCTCGGGGAATTCGAGACCGGCCTCGAGTGCCTTCACGACCGGCGCGCAGCCGCCGGCCTGAGCGGCGTGAATCGACGGCAAGTCGTCATCCACGAGACCGACGCGGCGCAGCTCGTCGAACCCTTTCAGGATTCGCGGCAGGAGCGTGCCGCCAGCCACGGGCGAGACGACGTGCCGCGGCAGCCGCCAGCCAAGCTGCTCGGCGATTTCGAAGCCGTACGTCTTTGCGCCTTCGGCATAATAGGCGCGTAAATTGATGTTGGCGAAACCCCACTGATACCGATCCGCCACCTGCGTACACAGCCGATTCACGTCGTCGTAGTTCCCGCGCACCGCGATGAGTCGTGGACGATACACGCTTGCGCCCGTGACTTTGGCCGCCTCGAGATCGTCGGGAATGAAGACGCAGCAGGCAAGTCCGAGCCGCGCCGCATGCGATGCGACGCTGTTCGCGAGATTGCCGGTCGACGCGCAGGCGAACACGGAGAACCCGAGCTCGACGGCGCGCGTCGCAGCGACGGAGACGACACGATCCTTGTAGGAGCACGTCGGATGGTTCACCGAGTCGTCTTTGACGTAGAGGTCGCGCACGCCGAGCCGGGCGGCGAGCCGATCCGCTCGCACGAGCGGCGTGAATCCGGAGTGCAGCCCCGTCAGCGGCGGACCCTCGATCGGAAGGAGCTCGCGGTAGCGCCACAGGTTCTTGGGGCGCCGTTCAATCGCGTCGCGCGAGATCGCCGGCTTGATCGCCGCGTAATCGAATGTGACCTCGAGCGGGCCGAGACACTGATCGCACACCCAGAGCGCCGCAGCGGGGAAGGTGGCCTGACAAAGATGACAGCGAAGGCTAAATGTCATGATCGAATTATGATTTTCCTTTCTCTGACTGATAGACATCGAGTGTCCTCACTGTGCACGGCAGATCGAGACGGCGGAAAATGTCGGCGAACAACGACGCGACGTCCGAGCCGCCATCCGACGTCAGCGCAACAATCGATGGTCCGGCGCCACTCAGGCTGACGCCAAGCACCGCCGGATGGTCGAGCGCGAGCGCGTCCGTGAGCCCGGGCATCAGCGGCGCGCGGAACGGCTGATGCCAGCGGTCCCGCATTGCCTCGCGCAAGTCGTCGTAGCAGCCGTTCTCGAGCGCGTGCACGAGCATCAGCGCCCGCTGCAGGTTGAACACCGCGTCGCGCATGCCGATCGACGCCGGCAGCACGCTGCGGGCGCGCGACGTCTCCACCCGGACGGCGGGTGTCGCGACGACCAGCTGGATTGCCATCGGCCATCGCCACGTGCGCGCCGTCACACGCCCGTCGTCGTGCACGCAGCTCAGGGTGAGGCCGCCCGAGATTGCCGCGGCCACGTTGTCGGGATGGCCTTCGACTTCGCATGCGAGTGTCAGCCAGTCGGCGGACGGCCGGTTCGTAATGAGCTCGTAGAGGCGAAGGCCCGCGACGGTGGCGGCACCGCTGCTTCCGAGGCCCGCCTGCAATGGAATCTCGGTTCGAACCTCGACCGAGACTCCCGGCGCCTGAATCCCGATGCGGCGCCGCGCGTGCCGGAACGCCTGTTCGATGCGGTTGTCGCCGACCAGCGGGGCGTCGACGAAGCGGCATTCGAAGACGTCCGGCTCCGAGGGCCGGACGTCCACGACGCGCACGCACAGAAACAGCCGGACGGCCACCGCCAGCGTATCGAACGCCGGACCCAGATTGCTGACGGATCCGGGGACGACGATGTCGCGCTCGTCGGTCGACGGATCCTCGGCGCGCGGCATCGCCATCTTCCGCGCCTTCCTTACCTATAAGCGTGAACGATTCTGTTGGTCAACACATGCACGCGAATTATGGGAGGATAACATTGAACGCTGTGCTGGAGTGGCGGCGCCCGCCAGCGGAGGGGGCGGAAATCACGGCAAAACCGTTAGCGCGGAGACACGAAGCACACGGGTTTTTTGTTTTGTTCGAATTCAATCGCGACCGCCGCTCAGATTCCACGCCTGACCATCCCAAGAAAACTCCGTGAACTCCGTGGCTCCGCCGTGAACGCTTTTCCGTTACTTCCGTCTCCTCCGTCGGGCTGGGGACGCTACGCGCCGGCCTCTCCCACCGGGAGTTGGACGGAGAACGTGCTGCCCCGACCCAATTCACTGGCGACGCTCGTCGAGCCGCCGTGCGCCTCGACGATCTGCCGGACGATCCACAGGCCGAGGCCGACACCGCCGTAGTGCAGCTCCGAGACGGCGCGCTCGAATTTATCGAAGATTCGACTCTGCTGGTCGTGTGAGAGCCCGATGCCGTGATCGACGACGGCGAGGCGTACAGTCGAGCCGTTTCGCGAGACGGAGACGTGAATTGGCTTGCCTTCCCCGAACTTCAACGCATTCGCGACCAGATTGGCGACGACCGATTCGATCCGAAGGCGATCCCAAGAGCCGACCACTGATTCCGCGGCGATGGTTACCTCCGACGTCACGTGTGGCATCAGCTTTCGTGATTGCGCGACGATCTCCGTGACGAGCTCGCGCAGGTCGACCGTCTCGCGCCGCAGAATCATCCGGCCGGACGTAATCCGCGTGGCGTCGAGCAATCCGTCGATAAGGATTCGCAAGCGGCCAACCTGACGCGCGATGACGCCAACGGCGGATTCGAGCGCTTCCATCGACATCCGTTCGGACGGTTCGCGGCGGCTGGTCCGCTGGAACAGCTGAATCTGCAGCTGCAGCGATGTCAACGGCGTTCGCAGTTCGTGCGATACCATCGCCAGCAGGATGTCGCGCGCCTTGACTGCCTCGCGAAGCTCGGTCAACAGCCGCTCGCGCTCGACCTCCGTTCGCATCCGGTCCGCGATCCGCTCCCGGCGTTCCTGTGCGTCGCTGACCTCGCGCTCGATCGCGGGCAGGAGGCGGGCGAGCTTGCCCTTGACGACGAAGTCCTGCGCGCCCGCACGCATGCAGTCGATGGCGGTCTCCTCGTCAACCGTGCCGGAGATGACGATGAAGGGGACGTCCACCTCCAATTCCTTGAGCACTTTCAACGCAACCGGCGCGCTGAAGGCGGGCATGGCGTACTCGGCAAGGATCACGTCCCATGCCTGCGTATCGAGCGCGTCCCGCATCGCCTCCGCGGTCTCGATGCGATGGAACGTGACGTCGTAGCCGCCGCGCCGAAGCTCGCGGATCAGCAACCGCGTATCCAGCTCGTTGTCCTCGATGATCAACGCGCGAAGCGGTCGGTCCGCGATCGGCTGTCCAGCGGCGATGTTCAAGACATCCATCCCTGCATGGCACGGTCGTGGCCGTACGCGCATTGCGACGTGCAGCCCTGCGCGCGTCCGGCATGTGAACATGTCGGGGCCGACACTGCCCAGGGTCCCCGGGCTGCGCTCAGCACCCGGGTCGTGCCAAGACCTTCAAAATGGATTCGATTACACAGAAGTATACCAGCTTCGGGATAGTCTGGGTGAATTCCCCTTCATTCAGGCCTTTCGACCAGCGCCTTCAGCCTGCCGAGGGATTGATCCCACTGCGATGAAATGAGGTCGAGCGAGCGGCGGGCGTCGCCCAGCGGCTGCGGGTTCAGTTCCCAGATGCTCTCCCGCCCGACTCGTGAGCTCCGCACGAGCCGCGCACTCTCGAGGACCTGGAGGTGCTTCGTGACCGCCTGACGCGTGACGTGACTGGTCGCGGTGAGGCCCGCGATTGAAAGGGGGCCGCCCGTGGAGAGGGCGGCCACCAGGCCCAGCCGCGTAGTGTCTCCGAGCGCCGCGAACACCGGCGCGGCGCGCCGGAGCTGCTGCCCGCGTGACGCCTCGGGGTCCCCGCCGCGCGGATTTTGCGCGGTGGGGTGCGCCCCGGGGTGCCCGCCGGGCGGATTTTGCGCAGGGGGGTGGGCTGCGCTAGGCCGTTTTGCTGACATACGCTTCGATTCTCTTCATCTGCTCCGTCCAACCTCCTTCGTTGCCGCGGTACGCCGTTGCGCGTCGCGCCTCCGGCAGACGGTCGAATCCGCTCTCGACGACGGTCAGCTTCGTACCTCCGTCGACCTCCTCGAGCTCGAAGGTGACCGTCGTGGTCGGTTCGGCCGAATAGTCTACCTTCGGATCGGTGGCGCTCGGGTGCCAGCGGAACGAGATGAACCGCTCGGGCTCCACGCGCTCGATCGTCACGTCCAGGGTGAGATGCTCGTATCCGGGGTAGGTAATCGGCCCGCGGATCCGAGCTCCCGGTGCGAACGTCCCACCACTCAGGTTCGCGCCGAACCAGCGGCCGAACTCGTCGGCCGTGGATATCGCGCGCCAGACGCGCGCTCGCGGCGCGCGGAGGACAATCTTTTTCTCGATCCGATCCGTCGTTGCTGTTGCCATTCGCAACCTCCTGGTTGCATGTTAAACGTCCGCTCGATGAATTGCAACCATCTGGTTGCTCATCGAGACCGGCTCGTTGAACCTGGAGCGCCTCCATCCTCGACCCGATCCGCGTGAAAGATGCGTCCCGAGCAGTCCCGTTTTCGATTCTCACGTAGCACAGGTGCGACGCGCATACGGCTGATCTGCCCGGTGGGATGCACTCTTCCGTCTCTTCCAGACTCTATGTCCCCCTACGCCCAGTTCCCGAGCACAACGTTCGGATCGACCGCACTCCTTCTTGCGGCGCTCGGCGTGTTCGCACGATGTCGTACACGATGTCGCAGCGCCGTCGAGAAATGGCCGTGCGCGCGGCGCTCGGCGCCGATCGAGCAGACGTCATCCGGCTCGTGCTGAAGAACGGCCTCGTAATCACCGCCATCGGTCTGGCGCCGGGTCTGATCGGCGCCGTAGCCGCGGGAGAGGCGCTCCGGAATCAGTTGTACGGCGTTCGGCCGGTTGACCCTACGACGCTCGTGACGGTCACCGCATCGGTATTGCTGGTGTCGCTTCTCGGCTGTTATCGTCCGGCCCGCACCGCCGCCTCGATCGATCCGATGACGGTCCTTCAGCGGGAATGAGCCCGCACAAAAGCAGAATCTAAAAAGCTAGAAACGAGAGTGAGCGCCGTCAGAATCGTTCTAGCTTCTAACTTCCCGCTTCTGTCGCCGTTTGTGTCAGGGATGCACCGCCGGACGATTCACGAACGATCAGCTCACAGTGCAGGAGGATGTCCTTTGTCGGCGCATCTCGCCGTCCAATTCGGTCGAGCATCGCGTCAATTGCGGCGTCGCCAATCTGTCGCGTCGGTTGACGGAGGGAGGTCAGCGGTACCGGCAACAGGCTCGCGTACTCGACATCGTCGATTCCGACCAGCCGAATGTCGTGCGGGACGCGGTAGCCAAGGCGAATGAGGGTGTGCATCACGCGAGCGGCCGCGCGGTCGTTTGCGCACACAATTGCCTCGGGACGCGTGACGTTCATGACCTCGCGCACACGTTCCGGGTCCGAAGGCTCGAGACGATGCACGAGCGCGCGATCGACGGGCGCGTCCCATGCGTAGAGCGCCTCGCGGTATCCGGCCTCGCGAGCGTCGACTGTCGCGGCGGCGTAAGGAAACGCCACGAACGCGATTCTTCGACACCCGAGTTGCAGCAGGTGCTCCGTCACCACGTAGCCGGCGCGGCGGTTGTCGATGCCTACCAAATCATGGTGGCCGCGCTGCGGATACGGCGTGACCGTCCGGTCGAGCAACACGACCGGAATCCGTGCCGCGTCGAGCGCCTGCGCGATCCGGCTGTTCACGTCGTCTTTGCCGGCGGTGAACTCGAGCGGGGCGAAGAATACCCCTGACACGCGTCGGTCGATGTACTGCCGGCAGAGCGTCCACGCTCGTTCCTCCTTCGAGCTGGCGGTGCCGGCCGGGCTCCCCCAGAGGAGTGCGTGCTCCTGCGCACGCGGCGACGCCATCATGCCCTGACAGATCGGCTCGAAGATTTCGGTTTCACCGAGGTCCGGGATCAGCAGACCGAACGACAGCGCCGAGGCAGGATGCGATTTCACGTAGGTTCCGGACCCCGCGCGGCGCTCGACCAGACCGGCGGACTGCAGGTCGCGAACGGCGCGTCCAATGGTGATTCGTGACGCGCCGAACTGGCGGACAAGCTCAGCCTCGCTGGGGAGGCGGTCACCGCGCTTCAGTCGGCCCGACTGAATCTCCTGCCGCAGAGCGGAGTACACCTGCCGGTGCTTTGGCAATTCCCGCCGAGTAACTCGCATGGGTCAAAATGATATAACAATTTGCGTCAATGACCTGAACAAACATACCAAAGTGTCGGAGATCTAGGTAGAATTGGCCCGCTTACGACCCTTGACCATATTGTCCAAAGTCGATATGCTCTGTCCTGAGTTTTGATATGACAGCATTCCACGAAATCCGGGACATCATGTCGAGCGCCGCAGGATACGCGAGGCATTTCCTTGTCGCTTCGGACTTCGATCAGACACTGAGCTTCAACGACTCGGGGCTCGTTTTGAGCGAGCTGATTGGCGCGTCGCACTTCCAGGAAAAGGTGGAAGGACTCGCGCGAACGAATCTCGTCCAGCAGGGCGGAGAGCTCGCATATCTGATTCGTCACGATCCCGAGTTTCGCGGTGTCCGTCGCGAGCACCTCGAAGAAACCGGCCGCCGCGTGCGATTGCGGAGCAACATTCCGGCGTTGCTCGAATTGCTCGGGCGGGGACTGTCGGGCTGTCAGTTCACGTTCTTCGTCATCTCAGCGGCGCCGCGTGAAGTGATCCAGTCGGCGCTTGCCGGCATCGTCGCACCGGAGCACATCGTCGCCACCGAGTTCGAGTACGACCCGCAGTCAGGTGAAGTGCGATCGATCATCCGCGTGCCTGCCGGATACGGAAAAGTTGCCGTTGTCGAGGAACTGGAGAGCCGCCTTGGGATCTCGCCGAACCGGACCATCTACGTCGGTGACGGAAGCTCGGACGTGCACGTCATGCTGCACGTGAATAACCGCGGCGGATTCACGATCGCCGTTTCCGAGAACCACCAGCTCGCGCGAATCGCGAAGACGACGGTTCTCAGTGACAACGCTGTTTCGGTGATGGTGCCGGTGCTCGAGCAGCTCCTCGGCTGGGAATCGGAAGGAATTCGCAGGATCTTCGAGTCGGCGGGTCTCACGCTGCACGAGTGGGAGAAAGCCCGCACCGATCGCGTAGTCGTGCGCGAGTCGTCAACCCAGACGAGCCCGGCAGTTGCGTGACCGGAGGGCGACCGTGGTCGAGTATCTCGGTTGGCTGGCGACGGCGATTTTCATCGGGTCGTATTTCTGCAAGCGGGCCGAGCGGCTGAGGCGTGTGCAGATGATCGGCGCACTGCTCTGGGTTGCCTACGGCGTTCTCATCGGCGCGTCACCTGTCGTTGCCGCAAATCTTCTGGTATTCGGCGCCGCCGCGTGGACGCTGCGATCGTGATTGACCGCTTCGCTCCAGTGTTGCCGACACTGGATGCAGTACTGCATTGGCGCTCGACTGTGTCGTCTCACGATCCGCTTTCCGCACCGCGGGCACCGCGTCGTTCGCGCCATCCATCCCAGTACTAACGCCATCGGAATCATGAGCAGCAGCAGAAGGACCATATTGGCTTATCGAACTCATCCGTGTGGTCGAGAGATTGGAGCTGTCTGTCAGAGTCTCGGCGCTTGTCGAGTCCGCGTGCAGCTCTGAAAGGCCGAGTACGCACGTAGACTCCGAGAAAGAACCCGCAATCTCATCATCGCAGTTGTCCGTACGCAAACTACAAGCCAGGACGCGCCTCGAACCCGGCCCAACTTTCCTTAGATGTACTTGCCTGCCAACACTGCGGAACCCGTCAACGATTGCTGACGCCATTCTCGCGCTCGACTATCATTGCGATTAGTACCACATCATCGGGCTATCCGAGCGCTCGAGAGGCCCAGCTGCAGGCATCGCAGTAAATCCCGCGTGCAGGTCAGGAAGGATGTTGCGTATGTCGGTTGTCGACACGTCGTACTGCGCGTTTGTCGGTGCGAGGCTCCAGGAATCGTGCCGTGAGCTCGCGGAGCGCTGGTTGGAGCGGCTCGTTGCGCTGCTACCGGTGGACGCGAACGCCGTCTTCACGACCGACGAACTGCTCGATCACGTCCCGGCGTTGATCGACGAGATCGGGAGGTACGTCGCGGCCGCCGATGTGAGCGATATCGCCGCGAGCACGGTGGTGGAGGAACAGGCGCGGGCGCTCGGCCAGCTTCGGCATCGGCAGCAGGCATCCGTGCACCAGGTTCTGCGGGAGTTCGATCTGCTGGGCGGCGTCCTCGAGGAGTTCGTTGCAGAGGCGACGTCGCGGCTGTCGGTCGCCCCGCCGACGCAAGATTGTCTCGAGGCGTGCCGCCGTGTGAGCAGAGCGGTCCGCGTGCTGATGCAGATCACGGTCGCGACGTTCGTTCGCGAATACACGGAGACCATCACCGCGCAGGCCGACCGTCTCGACCAGTTCAATCGCGCCGTCAGCCACGAGCTGCGCAACGTTCTCGGCACGCTGCAGTTCGGCGCCGCGCTCCTCGCGAACGGGTCCGCCGACGACGTGCCGAAACGCCGGGGGATTGCGTCCACGCTGCAGCGCAACACCGATCGCGCGCTGCAAATCGTCCACAGCCTCGAGCGCCTGCCGCGATCGGGCATCGTGCCCTCCGACACGCCGAGCCATCAGATCATCGATCTCGGCGAGCTCGTCATCGAGGTGTTCCGGCAGCTGGAGGACATGGCAACCGCGCGCGGCGTCACCTTACGGTGCGATCGCGAGCTTCTCGAGCTTTACACCGACACGAGCAGCCTCGAGCTGGTGCTCATGAATCTCATCGCGAACGCGATCAAGTACAGCGATATGGCGAAGTCCGACCGTTTCGTCGAGGTCGCCGGCGCCGTCCGCGGCGATTGCTACGAGATCTCGGTTCGGGACAATGGGATTGGCATCCCGAGCCACGCGATCGACGGCGTGTTCGAGCGGTTCCATCGCGCACACCCTGAGCTCGATGCGGTTCTGGGTGTCGAGGGCACCGGACTGGGGCTCGCCATTGTCGACGAATGCGTCAAGGCGCTCCGCGGCGAGGTCCGGGTCGAGTCTACCGACGGCGTGGGCTCGACGTTCGTAGTCACGCTACCCAAAAAGCTGCCGGTGATATCGGAGCTTCGAGCGGGCAGCGTGCCCGGTCAGAGCGACAGGAAGTAGCCGGACGGTCACCTCCGGATCTCAAATTGGCGTTCCTGAATATTCTCTAGCTTCTAAATTCTAGCTTCTGATCAGCGGGCTATCGGTGAGCAACGAGCCGCCAGAACTGCTTCTCGTTGAGGATCGTGATCCGATGACCCTTCTCGCGGAGCCGTTTGATTTCCATCAACTTCCGTCCGCCGTCGCGGCCGGCCGCCTGCAACGTGTTCGGACGACCACGGACGACGACCGACGTCCGCACTGACGGCATGCCGTGGACAATCGCGCCGGCCCGGCGCGCGGCGGCGATGGCATCGCGCCGCTTTTTGCTCAGGATTCCCGTGAACGCCAGGTGTACGCCCTTCAGGCTTTGCAGCACGCCGACTTTCAACGGCGCCGGCGGATTGCTGAGGGCCTCGATCAGCTCGTCGGCGCTTTCGTACCGCTTCCGGCGCTCGCCGATGCAGCGATAGATGATCTCTTTCAAATGGTCGGTGCAGGGCAGGCGGCGAACATCGCCGGTGCGAATCCGCTCCCGCGCGTCTCCTTTTACCACCATCGCGAGTAACTGTCCCACTTGATACACGTCGTCCCGCGCCTGCCACTTCGGCGCGATGCCGGCGAGGATGTCGCTCGGCGCCGTCAACAGGTTCATCGTGCGGGCCGTGATTCCACGACGATCGCTCTGCTGGCGGACGATGCCGAAGTCTCCGAGCTTGAGCCGCCGCCCTTCGCACACGAACACGTTGAGCGGCGTAAGATCGCGGTGCAGCATGTGACCGCGGTGCAGTTTGCCGAGCACCTGCAGGATGCCGGCGATCTCGCGTCGCGCCGCCGACTCGGTCCAGCCCTTGCCGCCGCGCGCCAGGAACGCGCTCAGATCGCCGTGGTGGGCGTACTCGAGCGCCAGGCAATAGAGCACGTGCCTGCTCTGCGCGTCGCGCATCAACGGGAACGTGTCGAAGACGCGGATCGCCCGGGGATGTGCATCGAGCATCTGCCCGAAGTACGCCTCACGCAACCACCCGTCGATGTGCGGACTGATCTTGATGCACACCACGTCGGGAACCATCTTGGAGCGGCCCAGCCGATTCGCGAGGTACGCCTGCCCGAACCCGCCTTCGCCGAGCAGACGCTCGATTCGATATTCGATCCTCGTTTCCGGGCTCGCGATCACCTCTCCCGGGACGAGCAGCGGCGATCGATCGTGGGAGCGACGGGTAAGCCTCGCGGTTCGTGTCGTGGCTTCCGAAGAGAGGAAGTTCAGCATTCGCGGGCGCGTTGACTATGCCGGCCGTAGCGAACGATCAGCATAGCCGACGCGAGATGCGACGTGGAAGGGAGGAGGACACGCCGACGCATCTACGAAAAAGCTCGAAGTGCACAGCAAATCGGAAGCGGTGGCAAAGGCGCTTCGCAGCCGGCTCGTCTGAGTTCCGAAGGGCTTCACCCCGCCGGATCCCCCATCGCCGTCGCTCGCGTGGCCCCTTTGCCCCGCTCCGCT
>Ga0114129_10014371_pt1 | contig 11284 bp, 9 predicted proteins | sample RhiMetdeltSRZDD1_FD_80071 | JGI IMG/M metagenome (GOLD analysis project Ga0114129, IMG submission 80071) | Populus rhizosphere microbial communities from Tennessee, USA - Rhizosphere MetaG P. deltoides SRZDD1 (version 2) (version 2) | ecosystem: Host-associated > Plants > Roots > Rhizosphere >... | reverse complement strand
TGGCAATCCTGGCAATGTTGGCAATGTTGGCAATGTAAAGGGCCGCTACATTTCGAGATAAGCCTGCAGACACCTGTCCACCACGTGTTCCCAACGGAACCGCTCGAGGACGCGGGTCCGGCCATTGGCGCCGAGACGGGCCGCTTCATCGGGGTTCGCACGCAGGGCGGCAATCGCGCTGCCGAGCGCGGCCGGGTTCGCCGCCGCCACGACACAGCCCGTCTCTCCGTCGGTGACGACCTCCGGCATGCTAGCGACATCGGTGCAGATCGCGGGCCGACCGCAGGCCATGCCTTCGAGCAGCGTCTGGCCGAGGAGCTCGGGCACGCGGGTCGTCCTGCCGTCCGGCGTCGTGTACACGCTCGGCAACACGACGCAGATCGCCCGCCGATACTCGGCGACCAGCTGCTCGTCGTCGGCGTCGTGAACGAACGTCACGCACTTCCCCGCCGCGCGCGCGCGCAGCGTGTTGGCGTAGTCGGCGTCCAGGGCCCGGCCGACGATGCGCACCGGGACGTCCGGCGCCACCGCGTCAATCAGATCGTGGACCCCTTTGTGCGGCAGCAGACGGCCGACGAACAGCACCGCCTCGTGCGTCTCCGGCGCCGGCGAGAACTTCTCGACGTCGACGCCGCCAAGGATGACGCGCGCGCGGGGGCTGCGATCGTGGCCCGCCACCATCCGGCTGTATTCGCTGATGTGCAGATGGCCGTGAAACCAGCGGTCGGTGGTGATGTACCCGGAGATGTCGAAGCCGCCACCCCCGAGATCCGTCACGAACACGCGTCCGCGGCGGAGCCGCGTGAACAGCGCGGCAGCGCTGCTGGCCACGACGTGCTGCTGGTGGCAATGCACGACGGTGGCGTCTGCCAGTGCCTGCCACAGGCCCGTCGGGAACGGATTGGTGCGCTGGCCGCGAACGTAGCTCGCGGGCAGGACCTGGACGTCGAGCCGGCCGACCCGGGCGGTGCGCGCACGGTCGCCGAACGAGATGAGGCGCGTCGGCACGCGCTCGGCCATGTGCCGCGCGAGCTCGAAGGAATAGCGCTCGGCGCCGCCGATGATGCCGTCCTCGGGGTCGAATGGCGCCGGGACGATGTGCGCGACGCGAAGGTCCGCGAACGATCGGCTGCGCATCAGGACGTTGTCGAGATGCTGTCGCGGTTGCGCGAGGTCAGACCGTTGACCGCGCCGGTGACGCGCCCGATCAACGGCTTGAGATAGACGCCGGCCGGCGAGCGAAGCAGCGGCGCCACGACCGCGAGCGAGTAGAGCGCCGCCGCCGCACCGCCGAGCGCGGCGAGCCACGGGAACGAGGCGGGCTGCACGGTCGCGCCGACGAAGCCCGCACTTGCGGCGACCGCCGCGAAGCGCCACAGCCACGGACCGAGCGTGCTGAGCAGCTGCGCCCGCGGCACGCCGGTCTCGCGCGAGAGCGCCCCCAGGTTCAGCGGCGCGCTGACGAACACCACGCCGGCGATCGCGCCGAGCGGGGCGCCGGCGAGACCGAACGCGCGGACCAGCGCGGCGCTGAGCGCGAGGGTGACGATCCCGTCGGCGAGACCGGTCAGCGCGAGCCGCCGCTCGTGCCCGAAGCAGAAGAGCGCGTAGACATTGGTCGTGTTGAAGTGCCTGATGATCATGGCGGCCAGCAGCAGCAGCGTCAGCGCGACGCCGCCGAACTGATCCGGACCGACCCACCACCGTACGAACCCGGCATTGACGGCGAGGACACAGCAGGCGACCAGGCCGCTGACCGCCAGTGTCGCCTGGGCGAGCGCGGCGCTGACCGTGAAGAGGCGTCCGCGATCGGCGCTGGTGCGCAGCTCGCTCAGCGCGGGGGCGGCGCTCTGCAGGATCGCCTGGGGCTGGTTCGCCAGCACCGATACCAGCTTGCCGGTGCAGGCGTACGGCACCACGGCGGCGGGCCCGAGGAGCGCACCGATGATCATCACGTCGGTGCCGTTCAAGAGCACCTGGGCAATCTGGCTCACCGAGACCCAGATCGACCGCGCCACGTACTCGCGCGCCGCGCCGAGCTCGCCGAGCGCGAGCCGCCGCGGCATCGCGCCCGGGTAGATCAGCGCGAGGCGCAGGCCGCAGGCCGCGATGATCGTCGCCTGGGTCACGCACCACCCGGCGGCGAGCGCCGACAGGGTGAACCCCTGGAAGACGAGCACGATGTTCACGACCGTTCCCGCCAGCCAGGCGATCAGCTGCACCCGTGCGACGAACGCGAGATCCTGCAGTCCGGTCAGCGCCGCCTGGAACACCCGCAGCGGGAAGGTCACCACGAACAGCGAGAGCACGACGGCCAGCGGCACGCGCAGCGCCGCCCAGGACGCCGGGACCCACCACAACGCGACCAGCGCGGCGATCAGCACGACCGGCGTCTGGGCGCAGGCGAGCGCCAGCGTCTTCTCGATCAGCTGGCGGAGCTCCGGCGCATCGTGACGGCCGGTGCGTCCGGTGACGTACGCGGTCTCGCGCGGCAGCAGCGCGACGATCCCCAGATCCATCAGCAGCAGGTAGGCGATGATCTGCGTCCCGACCAGCCACAGCCCGAAGGTGCTCTGTCCGAGATGGCGGAGAAAGAACGGCGTGAGCCACAGGCCGGCGATCGTCGCGAGGATCAGGTGCGCGTATCCCGTGACGAATCCGCTGAGGAAGCGGTGGGTGCGGGTCATGCCGACGCCCTTTCGGGCGAGCGCTGCGCGACCGAGACGAGCTCGGCGGCCATGTCGGACCACGATCGGCCGCGGAGCCGGACCGCCGTCGTTCTCGCCCGCGCCTTCCAGCCCTCGACATCGCCCCGCCACGATCGCAGCCGATCCGCGAGCTGCAGCGGCGTGACGTTCTCCGGGAGCAGCGCCTCCGGCATCGCGTCGTCGAACCGTTCGGTGACCCCGGCGGTCCGCGTCACCATGACCGCCAGGCCGCGGCACAGCGCCTCGTGGACGTTCAGCCCGTACGCCTCGTAGCGTACGGGGCTGACGAGCAGATCCCCGGCGGCCAGCACGTCGCGGATATGCGGAGTGAACCCGAGAAACTGCACGCTGCCGGCGGCGGGCCCTCGGCCGGCCGCTTCGCGCCAGCCCGCCACGCGCCAGCCGCCGCCCGCCACGACGAGCGTCGCATCCCAGCGGCCCGACTCGACGAGGCCGACCCAGCTGCGCCAGAGCACGTCGAAGCCCTTGTTGATGTCGGTGCCCATCGCGCCGACGAAGAGCACGACCGGACGATCGGCCGGCAGTCCGAGCGCCGCGCGGGCGGCGGCACGTTCGTCCGGCCGCGCCAGGGCCCACGAGGGTTCGGAGCCCAGGTAGACGGTGCGGATTCGTCCCGGCACGATCCCGACTCGGTCGATCAACGCGCGCCTCGTGGCTTCGGAATTCGCGATCACCAGTCCGGCCTGCCGCAGCGCGGCGCGCTCCCGGCGCCGCGCGCTCTCCTTCAGCCGCCGATTGCGGTAGCGGCTCCACCAGGGCGCCCCCTCGTCGCGGACCGGCCATGCCGCGTGCACCGCATGAACCCAGTTGATGTCGGGCCAGGCGCAGTTGCCGCCGTTGACCACGACCCGGGACAGGGGATGCCGGCTGGTGACGTCTCGAGCGGCCTGCCTGCCGGCGCGGGCCAGCAGGCGTTCCGCCAGGCCCGGCAAGCCCTTCGGACGCGGCACGGAATGCACGGTCGCGCGCGGATCGGTGGTGAACTTCGAATCGATCTCGTGACCCACGAGATGGACCGGCGTGCCCGACTCGAGCAGCCAGGCCGCGAGCGCCGCATTGGCGCGGTCCATGCCGCCGTGCTCGTGAAAGCCGCCGGCCACGATCACCCAGGGAGGGGACTCAGCTCGTGCGGCCATCGTTGATCGCCGGATTTGCCTTCTGCCTGAAGGCGGAAGCCACCTGACGTGACTGGGCCGCCGCTGGAACAAGAGGGGGTGTGGCTTCCGCCTTCAGGCGGAAGGCCTGATCCGCCACCGGCGCAAAGCGCACTTCGGGCACGACGATCCATCCCGTGAGCAGCAGCACGATCGCCGTCGACGGCACCGAGGTGAAGAGACCGGTGCCGATGAGACCGGTCGCGAACGTACAAGCCACAGCCACGAACGCGAGCCGACGCCCGAAATAGAACATGTCGGTCTTCTTGATCTCTCCGCGTGTGAACACCCACCCGATGAACAGCAGCCACATCAACAGGCCGGGGATTCCGAGCTCGAGCAGAATGCGCGCGTACTCGTTCTCCATCACCACCACGTTGCGGATGCGATCCTGAAGGAAGTACGGCACGCTCGTTCCGCCGCCGCCGAGGCCATTGCCGAGCGGATAGGTGCGAACCAGCTCGAGGAAGCTGACGTTCACACTCTCGCCGAAGCGCTGCGCGATGAACTCCGTGTCCTGCAGCGACCGGAAGCGCTGGAGCCGCTCGTCGCCGCCGACGGCATAGGCGACGAGCGCAAGCAGGATCACCCAGCGGAAGCGGTGCGCCCCCTTCATCCGGCCCGTGAAGATCGACGTCAGGATCAGCGCGAACAGGATCAGCGCGTTGGTGCGTGTGGCCGACATGAAGACGCCGAACATCGACATCAGCAGCGCGGCCCCCATCAGGCGCGCCTGCCAGCGGCCGTGATGCCCCTGCACCCAGGCGCCCGCGATCAACACGATGGTCAGCACCATCGTCGCGGCGTAGGCGTGCGCGTTCCCGAACGACGCCGGAATCCGGTACGCCGTGTAATTCGCCAAATCCTTGCTGCGATAAATGATCTCGGTGACCGCGTTGTGCGGAAAGAAGCGATCGACGCCGAGCGTGTACTCGGCGACCGCCAGCGCGCCGGCGGCCAGGTTGAGCACGGAGAACCAGAGGGCGAGTTTGTAGACGTCGTCGCCGGTCAGCCGCGCGCCGAACAGGATGAACGGCAGCAGGAAGATGCTGCCGCGAAGGCCGACCAGCTGGATCAGCGGATCCTGCCAGGGCATCGCGAACAGCAGCACGGGCCAGGCGATCAGGACGATCAGCCAGTTGCGGATGTCTTCGGCGCGCATGTGCTGCCAGATCGGCTGCCGTTTGAAGAGCTGCGCAACGTAGAGCCCGAGCGTCGCGGCGTCGAAGATCAAGTGCGAGAAACCGTCGGGCAGGTTGGCGCGGACGATCCCGTACGCGTAGCCGATGCCGATCAGCGTGCACAGCCCCGCGACGAGCGATTTGCGCCCCATGTAGAGGCACAGCAGGAACGAGACGCCGCAGAGTCCGATCGAAATCATCCGGCGTACGCCTCTCGAAATGCCTGCGCCATGCGCTCGGGAGAAAACCGCTCGATTGCGGCCGTCCTCGCCGTCGCGGCGATCGCCTCGCGGCGCGCCCCATCCACCACCAGTTCTTCCAGACGATCGGCGAGCTCGCCGGCGTCGCCTGGCGTGTAGCCGATCGCATTCACCCTGTCGTCGAACAACTCCACCGCCCCGCCGGTTCGCGCGGCGACGACCGCCCGGCGCGCCGCCATGCCTTCGGCGATCACCATGCCGAACGGCTCCGGCTCGGTGCTCGCGTGCACCACGATGTCGAGCGAGCGCAGCGCCGCCGGCACATCAGCGACGTGGCCGGTGAAGCCGACCGTGTCCGACAGGCCGCGCGCCGCCGCCCGCGCCTGCAGCTCGCCCGGCGACCACTGGCTTCCCACGGTTTGATACACGGCGCCGCCGACGATGTAAGCCCGGACCGTGCGCCGGCTGCGGAGCCGCGCAATCGCGTCGAGAAACACGTCATGCCCCTTCCACCGCGCGAACGTCGACACCAGGCCAATCCGGACCAGTCCCGTATCCGGCCGCAGCCCCGACAGCGACGCCAGGTCGAGCGGCGGACCGTCCGGCGAGAACACCCCCGGATCGACCGCGTTGTGGATGCGGCGAAGCGATGGACCAGAGCCCACCACGGTGGCGGCGTCCCGAAGGACGCTGTCGGAGTTCGCCACGATCACGTCCGCACGCCGGGCCAGCCGCCGCAGCAGCGCCGCCGATACCGGCCGGCGGCTCACGTAGTCGTGGAGGTGCCACACGAGCCGCGTGCTGGCCGGCTTGGCCAGCGCCGCCGCGACGTGAGCCTTCAGGCCGTTGCTGTGCACGACGGTGGCGCCGGCCTCGCGGAGGACACGACGGAGCGAGGCCACGTAGCCAGGCAGCGCCACCGTCGTGCGCAGCAGCTGCCCGATCAGCTCCGCCTTCTTCACAATGCCGCCGCCGGCGATCGCGCCACTCTCTCCGAGCTCGTTCAAAGACGCCGGGAACGGCAGCTCGATCGGCTCGAAGCCCAGCGCCCGGCAGCGATCCGGCAGCGGACCGGGCCCCGGCGTCACGACCGTGATCCGCCGCGCTCGATCGAGCGCACGCAAGGCCGTCAGCAGCGTGACGAGACTCGTCTCCGCACCGCCGAAGGCGGCCGACGTGGTCAGGCACACGAGGCTGGAGGGATGCACGGTCATGCCACCTGCCGGCAGGACAGTACGTCCGCCAGCTCCTGAAGCCGGCCCGCGGGATCGGTCAACCGGGACGCGCGCTCGACGCCCGCGGCGCCCATCCTGGCCCGAAGCGCCGGATCGGCAGCCAGCCGCAGCAGCGCATCGGCGATGCCCTCGGCGTCGCCGGGGGCGGTGAACCATCCGCACGAGTCGTCCAGCAATTCCGCCGCGCCGCCAGCGGCCGAGAGCACACACGGCAGTCCGGCGCGCATCGCTTCGGCGATCGCGATCCCGAACGGCTCGCCCTTCAGGTTCGGCTGGCAATAGATGTCCGCCAGCCGCATCAGCGTCGTGACGTCGCTGCGCTCCCCGAGCAGCGTGACTCGATCGCCGAGACCCGAGGCGACGGCCGCGGCCCGGAGCTCGCTCTCGTAGCGAGACCCCGGCGCCTGGCTCGCGCCGGCAATCCAGATCCTGATGCGGCTGCCCTCCGGCAGGCGCCCGGCTGCGTCGAGCAGCACGGCATGACCCTTCCAGCGTTCCAGCCGCGCCGCCATCAGGACGACGACGTCGTCATCGTGCGCACCGAGCGCGGCGCGCCGGGCGCGGCGTGAGCTGGCGTCGATCCGCGGCGGCTCGGCGACCGCGCAGTGAATCACGCGGCCCGGCACGGATGGAAACGCCGGCTGCGCCTGTGTGAACCCGCTGTTGAACACCGTGAAATCCGGACGGACGAGCCGCGCCCAGCGATCCGGCCAGGCCGGCGACGTGATCGGCTGGTGCTGCCAGAACCCGACGCGCGCGCCGCCCGCGCGCGCCGCCGCCGCGAACATCGCGTGCGGCCAGGCGCTGTGGAAGATCGTCGCGTCCGGCGCGACCTCGCGCTGCATCGCCGCGAACGCCCGGCGCGCCCGCCAGATCATCAGGGGCCGCGAGGCGCGCGGCGAGGGCAGGCGGTGAACCGCCACGCCCGCGGACTGCAGCTCCTGCTCGAACCGCCCGCCGAACGAGACCACGAACTCCTGCCGCAGCGCCGGATGACGCGAGGACGCCAGCGTCACGAGCATGCGCTCGATTCCGCCGTAGGCGTTCCCCGCAGCGACGTGCAGCACAGTCACCGGAAATCAGAAGTAGCGCTGGGGGACGTCGATGGTATCGCCGGCCTTGACCAGATCGCTCAGCTTCACGCCCTTGATTTCCTGCTGCTTGCCGTCGACGGTCCGGAAGATGCGGACCCGGTTCGGCGCGCCCTTGTCGGTGGAGCCGCCGGCCATCGCGATCGCCTGCATCACGGTGAGGTCGCCTTCGATCACGTACGGTCCGGGGATCTTCACCTGCCCGGTCACGAAGATCGTCTCGGCCTTGGGGATCGTCACGGTGTCGCCGTCGCGCAGTGCGAAGCCGGCCGGCAGCTGGCCGCTCTGCAGCTCCCTCAAGGTGATCCGCAGCGAGGTGCCGCCGCCGGCCTCGTCCTTCGGAAGCCGCGGCCCGGAGCCCGTAGGCCGCGAGATGACGACGTAGGAGGCGGCGGCCGCGGTTGGCGAGCCCGCCGCCGCGAGCGCCTGCAGCACCGACATGTTGCCCGAGAGCGGGTACTGGCCGGGCGCGTGGACCTGGCCGAAGACGAAGATGTTCTGGCTGCGGAACTTCGCGACCTCCACGCTGACCTGCGGATTCACGTAGAAGCTCTTGAGCTTCTTCGCGATCTCCTCGGCGATGGCGCGCGCGGTGAGCCCGCCCGCCTTGACCCGTCCGATGTACGGATAGTCGAACGTGCCCTCGGCATCGAGCGAGACCGTCTTGCTCAGGTCCTCCTCGCCGAACACGACGATGTTGAGGACGTCCTGCGGACCGGCGACGTATTCCGCGGGCGTGGCGGAGCGGACCGGCGGCGCCGGCGTCTGCGCGCCACCCAGTGTCAGCACGGCCACGAGCGTAGTGATGAACAGCATGTCAGAACCCGTAGGTGACGGTCGCCAGGATGCGCCCGCGCGAGTATTCACGCGACGCCACCGGCGACTCGCGCACCGTGTAGTCGAAGTTGATCCCGACCCGCGCCTCGTCGCCGAGACGGACGCCGAGGCCGGCGCCGGCCGTCTTGACGCGGTCACGCTGATTCCCGACGTTGGCGTCGAGCCTTGCCTCGTAGGCGATGCGATCCCACCCGGCCATCAGCTGACCGTCGAGGTGCCTCACCAGACGCTGCGAGTACGTGCCGCGGATGCCGGTGCCCACGTAGTACGGCGTCTCCTCGACAAAGGAATGCCGGACGTCGCGGTCGATGGTGAGGCCGAGGCGCGACTCGTCGCTGAAGGCATAGCCCACCGCGATCGCGGCAACGAGCCCGGTGAACTCCGGCTCGAGCGGATTCAGCGGACGGAAGGCCGCCACGCCGAGCGTGGCACGTCCGGAGATCAGCGCCAGCGGGTTCAGGAGCATGGTCGCGCCGTAGCGAAGCGAGTCGGCGTCGCGATCCGGCGAGAGCTTGAACCGCTCGCGGAGCGCCTCCCCGTGGATGGACAGCGTGCTCAGCGGCGACAGCTCGAAGTCGGCTCCGGAGGTGATCGAGTCGGTGTCGGCATTGAGCTCGTCGGCCAGACGCACGCCCCGGAACCGCTCATCGTCCGCATAGTCGGTGGTATGACGGCGGTACGCCGCGCTGAATGTCGTACGGCTCGTCGCGGCCACCGCGAGCCCGAATCCGACCGTCGACTGCTGGCGCAGCGCGCGGGCGTCGATCTCGGCGTTCGGACGATCGTGCGACTTGCGGATGCCGCCCATGACGTGCGGCCGGAGACGCCCGAGCAGGAAGTCGGCGCGGCCCTCGGCGCCCCGATTCGAGCCGCGTTCCCCTTCGAGGTCCCTGAAGTAGAGGTACTCGTAGAAGCTGGTATAGCTGCCCACGATGCGGGCGACGCGGGCGCCGACGTCGAGGCGCGCGCCGAGCGTGGCGGTGAAGTCCCCCTGATCGCCGCTCTTCTCGTTGAGCACGTTCGAGTCGTAGCCGATCTCGCGCAGGATCAGCGCCGGGCGGATCCCGAGCGGCCCCAGCTGCAGCCGCGCCGGCGTCGTGGGCTCCGCCAGCGGCGTGGCCGGCTGCGCCAGCGCGCTGCCGGCCGATCCGGCGAGGACCAGCGCCGACACGAGAGCCGAACGCCAGGCCGCCGTCACTGGGACACCCTCCGCTCGCTGCCGCCGTCGCGGCGGAGCGGGATCCCGAGCTGCCGCGCTTTGCGATACAGGTTCGCGCGCTCGATCCCGAGCGCGCGGGCGGCCTCGCGCATCTGCCACGAGTGATCGCGGAGCACCGCGGCGATGAACTCCCGCTCGAACTCACGGCGTGCGTCCCGCAGCTTGCCGGTCGGCCTGGTCGGCGTGCGATCGAGCTGCACTTCGGCCAGCACGTCTTCCTGCCGGATGACGCCGCTGTCGCCGGCCGATGTGAGCCGCGCGATCAGGCCCGCGAGCTCGGCGGTGTTGCGGCGCCACGGCAGCGCGGCGAGCACGGTGAGCGCCGCCGGCGTGAACCGCCGGTTGCGGTCCTGCGCCGCCAGCATCGCCTCCGCGATCGCCGGCACGTCGTCGCGGCGCTGCCGCAGCGACGGGACGTCGATGACCAGCGGCAGACGGCGGAGCAGATCTTCGCGCAGCCCCGGATCGAGCCGGTTGGTGGTGGACGCCACGACCCTCACGTCGAGCGCGACGGGCGCCACCCGGCGGACCATGCGTACTTCGCCGTCTCTCAAGATGCGGGCCAGACGGCGCTGCAGGGCCGCCGGCAGTTCGTGGAGATCGCTCAGGACCAGGACGCCGCCGCGGGCCCGGGCGAGCGCGCTGGCGGGGGCGATGGTGTCGAGGTCGGCGGCCGCGCGGTTCGCGGCGCCGAAAAGGGCGCGCTCGAGCTCCGGCGCGGACAGCGCTGCACACGATTGCACGATGACAGGCCTGGCCTTCCGGGCCGACGCGCGATGGATGGCCCGGGTGACGGCCCCGGCGTCCAGGCCGGGCTCGGCCGCGATGAGCACGTTCCGGTCGTCGCCCGCGGCCCGTCGGACCAGGTCGGCGCACTCGCGCACGACGGCGGAGGCGCCCGCCAGCTCGTACGGCCATTCGACTCGATCTCTAGAAGACACCATAGCTCCGCCAGCGGTCAGACGTGACCCCCGCTCCAGCGGCTCAGGTTCGTCTGCCCGATTGATCCGTCGTACAGCCCAGCAGGAATCGGGGAACGTCCTATTGTCGGCGTTTTCGTGTCCTGTGTCAACTTGGACACAAGAACGAGTGGGAAAAGACACACAGTCGGGGCTCGAGTCCCGAGTCCCGAGTCCCGAGTCCCGAAGTCCCGCCGTCAGTAGGCGACTAGCAGCCTCGCGGCGCGCTCGATATCTTCGTCGGACGACAGGTACCACGCTTCGAGCGGCGGCGAGTACGGCACCGGCGTGTCGAGCGCGCCGAGGATGCGGACCGGCGCGTCGAGCCACTCGAACGCTTCTTCCTGGATCAGCGCCGCCACACTCTCGCCGATGCCGCCGGTGCGCGCGTCTTCGTGCACGATCAGCACGCGGCTGCAGCGACGCGCGAGCGCCAGCACGGCACCACGATCGAGCGGCGCCAGCGATCGGAGATCGAGCACGCTGGCCTCGATGCCGTCGGTGGCGAGGCGCGCGGCCACGCGCAGCGCCGCGTGCACGTACGCGCCGTAGGTGATCACCGCGAGGTCGTCGCCGCGGCGGCGCAACGCCGCCTTGCCGATCGGCACCGGCGCCGCCGTCCGGTCGCCGAGCGGCTGCCGGATGCGCGGATCGCGATACAGGGCGATGTGCTCGTAGA
>Ga0114129_10014370_pt1 | contig 11285 bp, 6 predicted proteins | sample RhiMetdeltSRZDD1_FD_80071 | JGI IMG/M metagenome (GOLD analysis project Ga0114129, IMG submission 80071) | Populus rhizosphere microbial communities from Tennessee, USA - Rhizosphere MetaG P. deltoides SRZDD1 (version 2) (version 2) | ecosystem: Host-associated > Plants > Roots > Rhizosphere >... | reverse complement strand
CCTCGGTCGGCAGTGCCAGCGCCTCGTCGCGGCCGTTGCAGTGGAGCGACTGGGTCCCGCCGAGGACGGCCGCGAGCGCCTGGAGAGCGACGCGGACGATGTTGTTGTCGGGTTGTTGAGCCGTCAGCGTGCTGCCGGCTGTCTGGGTGTGGAAGCGGAGCTGTTGGGCGCGTGGATTCGTGGCGCCGAACCGATCGCGCATGATCCGGGCCCAGAGCCGCCGCGCGGCCCTGAACTTTGCGATCTCCTCCAGGAAATCGTTGTGCGCGTTGAAGAAGAACGACAGACGCTGACCGAGTTGATTCACGTCGAGTCCGGTTTTCCGTGCGGCTTCGACGTACGCGATCGCGTTCGCGAACGTGAACGCAACCTCCTGAATCGCCGTCGACCCGGCTTCTCGAATGTGGTATCCGCTGATGGAAATCGTGTTCCAGTTCGGCAGCGCGCGTTCGCAGAACGCAAAGATGTCCGTCACGATGCGGAGCGACTGGCGAGGCGGATAGATATACGTTCCGCGAGCGACGTACTCCTTCAGAATGTCGTTTTGGACAGTTCCGGACAGTACCGAGTCGGCCACGCCGTGTCGTCGCGCCACCGCGACGTACAGCGCGAGCAGAATGATCGCCGTCGCGTTAATCGTCATGGACGTCGACACACGCTCGAGCGGGATACCGTCGAAGAGCTCAGCCATGTCGTCGATGGAATCGATAGCCACGCCTGCCCGTCCGACTTCTCCTGCCGAGAGCGGGTGATCCGAGTCGTAGCCCATCTGTGTCGGCAGGTCAAATGCCACACTGAGGCCGCTGACTCCATGCCCGAGCAGATAACGATAGCGTCGATTCGATTCTGCTGCCGTGGCGAACCCCGCGTACTGACGCATCGTCCAAAGGCGACCGCGATACATGGTCGGCTGGATGCCGCGGGTGAACGGGAAGACGCCCGGAAAGCCGAGATCCTGGGCGAGATCGTCGTTGAAAATCGACGCCGGACCGGCGTAAGGCGAGCTCATGAGGTTCTTATGTCACGCGCATTCTAGCAATTGCGACCGGCAGGGGGAAACTCTGGAGCGCAAGGTGCGTGGCATCAGCATCAGGATAAACGCGTTAGCGAGCGTAGCGAGAGAGCCGCCGAAGCGGAGCGGGGCGAAGCGGCCCCACGGGCGACGGCGAGAAGGGGTCCGGGGACGAAGTCCCGCGGTGCATGATGACCTGTAGGTATCATGTGGCGCACGCGTGGAGGACCCCAAGATCTTGCGTGCAATCCCATTGACACTCGGCAGAGGCACGCCTTACAATGGATTTGCGATCCCGCGCTCCAAATCCTTTATATGAACAAATTTGGCGCCCGATCTCTGCAGCCTTCTCAGGGCCACAGTTCGGATCGGGAGACGCCCCCGGTTTCCCAGCTCCGGCGGCGGTGAGGAGGTCCCGGATGGACGACGTCATGAATCGGATGGCCCGCGAGCTCTCCGACGCCATTGCTGCCGCCGTTGCGGAAGATCCTAGGGTCGAAGCGTGCCGGGAGCGCGCGCGCGCGGCGGGATTCGAGATTCGCCTCTCGCTCGAAGCCGTAATTGGCTTCGTGAATCGCACCACGCCCGGTGCGCTCACCAAAATGACGCCCGCTCAGAAGGCGTCACGTGTCGAACGCCGGAATCTGGAGATGAGCGCCAACGATCGTCGGTTTCTCCGCTCGTTGCGTATCGCCGCCGACGAAACGCAGGAGAAAGAAGTCGAGTAACCAAACGGAAAAGGCAAAAGAGACAAGAAAACATGGGGTCGGCTCGCTCTCGCGGGCCGGCCCTTTGTCTTTCCGTGAGATTCCCCCATTCACAATTTCACCAGGCGCCTGAGCGCTTGTTTCCCCGCATACTGGGCCCGCGATCCGAGCTCCTCCTCGATTCGGAGCAGCTGGTTGTACTTCGCCACGCGATCCGATCGGCTCGCCGAACCGGTTTTGATCTGCCCCGCAGCCGTCGCGACGGCGAGATCGGCAATTGTCGTGTCCTCCGTTTCTCCGGATCGATGGGAGATTACGCTGGCGTATCCAGCGTCGCGCGCCAGGGCGACGGCATCGAGCGTTTCGGTCACGGTGCCGATCTGATTGAGCTTCACCAGCAGCGCGTTGCCGATGCCTTCCGCGATGCCGCGCGTCAGGATTTCAGGATTCGTCACGAACACATCGTCGCCAACGAGCTGGATCCGGTTTCCGAGCGTACGGGTCAGCAGCTTCCAGCCGGTCCAGTCGCCTTCGGCGAGCCCGTCTTCGATCGAAATGATCGGATACTGTCGCACCCAGTCCACGTAGAGCGCGACCATCTCCTGGGCGGTGCGCGTCTTTTCTCCTGACTTCTTGAACTCGTAAGACTGAGTTTCGTCGTTCCACAGCTCGCTCGACGCAACATCGAGCGCGATGAACACGTCCTCACCGGCTGTGTAGCCTGCCTGCTGAACGGCTTCGAGGACGACTTCCACCGCCTCTTGGTTGGATGAAAGACTTGGGGCGAAGCCACCTTCGTCGCCAACGCCCGTCGAACGACCTTTCTTTTTCAGGATGCCACGAAGCGTGTGAAAAATCTCCGCGCCCGCGCGGACGCCCTCCGCAAACGACCGGGCGCCCGCAGGCATCACCATGAACTCCTGAAAGTCGACGCTGCTGTCGGCGTGCGCGCCGCCGTTCAGGATGTTCATCATCGGAACTGGCAGCGAGAACGAGCCTCCGCCGCCGTACAAGCGAGCGAGATGCGCGTAGAGCGGCACGTCTTCGCTGTCCGCGACCGCGCGCGCGAGCGCCATCGAGACGCCAAGGATCGCGTTTGCACCAAGGCGCCCCTTGTTCGGTGTGCCGTCCAGATCGATGAGCGCGCGGTCGATCGCGCGCTGCGCCGCATCCTTTCCCGTCAGCGCTCTTGCAATTTCGCCGTTGACGTGGCCGACGGCCTTCGTGACGCCTTTTCCCTGATATCGCGACTTGTCCCCGTCCCGCAGCTCCAGCGCTTCACGCTGACCTGTGGACGCACCGGATGGCACTGCAGCCCGACCGAACCCGCCATCCTCGAGCGTGATCTCGACTTCAACCGTCGGATTGCCGCGCGAATCCAGAATCTCGCGCCCCTTTATTGACTGAATCTTCACGATTGCTTTCCCCTTTTCTTTTCTTCCGTCGTTTTCCCTTGTCCCTTGTCCCTTGTCCCTTGTCCCTTTTACCGTTCTGAACCTCGACGATCGAATTCAGCTTCGATGTTCAGGACCTCATCGGAGATCTCACCGATGAACGGCTGATCGTCGGTCGTGACGACGACTATCCCGCTTTCCGTGACGGTGTGACGACGGCGATCCTCTTCGTCGTTGTAGCCGATGAGCGCGCCGCGCGGGATGAATACGTCCCGGTCGATAATCGCGCGCCGGATGCGCGCGTGCCGGCCGACACGTACGCCCGGCATGAGAATGCTGAGATCGACGGTGCAGAAGCTATGGACGCGTACGTTCGGGCAGAGCACGCTGCCCGTGACGCGGCTGCCGGAGATGATGCACCCGGCTGAGATGATCGAATCGAGGGCCTGGCCGCACCGCCGACCGTCGTCGGCAAACACGAACTTCGCGGGCGGCGCCTGTACCTGATACGTCCGCAGCGGCCATTCCGGGTCGTACAAGTTGAAATCGGGATTGACGTGGCAGAGATCGATGTTCGCGTCGTAGTACGCGTCCAGCGTCCCGATGTCGCGCCAGTATTTCGCTGCCTTCTTGTTCTCGTCGTAGAAGCGATAGGCGTAAACAGGCGCCTGCGAGATCAGCGCCGGGATGATGTCCTTGCCGAAATCGTGCGTCGTCGACTGCGCCGCATCGGCTTCCAACGCTGGCTCGAGCACCTTCATGTCGAAGATGTAGATGCCCATCGACGCGAGGACCAGATCGCCATGCGGGAGATGACGCGGCTTCTCGAGAAACCCGGTGAGCCGATCGTTCTCGTCGACTTCGATGACGCCGAAGCGGCTCGCCTCCCCGGACGGGATTTCAATGGTCGCAAGAGTTACTGCGGCGCGACGCTCCTGATGGAATCGCAGCATCTTCGCGTAGTCCATTTTGTAGACGTGATCGCCGGAAAGGACGAGAAGCTGCCGTGGGTTCTCGCGGAGTATCGAATAAAGATTCTGATAGACGGCGTCCGCCGTCCCGAGATACCAGTGTTCTCCGACGCGCTTCTGAGGGCTCAGAATTTCGACGAACTCGCCGAGCTCGTCGGCAACCACGCTCCAGCCCATGCGGATGTGGCGGCTGAGCGACAGCGACTTGTATTGGAGCGCGATGAAGATCTTTCGCAGACCGGAGTTGATGCAGTTGCTGAGGGTGAAGTCGATGATGCGGTATGGGCCGCCGAAATATACCGCCGGCTTCGCCCGTTCCTTGGTGAGCGGGTACAGGCGCTCTCCCACCCCGCCCGCCAGCACCATTACGAGGACGTCGTCCTGCACTGTGCCTCAGGCTCCCGTCAAGAGACGAACTCTGCCACCCATTAGAAGCGCCGATGATATCACCCACGTATGGGCCTGATCCTCATCCAGCCGGGCTCAGAGGAGGCGCGCGCCGGAGGCCAGTTGCCGAGTCATGACGCGCGGTCGTCAAAGCCCAGCCCATCTTTGACTTGGTTGGATAGACCGCCTATGATCGACGAGATTAGTCAGGTTGATTCGTGAGACTGTGATTCGTGACACGCTCGAGAATTCGACGATGCAGCGGCGATGGTGGGCCGCCGTGGCGCTCGGGCCGATGTTGATTGCCGCGATCGCCGCGCAACAACCGAGCAGGGAGCAGGACAAACAGGAGGCAAGGGCGCGGGAACGCGTCGAGGAGGCGCAGCGGCAGGAAGGTCAGGCGATCCTGAGCCTCGCCGACGCGGCGATGGCAGGCAAGCCGGTTCCATCGGACTTTCCGATTCGGTGGCAGAACGATTTTCTGAAGGCCCAGCAGGGCACGTTCGTTCCCTTCACGCTGACGATTGATTCGTCGAAGCTGACGTCGCCGTCAGTGATGATGTACGTCAGAGCTGCCCCGCACGGTGCGACAGCGCCGACACGAAACGACAGACCGGAGAAACCTGAAAAGAAAGGAAGGACCGACAAGAGACGAGTCGAGGTCGCACCGGAGGCCCAGTATCCGGTCGATGCCGTCTTCCCGGTCGAGCTCTCAGCTGGACCTGGCGGGATGGCGCGAATCCGCCGCGGCTTCTCCGTGGCACCGGGCGAGTACGACGTCTACGTCATCGTTCGCGAGCGCCTTGCAGGCCGGCCAACCGGCACGCAGCCGAGGACGACCGTGCTGACTCAGCCGCTGAGTGTGCCGAACTTCTGGTCCAACGAGTTGACGACCAGCAGCGTCATACTCGCAGATCGGCTGAACGTCCTCAGCGAGCCGATCAGCGCCGACGAGCTGGTCGAGCGGCCGTATGTCATTGGCCAGAACGACATCACGCCCGCGACGGATCTGAAATTCAAGAAGGATGAGGAGCTCATTGTCGTCTTCCTGGTTTACAACCCGACGGTGACTCCGGACAAGAAGTTCGACATCCAGGTGGAGTACCATTTCTTTCGGAGGATCGGACACGGAACTAGAGCGGACGCACCACCGGCAGCGGCGCCGCATCCGCCGGAACGCGAGGGGGAGCGATACTTCAACCACACGGATCCGCAGCGGTTCAACCCGGCGATCATGGGAGCGCAGTTCGACGCAAACGGGGGGCACCCTGTGATGGCCGGACAGGGAATTCCGCTGGCGGGTTTCGAGCTCGGGGAATATCGGCTGGCGATCCGGGTGACGGACCTGATATCGGGAAAGTCGATTATGCGCGACGTCAACTTCACGGTGGGCTCCTAGCCAGGCAATGCAATTAACGGAGGTGGCTATGCGACGCCTTGACCGGATGCTTGCGACCGCTGCGATCGCAGGCATCGCTGCGGCGATCGGCAGCGCGTCACCAGTACTTGCTCAATCGGGCCCCCTCATGCAGGGGCAAACGGCCAGGCTGTTAGGCGGGAGCATCAGCGGCACCGTCAGCGACGACCGCGGCGGCCCGCTTGCCGGCGCGATCGTCTCCGCGCTTGGCGCGACGATGGCCACGACGATCAGCGATGCGCGCGGGTACTTCTCGCTCGACGCGCTTCCCTCCGGCGAGTACGTCCTCCAGGCTCACCTCACAGGGTTTTCGGGTTCACCGCGCGAGCGTGTTCGCGTCGGGTCCAGCGTGCCGGCCGTCTACCGGCTGCAGCTTCGGCGCCTCGATTCTGTCGTCGGCACATCCGGACCGGTGAAGCCGGTGTCGGCACGGCCGATCATGGCTGGCGGGTTCGGGCTCCCGTCTTCGACGCTCTCCGATCAGCCCGATAGCGACACGGAAAAGACTGACGACGACACCGATCACTCGCACACGGATACCGCGTGGCGGCTGCGTCATATCAAGCGAAGCATCCTGAAGGACGTCTCGCCCGTTGCCTCTTTCACCGAAGACGATGCCGAACTGCGATCGGGGACGCTCTTCGGAAAGGCGTTCGATTCGGCAGCAAGCCTCGCGAGCACGTTTTTCAACGATCTGCCGTTCTCCGGCGAGGTCAACGTCCTGACGACCGGAGTATTTGCGCCTGGGAATCTGTTCACGGGGAACACGTTGCCGCGAGGCGTCGCGTATTTCTCGATTGGCGCGCCGACCTCGGCGGGCGACTGGTCCGCGCGCGCGGCAATGAGCGAGGGTGATCTGTCATCGTGGATCGTCGCGGGCTCGTTCGCTTCGCGTGCGACGTCGACGCATGCCTACAATCTCGGTCTGTCGTACAGCACACAGGAGTATCTCGGGGGCAACCCCGCTGCGCTTGCCGCTGTCAGCGACGGCAGCCGCAATGTCGGTGAGCTCTATGGGTTCGATCGATGGTCGATCTCCCGGGGCCTGACGATCGATTACGGCGCGCGATACGCGCACTACGACTACCTCGAAGAGCACGGGACGCTCAGCCCACGGGTAGGGATTACCATCGAACCGGTCAAGAATACGCGTGTGGTCACGATGGTTGCGCAGCAGATGACCGCCCCTGGAGCGGAAGAATTTCTCGCGACCGGAGTGCCTGGACCGTGGTTGCCGCCGGAGCGGACCTTCGCGCCGCTCAGTGGCAATGGCGGTGCGGACCTTCGAGTGGAGCGCACGCGCTCGGTGGACATCGGGCTGGAGCACGAGTTCGTGGACTCCTACACGCTCGGCATCCACAGATTCTTCCAGGACGTCGACGATCAGCTGGTCAACCTGTTTGGTCTCAACTTACCGAACGGGCCGCGCTCGGTCGGCCACTACTACGTCGCGACCGTTGGAGGAGTTTCCTCGGACGGCTGGTCGTTCCGCGTGCAGATCCCTGCGAGCAATAAACGAGTGCATGGCTCGATCGATTACAGCGTCACCCATGCGCGTTGGCTGACTCGCGGCGAGGACGTCCCGGAGGTCGCACGACGATCGCCAGCGGCCGTCAGACCGGAGGTCGAGGATCTTCATGATGTGACGACGTCGTTCGAGACCGCGATACCGGAAACCGCGACGCGCGTGTTCGTCCTCTATAAGATGAACACGGGGTTCACGAGGGCCGATTCCGTCCTGTCGCGGCCCGGCTTCGACGGCCGATTCGACGTGCAGGTCAACCAGGCGTTGCCGTTCGATTTCGCGGGAACACGCTGGGAGGTCCTCGTTGGCCTCCGCAATCTGTTCCGCGATCCAACGGCGCCGGGTTCCGTCTACGACGAGCTGCTGGTGGTGCGCCCACCAAAACGCGTCGTGGGCGGCTTCCTCGTGCGGTTCTAGGTCTATCCGCCGGACTTTGTCCATCGGACCCCTTACGCCGCCGCTGCGCTTCTGACGGCGCACTTGCTATCACCCAACGCCCACAATACGCGTCTGTTCCAGCTTTTTGGATTAGGGGTCCAGATCATTGGAACCATAGCGGGCGCTTGGCTCAAGATGCTTGTTTTACAATGCGTTAGAGTTCTTACTCCGCCCTGATTCGGGGAACACCGTTTGCTACCGACGGGCCGGATCCGGCAGGATGCTGAAAGACGCGTCCTGGCTGAGGTTCCGAGTTCTCGGTCCTTGGTGGTGATTACGGGAAAACCAGCACGTTGGAACCGGAAACCGCGACCTGAGGACCGTGAACCCCGGGGCCGCGCTTTTCCGCGGCCAGTCGTATCGGTTTCGGCACGCACGTGACACAGCATACTGAGCCCGCTCGACGCCTGGTCCGCAGCATGGCGCACCTTGCCGTGGTGACGGCCCTGTTGTGCCTTGCCGTCATGAACATCTCGACCCGAACTTGGTCGGAGATGGAAGACGGTGTCCTGTGGGCCACGCGCGGAAACGACGTGATCGCGAGCGCCGTTGCGCCAGGATCGGTCGCTGATCGGGCGGGCATCCGGCCGGACGATATCCTCCTCACCATCGATAATCAGCCGCTCGGCTCGGTGGACGAAATCATCGCGGCGCTCCATCGCGCCTCGCGCAACACGCCGATCACGTACGTCATCCTGCGCGAGCGAGAGCGCACAACGATTCCGATCCAGGTCGAGCCCGTTCCGTCCGGGTCGCGAACGCTGTACTACGCGCTGGCGGGCGTTGGGATCTTCTCCCTCCTCGTTGGGACGGCCGTTCGGCTGCGCTCCCCGGAGAACCAGGCGACGCTGCACTTCTTCTGGCTGTGTACCGCGTTTTTCGGGAAGCTGGCGTTCTCGTTCAGCGGCCGGCTCGACTGGCTCGACTGGGTGTTCTACTGGGGAGATGTGACGGCGGGACTGCTGTTACCACCGCTGTTCCTCCATTTCGCGCTCGTGTTTCCCGAGCGGCCGGATAACTGGGTTCGAAGCGACACCGGCCGCCGGATCCTTCCGCTGTTCTATCTGCCCGCCTTGTTGTTCGGCGGCGCGAACGTCGCCATGGTTCTCCGCGGGTCGAGCAATGGCGAGGTCCTCTCGAATGTTCTCACCGTCGTCGAGCGCGGAGAGATTGCATATCTTGCGCTGAGCCTGATCGGCGGTCTGCTGATCATGACCCGGGCGCTCGGGCGCGTCCGATCGGGAACGTCCCGCCGCCAGCTGCGATGGATTGTCTGGGGAACGGCGCTCGGAGCCGTGCCCTTCGCTCTGGGATACGGGCTGCCGTTCGCGTTGGGATTCACGCCAGGTCGATTCTTCGAGCTGACGGCGATTCTTCTTGGCGTCGTTCCGTTGGCGTTTGCCTCGGCGATCGTGCGTTACCGCCTGATGGACGTCGAGGTCATCATCAAGCGCGCGCTCGTGTACACGGCGGCGCTCGCGGCGATCCTCGCGATCTACGGCATCCTCCTGAGCTACGTGCCGAAGGTGTTCGGCATCGATCAGGAGCAGGCGAAGCCAATCATCGCCGTGCTCGCGACGATCGTCGTCGTGCTGCTGTCACGCCCGGTCACGAACGCGATTCAGACCGGCCTGGACCGCGTCTACTACCGCGATCGTTACGACTACCGGCGCGCGCTCGTCGCCTTCGCGCGCGACCTGAACAGCGATCTCGACCTTCTGCGATTGAGCGAGCGTCTCGTGCGTCGTGTGACCGAGACGCTCGTCGTCGATCGCATGGCGCTGATGCTCGCGCCCACGGCTGCAGGGCGAGAAGGGGATTTCGTGACCATCTCGCACGCCGGGTTCGGCGGCGAGCCGCCGATTCTTTCACGGACTTCGGATGTGGGGACGCGCCTCATCTCCGGACACACGCTGAGGCTCGACGATCCGCTCGCCCAACGACGCACTGCGGCGCTCGAAGTCGATTTCTGGCGCGAAGCCGGGATCCATTACTTCGTTCCGTGCGTCTCGAAAGAAGGGACTATCGCGGTGATGGCGCTCGGTCGCAAGACGAGCACGGAGCCGCTGAGCAGCGAGGACATGGCGCTGCTCGCCGCGGTCGCGGCGCAGGCAGCCACGGCGCTGGAGAACGGCCGGCTGTATCGACAGCTTCGAGTCAAAGCGGACGAGCTCGAGCGGATGCGGGAGTTCAGCGAGAACATCCTCGAGTCGCTGAACGACGGGCTCGTCGTCCTGAACCGCGACGATCGGGTGGTACGCTGGAACCGCCGGCTCGAGGAGCTGTACGGTATCCGCCACGAAGACGCTGTCGAACATCGATTCGACGAAATCTTCGATGCGAGCTTCTTCGACATGCTCCGATCGGCGCGCCGCGACTCGCCGGACGGCGCGGCGATTTACCGCGTACCGCTGACCACGCGGCACGAGCAGCCGCGACGCCTGCTCGTGAACGTCGCCACGACGCCGCTGCGCGATTCCGACGGTGCGATTGCCGGCACCATCGTCATCATCGAGGACATCTCGGCACGGGTGCAGCTCGAAGAGCAACTGCAGATCTCGGAGAAGATGGCGTCCATTGGATTGCTGGCCGCCGGTGTCGCACACGAGGTGAACACGCCGCTCACCGGCATCTCGAGCTTCGTTCAGATGCTGATGCAGGCGGCCGAGCCCGACGATCCCAAGACTCGCGTCCTCGAGAAGATCGAGCGGCAGACCTTCCGGGCGGCGAAGATCGTCAACGGTCTGTTGAACCTCGCGCGTCCGGCGCAGGTCGACAGCGGGCCGATCGATGTCAACGTGGTCATCAACGACGTGCTGTCGCTGCTGGAGCATCAGTTCCGCACCGGGCGGATCCAGGTCCGCAAGGAGCTCGCACCGTCGGTGCCGTTCGTACAGGGGATCGAATACAAGCTGCAGCAGGTGTTCCTCAATCTGTTCCTCAACGCGCGTGACGCGATGCCGAAAGGCGGCTGGCTCACCATCGTCACGCGCACCGTGGGCGACAAGACCGTCGTCGAAGTGGCGGATACGGGATCCGGCATTCCCACTGATCACCTTTCACGCATTTACGATCCGTTCTTCACGACGAAGGATATTGGCAAGGGCACCGGACTCGGGCTGTCGATCACGTATGGGATTGTCCGGGAGCATGGCGGTACGATCGCGTGCGAGAGCGCGCCAGGACAGGGAACGCGCTTCACGTTGACCCTTCCAACGACTCCGGCACGCGCAGCAGCGGGCGCGGCGAGCGAACGAGCGTAGCGAGAGAGCCACCGGAGCGGAGCGGGGCGATGGGGCCCCGCGAGCGACGGTGTAAGGGAGTTTGGGGACGAAGTGGAAGTGAGCGAACGAGCGTAGCGAGAGAGCCACCGGAGCGGAGCGGGGCGATGGGGCCCCGCGAGCGACGGTGTAAGGGAGTTTGGGGACGAAGTG
>Ga0114129_10014369_pt1 | contig 11286 bp, 9 predicted proteins | sample RhiMetdeltSRZDD1_FD_80071 | JGI IMG/M metagenome (GOLD analysis project Ga0114129, IMG submission 80071) | Populus rhizosphere microbial communities from Tennessee, USA - Rhizosphere MetaG P. deltoides SRZDD1 (version 2) (version 2) | ecosystem: Host-associated > Plants > Roots > Rhizosphere >... | reverse complement strand
CCATCGAAATCGATGTCGCCGGGAATATCGCCCAGATCGGCCGCGGCGCGCAGATGGTCACCCAGCCACTTCCGCACGTCGACATCGAAAGAGGCTGAATCACGCGCGATGTCCGGATGGTGGCGCGCCTCGGCCATCACTTCGGTGCACAGCAGAACCTGCTCGCGCGGCCGTTCCGCGAGAAAATGGTGCGCCATGCCTTCGAGGACCGGGAACAAACCGCGGGAGAGATCAGCGCGCGCGAATTGCTGGGCGATTTCGGCGCGGTCGCGCTCGGCGATGCCGGCGATGAGCGCTTCCTTGGAGGGGAAGTAGCGATAGAGGTTGCCCGGGCTCATGCCGGCCTCGGCGCAAATATCCTGCATCGAGGCGCCGTGAAAGCCCGCGCGCACGAAACAGCGCTGCGCCGCGGCCAGGATCTCGGCGCGGCGATCAGACTGAAGCTGGGCACTCGCCCGGCGCATGACAGAAGTCCCCCGACCCTGTGTTGCAGCGCATTTAAAAGAGAATGAACGTTCGCTCTTTTAATGCGGTCGGCGGGGGGCGTCAATACTTCCCCGTTTCGCCCCCAACCCCGACCTCTCCAGTGCATTCAAATTGGCTTATTTTTGGGGCGCGGATGGGCTTAACCAATGAAATTCGTGCTTTCCCCCGCCGCCTTGTCACCCCAAGGACCGCCCCTATAATCGCCCGCTTCCTTTTTGGGCCGAGGGGGCCGATGGCGGGGAAGCCGGTTGCGATCATCATGGGAAGCCAGTCCGACTGGCAGACCATGAAGCATGCCGCCGACACGCTGACGGAGCTCGGGGTCGGCTTCGAGCCGCTGATCGTGTCGGCGCATCGAACCCCGGACCGGCTGTTCAAGTTCGGAAAATCCGCACGCCGGAAAGGCTTCAAGGTGGTGATCGCGGGGGCGGGCGGCGCCGCTCACCTGCCCGGCATGACCGCTTCGCTCACCTCGCTGCCGGTATTCGGCGTCCCGATGAACACCCACGCACTCGAGGGCAAGGACAGCCTCCTGTCCATTCTGCAGATGCCGGCTGGCATTCCCGTGGGCACGCTCGCCATCGGCAAGCCCGGCGCGATCAACGCGGCGCTGCTCGCCGCCGCCGTGCTCGCGCTGTCCGATTCGCGGCTTGCCAAGCGGCTTGACCAATGGCGCGCGCGCCAAACGAAAGCCGTCGCCGCGCGCCCCAAGGACTAGAATCGCACGTGCTCGCCCCCGACTCGACGATCGGCATTCTCGGCGGCGGCCAGCTCGGCCGCATGCTCGCGCTCGCCGCCGCGCGGCTCGGATTCAAATGCCACGTCTTCGCCCCCAGCCCGGACGCGGCCGCCTTCGACGTCGTGCATCGGGTCACCTGCGCCGACTATGCCGATAACGCCGCGCTCGACCGCTTCGCCGGCGACGTCGATGTGATCACCTACGAATTCGAGAACGTTCCGGCGCAAACCGCCACCTTCCTGTCCGCGCGCACCTCGGTTCTGCCCGACCCGCGGGTGTTGGCGATCACGCAGGACCGGCTGACCGAGAAGAACTTCATCGCCGGCCTCGGCATCGCCACCGCGCGATTTATCGCGGTCGCCTCGCCCGCGGAGCTCGCGTCGGCGCTCGACGCCATCGGCGCGCCTGCCATCCTGAAGACGCGGCGTTTCGGCTATGACGGCAAAGGCCAGGTCAGGATCCGTAATCCCACCGACGCTGCATCGGCTTGGCGCCAGATCGGCGAACAGCCCGCAATTCTCGAAGCGCTCGTGCCGTTCGAACGCGAAGTCTCGATCGTCGCGGCGCGCTCACGCGACGGAACGATCGAGTGCTTCGACCTGATCGAGAACGAGCATCGTGACCACATCCTCAAGTTCTCGCGTGTTCCGGCCGGGGTGCCCGACGCCGTTGCCGACGACGCGCGGCGCATCGCGGAAACGATCGCGACGGCATTCGATTATGTCGGGGTGCTGGCGGTCGAGATGTTCGTGACCGCCGAGGGCGGGCGGCATGCTCTGCTCGTCAACGAGATCGCGCCGCGGGTGCACAATTCCGGCCATTGGACGATCGACGGGGCGACGGTGTCGCAATTCGAGCAGCACGTGCGCGCGGTCGCCGGCTGGCCGCTGGTCAAGCCGTGGCGGCACGGGCGGATCGAGATGACGAATCTGATCGGCGCCGAAGTCGACGACTACGCGAAGTGGCTTACCGTGCCGGGCGCGAGCGTCCACCTCTATGGCAAAGGCGCCGCGCGCCCCGGCCGCAAGATGGGGCATGTGACGCGGATCTTTCCGTCCGACGTCATTTGAGGACAGCGAGCGCATTTGCCGCAGCCGCTGTCACGGCCACGTGAACCAGAGTTGGTAAAACGCCACGGCAGCGTCGAAACATTGCCACCGCCCAGACGTTCTGTGGGTGACACGTTCACTCACGGGAGACGCTCATGCAGCGCGCTTTGATTTCGACGACAGTCGCCTTGGTCTTGGCGGCTGCGCTTTCAGCATCGGCCGGGGCGCAAGGCCTCGGCATGGGAGGCGGCGGCGGTGGCGGCGGTGCCGCGGCCGGTGGCGGTGGTGGTGGCGGCGGAGGTGGTGCCGCAGGAGGCGGTGGTGGCGGCGGTGCCGCCGGCGGGGGCGGTGGCGGTGGCGGGCCGGCAGCTGGAGGTGGGGGCGCAGCTCGCGGCGGCGGCCTTGGCATGGCAGTCCCGGGCCGCGGGGGTGGACCAGCAGGCGGCGGGGGCGGGATGCGCGCCACGCCTCCGGGCGGCGGCAACTTTGCGGCGCGCGGCGGCGGAAATTGGCAGGGCGGGCGCAACTGGCAAAGTAATCGGAACTGGCAGGGTAGTAATTGGCAGCATGGCGGCCGGCACTTCCGCCGGGGCCCGGTCGTGACCTACGGCTTCGGTGCCCCTTACTACGACTACGCGTCGCCCTACTCTTATTATTACGGCGATGACTGCTACGCCCTTCGCTTCATCCGCGGAGCCTACCGGCGCGTCTGGGTTTGCAACTAAGCCCAGCCCACGCGTCCGTTTGAGCTCGTGCGCACGGTTGTCCGGCCGGAGCCGGGTCGGGGCTTTTCTGGGGCGGGACAAGGCCTGACGCACCGGCGCCCGCGCGCCAGAGCTGCTTGCACCCGAACCACCGATCCGGACGATCTGTCGATCTTCGGGGGGATGCGCGGGCGGTGGCAGGGCCCATCACCGACTTCTGACCGTCGAGCCAGGGCGGCCGGTGGACTCCGCGGGCTGATTCTGCTACAGGCGCAGCCAATCGGGAGCCCGCGCGGTCGCGCTTTGGCGGCGGTCAGCGGGCTCCGGCACATCCAGCGCCATATAGAAAGCACAGCAAAGGAACGAACGCGTGCAGGTTCTCGTCCGTGATAACAATGTCGATCAGGCCCTCAAGGCGCTGAAGAAGAAGATGCAGCGCGAGGGCATCTTCCGCGAGATGAAGCTCCGCGGTCACTACGAAAAGCCGTCCGAAAAAAAGGCGCGTGAGAAGGCGGAAGCGATCCGCCGTGCGCGCAAGCTCGCCCGCAAGCGCATGCAGCGGGAAGGCCTATTGCCGATGAAGCCGAAGCCCACCACCGGGCCCGGGGCTCCGGCACGGGCTCCGCGCCGCCCCAGCTTCTGATCATTCGCCCGCCCGGCACCGCCGGAGCGGCATGCACCACGATAGAGCGCGGGTCCCCCAGGGACCCGCGCTTGTTGTTTTGGCCGGTGCAATCGGTACCCTTGCGCATCACCATAAGCCGGCGCGGACCACCGACCGGACGAAGCCGGGGAGGACAGAGTGAAACGCAGCACGGATCGTATTCTCACCACCCATGTCGGCAGTCTCATCCGGCCGGCGGCGTTGCGCGAGTTTCTCAGCGCGAAGGAGGCGGGCAAGCCCTTCGACGCCGGCGCCTACGCGAAATGTCTGCGAGACGCCGTCGGCGAAGTCGTCCGGCAGCAAGCCGATATCGGCCTTGATGTGATCAGCGACGGCGAATTCGGCAAGGCGATCAGCTGGGCGCAATACGCCCTCTTTCGCCTCGGCGGTTTTGAGCGCCGACCGTTCAAGGCGGCGGCCAATCCCTTCACGCGCGGCGTCGACCGCACGCGATTTGCTGAGTTCTATGCCGAGCTCGATTCGCGCGACAAGGTCGAAACCGTCATGGACTCGGTGGCGGTAGCGCCCATCACCTATACCGGCAAGGCCGAGCTGCAGCAGGACATCGACAATTTCAAGCATGCATTGCGCGGCGTCAGCGTGGAGGAAGCGTTCCTGCCGGTGGCGGCGCCGGCCAGCGTGATCCCCGACCGCAAGAACGAATATTATCGCAGTGACGATGATCTGCAGCAGGCGATCGCCGAGGCGATGCACACCGAATATAAGACGATCATCGACGCCGGCTTTCTGGTTCAGCTTGACGACGCCCGCGCCGCGGTGAGCTACGACCGGATGGTGCCGCCGAAGAGCCTGAAAGAGTATCGCGCGTGGCTCGCGCGGCAGGTGGAGATCATCAACCACGCCATCAAGGGACTGCCGCGCGAGAAGATCCGGTACCACATCTGCTGGGGCAGCTGGCCGGGACCGCACGCCTCCGACGTGCCGTTCAAGGATATCGCCGATCTCGTGCTGAAAGTACGCGCGGGCGGATATTCGATCGAGCTCGCCAACCCGCGGCACGAGCACGAATGGCGGCTGTGGGAAAAGCTCAAGCTGCCGAAGGATACGGTGCTGATCCCCGGCGTGATCAGCCATGCGACGAACATCGTGGAGCATCCCGAGCTTGTCGCCGAACGCATCGTCCGGTTGGCCCGCCTCGTCGGCCGCGAGAACGTGATCGCGAGCACCGACTGCGGCTTCGCGCAGGTAACCTATTTTGCCCGCGTGCATCCGCAGATCATGTGGGCAAAACTCGAATCCCTGGTCGAGGGTGCCCGCCGCGCCAGCAAGGAGCTCTGGCCGCGCAGCGCGAAGCGGCCGGCGCGCAAAGGCGCCGCCAAGAAAAAGCTCAAGCGGCGCGCCGCGGCCTGACAGGACCTGACGCGATCCGAAGCGGCCGACCCCGGCTCGCAGATGCGCGACATGCAGTGTTGCCGCTGTCACGATTCCAGTGCAGATTCCATGATCGTCCATCGCCGGAGAGGAAACAAATGAGGCATCTTGTCTTTGCGTTGGCGCTGCTCGGCGCCACGGTCACGGGCGCGCAAGCGCAGAGCGCGATACCCGATCTCAAGGGCACCTGGTCGGGGAAGGGCAAGTCGATCGTGTTCGGCACCCATGCCCACCATCCCGGAAACCAGTCCATCAACGACCCGCCGCGCGTGCGCGACATCGAGGCCACCTACGTGGTGGAGGGTCAGGACGGCCGGCTGGTCTGGGGCCGCTCCGCATCTGCGGTCGCCGACACCAAGGAGCCCTTCGCATGGGCCATTTCGAGCGACAACAAGACGATCGTCGGCGCCGACATGGACGGCTATTTCCTGATCACGCTCATCTCGCCCGACCGGATGGAGAAGTGCTACACCCACAATGCCGTTGGCGGTGGCAAATCGGTGGTCGCCACCTGCTACGCGATGGACCGCAAGCGCTAGGCCGGTCCTCCGGTGCGGGCGCGCCATCTCGTCTGCGCGCTCCGCGTCTGCCCGCGCGGATGCCCATTTCCCCAAAAGGTACCGATAGATAGCGCTTGACGGCAGCGCGGCAGCACCGCCGCCGCCGGCGCCGTCAACGACGTCGGGCGAAAATCGTTGCGCCCGCGCGGCCTCGCGAACCATTATCTGGTCCGGATGCGCGTGGTCTTGCGAGTTGGGTCATGAAGGTCATCATTGTCGGTGGCGGCATTGGGGGTCTTACGACCGCGCTGATGCTGCATGCGCGCGGTATCGACTGCGAAATCTACGAACAGGCGGACGCCATCCGTGAGCTCGGCGTCGGCATCAACACCTTGCCGCATGCGATCAAGGAGCTCGCGGAGCTCGGGCTGCTCGAGCGGCTCGACGCGGTCGGCATCCGAACCTACGAGCTGTTCTACACTAATCGGTTCGGGCAGGAGATCTGGCGCGAGCTGCGCGGGACGGACGCGGGCTATGATGTCCCGCAATTCTCCATCCACCGCGGCCGGCTGCAGGCGGTCATTTGGCAGGCGGTGCGGGCGCGGCTCGGCGAGTCCCGCATCCATACCGGCCATCGATTGGGGGCCTTTCGCCAGGACGAAGGCGGCGTGACCGCGTATTTCTTCGACCGTCACGGCTCGCAGCGTGCGACCGCGCAGGGCGACATCCTGGTCGGCGCCGATGGCATTCATTCACTGGTGCGAGACACGCTTTACCCAGACGAGGGATCCGCGCAGTGGAACGGCGCCATGCTTTGGCGCGGGGCCGTCGAATGGCCAACCTTCCTCACCGGCCGCTCGATGGTCATCGCCGGCGGCATGGCGGCGAAGCTCGTTGTCTACCCGATCGCCGAAGCTGCGCGGCCCGATCGACGGCTGACCAACTGGGCAGTGGTCGCCCGTGTCGGCACCGGCGCGACCCCGCCGCCCAACAAGGCAGATTGGTCGCGACCAGGGCGTTTCGAAGACCTGATGCCGCACGTCCAGCGGTTCCGCATTCCCTATGTCAACGCGCAGGCGCTGATCGAGGCGACACCCGAATTCTGGGAATATCCGATGTGCGATCGCGATCCCCTGCCGCGCTGGTCGCATGGCCGCGTCACGCTGCTCGGCGATGCCGCGCATCCGATGTACCCCGTTGGCTCGAACGGCGCGTCGCAGGCTATTCTGGACGCGCGCTGCCTCGCCGATCGGCTGCACACGGCCGAGCACGTGCTGCACGCCCTCTGGATGTACGAGCAGGAACGCCTGCCGATGACGGCCCAGATCGTGCGCATGAACCGAAAGGGCGGACCCGAAGGCGTCATCGACGCTGTCGAAGAGCGCGCGCCCAACGGCTTCACCAGCATCGACGATGTCCTGTCGTTCGAGCAGCGCAAGGCCATCGTGCGCGGCTACGCCTCGACCGCGGGTTACGCGCAGGAGCAGGTCAACAAGGCGGCATGACGCCGGCCAGGCCCGGCGATCGGCTGATACTGGCGACGACGTCCTCGCGCCGTTACGCCGGCGGCGGCAGGAACACCACCTCGTACTTGGCGGCGAGCGCGACCACCTCCTCGGGCTTCTGCTCCTTCATGCTGTGGATCGCCCAGAACAGGTCGTAGAGCGCGCGCGTCGGCGTCACCCAGAAGAAGCACTTCACGGGCTGCTCCGACTTGTTGAAGATGCCGTGGGAGATGCCCATCGGCAGCCGGATCAGATCGCCGGCATTTGCCACGAAGTCCTTGCCGTCGATCAGCAGATCGAAGCGGCCTTCGAACATGTAGATGAATTCGTCCTGCGTGGGATGGATGTGCGGCGGCACGAACGTGCCGGGCGGAAAAGTGGCGTGCCAGGCAAACGAATTCTCGCTGACCTGTTTCGGTACGTAGGTCTGACCGAGGATGTTCCAAACGATGCCGTCGATGCCGGTATTGGCCTTGGTGATGCCTGCGGTGAGCGGTTGCATTACGCGCGAACTCCCATGGCTGGTCTATCGCTCTCTGGTGTCCCGATTCCGAAGTTCGTCCACGCCTGCGGCACCCTCTGGTGCGAACTTCGAGGGCCCCGCGGCTATAACAGTAGGAACTTCAAAGCCACCACACGCACCATTCAACCACGAAAGCAGCGGCTCCGAAACAACGCGGCGCGGCAACGGCCCTGCATTCGTCCGGTACCGTAAATGCAGCGCCGCAAACCCAGCGGGATATCGGGCCGAGCGCACCGGATTGCCCCGCATCTCGGCACACGTCTTGCACGGACGTTGCCTTCGACGCCTTCACAGGACGCGGGCTCCGAACCTAGACTATCGCCAACTTTTGCTTGATCTCGGATCGCCCGGCTGGGCAGATGATCCGCCCCAGCCCAATACAAAGGCTCAAGACAAAATCCTAAGACAAACCCTGACAGGAGATGGACATGAAGACATTCGTCCTGCTCGCCGCGGCAGCGGTGATTCTGGGAGGGACCGGAGCGCAAGGGCAGGAAAAGCTCAAGATCGGTATCATTGCCACACTGTCCGGACCGCCGGCCGTGCTGGGCCAACAGCTTCGCAACGGCTTCAATCTTGCGGTCAAGAGTCTCAACGGCAAGCTCGGCGGCCGCGAGGTCGAGGTGATCGTTGCCGACGATGAGCTCAAGCCCGACCTCGCGGTGAACAAGGTCAAGACGCTGGTCGATCGGGACAAGGTCGATTTCGTCGTCGGCCCGATCTTTTCCAACATTCTCGCCGCCATCATGAAGCCGGTCACCGAAGGCGGGGCCATCTTGATCAGCCCCAATGCCGGCACCTCCAACTTTGCCGGCAAGGAATGCAATCCGAACTTCTTCGTCACCTCCTACCAGAACGATCAGGTATTCGCGGTATCTGGCAAGCATGCCCAGGACACCGGCATCAAGAAAGTGTTCCTGATGGCGCCCAACTACCAGGCGGGCAAGGATGCGCTCGCCGGCTTCAAGGCCTTCTTCAAGGGCGAGATCGCGGACGAGGTTTACGTGCCGCTGAACCAGCTCGACTTCTCGGCCGAGCTCGCCAAGATCGCGGCCGCCAAACCCAATGCCGTCTACGTGTTCTTGCCGGGCGGCATGGGCGTGAATTTCGTCAAGCAGTTCCGGCAGGCGGGGCTCGCCGACAACATCACGTTCCTCTCCGCCTTTACCGTCGACGAGTCGACGCTGCCGGCCCAGCAGGATGCCGCGCTCGGCTTCTTTGGTGGCGCCAACTGGGCACCCGATCTCGACAATCCTCAGAACAAGAGCTTCGTCGCCGCCTACGAGAAGGAATTCGGCGCGGTCCCTGCGACCTACGCATTCCAGGCGTACGACGCCGCGCTGCTGATCGACAGCGCCGTGCGCCAGGTGCAGGGGAACGTCGCAAACCGGGACGCGTTGCGTGCCGCGATGATGAAGGCCGAGTTCAGCTCCCTGCGTGGCGGCTTCAAATTCAACACCAACCACTATCCGATCCAGGATTTCTACCTGGTCAAAGTCGCCAAGCGCCCCGACGGCAAGTACGAGACCCAAATCGTCAAGAAGGTGTTCGAGAACTATGCCGATCCCCATGCCAAGGACTGTGCGATGAAGTGAGGCGCGCCGCCCGCAAGGGCGGCGTTCGACCCACGCCTCGCGATTGAACTTGCCGCGCGGTGCGCGCGACGTTCGGGTTCGTGGCACCAGTTCGGATGGCTCAAGGGCGCGCGCCGGGATCGCGACCCCGCTCGCGGATCACTCACTCCATGTCCACCACCCTTCTCGTGGTTCAGACCCTCAACGGGCTGCAGCTCGGCGTGCTCCTGTTTCTGATCGCGGCCGGCCTCACGCTGGTGTTCGGCGTGATGGACTTCATCAATCTCGCCCACGGCGTCCAGTACATGCTCGGCGCCTATCTCGCGGTTACCTTCTATGCGGTCACCGGAAACTTCCTGGCAGCGCTCATCTTGGCGCTGGCCGCCGCGCTGCTGTGCGGACTGCTGCTCGAATTCCTGGTGTTTCGGCATCTCTACGGCCGAGACCACCTCGACCACGTCATCGCAACCTTCGGCATCATTCTTTTCATCAATCACGGGGTGAAGCTGGTCTGGGGCGCGGCGCCGCTCAGCCTGCCGATGCCCGACCTGTTCTCGGGTTCGGTGCGGCTCGCCGACGGGCTGCTCTATCCGGTGTGGCGACTCGTCATCATCGCATCCGGGCTGGCTGTCGCGGCGTTGCTCTACGTGCTCGTGGCCCACACCCGGATCGGCATGCTGGTGCGCGCGGGGGCGACCAACGCCGCGATGGTGTCGGCCCTCGGCGTCGACATCCGCCGCCTGTTTTTGATTGTATTCGGCTTCGGCGCGATGCTCGCGGGCTTTGCCGGCATCATGATCGCGCCCATTCTGTCGGTCGACCCCGGAATGGGCGATACCATTCTCATCCTGGCCTTCGTGGTCATCGTCATTGGCGGCATCGGCTCGATCCGCGGCGCCTTTCTGGCGGCCCTGCTCATCGGTCTCGTCGATACGCTCGGACGATCGTTCTCGGTCGACATCCTGCGCCTGGTCATGGGGCCCTCGCCCGCTCGCACCGTCGGTCCGGCCATCGCCTCGATGCTGATCTACCTGCTGATGGCGGTCGTGCTGTATGTCCGGCCATCCGGGCTGTTCCCGGCGAAGAGCGTCGAGACGCCAACGACGCTTTCGCTCGCGGCATCGCCGCTGCCCCACGGCGCGCTCCCCACGCGCCGCGGCCTGGAGGCGTTGCCGATCGCCATCTTCCTGGTGCTCGCCGCACTGCCGGTCGCGGCGCCGTTGGCGGGGGGCGAGCATCTGCTCAGCCTCGGATCGCGGGTGATGATTTTTGCCATCGCCGCGGTCGCGCTCGATCTCCTGGTCGGCTACGGCGCGCTGATCTCGTTCGGCCACGCCGCCTTCATCGGGCTCGGCGCCTATGCCGTCGGCATCCTCGCGGCCCATGGCATCGGCGATGCGCTCGTCTCGCTGCCGGCCGCGCTCGCTGTCTCGGCATTATATGCGTTCTTGACCGGCATTGTTTGCCTGCGCACCAAAGGCGTCTACTTCATCATGATCACGCTCGCCTTCGGCCAGATGGCATTCTTCACGGCGAGCTCGCTCGCCCCATATGGGGGAGACGACGGCCTCACGATCGCAGCCCGCAGCACGCTCGCCGGATTTCCCGTGCTCCGGAACGAACGCGCGTTTTACTATGTCGTCTTCGCCTGTCTGCTCGCCGCTTATCTTTTTTGCCGTGTGCTCGTCGCGTCGCGCTTCGGCCGGGTTCTGCGCGGCGCGAAAGAAAACCCGGTCCGCATGGCGGCGATGGGATTCGACGTCTACCGCTTCCAACTTGCGACTTACGTGATCGCCGGCATGCTCGGAGGCCTGTCGGGGTTCCTGCTCGCCAATGCCAGCGAGTTCGTGAGCCCGGCCTATATGTCCTGGCAGCGCTCCGGCGAACTGATCGTCATGGTGCTGCTCGGTGGGGTGGGTTCGCTCAATTGTGCAATCATCGGCACCTCAGCCTATCTGCTTTTTTTTGTTTATGATACGGCGATCACCGAGAACTGGAAGGTGATCTTCGGGCCGGTGCTGGTGCTCGTGGTCCTGTTCGCGCGCATCCCGACCACCTACCTGCCGGACCGTCCCCCGCTGCCGGGCGATTACTTCGTGACCCAGGCCGGCGCGATCGATCAGTTCATGATCCGCATGAAACATTCGCTG
>Ga0114129_10014368_pt1 | contig 11286 bp, 8 predicted proteins | sample RhiMetdeltSRZDD1_FD_80071 | JGI IMG/M metagenome (GOLD analysis project Ga0114129, IMG submission 80071) | Populus rhizosphere microbial communities from Tennessee, USA - Rhizosphere MetaG P. deltoides SRZDD1 (version 2) (version 2) | ecosystem: Host-associated > Plants > Roots > Rhizosphere >... | reverse complement strand
TGCTCCAGCGGGGACAACGCCCACGTCTGGCCACACGCGACTTCTTTTCAATTCGTCACCACGCGCGATCGATCGCACCACAATCGAACGACGCGCGCCATCGTGCGCGCTGGCACCCCGGTTGCGCATCACCTCCCAGAACAATCGCCGCCGCGGACGAGCGTTCGTCACCGGATGTCGGCGTTTGTGACAAGGAGGCAACGATGAAAGTGATCACCATGGCTGCGGTACTCGTCGCGCTCAGCGCGGCCCCGTCGATGGCGCAAACCGAGCGCGGGTACGTCAGCGGCGCCGGCGGATTCGCGGTCAGTCCCGACGCGACGTCGGGCGACGTGCTCGGCGAAGTCGGCGTGCGGGTCGCGCCGCACTTGATGGTCTTCGGCGACCTCGGTCAATTCCACAACCTGCAGCCATCCGACGTCCAGCCGAGCGTCGACAGCACCACGGCGTCGCTCTCCGGATCGGGCCTGAATGTGATCGGCACCGGACGCGTGCCCGCCGTGTACTCGGTCGGCGGTCTGCGCTTCGACGCGCCGACGAAGGGTCGCGTCTCGCCGTACGTGCTCGGCGGAATCGGCATCGCGCATCTGACACCGCAGGCGCAGTTCACGTACTCGAGCGGCACGCTGCCGGACGGCACCACGCCGTCGGTCGGCGACGATGTGACGAGTCAACTCGAATCGGCCGGCGCCTTCACCGTGCCGACGGCGACCAACGCGTTCATGTTCACCATCGGCGGCGGCGTCGAAGTGCCGGTCGCGCGCCACTGGGCGGTCGATGCCGGCTATCGGTTCTCGCGCGTCAACGCCGACACGCCGCTGAATGCGCAAGGCGTGACGTTCGGATTCGGCTACCGGTTCTGAGGAGGCGCGATGACTGAGCGTCACGCACACGCGCGAGCGTGCGTGCTCATCGCGGCGTGGCTGCTCGTCGTGCCGGCGCGCTCGGCTCGGGCGGCGGAGGCGGCCGCCGCCGATCCGCTGCAGCAGTTCAGCGCCGCGATCGAAGCGCTCGTCACGCGCGTCTCGCCGTGCGTTGTCCAGGTGCTGGTGACCGGCTACGGTCCGGTCGACGACGCGCGCGCCGACGAGGCCGATCTCGTGGTGGGCAAACAGCGAAGCCTCGCCTCCGGCGTCATCGTCGACTCCGACGGCTTCATCGTCACCAACGCGCACGTCGTCAGCGGCGGCAAGCGGATCAAAGTGATACTGCACGGCACGGCGACCGGCACGTCGCCGATTCAATCGCTCGCCGGCGCGCGCGGGCGGGCGGTCGACGCGCGCGTCGTCGGCATTGCGCGCGAGGTCGACCTGGCGCTGCTGAAAATCGACGCGGCGGGACTGCCGGCGCTGCCGCTCGCCGACTACGAGACGCTGCGGCAGGGCGAGCTCGTGTTCGCGATCGGCAGTCCCGAGGGGCTTCGCAACTCGGTGACGATGGGCGTCGTGAGCGCGGTGGCGCGTCAGCCGGATGCGGATCATCCGATGGTCTACATCCAGACCGACGCGCCAATCAATCACGGGAACAGCGGCGGCCCGCTCGTCAACGTCCGCGGCGAGCTGGTCGGCATCAACACGTTCATCCTGTCGGACTCGGGCGGCAGCCAGGGGCTCGGCTTCGCGATCCCCAGCACGCTGGTCGACGTCGCCTATCGGCAGCTTCGCGCGTACGGCCATCTCCACCAGGGACAGATCGGCGCGAATCTGCAGACGATCACGCCGGACCTCGCCAACGGCCTGCATCTCCCGCAGGACTGGGGCGTGATCGTTTCCGATCTATTGCCCGGCGGTCCCGCCGAGGTCGCAGGGCTGCGCGTCACCGACATCGTCCTCAGCGTCGACGGCAGGCAGATGGACAGCCTGCCGCTGCTGTGGTTCTACCTGTACGCGCGGAACGCCGGCGATCATCTCGAGCTCGGCGTGCGGCGCGGCCACGATCGACTCGTGCTCGACGTGCCGGTGATCGATCGGCCCCACGATGCGGATCGCTTCGTCGATCGCGTCGATCCCGACGAAAACCTGGTGCGGCAGCTCGGCATCCTCGGCGTCGAGATCACCGACGAGACCGGCCCGATGATTCCGAGCCTTCGCGCGCCATCGGGCGTGGTCGTCGCGGCGCGCACGCAGGATCCGCACGCGGCCGACGTCTCGCTGTCGGCGGGCGACGTGATTCATTCGGTGAACGGAGCGGCCGTCGCGACGCTGCAGGATCTGCGCGCGGCGCTCGACGATCTGAAGCCGCACAGTCCGGTGGTCCTGCAGATCGAGCGGGACGGCGTCTTCAGCTTCGTCGCATTCGAGCTGGATTGAGGGCGTCGTGGCGGTGCGTCCTCGACTCGATCCCGATGGCACGGTGACCGTGTTTCTGGCGGGCACGCTGGACGCCGGCTGCGTCGCCGACCTCGATCGCGCGCTGGAATCGGCGCGGCGGCTACACCGGCGAATCGTGATCGATCTCAGCAGGGTCCGGCTGATCGATCGTCCGACGACGCAGTATCTCGCCGACGTCATGGACGACGACGTCCGTCTGGCCAACTGTCCCGACCATGTCGAGCGATGGCTCGTCCGCGAATGGAACAGAGCGCTGAACGAATGGTGAGGATGTCGGCGTGGGCGATCGGCGTCGTGGCGTTGACGATCGGCGCTCACGGGCAGCAGCCGGCGCCGAATGCGTCGCGATGCCGCGTCGAAGGGCGCATCACGAGCGGCAACGTGCCGCTTCCCGGGGTGTCCGTTGCGGTGCACATCGGCGCCGCGGTCATCGCCGCGACGTCGACCGACGTCGATGGTCGCTACGCGATCCTGTTCAGTCGGAATGCGATGGCTCACCTGTCGGCGGATCTGACTGGCTTCGTCAGCGCGGAACGCGATCTGACGCTCGGCGTGCCGCCGTGCGATCGCACGGCGGACTTCGAGCTCGCGCTGACACCGCGTACCGCGGCGCCTGCCGCTCCTCCGCGTCCAACTCAGACGGCACAGCGTTTTCAAACGCTGACCGTGCAGAGCGACGCGGCAGGCGCCGCGGCCGACATCACTCCGCCGAAGGAGAACGACGAGGCGAGCAGGCTCGTCCCGCCAGGCTTCTCACTCGAGAACGCGCAGGCCGACGCGATCGCGATCACAGGCGGCAACGCGACGAATTTCGATCGCGGCCTGCTGAACGATCGCCTGCAGGCGATCGGGCTCGGCCAGATCGATCCGGCGACGGGGCAACTTGCGCAGAGCGTCGAAGGCCCTTCGACTCCGCTCGGGGCAGGCCGCGGCGGATTCGGAGGGCCTGGAGGCCGCGGCGGCTTCATGCTCGGCGGTCGAGGCGCGCGCGGACAACGTCCGTATCAAGGATCGGTGACGTACACGTTCGGCGGCTCCGCGTTGGACAGTCCGCCGTATCAACTGCGACCCGACGTCCCGGTGACGCAGCCCGGGTTCGCGCAGAACACGTTCGGCGCGACCTTCGGGGGTCCGCTGAAGATTCCCCATCTGTACGAGGACACGAATCGGCGCACCAATTTCGAGATCAACGTCACGGGGAATGAGTCGAACAATCTCTTCGATCAGTACGCGACCGTGCCGACCAGCGCGATGCGCGATGGTGACTTCTCCGCGAGCTCGATCGCGCTGATCGATCCGTCGACGGGCCAGCCGTTCGCCGGCAATCAGATTCCGGCGAGCCGCATCGATCCGAGTGCGGCGTCGCTCCTGCCGTTCATTCCCGCGCCGAATCTGCCCGGGACGAAGGAGAACTATCACGTCTCGACGACCGCGCACTCCTCATCGGAGGCGGTGAGCCTTCGGCTCATGCAGAACCTCTCGCCGACGGTCGTGGCGGGCGGAGGTGGACGCGGCGGCCCTTCGACTCCGCTCGGGGCAGGCCGGGGCGGCGGGCGCGGCACCACCATCATGCTGAGCGGTCAGCTGCAATATCGCCGCAGCGAGACGCAGGCGCTCAACGTGTTCCCGAATCTCGGAGGCGACACGACCAACACAAGCGTCACCGTCCCGATTACGCTCACCGTCGCGCGGAACCGATCCGTTCAGCTGTTCACGATCAACCTCGCGCATTCCACGAGCGACACGGTCAACGCGTTCTCCAACAGCGAGAACGTGGCAGGCCTCGCGGGGATTCAATTTCCCAGCGCCGCGTCGATCGATCCGTTGAATTGGGGCGTGCCGAATCTGTCGTTCTCGGACCTGACCGGCGCGCGCGGCGCCGCGTCCAGCGCGCGCACCGACACGCGGTTGACGACCAGTTACGCGTGGATGCATCCGACGACGCGCCATCGACTCCGAGCGGGCGGCGATGCCCGGCTCGACACATCGGAGAGCGACATCAATGCGAACGCGCGCGGCAGCTTCACGTTCACGGGACTCTACTCGGGCGACGACTTCGCCGACTTCCTGCTGGGACTGCCGCAGCAGGCGTCGCTGCAGGTTGGAGGGACGAGCCATCTGCGCGAGCACGCGATGGATCTGTACGTCGAGGACACCTGGCAGCGAAGCGCGAAGCTGACGCTCAATCTCGGCTTGCGCTACGAGCTCGCGCTGCCGTACGTCGAGGTCAACGGGCGCATGGCGAACCTCGATGCGGATCCGACGATCACAGCGGTGGCGCCGGTGCTTCCAGGAACCGTCGGTCCGTTCACCGGCGCATTCCCCGCGGGTCTGTTGAACACCGACGCGAACAATCTCAGTCCGCGGCTCGCGATCGCGTATCGCGTGCAGCCGGCGACGATCCTGCGCGGCGGATACAGCATCACCTACAACAGCGGATCGTACGCGTCGATTGCGCGGCAGCTCGCCGGGCAGCCGCCGTTTGCCGAGACGGAGACGATTACCGCGGACGACGCGAGCGCAGCGAGCGCGGTGAGCGAAGTCCCGCTGACCCTTGCCAGCGCGCTGCTGACGCCGGCGTCGACCGCCACGAACAACTGGGGCGTCGACAAGGACTACGCGCTCGGCATGATCCAGACGTGGAACGCCGCCGTCACGAGGAACCTGACGCAGGACTGGATGATTCAGGCGGGCTACACGGCCGTCAAGGGCACCGACCTCGACATCCTGCGCGCGCCGGCGCTCGGACCGGGCGGTGCGCTCATCGTGGGCGCGCAGCCCTTCATCTGGGAATCGTCCGGCGGGCATTCGATCATGAATGGCGGCAACTTCCAGATGCGACGAAGACTCGCCGGCGGGTACAGCGGCGCCTTGTCGTACACGATCGCCAAGGCGATGGACAACGCATCGTCGTTAGGCGCCGGCGGTCCGGTCGTCGCGCAAGACGACAAGGATCTGAACGCGGAGTGGGCGCCGTCGAGCTTCGATCGACGACAACAGGTGTCGGGCAACCTCTACGTCGAGCTGCCATGGGGTCCAAATCGCCGCTGGCTGAAAAATGGTGGCGCGCTCGCGGCCGTCTTCGGCGAGTGGTCGGCGCAGTTGACGCTGACGCTGCAGTCCGGCACGCCGCTCACCGCGCATCTGCTGGGCGCGGCCAGCGATTTGCTGCGCGGCGTCAACGGATCGCTGCGCGCGAACTACACGGGCGCGCCGATTCCGTTGAGCGATCCGACCGTCGACGAGTTCTTCAACGTCACGGCGTTCTCGATTCCGGCGCCGGGCCAATTCGGCACCTCGTCGCGAAACATGATCGTCGGCCCCGGCACGCGCCAGTTGAACACGCTGTTCCAGCGCGACGTGCGCCTCGGCGGCTCGCGCGCGCTCACGCTCCAGGTCAACGCATCCAACCTGCTCAACACCGTGCAGTGGGCCGCCGTCGACACGAACGTCAACTCGCCAACGTTCGGCCAGATTCTCTCAGCACGCCCGATGCGGACCATGACGGTGACGGCGAGATTCCGGATCTGAAATGCGCTCGCAGGAGACAGGCGTAGCGCAGCCCTCTAGGGCTGCCGCGACGGCCGAGGGCAGGCCTAAAGGCCTGCGCTACGGCAGGCCGCCGCTGCCCCGCGCAGTTTTGAAAGGGTTGTTGATCCTCGGCTTCTCGACGGTTGGTCTCGGTTCGACTCAACAAACGCTGCAATCACCGCCCACCTTTCGCAGCAACATCAGTCTGGTCCTCGTCGACGTGGTCGTCCGCGATCGCAGCGGCGCGGTGGTGAAGGGCCTGACTGCCGATGACTTCGAAGTGCTCGAGGACGGCGTTCGCCAGCAGGTCGTCACGTTCGCATTCGAGGCGATCAACGCGAACGCTCCGCCGATCGAGCGCCCCTCGACGCTCGCGGCCGGCGAGCAGACGCCGTCGCATCCGCTGACTTCCGAGGAAGTCGCGGGTCATCGCCTGCTGACGCTCCTCTTCGACACGAGCTCGATGCAGCCGGACGATGTGCAGAAGGCGATCGACGGCGCGCGGCAGTGGGTCGACGATCGGATGACGCCGGCGGATCTCGTCGCCGTCGCGGCGATCAACTCGCGCCTGCAGGTGCTGACCGATTTCACGAGCAGCAAGGAGCGCGTGCGTGCGGTGCTGTCGGCGTTTGCCGCCTCCGACGGCACGGCGTTCGAGGCCGCCGATTCGAGCACGGCCGCGACCGACGAAGCGGCGCAGGCGGCCACCGACGATTCGAACGCGGTCTATCAGAGCGCGCAGGAGCTCGACACGTTCAACAACGACGTGCGGCTGCGCGCGCTGAAGACCGTGGCCGAAGCGCTCGCGCCGATTCAGCAGAAGAAGGCAATCATTTATTTCAGCTCGGGCATGCAGCGCAGCGGCACCGACAATCAGGTGGAGCTGCGCGCGGCGGTCAACGCCGCCGTGCGCGCGAACGTCGCGATCTATCCCGTCGACGCGCGCGGACTGCAGGCGGTCGCGCCGGGCGGCAGCGCGCGTGCCGGCAGCCACGGCGGGATTGGCGCGTTCAGCGGAAGCGCCGTTGCCGGACAGTTCACGGCGCTCGCCGCGCAACAGGAGACGCTGACGTCGCTGGCATCCGACACCGGCGGAACCGCGTTCACCGAGACCAACGATTTCGGCGAGGCCTTCTCGCGGGTGGAACGCGATATCTCGTCTTACTACATCCTCGGATTCGCGAGGACGAACACGAAGAAAGACGGGCGCTTCCGCCGCCTCACGGTCCGCGTGCGGAACCGATCGAACGTCCGCGTCGACGCGAAGGCGGGCTATTACGCGGACCGCGACTTCGAGCACACCGGCAAAGCGGACCGCGAGGCGCTGCTGCAGGAGCAGCTGGCGGCGCCGATTCCGGCAACCGATGTGCCGCTGTTCGTCACCAGCGGATGGTTCCGGCTCGCGGCGGACAAGTACTACGTGCCGATCTCGCTGGCGGTGCCGGGCACTGCGTTGACCGCACCAACCAGCAGCGCAACGCTCGACGTCGCCGGGTTCATCCGGGACGAGCGCGGATTTCCGGTGGGACGGATCCGCGACACGATCACCGTGCCGCCGGCGAAAGCGGAAGGGCTCGCCGCGAAGCAGGTCCTCTATCAAACCGGGGTGGCGCTGCCGCCCGGCCACTTCTCGATCAAGATCGCCGTCCGCGAGAACGCCGACGGCCGCATGGGCACGTTCGAGACACCGATCGTCGTCCCGGAGCTGAAACAGGCGCCGGTCAAAGTCAGCTCGATCGTCCTGAGCACGCAGCTTCAGAATGCCGCGGGCCGCAAGACGACGAATCCGCTCGTGCGAGACGGCGTCGAGGTGGTGCCGAACCTGACGCACATCGCCGGACGCGATCAGCAGCTCTACTTCTATTACGAGGTGTACGATCCCACGACCGAGAACGGCGCGCCGCAGCTGCGAACGAGCCTCGCGTTCTATCGCCGCGGCGTGAAGGTGTTCGAGACGCCGGTCGTCGAGCGCTCGCGCCTCGACGCCCCCGATCGCCGCGCGGCGCTCTTCCAGTTCGAGATTCCACCGGGCAGCTTCAAGCCGGGACTCTACACATGTCAGGTCACCATCATCGATGCGGTTGCGGGCCGGTTCATTTTTCCGCGACTACAGATGTACGTCCGTTGACGCTCGGCTGAAGCCTCCGCTCCATCCTCACGAGCGCGTGAGCGCAGCTATTTCGGCGCTTTCGCGATGCAGGCTTTCTTGGCTTCGGCGAGCGCGTGCATGGTGCGGTGGCGCGCGGCGCCGGTCGGTGAGTTCGGAGCGTGCGCGGCCCTCGCACCGGCTTCGTACGCCTCGACGCACTTCTTCACCGCCGCGTTGTGTTCAGGGCTGTGCTTTTTTCCATTCGCGAGTGCCGGCGATGCGGCGAGACCGCACGACAACAGCAGGGCGGCCGTTCGAATCAGCTTGTTGCTCACGACATCCTCCTGTCGAGTGAGGCCCGGGTCCGAGCGCTCAGCAACAAGGATCGGTGCACGAACGCTACCAACGCCGTTACCGATGAGGTCTCGCGATCCGCTCGCTATCTCTGCGGCAGCGCAAACGCGGTGAGCGTGCTGCCCGAGGGCACGAGCAGGTACTGCTTGCCGTCGAGCATGTAGGTCGTCCCCGCCGTCGAGCGCATCGACGATCCAAGCTGGTAGTGCCAGAGATTCTTTCCGGTCCGCGACTCGAACGCCATGATGTTGCCGTCGCCGTCGCCGGCGAAGACGAGGCCGGACGCCGTCGTGAGGACGCCGGACGAGGAGACCGACGGGTAGCGGAATTCCCACTTCACCGTCGCCGTCACCGGATCGATCGCGCGCAGCGCGCCGAAGCTCTTGTGATCGCGCGGCCGGATCGTGCCGCCGCTCTCCCACTGCTCGCCGGGCTTGAACTTCTGCTCCCAGCTGTAATAGATGGCGCACGTCTCGCGCGCGGTGACGAAGAACAGCTTCGTCGTCGGATCGTACGAAGGCGACATGTAGTTGGTGCCGCCGCCGAGATCGGGACACGTCCTCGTGCCTTCTTCGTCCGGCAGATTGCCCGGCAGCAGCATCGGACGTCCGTCCGGACCGATTTCCTTCGCCCACGTCGTCTCCACGAACGGTTTGGCGACGATCACTTTGCCCGTCGTGCGATCGATCGTGTAGAAGAACCCGTTGCGGTTCGCGAACATCACGACTTTCCGGTTCTGTCCGTTGATCGGCAGCTCGCCGAGCACCGGCACCTGAGTCGAATCCCAGTCGTGCACGTCGTGCGGCGTGAACTGATAGTGCCAGCGGCGCTGGCCGGTGTCCGCGTCGATCGCGACGAGCGACGCGGTGTAGAGATTGTCGCCCTCGCGCGCCTGGCTGTAATAGTCCGGACCCGGATTGCCGGTGCCGAAGAAGATCAGGTTCTGCTCGGGATCGTAGGTGCCGTGCACCCAGATCGACCCACCGCCGCGCTCATAGGCGGTGCCGGACGGCCACGTCTTGCCGCCGACCGGATCGTTCGGGCCCGCGACCGTGTAGAAGCGCCACGCGCGCTTGCCGGTCTGCGTGTCGTACGCGTCGATGAACCCGCGCGTGCCGAACTCGGCGCCGGCGATGCCGACGATCACTTTGTCCTTCACGACGATCGGCGCGACGGTCGCCGAGTATCCGAGCTTGTAGTCCGCGAGCTCGGCGTCCCACACCAGACCGCCGGTCTTCATGTCGAGCGCGATCAGATGCGCATCGATCGTCGCCATGAAGAGCCGATCGCCGAGCGCCGCGAAGCCGCGATTGACCGGTCCGCAGCAGTTCCGCAAGTCGTCTGGGAGCAGACGGCGGTAACGCCAGATCGGGCGTCCGCTCCGCGCGTCGATCGCCCACGCGTTGTTGTTGTACCCGGTGACGTACAGGACGCCGTCGACGACGAGCGGCGTCGTCTGAAAGCTGCCGAGCGTGTTGGTCTGGAACGTCCACTGCGCCGTCAGGTTCTGCACGTTGTCGGGCGTGATCTGCGTCAGCGGACTGTGGCGATGCCCGTTGTAGTCGCCGCCGACCGTCAGCCAGCGCGCCGGATCCTTCAAGCCCGCCATCAGATCCTGCGCGGTCACTTGCGGCGCGGCCGGCTGCTGCGCGGCCAGCGTGATCGAGCACATGACGACGATTAGCAAAGCGCGCATAAATCTCCTCGCAAAACTCTCCACCACGGAGGACACGGGGGACGCGGCGGAACCATTTCGTTTTGATCCCGCCGAGTCGCTGTGTCCTCCGAGTCCACCGTGGTGGAGAGTTTGGTCTCTGACACCCTGTTCACCGCACCGCCACATCGGATCCGCGCAGCGTCGTCAAATAGCCAATCAGATCGTTGAGATCGTTGTCGTTCAGCCGGCCGGGTCCGTACTCCGGCATCAGCGACGCCTTCTCGTAGACCACGTCCTGCAGGTTCGATTTCAGATAACCCTGAATCCGCTCGCGCATGTCCATGACCTGAATCGAGAACACGTCTTCGTTCTTCTTCGCGCCGCGGATGCGCTGGCCGTCCTTCGTCACCAGCGTCACCGCCTCGTAGTTCGGCTCGATCCATTCCGACGGCGTCCTGATTTCGCGGATGAGCGCCGCCGGCGATCGTGCGATGCCGATGCGCGACAGGTCCGGGCCGATCCGTCCGCCGCGGCCCGCGACGCGGTGGCAGCTCGCGCACTGCGATGCGAACAGCTTCGCGCCGTTCTCGGCGTTGCCGCTCGCACGCTCCGACGGTGCCGTCGTGCCGACGCTGTGGAGATACGCGATCAGCTGCAGCAACTCGTCGTCGGGTGAATTGTTGGATGGCATCTCGGTGCCGGGCACGCCTTTGCGGATCGTCTGGAACAGCCGCTCGTCGGTCACGCCGCCGGCGATCGCGGCGACGAGATCGGGCCCGCGATAGCCGCTGGCGTCGAGGCCGTGACAGTCGGCGCACCGGGTGCGAAAGATCACCATGCCGGCGCGAATCGATTCCTTGTTGGCGAGATGCGGATTCTTTCCGGGCGGAAGCGTGAGCGATCGCTCTTCCTGCGCCCTGAGCAGCAGGCCGCCGGCGATCGCGAACACGAGGGTCGGCAACAGCATCGGCCGCTTGCGCGTCATCTGTCCTCCTTCGCCGGGCGCGGCGGCGCGACGGCCAGCCGCGTCGTGCCCAACGGGTGCTCTCGCGTGTAGACGCGTAAGTATAGGTCGCCTCGATTCAGTTCTTCACGAAATGGATACCGCAGCGACACCGTGCCGCTGCCTTTCATCGATCCCGGCTCCACGATGCGAAACAGCACGCCGCGATAGGTTTCGGCGTTCTTTGCGGAATCGGCGCCACCGCGCTGCAGCGCGACGAGCCGCAGATCGTCAGGGCGCACGCCGGTCACCGTGACGTCGTAGACGAGCTGCGCGGTCGACCGATCCCAGGTGAATCGGCCGCGCAGATCGTCGCTCGTCG
>Ga0114129_10014367_pt1 | contig 11286 bp, 11 predicted proteins | sample RhiMetdeltSRZDD1_FD_80071 | JGI IMG/M metagenome (GOLD analysis project Ga0114129, IMG submission 80071) | Populus rhizosphere microbial communities from Tennessee, USA - Rhizosphere MetaG P. deltoides SRZDD1 (version 2) (version 2) | ecosystem: Host-associated > Plants > Roots > Rhizosphere >... | reverse complement strand
AGCGCGGCAGCACGTTGCGAGAGGCGCGCCGGGGATCGGGATGGAGCGTGAAACGGGCGGCCAGGGCCCTCGCCCTCTCCTCGAGCCTCTCGATGCTCAGGAGCTCGTCGCGAAAGGGCCTATCCACGGCCGAAGACGAGGTCCGCCATGAGGCCTCCTTGAACATGCCTGACGGCCAGCAGTGTGTCACTCCCCCACGCGTGCGCCTGTCGCGGATTGCTCACGTCGGTGTTTTTGCCGACCGCCGGCCTACGTCGGTACGTCGGCCCGCAACTGCCGATCGATATCATCGAGGGCCCGCTGCAGGAGCTGCCGGTGTGCAGAAACACGGGCGCGCTCGATACGCTCGGCGATGTCCGCGCGCGCGAGCTCGAGGGTACGGCGCCGGCTGGGTGTCATCATGATGCACCTCCGGGAAGGAGAGCGGCACGTCCGACGGGCTCAGCCCTCCGGGAGACGTCGCCGCCAGAGGATGGCCGCGATGGGAAGAAGGACGACCGCTTCCCAGGCGACCGCGACGAGGTTGTGCCCCATCGTCGCTAAATCCAGTGTACGCCCGACATCGAGAAAGATGGGCCACGGGAACTTGTAGTACCCCGCCGAAAACGGCCAGAGGGCGAGCAGGCCGATGGGGGGATGGGTGTCACGGCCGAGGTAGTCGAGAACGATGTGCGACAGCCAGCCGAGCGCGGCCAGGACGCCCCACCGCCACGGCGTTTCCGCGCGGCGCCATGCCGCCACGCACGCCACCAGCAGGCCGGCGAGAAGGGCGGCGCCGATACTGTGCGTCTCCGCCTGGTGGTGATTGCGGCCGTCGATCAGCTTGAAGGCGAGGTCGATGTCGGGCAGGAGCGCGGCCCCGGTGATCACGACCGCGCGCATCGGCGCCCGCCTCTCCGGGCGGTCCCGCGCCGTCAGCAGATGAACAGCGATCGCGCCGAGCGCGTGTCCCAGCGGTGACGGCATCGCGCCTCAAAAGCAGAAGGCGTGGGGTGCACCCACGCCTTCTGTCTGTACGATGGCGGCGAACGGCTTAGAGCCGGCGCTCGAAGATCTTGAAATCGCTCTTCTCGGCCTCGACGATGTCGTCGAGGAGAGCATAGATGGCCGCGATTTTCCGGTCCTTGTGGAACTTGTCGTCGAAGGCCGTGAACTCGGCCTCGTCCTTGAACCGGAAGACCTCCATGAAGTAGTTCGGGCGGCTGCGGTCTTCGTAGATCGTGCAATCGGTGCCACCGATGGCGCCGAGCAGCGGCTTGAGCTCACGCATGAGATCGAAGAACTCGCCGCGGCGGCCCTCGCGGATCGAATAGGTGATGGCGAGGAGCACGCCGGCATCGGCGAACTCGGGAACGACGAGAGGTCCACGGGTTGGTTGTACCACCGGCTTGCGAATCACTTCCTTGGCTGGGGGCATGGATCGGGCCGGGGTCACCAGGACGGGCCGAGGCGGGGCGACGTGCCGCACCGGGAGAGGCGACTGGAGCGGTTCGTTCCGGGCTTTCGCCGCCGCGGCGGCCGAATGAGTGCTACGGGCCGGGTTCGTCGCCCGGCTCGTGGCGGCGACCTTCTGCTTCTTCAAGGACACTTTACTGGTCTTCCCCCGGTCTTTGTGACCGGATTTATGAGTTCGTCGCGACTTCGAGAGAGACTTCTTGGACGCCTTGCCGGAGGGACGCTTCCGGGACTCGGCGCCGCGTGAGCGCTTGTCTCCCTTCTTATGTCCCTTCTTCAAGACACCCCCTCTCGTTGTACTTATACGGGGCTCACGCTTGAAAAGTTACAACCTGTTGCGTGAGGCCCACTTCCAACTGCAAATTGTAGCAGACACAACTACTGATTCCAACGTTTTTTCGCAGGGGGACGGAAGAACTCCCGCAAGTATTATATAAGGTAAAGACCGCTAACTATTCTCCATACTTATCAAAATGACTCGCCAAGGGCGATCGTGAGGGCCGAGCCACCGTCTCGGAGGTCGCGTCCGTAATCGACTCTAAACGTTGAACTTACACCGACACGTCCGCGGATACCCACTCCTAGGTCAACAAGTACTCTCTCCGGTCCCGTGACCCCTACAGGAACGTGCGCTGCGTCCGAGAAGACCGCCAATCCTGCCCCGTACAGCGCGCGACTCCAGACCTCGCGGCGCCACTCGAGGTTTGCCATCCTCAGTTCCCGGCCGATCGGAGACTCCCCCAGGACACCCAGCCGCCGAAGCCGATGTCCACGGAGGATGTATTCGGCATCCGGCGCCGCCCCCGGCATGAACATCTGATCGAGCGGCATGCCTCGGCTGCCCTTGCCCCAGAGGATGCGCGCGGCCAGCACGGACCGCGGCGCGGCATGCTCGGCCGGCGTGGACGTGGTCCAGAGGTGGCGGAACGCGACAGTCCCGGAGGTGTACTTCACATCGGAACCCGACGCGAAGCCGTCCACGAAGGCCTCCAGCCGATGGCGGCGCGTCCGGACGATCGTGCGCTCGTATCCGGCGGCGACCCCGGCGATCCGGCCTTCGGGGGCGAAGTCGGCGGGCGGCCCGTCATACCTGCGCCGGCGCCAGCGCAGCGTGAGCTCGCCGATGTTGCGGGCATCGAGGACATGGCGAAAGCGCAGGTCGACGCCGCGCGCCCGCAGCTCGCGCGCACCCTCCACCTCGTAGGGCTGCGTCTCGCGAAAGGCGACGAGGCGGGTCTGGAACGGCAGGCCAAAAGGGCGTGACCAATCGACGACACCCGAGAGCCGGGGCCGCACGCCTTCCCATCGATAGAAGAGGCCGGCACTGACCCCGAGACCCCCGATGTTGGCGTAACGAAGCCGCAGGACCCCCACCATCAGGTTGCCCATGGTGGACACGGCCAGCTGGAGCGGCTCCCCGAACCCATGGCGCTCGGCCAGGATCAGCTCGAGATCGAGCTGGCGCTCCTTCGCGATCGTCGCGCGCACGATCCGCTCGCGAAAGAGGCCGGTCTCCTCCAGCGCGCGCATCGTCGTCCGCAGGTCGGCGGCATCCAGGCGCTCCCCCTCGCGGAAACGAACCTCGCGGCGGACGACGGAGTCCCGGGTGTGCTCGAGGCCGCGGACCCAAAGCCGGTGCAGGACCGGCTTGTCGAGAGGGTTCCAGGTCTCGATCGCCTCGATCGGCCGCTCGAGGAGGAGCAGCGACGAGGCCAGAAGGTCGCGCGTGTAGGCCTCGTCGGTGTGGCGCAGCGCCACGCGCAGGTCGGCCGCCGCCTCGTCGTAGCGCCGCTGGAGGAACCGCAGGCCTCCCCGCTCCACGCGCGCTTCCGGACGTCGCGGATCGAGCCGCACGGCCGCGGCCAGCGGTTCTTCCACCTCCTCCAGCCGCCCCAACCGGCCGCGCGCCACCGCCAGCCCGACGAGGCCATCGTAGGACGTGTCGAGATCGGGGACGGCCTCGAGCTTCTGCGCCGCTTCTTCGTACCGTTCGGCGTCGAGGTCGGCGAGGCCGTCCGGCCGGGGCAGGACGAGGAGCGTCCAGTGCCCGGCGCCCGCCCAGCGCTTCTCGAACAGGTCCGCCTTCACCCGCCGCTCCGCGCCCTCTGCGGGGTCGTGGACGATCAGCACGTCGCTCCCGCCCTCGTGACCCACGACGACGACGTTGTGGAATCGGCCGCGCCCGAGCTTCCAGGCGACGATGAGCGGCCGTCCCTTGTCGACGAAGGCGCGGAGCTGGGCGAGGTCGCCTTCGTAGGCCACGGCCTGGAGGCCGCGCGCGCGGGCGAAGCCTTCGAGCTTCGAGCCGAGGATGCCCTTGAGGTGCGGGCTCACGAGCTGCGCCGCGATCTCGTCGTGGCCCACGTCCTGGTCCCAGTAGCGGAGGACCATGGCCAGCGAGGCGGCACCACACGTGTCGCGCTGCTGCGGTACGAAGGGGACCTGGAGCGCCGCCGCGGCGAGGATCCAGGAGAGGAGCACGCGGCATGGTACCCCCCGCTGGCCATCGTAAAAATATTTCGCTAAAATTTCGCTATCGGCCTCGGGGGCGGACCTGACCCGGCGAGCGGGCCTTCTACCATCGGCGCGTTTCGCGGGTCGACCGCGAGTTCATCGAATAAGGAGAGCACTCATGCCCATGCCCGAAGATCGCAAGGAACGGACCCAGGCCATCGAGGCCGCGCTGTCGCAGATCGACAAGCAGTTCGGCAAGGGCTCGATCATGCGGCTCGGCAGCCGCGAGAAGATCGACGTCCCCGCCATCCCCACCGGTTCCCTCTCGCTCGATGCCGCCCTCGGCGTGGGCGGCGTGCCCCGCGGGCGCGTCATCGAGATCTTCGGACCGGAATCGTCCGGCAAGACCACGCTGTCGCTGCACGTGATCGCCGAGGCCCAGCGCCGCGGTGGCATGGCGGCCTTCATCGACGCCGAGCACGCCTTGGACGCCATCTACGCCGGCAAGCTGGGCGTCGACATCGACAACCTGCTGGTCTCGCAGCCCGACAACGGCGAGCAGGCACTGGAGATCGCCGAGGTCCTCATCCGCTCCGGTGCCGTCGACGTCCTGGTCGTGGACTCGGTGGCCGCCCTCGTTCCCCGCTCCGAGCTCGAAGGCGAGATGGGCGACGCGACAATGGGCGTGCAGGCGCGCCTCATGAGCCAGGCGCTGCGCAAGCTGACGTCGATCGTGGCCAAGAGCAAGACGTGCCTCATCTTCATCAACCAGCTCCGCGAGAAGATCGGCGTGATGTTCGGCAACCCCGAGACGACCACGGGTGGCCGCGCGCTGAAGTTCTACTCGTCGATCCGCATGGACATCCGGCGCATCGCGTCCCTGAAGGAAGGCGAGTCGGTCATCGGCAGCCGCGCCAAGGTGAAGGTCGTCAAGAACAAGGTCGCGGCGCCGTTCCGCGAGGCGGAGTTCGACATCCTCTACGGCGAGGGCATCAGCAAGGAAGGCGATCTGCTCGATCTCGGCGTCGAGCACAACGTCGTCGAGAAGTCGGGGGCCTGGTACGCGTACGAAGGCGAGCGGATGGGACAAGGGCGTGAGAACGCCCGTCAGTTCCTGAAGGACAACACCGACATCCGCAACAAGATCGACGCCAAGATGCGCAAGGAGCTCGGCCTGCCCTTCCTCGAGACGCCGCCGGCGGCTGCGGCCAAGCCCGAGAAGGCCGACGTGCTGCCCATGCCCGAGAAGAAGGCCCAGAAGGCCTGACGTCCGCTCTGTAAGCTCCCGCTAACCGTCCGCGTTTTCGCGCCCGCTGCACACGCGGAGCGCTAGAATGCATCCATGGCGACGACGCGAATCATCTCCGAAGAGGAGTTCATGGCTCTTCCCGACGACGACGGGAACAGCTATGAGCTCGTCGATGGGATGCTCCGCGTGAGCCCCAAAGCGACACCACGCCACGGACAGATCGTGGCGCAGCTCTTGATTCCGCTCGGCACCTTCGTCAAAGCCAATCGCCTCGGCAAGGTCTTTCCACCGGATACCGGCTTCCGCATGGCGGGCGGCAACGTCCGCGGTCCGGATATCACGTTCGTGCGTCAAGATCGGTTGCCGGCAGACCTCATGCTGGATCGGTTCATGGACCCGCCTGATCTTGCCGTCGAGGTCCTGTCCCCGCACGATCACGAGCATCCTCGTGAGTTCCTGGACAAGGTCGGCGAATACATCGAATCCGGCGTGAGGTTGGTCTGGGTCATCGACGGCCGCACGCAGCGAGCCTTTGTCTATCGTGCCCTGAACAATGTGCGCGAAGTGGCTCCAGACGGCATCCTCGATGGCGAGGATGTCGTGCCCGGCTTCTCCTGCCCTCTCGCCGTGATCTTCGAGTAGCGCCTAGACCGTCGTTTTCCCGTAGCGAAGGAACACCTCGTCAGCCTGCAGACGAGGCGCACGAAGGGCGCCGCCTTCGTGAGGCTCCGCCGCGCGCGGATCGATGAAGTCCATGAACTGCGTCGAACGCGACGGATCGAGATCGACCACGATCACGTCGAACGTGCAGGCGATGTCCGTCGTCGCCGTGAGCCAATGAACGTTGTCCTTCTCGTCCGAGACCGTCGTGGCCATGCCGGGCTTCGACTCCCTGTCGATCGTCGGCTTCACGATCATGTAGCCGGACTCGTCGGCCAGGCGCTCGTAGTGACGGACGTGGACGCCGCCGTGGATCACGAGATGGCCGGAGACCATGTTGCGATGGCCGTGCGGCACGATGGCTCGGCCCTTCTGCATCAGGAACACGCGGCGGATGTAGGACCCGATCGGGGCCAGGCCCTCGAGCGGCGGGAACACGGGATCCCGCGCGGTGGCGCGGTCGTCGGGCAAGGCGACCGTCTTCATCAGGTCCTCGAGCCCGATGAGGCCGACCAGGTCTTCGAGTGGCACCCGCTCGAGCAGCGACTGCACCTCGCGCTGCCACGCCGCGGGCGCGATCGCGCCGCCGTGAAGGTCGGCGCTGTGCATGTGGAGGCCGCGCAGCCAGGACTCCAGGACGGGGCTCACGGCCGGCGCCGCCGCGTGGGCACGAACGACGGAATCGAGGAAGGCAAGCGTCACCAACGACGACAGGCCGCCTTCGAGAAAGCTACGGCGTGACGCGCCCACGTCCGTAGCCTACCGCCACCAGCGGCACGCCTGTGAACCGTTGAGCTTCAGCCCTCGCGTTCCGCCGCCGGCACGGTGGCGATCCCCGTCGCGGCGTCCCGACTTCATTACTATAACCATATAAGTTACACAACTCGTTCTGGAACGAGTGACTTCAGGTGTTGCTTGAAGTCGTGCCGTCTCATCGGGCTGGTCGCCCATCGCACTGGGTGCGAAACCATCCCGTTCTGGCGCTCGAGGCGCTACTCGTCGGCGGCCATGTGCTCGTCGTGGGAGACCTGCCCCCAGAAGTGATCGAGACAATGGGGCTGCAGGCTGGCCAGCCACGTCGGCATATCGCGGATGAAGGTCTGCGTCATCGATCGATAGAACCCGCCCGGCCCCCAGGCGGCGGCGCCGGCGGTGGTGATCGGCGTCAGCAGGAACAGTGCGATCGCCACGGCCCCGGCCGGCAGCCACGGGTGCCGCGCGTGCAGGCGATCGGCGACCACCATGCCGAGCCATCCGAGACCGAGGGCCACGATGAGGCCGCCTCGATAGAGGTCGATGCCGCGGAGCCCGAGCAGCGGGAGCATCACGAGGAGCGGCCAGAACACGCCGTAGAGCGCGAGACGGCGCTGCGTGGCGTCGCCTCGATACACGGCGAAAACGAGAAGGGCCGCGATCACCGCCACCACCGCCGCCAGGTAGCCGACGCTCCACTGTCGGAGCAGCGTGTTCCACCAGTGGTGATAACCGGTGGGCAGCACCAGCGGCCCGTAGGCCGCGGGCAGGGCGCGCAGCCAGTCACCCGGCGCGCGTGGATCGAAGCTGCCCCAGCCCGACGAAGCGCCCGTGCGCGACACCAGCTTCTCCGGAAACATCGTGAGCCACATCGCCGCGTAGGCGACGACGACCAGGGCCAGCACGCGCACGACCTTCCATCGCCGCGCACGCGCGTCGTCGGCGGGTACGCAGAGAAGGAGCGCGCCCATCGCGATCGGCAGCGTGACCGCGAGCTCCTTGGCTCCCAGCGCGAGCACGCCGAGGCCCACCGCCATCGCGGCCCGGGTGCGGTCGAACCGCTCCGCCAACAGCGCCCACAGCGCGCCCAGATAGAGGATGGCGAGAATCGTGTCGGTCCGCTGGCTCATCCACGCGACCGCCGAGGCCGACATGGGGTGCGCCACCCACAGGAGCGCGCCCGACAGCGCCGCCGCCGGTGACACCGGCAATCGGCGGAACACGGACCAGGCGACGAAGCCGGCCAACGCGATGAGCGCGACGTTCGTGGCGTGGAACGCCTTCGGCCGGAAGCCCCAGATCCAATAGTCGACGGCGTGGCTCGTGCTCGCCCATGGCCGGTAGTACGTGTTCGAGACGCCGGTCGGATCCTCGGAGCCCACGAATGTCGAGGCCACCTCCGGCACCGTCCACGGTCGCGTCCACAAGTAGTCGTCGTAGACGAGGCCGTTGCGGATCGTGGGCGCGTAGAGGATGAGAACGGCACCGACGATCGCCACCGCCGCCACCCCGCGCGACGACGCCCGCACGACGGCGCCGGCGGCAAGAGTAGCGATGGCCGCGCCCTGGATCCATCCGCGCGCGAGCGGCCGCAGCGGGAGGAGGCTGACGGGATCGAGCGCGGCCGCGACCGCCACCGCGACGATGAAGACGCCGGCCACCGCGAACACACCCGCCCACGTGGAGCGCTCCCGCCGCAACAGCCATAACACGGCGAGGCCGCACACCAGGGGAACGACACGAAAGGCGATGGTGCCGGCAGGCCCGCGCCGCAGGACGACCTCGTGCACGAACAGCCGTTCGGGCCCCGGCGCCTCTTCGGGCCGGCGCGACCAGAGTCCGACGTCGATGTCGGCCGTCGGCGCCTCGACCGGCACGAGCACCGTGCGCGGCTCCTCCCCCACCTCCATCTCCACGAACAGCGGCTCGCCCCGACGAACCTCGACGTGTGTCGCGCCCTGACCCGCCCGCGCCGCTCGCGCCGACACCACGACCTCCACCGACTCGATGCCGCCGCGGATCTCGTGGAAATGGACGAGGGCGTCGGCGGGGGCCACGAGGACACCCACGCGCGGCGTACGGCGCAGGCCCTGCGTCACCGCGCGCCAGTCGCCTCGGCCATCGACACGCACGGTGCGTGGGAACAAGACGACAGCGGCGATGGCGCCGGCGAGGAGTACCGCCAGGGCCGTGAGCTTCATGCGGACCGGACGGCCTCGAGGATCCAGCCCGCCATCCGCTCGGCCGCGGCCACGAGAAAATCCTCGGTGACGCCGCCGATGTGGGGAGTGGCCACGACGTTGTCGAGGGCGAAGAGCGGATCCGCCGGGTCCGGCGGCTCTTCCCAGAAGACGTCGAGGCCGGCGCCGGCCAGGCGGCGCTCGCGGAGAGCGGCAAGGAGCGCGTCTCGATCGACGAGGCCGCCGCGCCCCACGTTGACGAGGAAGGCCGACGGCGGAAGGCACGAAAGACGCGTGCGATCGATGAGGCCGCGAGTCTCGGCCGAGAGCGGCACGTGAAGGCTGACGAAATCGGACCGGCGGAGCAGCGTCTCGAGATCATCGGCGTCGGGTCCGCCGACCCATGACACCGCCGGATGCGGCGCGCGGCTCCGGCGCACCGCGATCACATCCATGCCGACGGCCCGCGCCATCGTGGCGAGACGGCCGCCGGAGTGGCCGAGGCCGACGACACCGAGCGTCTTGCCGGCGAGCTCGATCCCCGCCGGCTCCCCCATCGTCCCCCGCTCGAACGACGGCCGGTGCCGCGGCAGGCCGCGCGCGAGCGCCAGCATCAGGAACAGCGCGAGCTCCGCCACCGCCTGGGCATTCGAGCCGGGCGCGTAGCGGACGGGGACCCCGCGGGCGGCCGCCGCCTCCAGATCGACGCCTTCGATGCCGGATCCGAACTGCGCGATGAGGCGCAGCGACGGCCCGGCCGCATCCATGACGGAGGCGCTGATGCGAGCCAGCGACGGGATGAGCACCGCCGCCTCGCGGACCTGCGGCTCGAGCGGCCGCGCGGGGTCCGCCTCCTCCACCACGACGCCGGTGTCGGCCAGGCGCGCGCGCAGCAATACGCGGCTCCGGGGGAAGCCCGTCGAGCAGAACACGACCCGGCTCACGGCCGGCAGTCTACTTCTTGGGAGGCAGGACGACGTCGAAGGTTTCGGTCGAGTACGCGGCCAGGTTCGCGGTGACGGTGGCGAACGGCAGCATGCGGATGGCGTCGTAGTCGTCCGGGCACCATTTCTCGCAGGCCATGCAGCCGATGCAGGTGTCGAAGTTCACGGTGACGACCTGGAGCTCGGAGGCCTGGGGATCCTGGGTGAGCGTGAGACAGTCCGGCACCGGGCAGACGGCCACGCAGTACTCGCAGCCGCGGCCGAAACACTTCCCGGGGTCGACGACGGCCAGGAGCTTCGGATCGCGCTTGCGGACGCTCGTCGCCTGCGGCTGCGGGACGGGAAGTTTCTCGTAATCCTTGGGCAGCTTCCCGGCCGGGGGTGCGGGCATCGCTCTAGACCCTCCTCAGAGTCCCAAAAGTTTAGCATCCTTCGCGCCGGCTCACGTCCGCAACGGCCGAAGCTCCGCCTTCCGATAGAAGACCTCGGCGCCTTCGGACTGGAGCACGATGCGACCCTTCGCCACGCTGCACTCGGTCGCCTCGGCGACGACGACGCCGTTCACGATGTGCGAGAGGTTGCCGCCATCGGCGATCACCTCGACAGTGTTCCACTCGCCGGTCGGCCTCTCGCCGTCCCTGGTCTTCTGGAAGAAACGGTCCTGCGTCGCGCCGCCGGCCTTGACCGTGGTGCCCGCGATCATCCAGAAGTCGCCGCAGTCGCCCTCCTGGACCTGGCACTCGATCGAGTGCGGCCAGACCTTGTCTTCCTTATCGGCGGGAAAACGGTAGAGGATGCCGCTGTCGCGCTTCTTATCGAGGCGCGGAGCGAACTTCTGCTCGCCCCACTTGAACTCCACGGTGAGATGGAAATCGTCGAACTCCTTCTCGGTGGCGATGTAGCAGAACTCCTTGCCGAGGACGTGGATCATCCCGTCGTGGACCTTGAAGATGCCTTCGGGATCGGCGTTCTTCGGCCGCGGGTTCTTGTCGGGATCACGCAGGAAGATGTACCAGCCGTCGAGGCTCTTGCCGTTGAAGAGCGTGACGAGGTCGCCTTCCTTCTTCTTTGCGGGAGCGGCCGGCGGCGCCGACTCCGCCGCCCAGCCCACGCGAACGACGGACAAACCGGCCGCCGCCGCCCCGACGAACCCACGCCGTGTAATCTTCATCCTGACCTCCGTTGCTGAGCTAGAGCGGCCGGATCCAGATGTTGCGATAGCGGACCTTGTCGCCGTGGTCCTGCAGCGACAGCGGCCCCTTGGGCGGATGTGCGATGTAGAGCGCGGGACGGTTGTGCGGGGTGTCGCCCAGCAGCTCGACGTTGTTCTGCACGAGCACGCCGTTGTGGATGACGGTGACGCGCGCGCGATCGATCACGCGCCCTTCGGCATCGAACCGCGGCGCATGGAACACGATGTCGTACGTCTGCCACTCCCCGGGCTTGCGGCTGGCGTTCACGAGCGGCGCGTACTGCTTGTAGACCGACGCCGCCTGTCCGTGGGCATAGGTCGGGTTCTGGTACGAGTCGAGGACCTGGACCTCGTAGCGGTCCATCAGGAAAACGCCGCTGTTGCCGCGCCCCTGGCCTT
>Ga0114129_10014366_pt1 | contig 11287 bp, 10 predicted proteins | sample RhiMetdeltSRZDD1_FD_80071 | JGI IMG/M metagenome (GOLD analysis project Ga0114129, IMG submission 80071) | Populus rhizosphere microbial communities from Tennessee, USA - Rhizosphere MetaG P. deltoides SRZDD1 (version 2) (version 2) | ecosystem: Host-associated > Plants > Roots > Rhizosphere >... | reverse complement strand
TCACCTGCCTGATTTGCTAAGCAAATCACGGGTGGTGCAAGTGACGCAAATTTGGAGAGGAGCAAAGCAAATAGATCAACTTGTGTCAGGGACAATGTATATGGATAAAGACATTGTCTCCATGGCAAATCAATTCGGTGTTTACAGTAAACTTGGGTGGTGGTACGACAGCTGGCAATTTCGTCGCCACTTATCCTGGCTTGGGGAGGATCGCGTTTCTTTGGATTATTTATTGGAGTTTGAAGAGGCGCTAAAAAAGAAGTCATTCTCAACTTTCAAAATCGTGGAAATCCTCGAGGAGATACTAAGGCGATGCCATAAAGAAGAACTGGATAACCATCATCCAAATCGCATCCCACATGAGCGGCTCCCCGATATGCTCCAGGTGATGCTTGTGTTTTATTCCAAAAGTGGGCGCCTGCACCGTTCGTGCAGAGAATTAATCATCAGTATTTTGCAGGCGGAAGAGGAGATTAAAGCACATCATGCAACGGGTTCCGGGATCCCTGCCGAACAGTTCCGCGTCGAAGCCGTAAAAGCCATTTCAAGTCTAAGTACGGATTGGGGAAAGGGGAACGAGGCCTATCTGAAAGGTGGGGCAGCTTATCTGTTGCATTATCTGACAAGTGTCGCCAGGAACGTCAGCGACCTGCAGATGTTTACTCAGTTTCAGCATGAAGCCCAGAAGATCATCGACCGATATGGCTTATGGCTTCTTGGCGAAAGACTACATCCCCTGGCGACTATTTCCAGTAAAGTGGGCGACCAAAAGACATTTAGGGTAATCTTTCAAGATATTGTGCCAGTTCACGGGATGGAAACAACTTCTTACCTCCTGGGGATATGCAAGGATTTTCAGGAATTTGAACTTTATTATCCGCGGATGCAGCAGCAACTTCGCTGGTGGGGATCGGATTTCGCTGTTCTGTTCATTCGGGCAAAAAACACTTCTGGACTGGATTGGCTTCTCGGTTATTTGGAAACTCTCGCGAAACAGGAGCGAATTACAAAATATATCCATTACACAGAAGTCCACAACTCTGGAAGTCTGCTCTCATCCATTTCTGGCGCGTTGCATACGTATAAAGGTCAGATATTTAATAAGTGTTCGAAACATGATTGGACGAGAGAGACAGAGTACGACCGGTTGATTGACGAAATGGTTGATGCATTTGAAACGACCATACTTGATACATACCTGAACACAATTTGGAATTCTTTATTTCAAGCTCGCAAGATCAGATGGGAATTTAGCAAGTTCACTGACTCCATTCCATATGGAATCATAAGTTGGGAGTGGACACAAGATAACGACAAGACCCGATCCTATTGGAATTGGACAGATGCCGCAGCACGGGAACATGACCAATATATTAAAACCCTTGGACCTTTACTTCTACCCTTGTTTCGAAAATTGGAGTTTTCAGAAATTGAAGCGTTGTTTGACCTGCTTCCCCAGTACCTTGGCATTGAGGAATTCAAGACAAAAGTGAAAGTCCCTGTTGAATGGGAAAAGGATACTGAGTACCATGAAGCTTATGACAAATGGGCTGGACATTACACACAAGTGGTTGAAGTTGCTCGTCCAACCAGCTTTGTTGATCATACCTTTACATTTGAACGCCCCTATTTGAAAAATGCGATCGACCTTCTTATTATGAGGGATAGGGTTCATGAAGCCATTCAAGCCTATAGAAAATCCCGAACAAAAAGTGACTCTTGACGAGTTGACCTGGATTCCTGAAGACATGGAAAAAAGTCTTTCAGCGATTGTTTCTTTTCTCATAGAATCCTTGAGAACCAAAATTTCACAAATTGGCCTTTATGGTAGCTGGAAAAGAGGTGATGCTGGACCTGAAAGCGATGTTGATATCATCATCTTCTTAACTCATGAGGTGAGTTGGTTTAACGCCGAAAATGGAATCGTAAATCGTTCAGATGCTCATAAAGACAAGTTGTACTGGCATAGGATCGAAAAAAAAGCAAATGCTTATCGCCTCGACTCAAGAATTTATTCCATTGCTGTGGTAACACCGGGCATGCTGGGATATTACTCTGCACAAGGGCCCATCCATCTTCAAAATTGGGTGCATGCTTTAAGGAATTGTTGTCCCCTTTGGAAAATGTGATCTGGGTTAGAATACACATACCATGTATGGGTGGAAGTCTGATTTGAGTAATGAGGAGATTTTGGAGAAGTTATTGTCCCCGAATTTAGTGAGAGGGAAAGAGATCTTAAACTCTGCGCGGAGTTTCGCATTGAAGTAAGCTGTTTCAAGGAGAGAATTCTAATGAATACAACTTATTTTCGATGCTGGTTGCTTATTTTCGCTCTCGCTATTTCCAGTTGCTCGAGCAAGCTTAATCAACAGCCGGCCCCAACTTCGACTTTATCATCCAATTCAGAGCCCAACCTGGAACCTGACCCGGTACCCGATCCAGGTGGAGGAGATTTACCGACGATCATTCCAACAAATTCGGTAAAAATACCGGTTACCTGGGCAGGCCTGAATCTCAGTGGGAAACTGATTTATAGTCTGGCTGCACTGGATAAGGATAATAATTACATCGTGCAGATCCAGGCTCTTGATCTTTTGACGGGGGACATGACTGTCGTGTATAAGGCCATTACAGATGCATGGATTTATTATGCCTCTGTCTCTCCGGACGGCAAACAAAACGTCATGTCTTACTCACCGCCTCTTCAATCGGATCCTCATGTCGTGCAGGCTCTCTATGTGATGCCTTTGGATAGCTCGCATCCTCCGCAGTTATTATTTACGCCGCCAACCCGCGAAGATCAATACACCCAGGCAGAATGGTCCCCGGATGGCAAGTATATTTACTATACTTATGTGAATTATCTGGTTCCTGACGACCCTAATCGGCTTTATCCTCTTTACAAGATTTTTCGAATGGAATACCCCGTGAGGGAGGGAGCTCAACCGGAACTCATTGCAGAAAGGGCCTACTGGCCCAGGCTATCGGCTGATGGTTCGCACCTTGTTTATGTCTTATTGGATCCCTTTTCAGGTGAGTACAACCTGAAAATAGCAAATCCGGATGGCTCGAACGCGCAAGAAGTGGTTTTGTCTGGTCCTTATATTCCTCATGATAAGGTTGCCCCTTTTTTTTCGCCGGATGGCAAATCGATCATATTCAGTGGAGAAGTCGCGGGTGAATCATATCAGCCAAATTGGTTCGGAAAAATGATGGGAATTCAACGTGCCAAAGCAGAGGGCAAGCCTTCCGATTGGTTTTCCGTGCCAGTCAGTGGGGGAGAAATTACCCAATTAACACATCTACAAACTCCCTACCTGTATGGCAGCCTCTCGCCTGACAAAAAGCTTATTGTGAGTTATGGCGGAGACGAACTAATCATTATGAATCCAGATGGTTCAGAGTTGGCTGACTTGATTTCTGGATTGCACAGCTTCTATGGCACAGTCAGTTGGATGCCGTAATGGGCGCTTAAGCAGAGAAAAATAATGCTCCTCTTCGCAGCCAGCATCTTTCTTTCAGCCTTTCTTCTCTTTCAAATCCAACCCATGATCGGGAAATTCATTTTGCCGTGGTTTGGTGGCACGCCTGCGGTCTGGTCAACTGTGATGCTGTTCTTTCAAATCCTCCTCACAGCTGGATATGCCTATGCTTATTGGCTGATTGGGAAAGTGAAAGCCAAACGACAACCCATTGTTCATATTGCGTTGATTGTTACTACTGTGCTCCTTCTTATTCTATTTTCATTTGTTTGGAAATCGCCTATCACACCAGATTCATCTTGGAAGCCAGATACTGTCATCTCACCTATACTCAACATTTTCAAATTGCTCATCGTTTCCATTGGTTTGCCCTATTTCATTCTCGCAACGAATGGTCCACTTATGCAGGCCTGGTTCAGTCGTCTCTTTCCCCAGCAATCCTATACCCGCCTGTATGCATTATCAAATGTTGGCTCGCTACTTGGCCTGCTTGCTTATCCTATTTTCATTGAACCAATCCTATCTCTGCGTGCGCAAGGATGGGTATGGTCTTTAGGTTTTGTAATCTTTGGATTGCTGGCAGGCTGGGTCGCTATTGCCGCCCAAAGCGGACATGCCACGACTCCCTTGCAGCCGAAAGCTCATCCCACTTCATCAACGGATCAGCCATCCTTTGCTCTGATATCGTTATGGATTGTTCTCAGTGCGACTGCATCCTTATTTCTGTTATCCGTTACGAATCAGATCACTCAGGAAGTGGCAGTGATCCCATTTTTATGGGTACTGCCCCTGGCGCTTTATTTGCTTTCTTTTATCCTGACTTTTTCAGGTCAGCGTGGGTATAACCGTATCTTCTATGCAATAGTATTCATCCTCTCTGCCGCGTTGACCTTGTTCGTAATGCTCAACGCAACGGTCATACACGCGTACTGGCAGATCCTTGCGTATTGCTTATTGCTATTTGTTGCCTGTATGCTTTGCCATGGAGAGCTATATCTTTTGCGACCTTCAGCAGAGCATCTTACAAAGTTTTACCTTATGGTTTCCATTGGAGGTGCATTTGGCGGTATCTTCGTCAGCTTAATTGCCCCTGTGATTTTCAATGGCTATTGGGAATTCTTCGTTGGCCTGGCGATGACAATTGCAATTATGCTTACGGTGCTTCGTTCGAACCGCGATAACACCGCCCGTGTTAGATTTGTTTTCACTGTCTTTATTCTGGTTACTGTCATGCTGGCTACTCTTAGCACATATTTTTCGGGAGCCGTATTTTCAAAGAGGAATTTCTACGGCGTGATCCGCGTGCGCGAAGCTTTGATCGGAGACCCGCCACAACACGCCTATTTGATGTTGCATGGAATCACAGTCCACGGACTCCAATTCCTCTTCGATCTCAAAGTGCATAATATACCTACAACATACTATGTCCCGGAGTCTGGCGTGGGACTGACAATCCTCAATCATCCAAAGTATGGACAGGACCAGCACATGCGCGTCGGCTTATTGGGTCTCGGTGTGGGGACACTTGTAGCCTATGCACAACCCGGCGACGTTTATCGCCTGTACGAGATCAACCCCGTTGTCGTCGACCTTGCAGCAGGGAACGGAGATTATTTTTCATTCCTGAGTGATAGCAAAGCGGATATCACGGTAGTCCTTGGCGATGCGCGTATCTCACTCGAACGCGAACTCGCCGAAGGGAATCCGCAAAACTTTGATGTACTTGTGCTGGATACCTTCAGCAGCGACTCGATTCCCGTCCATTTGGTGACGAAGGAAGCCTTTGCCGTCTATCTCAAACATCTCGCGCCTGACGGGATCATCGCCGCCCATATTACAAATCTGCATCTTGACCTACAACCTGTCTTCTGGCAATTGGCGAAGTATTACGACTTGAGCATGGTGCGAGTCAATTATTCTGGTGACGCAAATGGCGGGTATGCCTCACACTGGATTTTGCTCTCACGCGATCCTGCTCTGTTGGAAATTCCAGCTATTCAAAAACGCTCCATTGATTTAAGTGGGTATTCCACCAACATCAAATTGTGGACGGATGATTACAGCAATCTATATCAGATATTGAAGTAATTAAGTGACAGTCATGTTCAACATGACTGTCACTTTTCTATAACACCACTCCCAATACTGCAACAAAATGTGCTGCGGCGGCAAGCATGACGAAGATGTGCCATATTTCGTGAAATCCAAATACTCCAGGAATGAAGTTGAAGATCTTGGTAATGTACACAATTGCGCCAAAGGTATAAATTATTCCGCCAGCAATAAGCCAGCCAATGACCCATACCGGCAAGACCGCGAGCATTTGCCCGATAGCGGCGATACATAGCCAGCCCATGACGAGATAGATTCCCGCGTTCAACCAGCGTGGTGCACGAATATAAAATATTTTCACGATGATCCCAATCAATGCCAGTGACCAGATGATACTCAACATGCCCCATTTCCAGAAGCCTGAGAACGCGTTCACGCAAAATGGAGTGTATGTCCCTGCGATAAGACAATAAATCGCAGCGTGGTCAATCTTACGGAAAATTTCCAACGCCTTTTCTTTGACAAGCACCATGTGATACGTGGCACTTGCAGAAAATAAAAAGATTAGGCTGATACCATAGATCACTAGTGAAATCACTTTGGCAGGCGTACCCCAACCCACAATGAGCAATGCGATCAATCCAATCCCTGCAAGAATGGCGCCACACCAGTGGGTAAGGCTGTTAACGGGCTCGCGCAGTTTTTTGAGCATGGATAATCCTTTTCTTAGGGCTGAGCGGAGTGCAATGGAGACGACATTTGCACCTGGCGTACGGTGCGATTTGCTTAGCAAATCGGGAGTGCAGGTGAGGGCACTTTGGTCAGAGCAATTATTTTGTTGCTAATACAATCAACAATGTTCCGGATTTCACATCAAGTGTTTTGACCTCAGTCTGGAAGCCCGCGGTAACGAACGGCTCCTTGAATTTGGACTTAACGATATCAACTGCTTCTGTTGGGCTTTGGTGGGTAACTCTGAATAGCCAATCCAGGAATGGATTCTTGGGCAGCGCCGCAGGCAGGACGATTAACCTGCCTCCGTTGGAAAGGCATCTTTTCACCTCGGACAATGTGTTTGGATCAGTAATATATTCTGTGGGAAAAGTCGCAATGATGGTATCGAATGATCCGTTTGGAAAAGGGAGTTGTTGAGCAATACCTGTCGTTAGGTTGACTTGCGCGTAGGCAACATCAAGAGGATTATTATGTGATGAAGCAGATCGACGCATCAGGTTACGTTTTGCGAGACGACCCATCTGTGCTGATTCGTCGATTCCCACGGTGAACAGGTTGCGGTCCCGCCCTGAGCCGGGCCGAAGGGTGAGAAGGATCCGCTGCAAATGTCCGGGGCCATGACCCATCTCGAGAATCCGATTCCCTTCGATAAAGGGGATCACGCTCATTACCCAGTCCTTCCAGCGATTGAATGAAACACTGGCCGCAACGAGATCGTAGGTAAACGCGAATTGGTGATAGAGCAGACGAAAGAAGAGGCGCAGGATCGTTTTCACAAGCGCAGCAGTCCTGTGGACAAGCGAAGCACGCGAAGCGGGTGGACAAAACAATAAGGGTTTGACCGCAAAGCGAGTCAAACCCTTGTCTCGTTGAAGACGACCTCTACAGAGATCGTTACGCAGCGGTCGTTTCGCTGGTTTCGTCCGATTGCTTGTTCACCTTGCTGCGAACGGCTTCCATGGCGCTCTTGCCACGCTCACGGACATCGTCCACAACGCCCTTACCGCGCTCGCGGGCCTCATCTACCATTTGCTGGCTCCGGTCGCGAAGCTGCTTCGCCATCTCATCCGCCCGGGCGCGGGCATCTGCGGCAGCGGCTTCCGCACGAGCCATAGCTTCCTCAGCAGTAACCTGTGCTTTATCGCGCAGTTCGATGGATTTATCTTTAATTAATGCGCGAGTCTCTTCACCCGTTTGCGGGGCGAACAACAGCGCAACTACAGCGCCTGAAAGACCCCCGACAATGAAGCCTACAAGAAAGGCGCCAAACTCATCACGGTCAGACATGGTAACCTCCTTCTGGTTATCAAACGATTTTGGAATTGCTTATGTGAAATTTCAACCCAGATTTTGCTGTTGCCATCTTATTGCCAGCAAAATCTGTAGATTGCTCCGAGAATGTCTTACTTATTTCTTCTTGATGCCCATTAATTCTATCACGCGGTTCATGCCTGCGAGGTAGCCATTAAGTTTGATTACCGGCTCAACCACATTTTCTCCCAAAAACTCCGCAGTACCACGCAAATTGTTAACGGTTTCATTGGTGGCAGTCAAAATAGGGCGCACTTCGTTTTGCAAAAGGTTAATCAGGCTTGCCAGTTGGATTATTAATACGATGATCGCAACACCGATGACCAGGGACTCCAAGGCAACAATAATAATGAAGATATCCCGGATCTTGTCTGTAGGTGCAGTAGGTTGAAGCAAGTAAACGATGGCTAAAACAAGAAATACCAGCAGGATAATTACACCGACGATCACGCCGATCATGATGCGTCTCATTTTCTGGTCGTCCTGCTGGCTCGTTTGGGCAGCCTTTTCAGAAGCAAACTGAGAATTAGAGGGTTGCAAATCAGTTGTTTCCATAAAATGATTATAGCATCTTTATGATTAATTCATGCTGAGCAATTTCATTTCGTGACGTAGGGTTTCTCCCCATCCCTCGCGGAAGGGGCGGGGGCTATATCCCAGCTCACGTTTGGCTTTGCTGTTATCGCCCAAGTAGGTGGGACCTGCAATTTCTCGCAGTCCTTCGGATGTGTAGGTTTCGGGGAGGAAATTGTCGAACGGCTTGACAAGTACGGATAATACCTTCATCATTTTGTGTGAAACGACTCCAGGCGCACGTTTGCCTGTAATCTGGCTGGCGAGCTTAAAGGCATCCATTACTTGGTACGGCTCTCCAGCAATGATATAACTTTCGCCAATCTTTCCTTTTTCCATTGCCAGTATATGTCCCTGTACAACGTCATCCACATGCGCCCAGCACAGGGTGGTTTGAGAAGGGAGCATAGGCAATCTCTCGTTTAGGAAATCCTGAATATTGGTGTGTAACACAGATGTATCGCCTGGTCCGTAGATTAAGCCTGGCATCACAATGACGAGTGGCAAACCTTTTGCAATGAATTCCTTTGCAACCTCATGCGCAACTGCCTTGGTGCGATCGTATTCACTGAGATGTTGCCCGCTAAAATGATAACTTTCATCCATCATTTTGCCTTTGGTATCAGAATTAACCACCAGGGAACTGGTATAGACTCCCTTAGGAATCTTCAACTCTTCCATGAGTTTCAAGACATTGCGCGTGCCTTGTACATTCACTCTTTCCCCATCGCTTTTATCTTTTACCCCAATCTTATACCAACCTGCGACATGATAGACACCATCCACTCCCTGCATTGCCTCGCGCATCGACTCTTTATCGGTTACATCGCCTTTGAATAATTTCACACCTATCGCTTGGAGATCCTTTGCCTTGTCAGGATTCCGCACCGAAGCATGGACTTCATGTCCAGCTTCGCGCAATTTTCTTGCCAGAACGCCTCCGACGAAACCTGTGGCACCAGTCACAAAATATTTCATGTCGGTCTCCTTGGTCTGAATTGCTGATATTGTACCAACCTTGACATTTGCAGGCACGTCCATTATTATATCACCGCAACCGACCGTTCGGTAGGGAGCACCCATGACAAGAGAAGATATTCTCGAAGCTGCCGCACAAGTCTTTCGCCAGAAGGGGTTTCATGGCGCCTCTATGCAGGATATTGCTGAGGCAGTGAATTTGCAAAAAGCAAGTCTGTATCATCATGTTTCCTCCAAACAGGAAATCCTGCTGGCTCTCCTCAATCGTGCACTTGAACTCCTTTTTGAACGAATTTCCATCATTTCCAATCAGAATATTCCTGCTTACGAAAAACTGCGACAGATGATCCATGCCTATTTGCAGATCCTGGCTGAGAATGCCGACATCTCAGCAGTTTTGCTTTTTGAGCATCGCTCATTGGAACGCAAACAACATGCCCGCCATGTACCTAACCGAGATAAGTTCGAAGCTTTATGGCGTGGTGTTCTTATTGAAGGAGTAGCGTCAAAAAGATTTACGTGTGATGACCCTGCGCTGACAGCACGCGCCATTCTTGGCGTGATGAATTGGACGATCACCTGGTATCACTCTGATGGTCCACTTGAAATAGATGAAATCGCGGATCATTATTCGAATTTGCTGCTCAATGGTTTGCTTAAATGACTGAGAAGTCTGTATTCGCCACATTTGAATCTTCAAGCGGGGCAAAGCTCTATCGCATTCCACTTGAAGTCTTTCCCAACTTCTGGGCGTATGCATATAACGTTCAAAAAGACGCGTACTGTGCATTGATCGATGCTGGTTCTGGCACTGACACTTCTCATGAAAATTTATTGTCCGGGTTTCAACAGGCGGGAATTCAACCTTCAGATTTGACTCATATCCTTTTGACTCACGGAGATATTGATCATTTCGGCGGACTTTCCAAACTGCGACCCATCATCTCTGCGAAGATTGGGGTGCACGAATTAGATGTGCAGGCCGTCGCGCATCATGGAGCAAGACTTGCCCTCATCAGTCGCCGCCTCGCTTCTTTCTTAGCCGATACTGGTCTGGCTGAAGAGACGCGTGATCAAATCCTCAACATTTCCCATCTTACAAAAACCATCTATCAATCTGTTCCTGTCGATTTTACTTACGAAGCCATGGACATGCAGCTCGGTCCATTTGAGTTTATCCACATGCCCGGTCATTCTCCCGGCCATGTTGCCATCCGCATAGATGATATTGTCTTCTGCGGAGACATGGTCGTGGAGGGAGTCACACCACATCTTCAGCCTGAATCAATAATTCCCTATAGCGGCCTGGATCATTTTCTGGAATCGCTTTCACGGCTGCAACATTGGGCAAAGGATGCTTCCCTCATATTCAATGGTCACGATGATGTGATTACCAATTTTCCGTCCAAGGTTCATTCGACCAGGCAAAATATTATTCGTCGTATGGGTAAGGCTGTCGAAGCGCTTACTGAGCCGCTCACGATTGAAGAAGTTTGTAGTGCCGTATATGGCAAGAATAGTGGATACAACCAATTACTTGTTATTGAAAAAACTGGCGCATATGTTGAATATCTTTATGAACACGGGATGATTGAAATCACAAACGTCAGTGAAATGGAGCAGGGAGGATCTCCTCGCTATCGTCTTTTACGCGAAGTTTCCGAGTCTGAAATCCTTCCCAAGGAGAGAAATTATGTATTCATTTGATCCAACCGAAGAACAACAAATGCTCGTTGCGGCAGTGGGGCAGTTTGCAAGGAATGACTTGCGTCCCGCCGCACATGAAGCAGAGGAAAGCCGTGAGTTGCCGAAGAAGCTTGTCAGTAAAGGTTGGGGACTTGGCTTATTACAAGCATCTATCCCTGAAACCTATGGCGGCTTTGGTGAGCGGAATACCGTCACTGGCGTACTTGCTCTCGAAGAGATGGCATTTGGGGATTTAGCCGGCACGCTAGCCGTGATGACTCCATCACTTTTTGCAACACCGATTTTGATGGGGGGCAGTGAAGAACAAAAACAAACCTATCTAGCACGAATCATCGAAAATGAATGGAGGCCCTATACTGCCGCACTGATCGAATACGCGTTCGACTTCGACCCGAATGCGCTAAGAACGGCCGCCACGCTTCAAGGCGATGAATATGTTCTCAACGGTG
>Ga0114129_10014365_pt1 | contig 11287 bp, 2 predicted proteins | sample RhiMetdeltSRZDD1_FD_80071 | JGI IMG/M metagenome (GOLD analysis project Ga0114129, IMG submission 80071) | Populus rhizosphere microbial communities from Tennessee, USA - Rhizosphere MetaG P. deltoides SRZDD1 (version 2) (version 2) | ecosystem: Host-associated > Plants > Roots > Rhizosphere >... | reverse complement strand
GAAGAAGGCACGCTGGCGCGAACCAAGGTAGAGACAAGGCAGGGAATAAAAACCGTTACCGAAACCAGGAGTGCGATGCAAAAAGTCATTCAATAACCACACCCTTTAACATCGTTACATGCAACTCTGTAAAATAAAAGGATATACGAAATCAATCATTGGTGTGATGCTTGCCATCACCGGCCCCCTGATGGCAGTAAGCGCACCGGCCGGTGGCCCGGCAGGCGATAGCCTTGTGTGGTACCGTGCCGTTGCGCAAATGGGAAAGCTGTATCAGCAAAAACCGGTGCAGCTAAACATCACGATCCGCCGGTCGTCCCTTCCCGCGCGACGGGTCGACGACAGCACGCAAACCGAATTAACGCTCTACATCGGTGAACACGATTATTACCTCTCTTCCGAAGGCCTTGAAATGATCATGAACGATTCGCTTTCGCTTATGGTCAATCATCCCGGCCGCAGGATGATGTTGTATTCCAACCGCCAATCTGTAAACGAGCAACTGTTCGGCGCACTGACGGCATTGGCAGCTGACAGTTCGGTGCAGCAACTGGCGCAAACCTACCGGGTGAACCGGGAGGAGCTGCCGGATCAACAGGAACTGATCAGGCTTACCAGCAGGCAACAACTGCCTGAAACCGGCTTCGCGGTTCAAACGCTCTGGCTTATTCGCAAAATTGGTTCAGCAGACCCTGTTACCTACGGGGTTAAAAAAACAACGTTGCTGCCGGTAGATTCAGCGGTATGGTCGGCCTGGCAAAGCAACGCAGCCTATGCCGGAAAATTGATGCGGGTGGCGCAGCAGGGCAACAGCTGGCTGTATTGCCTGGTAAGGGAGGAAACAACAACTTATTCGTTCACAGCTATCCGGCATAACGTGCAAAAGCCGCCGGTGGTGCTGGCAGACCGGCTGCAGCCCGCAAATGGCGGGCAACCATTTGTTCCGGCTAAAGGATACGAGGAGTATTTATTCACCAAAGAGGAATAAACGGAACGGGCATATCATTAAATCATTCGAATATTATTATCAGGGACGTTAAATATCTGTTTACATGCAAAAAGCTTTTATCCTTTCATTCATGTGCCTGCTGCTGTTCTTCCCACAGCTAACGGGCCAGATACCTAATTTTGCTGCGCCTGGTCAATCGTACAGCATAGCTACAGGTGCGGTTGCTACTACCCGTGATAGTTCCGGCACTACCAATATAACGGCCAACAGCCCGCAGATGACGGCCACCATCAACGGAAACTCCACTACCTGTCAGGGGTCAACCGCCACTTTCCAGTGCAGCGCATCGAACTATACAGGTAATTTAAGCTTCCAGTGGCAAAAGAATGGTATAAATGTTACCACCTGCTATACTGGTATTCCTGCCTGGGCCTATGTTGTCTGCTCCCCTGCCAATGGCGATGTGATCCGTTGTATCGTAACATCCGATGCCGGCGGCTCGGCTACTTCCAATTCTATCACTATTACAACAACCCCGCCGCAACCTTTTGGGGTATCGGTGGGTCCCAATACTATATATTTATGCCAGGGTGCATCAGTAACCTTTTCGGCGGGTTCCAGCGATCCTATAACCAGCTATCAATGGTCAATGAATGGGGCTACAGTGAGTGGGGCTACGTCTTCCACTTTCACCACCACCGCTTCGTCGGTAGCGCAGTTGCAGTCAGTGTCGGTATATGCAACAACCAGTGCCAGCTGCAAAAGCAATAGTTCCGCCACCGGTAGTGCATCAACTATTCCATTTACGGTAGACCCGGTGGTAACCGCTTCTGTATCGATAAGCTCCAATACAGGAACTACTATTTGCCCGGGCGCTACCGTAACATTTACGGCTACTTCCACCAACGGTGGCAGTTCCCCGGGGTATCAATGGCTGATCAATGGCGCAGCAGTGAGCGGTGCCACTTCTTCCACTTACAGCACCAGCGGCCTCACCAACGGTCAGCAGGTGAACTGCCAGATGACCAGTTCAACACATTGCGCCACTCCAACCACGGCCAGCTCCAATACCCTAACGATGACCGTTTCCTCACCGGTCACGCCGTCGGTTTCTATTGCCGCATCTACTACTACAAGTTGTCCGGGGCAGGCCGTTACTTTTACGGCAACGCCAACAAATGGTGGCAGCACCCCTACCTATATATGGAAGTTAAACGGGAACACCATTTCGGGGGCTACCGGCAGCACTTATACCAGCAGTAGCCTGTCGAATGGCAATCAGGTGAGCTGTACCATGAATACAAGCGCGCCCTGTTACACCACGTCACAGGCGACCTCCAATACCATCACCATGACGGTGAACCCTCTGCAAACGATGATTGCCACCATCAGCGGCAGCACCACCGTTTGCCAGGGTACAAGCGCCACTTTCCAGTGCAACGTAACGAACTATTCGGGTAATTTAACCTTTCAGTGGCAAAAGAATGGTGTAAACGTTACCTCAGATATTGCCAATATCCCTGCCTCAGCATATGTTACCACCTCCCCTGTTAACGGGGATGTGATCCGCTGCATTGTAACAACCGATGCTCAATGCTACGTGTCTACAGCGACTTCCAATTCACTTACTATTACAACAACCCCGCCGCAACCCTTTGGGGTATCGGTGGGTCCCGATAATTATTATTTATGCCAGGGCGCTACAGTAACCTTCTCGGCAGGTTCCGGCGATCCTATAAGCAGCTATCAATGGTCAATGAATGGGTCTGCGGTGAGCGGGGCCACTTCATCTACCTTCACCACCACGGCATCGTCGGTGGCGCAACTGAAGTCGGTGCAGGTATATGCAACAACCAATGCCAGCTGTAAAAGCAATAATTCTGCCACCGGCAACGCCTCTACTATTCCATTTGTGGTAGACCCGGTTGTAACGGCATCTGTATCCATCAGCTCCAGTGCAGGATCATCCGCTATTTGCGCGGGCACTTCGGTAACGTTTACGGTCACCCCTACTAATGGCGGCAGTTCACCGGCGTATCAGTGGTACATCAATGGCGCCGCCGTGAGCGGGGCTACTTCTTCCGGTTTCAGCACCAGCAGCCTCACAAACGGGCAACAGGTGAGCTGCCAGATGACCAGTTCAATACATTGCGCCAGCCCGGTCACCTCCAATATTATTACCACAACGGTTACCCCAACGGTAGGCACGCCTGCCGTTCCCTCGGGCAACCTTACCTTAAGCCAGGGAAGCGGCCCCACTACTTATACCACCTCGGCCAGCAACGCAACCGGGTATAACTGGTCAATCACGCCATCGTCGGCAGGAACAATCGACGGCAACGGTACGGTAACCTGGAATTCCTCTTTTAGCGGAAAGGCTACCATTGCTGTAACGGCTAATGGCTGTAACGGCCCTTCAACAGCTTCCACCGTTGATGTTTCGATCAAATTCGACAACCAATCCGGTTATGCGCAGGGTCTGGGAGGCGGCATTGCCGACCCTGTTATTACCGATACCATTTATTTGGTTAAAGACGCGCAGAAAACCACGCAGTATCAGCCAGACACCTATTCTTCTGCCCATACCATTCAAAACGTTGTTGCGCTGCGTGTGGTAGAAGAAACGCCGTTGTACATACCCGGCGATTTTACAGCTACTGCTGTTGTGAAGATCGAATACGGACATACCTCCACTGATATATACCAGGTAGACTCTACAGAGCTCACTGTTAGCTATACCAAAGACGGCGGTAATAAGTATAACGCCATCAAATACCTGAGCTTTACCGACGCCGAGTTCACACGCGTTACCGTGGTGAGGGTTGCGGCGCCCATCACCGTCAATGGCGTGAGCTTCGATACTAAACAGGTGCTGCTGCTTACCAACATGCTGGCGGCCACCCGCTATTATGTGCTGGCCGACAACAAGCGGCCGGTGCTGAGCTACACGGCGCCTGCCACAGGCACAAAGCCCGACGAACTGCCGGTTAGCTGGTCATATCCCCTGAACACCGGCAATAATGGCACCCAGTTGGAATGGGCCTGGCTCGAAAGCGAGATGGCCGCGGCTTATACAACCGGCAGCCAACTCGATACCTCGCTGTTGTTCAATACCGGCGCCACGCGTGTTGATTTGCCCGGAGGGGCCGCTGCGGGCGCTTATAATATTCCGCTCCTGTACGATGGCGTGGGAACCCTGTTTATGCGCGCAAGGGCAATCAATACCCTGCTTTCAGGCAGCCGCAGCGACGGGCCCTGGTCGGCCGTACAAACCTTTGCATTCAGCGGCCACAACGACAGCCTCAACTGGCAGGTAACCACCACCTATGGAGAAGAAGGTAAACGCAAAACAGTTATACAATACTACGACGGGTCGTTGCGCCCGCGCCAAACAGTGACAAGGGACAACAGCACGAATACCACAGTTGTTGCCGAAACCATGTACGATGTACAGGGACGCGAAGCCATTCAGCTACTACCCGCTCCCGGCATCAACAACATTATTGCGTATACGAAGAACCTCAATAAGTTCAATACCCAGTCAGATAATACTGACCCCACCGATTTCTTTGACTTTACAACACCCTCGCTGGGTAAATACGGAACCACGCCGTTAAACGATTCCAGTGGCGCCGCAAAATATTACAGCACCCGGAATCCTGACCTTAGTGGCCCGGCCTACAATAAGAACATTCCGGCGGCCAACGGATTTGCCTATACGGTTACCCGCTATACACCCGATGCAACCGGCCGCGTTCTTTTGAAAAGCGGCGTAGGGGATTCGCTGCAGGCCGGCAGTAAACACGCCACGCGCTTTTATTACGGCAGCGCTGCCCGGGAAGAGCTCAATGCCCTCTTCGGCACCGAGGTGGGTAACTATACACATTATTTCAAGAACATGGTGCAGGATGCCAATGGGCAAATGAGTGTAAGCTATGTTGACATGCAGGGACGCACCATTGCCACCGCCCTCGCCGGTCAGGCGCCCGCTTCGCTGCAGGCCCTCAATACCAACGATCAAAGCCAGTATCCTAATCAGGCGGGCAAGATGATGACCCGCAACCTGCTCGACAAAGGCTCCAACATTCTAAAAGGCAACAGCATTGAATCTATCAATTCGATACTTGTGCCGTTCAACACACTATATACATTCAATTACCAGCTGCAAAAGCAAACCCTGCAGCTGCCCGTTTGCAGCGGCGGTACGGTTTCCTATACCTGTAAGTTCGATCTTGAAATTGCCGTCAGCGATGAATCGGGCGATACAACGGCCTTTGTTTACCGTTATCCCGGTATAGATTCCATCAACTTCACGCAGGGACTTGTATTGCCTACCGGTTCATATGCCGTGCGCAAAACGCTTACGATAAATCAGGATTCACTGCAAAGCTTTATGAATCAGTACGCCACAGAGGGCGTGGGCATTTGCCGCACCCAGCAGTTCCTGATCGATTCCATTGCCGCTGCCGATTCAAGTGCTTCCGGTTGCGGACTGACCACCACGCCCATGACCTGTGACAGTTGCCTGAGGGCACTGAAAGATTATACAACCTTCCTGTTTGACTACGCCACCAGTCTTGGCCTTTCTGTTGCGCAGCTAAGCGTTGACCAGGTGAACGACATCCGCAACCAGTATGTTACCGACTCGTTGTTCTGCGTTGGTTTAAATACCAACACCTCGCATACGCTCGACAACATCCGAAAACAAATGGTTGAAGATATGGTGCCTTACAGCGGTCAGTATGCCAGCGATCAGGGATCGGGCACCATGTACAATAAATACAATATTTTTTCCACTACCGGCGGTGTGGGTTCACAGCCTTATTATAAATATCCGCAGAATGCCGCTGGTGCTAACGATGTATACTACACGCCTACGGGCAACCCCGATACCACTGTTACCAGTACGAAGCTGGCTACCCTGCCGGGAGCGGATTTTGAGGCTTCATTCATCGGCTCCTGGGCCACATCGCTATTGCCTCACCATCCCGAGTACAGCAAATTGCGTTGGGCAGAGAACAACCTGCGTACTTCATATGATTTTATTGATAGCCTGAACCAAAGTGTTAGCACTGCTTTCGACCCGCTGGGGTCCGATCCTTACTTCAACCAGGTATCTACAGCCGATAAAACCACGATGAGCGGCTATGTTAATTCTTCCTGGCAAAGCGGCCTCAGTATGTGGCAGCTCGGTTATGGCAATGCGTTGGGATGCCAGTTCATGGCCGACAGCGCCACCCGCAATAACTGCTATGGCAACATGCCCAAACAACTGTCGACAGTTGGTACGCAAATCAATACCGGAATAAATATCATTACGCTGACCAACGACCTGCAATCACAGGCCTGGGCTATATTCAAAGGCCTGTACAGTGGCATGCGCAGCGATATGGTCAGCCGGTACATCAACCTGCATACAGATACTACCGACAATAGTAAACTCATAGAACAGGGGTACCGGCTGTATTTCCCTTACGATAACGTACAGCAGGCGCAAAATAATGGCTGGACCGACTGGTATCCCGACCGCAATGGTAACGCGCCTGTTATAAGTATCAAAGACTCTGCAAAAGCATATACCAGCAGCAAATGCGCCGGTTACATCAACAACTGGCGGCAGGCGCTGCTGCAATGCCCCGCGCTGGCCGGCAAAGATCCGGCTACACTTGAGCTGATACTGGGATCCATCACCGGTAAAATGCTGCAGGTATGCCAGAACGGTACCGATGGAAACAATCCATATGGGTCATCTACTGTGTCGCCTGCCAATAGTGGCGCTACTTTCACCAGCTTTGAGCAGGCGGTGAACACTGTGATGGACAGCCTGAATATCCCCAGAGACCAGTATTGCCATCCCTACGGCATCGGATTCCCCCGACCCTGGGGCACAAACCAGCCTGTTACCCGGCAGTATATTGCCGCCGTTGACACGTGCGTTTGTACACAATATGCAAGATTGAAAGCCGAAATCACCGCCGCCGGTGGTAATATATACTCCCTGGCATCCGTGAACCAATATCTGCGCGCCATCTATAACGATACGATTACTCCCGTGCTTTACCAGGCGTTGCAGCAATGTGCGCCGTATTACCTGGCCAATTGTTACGGTTCTTATGGTGGTGGAGCTGCCCGCACCGAGGCCAGTGTACCGTCGTCCGTTAAATGCGATACGCTGTACGCATTGCCACTCGCAAGCGCACAGCCCCTGCCGTTGTTCCTGGCCTGCGGCTTCAGGAAGTTATGTTACAGCTGCAGTGATTTTGTAAAGCTCGACAGTACCTTTAATACCATTTTCCATCATCACCCGGTATTTGGCAGCGCCATTACGGCCGACAGCACTATCACATGGAACAACCTGTTTGCGCAATACGTTAATTTCAAAACCGGCCTCGGATACAATTGGGATTTCTATGCCGCACAATTCGCTGCCACCGGTTGTCCCATCGGCGGCCTGGCGGGCAGCGGCGCCGGCTTGTCTGTTTGTTTGAACAATACGCCGCTCAACGACACTACCGGCTTTTTCCACCCCGACCCGCCCTGCCAGCAGGTGCGCAACCGCGCAACCGTGAAAGCGCAGCAGGTTTACGAGTGGATGCAGCAGCAATCGCTGGCCGCCTTTACATCGGCCTATATGGCCCGATGCCTGGCCGCCGCGGAGCAATTTCGGGTTACCGATACTGTTAAGGAATATCACTATACACTGTATTATTATGATCAGGCCGGCAACCTCATCAAAACGGTTCCGCCCAAAGGGGTGAATCCAATTTACCGGCAAAGCTTTATTGACAGCGTGGAGATGTTTCGTTCAACAGGCTCCCAGCTCGTACCGGCTCACAGCCTCGTTACCCGGTATTGTTACAACAGCCTCAACCAGGTGAACATTCAAAAAACACCCGATGCCGGCGTCAGCCGCTTCTGGTACGACCGGTTGGGCCGTCTTGCCGTAACCCAGAACGCCAAACAGGCCGGGCAGGGCAATGTGTATAGCTATACCATGTATGATGCCCTTAGCCGTTCCATTGAAGTAGGCCAGCTCACCGGCGTCAACGCCATGACCGATGCTGTTTCACGCGTAGACACCAGCCTGCAATCATGGCTTAACGGCGCGGCACCTTCCCGGAAACAGATCATTCAAACGGTGTACGATGTAGTGTACGGCGCCATCAACGGGGTTATGCTCAATCAGCAGAACCTGCGCAACCGCGTTAGTTATACTCAGATCATGAATAATGCGTCTGATCCTTATCCCGCCGGCGCCACCTATTACAGCTACGATATTCACGGAAATGTAGATACGCTGATGCAGGATTTTGGCAACAGCCTCGGCATTGCAAATGCCATGAACAGCAGCGGCAACCGTTTCAAGAAAGTGGTGTATGATTTTGATTTGATCAGCGGAAAGGTAAACCAGCTAAGCTACCAGCCCGGCGAGTCTGATGCCTATTACCAGCGTTACGCGTATGATGCAGAGAACCGCATCACCAATGTTTACAGCGGCCGCGACAGCGTGATGCTGCTGTTCTTCCCCGAGCGTGAAGCGCGTTACACCTATTACAAACATACCCCGTTGGCCCGCACTGATATTGGTCAGCTGCAGGTGCAGAAGCTTGACTATGCCTACACGTTACAAGGCTGGCTGAAAGCCATCAACCCAGCCATGGGCGGCACGCTGGCCAATGGCACCGATACCACGGAAGCATCTCCTATAGCCCAGGATGTGTATGGCTTCAGTTTGAACTATTATGACCACGATTACAAAGCCATCGGCTATACGCCGCAATCTGCAACGATATTAGGGGCATTGTCAACCAATGCGGCGCCTCTTTTCAACGGCAACATTGCCACGATGGCGGTGAACATCCCGAAACTGGGCAGCGCCAATGCATATAACTACCATTACGACCAGTTGAACCGGATTGTGGCAATGGATGCTTATAATGGCCTAACGCCAACAACCGGCACCTTCACGGGCAACAGCATCACCGACTACAGGGAGCGGGTGAGCTTCGACCCCAATGGCAACATTCTCACCTACCAGCGCAATGGAAATGCCGCCCGGCCTTCGATGGACAATCTGGGCTACTATTACACCCCCACCACCAATCGTTTGCACAAGGTGGTGGATGCCGCGCCGGATGCCGCTCAAACCGATTACAGCAAATACAACGATATCAAACAAGGCCAAACGGATAACAACTACCAATACGACGCCATCGGCAACCTGACGGCAGACAACAGCGAAGGTATTACCGGTATTAACTGGACGGTATATGGCAGGATGGCTTCCATAAATAAAGGTGGTACACAGATAGCTTATGTTTACGATGCCTCCGGCAACCGCATCTTCAAGCAAACTGTTACGGATACAACGATATACGTGCGCGATGCTTCGGGAAATGTACTTTGTGTATATACCAAAAAAGCCGGCGGTACGCTTCAGCAAAAGGAGATGCACCTGTACGGCAGCAGCCGGTTGGGCATAGCTACTCAGCACACCACGCCCGACACTATGCTTGTGTTGAGCGGGGCATTTGGAATGGCCAGAAAGAGCACCTTTACCAGGGGTGAGAAGCTCTTTGAATTAACCAATCATCTTGGCAACGTATTGGTCACCATCACCGACCGCCGCCAGCAGAACAGTGCTGCCGGCCATACAGTGGATTATTATACGGCTGACATAACTAATGCACGGGATTATTATCCATTTGGGATGCAGATGCCTGGAAGGACCTACGCGGACACAAACAATTACCGTTACGGATATAACGGCAAAGAGAACGATAATGATGTAAAAGGCAATGGAAATGAGGTTGATTTTGGGGAACGGATTTATGATCCAAGAATTGGCAGATGGCTGAGCGTTGACCCGCTCAGAAAGGATTATGAAGACATCTCGCCGTATGTTTATGGGTTAAACAACCCCAACTATTTCATCGATGAGGAGGGTGAATTTCCAAAGCCATCGGAAATACTAAAGAAGATTGGGCTGGAAGTAAGTCCGTTTATTGGAGGTTTATTAGACGGTATCGCCGATGCTTCTCCGATAGGTGCTTTTGGATTTGCATGGGATCTGATGACAGACAGCGACTTCAGGAGCGATGTTTGGAATGGGCTGAAGGCGGTGGCAACCGATCCGATTGGTACCCTTAGACAAATACTTGGTGACAAAGTAGACGCCTGGGTGGCTGTTTTAAGTGGCAACGGAACGGATGCGCAGGAATACTCGGTGGGAAATGACGTTGGCGCCAAGCTGCTTGGGGTGCTTACCGGCGCCGCCGGGGCGATATTTAAAGAGATATCCGAAAGCCAAAAAATAGCCAAAGCGGTAAAGAAGGTAGAGAAGGCGGCTGTTAAGCTGGAAAAGGAAGAGCATGCCATAGTTCAGGCTGAGAAAAGCGTAAAAAAGAGCATGGGTTGTTTTGCAGCCGGCACACCGGTATTAACAACCCAAGGTTTGAAAAGTATCGAGAATGTTCAGGTGGGTGACAGCGTTTTTGCCTATTCTGACTCATTGCGGATATGGGAAAAGAAAGTGGTTGTAAATAAGTGGGTGAGAACGGTTAATGCGATTGTAATTGTAACCATCAATGGCGAAAAGATCACTACCACAGAGGAGCATCCGTTCTATATAAGCCATACATGGAAAAATGCAAAAGATTTAAAGGCAGGCGATTCCACATTTACTTATAACAAGGGAAAATATATTGTTCAAAAAGTAGAGCCGGTTGAAGATTCTGTCATTGAAGTATATAACTTTACCGTTAAGGATTTTAATTCGTATTGTGTTGGAAAGTCTGCTATACTTGTTCACAATTCTACGGGAAATCCTTGTGCGGCCCAGGGAAGTGGGAATACACCCAAAAAAGTGAAACCAGGAAATGTTCCTCATGAGCAAAGGGATCCTATACGGAAGTTTACCAAAAAGCAAATAGACAAAAAACATGCAGATAATAATGAATTGTGTGAATACTGTGGGAAAAAAACCCCGAGAGAAAAGTATAGGGGGGATCACAAAAAACCGCATGCCAAAGGTGGCGCAACAAATGATGCGAATCATGCGGGCTCTTGCGAAAAATGCAATCTTGAAAAATCAGATAAAGAAATTGGCACTGGCGAAGGTCAATATAATCCCCCGGTTAATCGAACAAACAATCAATAGACCTATATAAAAAGACAATTAAATGAAGGGTTCAAAAAAACAAGTTTGCTGCGGTCACATTCTTAATAAAGAACGGGATATTCTATTGGTTGTTCGAACTGAAGATTATTTCCAGTTTCTATGTGGCGATGCACATGATGATGAACCGGAATTAATTACCCTCAAAGAAATTTTAGCCT
>Ga0114129_10014364_pt1 | contig 11287 bp, 7 predicted proteins | sample RhiMetdeltSRZDD1_FD_80071 | JGI IMG/M metagenome (GOLD analysis project Ga0114129, IMG submission 80071) | Populus rhizosphere microbial communities from Tennessee, USA - Rhizosphere MetaG P. deltoides SRZDD1 (version 2) (version 2) | ecosystem: Host-associated > Plants > Roots > Rhizosphere >... | reverse complement strand
GGCTTTCACTTGCGTCCTCATCGGCGCGATCGGCGCCATGGGAGTCGTCACCGCGCAGAACCCCGGTCCCAATGCGACCCCGCCGAATCCGAATGACGTGCGTCTGGTCGGCAATCGCTTTGCGCCGCTGACGTACCAGACGATGACACCGCCGCAGAAGAAGATGTTCGAGAACCTCATCTCGGGCGAGCGGCGCGGCGCTGCGGGTCCGTTCAACGTCCTCCTTCGAAGCCCGGAGATGGGTGACCTCGCACAGCAGTTCGGTGCATCGATGCGATTCCACTCGTCGATCCCGAGAAAGCTGAACGAGTTCGCCATCATCATCACCGCGCGACATTGGACGTCCCACTATGAGTGGAACGCGCATCGCCGTGCCGCTCGCGACGCAGGCCTGAACGAGGCGATCATCACCGCGATTGCAGCCGGCAAACGGCCGACAGGGATGGACGCGGATGAAGAGGCGGTCTACATTTTCTGTTCGGAGCTGCTCACGACCAAGCAGGTCAGCGACAAGACGTTTCAGGCAACCAAGGACAAGTTCGGCGAGCGCGGCATCGTCGACTTGATCGGCGTGACCGGGTACTACCAGCTCGTGTCGATGCTGCTCAACACCGATCGCTATCCGCTGCCTGACGGCGTGGCCGTGGAGTTGAAGCCGCTGCCCTGATTGTGCGCGATGCTGAACAGGATTGTCTTGTTGGCGGTCGTCGCGATCCTCGCGTCGGCGACCGCCGACGCGCAGTTTCGTCGCGGTCTCTTTGGAGCGCGCGTAGCGGCGCCCAAGGACTTCGACGGCCGATTCCATTTCTGCCGGCTCGTCTACGAGCCGTCGCGGACTGGAACGGGCGGCAGCTGGACGACTGATTTCCCGCGCGCCGACATCAACATGTCGATTCGTCTCTCTGAGCTCACCAAGACCAACGTGAGCTTCACGGCAGGACAGCCCAATCATCTCCTCGTGCGCCCGACCGACGACACGTTGTTTCAATGTCCGTTCGTCATCATGGCCGCCCCTGGAAGCGCGTTCTTCAGCGACAAGGACGCCGAGCGGCTGCGCGAGTACATCTTGAAGGGCGGCTTTCTCTGGGCCGATGACTTCTGGGGCTCGTATCAGTGGCAGGAATGGGAAGCGCAGATTCGGAAGGTCTTGCCAGCCACCCAGTACGCGATCGCCGACATTCCCATCAGTCATCCGATGCTGCGCATGCAGTTCGAGGTGAAGGCGATTCCTCAGATTCCGAACATCGGTTACTTCATGCGATCGGGAGGCGACACGTCGGAGCAGGGTCAGGACAGCGCGGTCCCTCACGCGCGCGTCATCATGGACCAGTCCGACCGCGTGATGGTCCTCATGACGCACAACACCGACATCTCGGACTCATGGGAGCGCGAAGGCGACGACCCGACGTACTTCTACACCTTCGGCCCGCGCGGATACGCATTCGGGATCAATGCGCTCTTGTACGCGATGACGCATTAACGAGCCACTATTTCGCCTTCAGCGTCAGCTTCTGCACGCGCCAGTTCGTGATCTCGCCAACGTAGAGCTCGGTCTCGCTCCGGCAGTCCATCTCGTGCACGGAACCGAACTCCTTGAGCAGCTTTCCTGCCGTGCCGAACTTGCCAAGGATGCGACCGTCGAGTGTCATCTTGTAGATTTCGCCGTTCTCCATCGACGTCGACGGATTCGAGTTCGACGCAAAGAGATACTGCTGCGGGCCGGGTGTGATGCAAATCGCCGACGGCGCACCGACGTTCAGGTACTGCGCCTTGAACGTGCCCTCTCCGTCGAAGACTTGAATGCGATTGTTGCCGCGATCGCCGACGTAGACATTCCCCTGCGCGTCGATCGCCATCGTGTGCGGTATGTTGAACTGGCCGGGCGCCGTGCCTCGCGAGCCCCATGACTTGAGGTACTTCCCGTTCTTGTCGAACTTCGCGATGCGTGAGTTGCCATAGCCATCCGAGACGTAGATGTTTCCTGCGGCATCCCACACCACATCGGTCGGTCTGTTGAAATTGTCACCGGGCACACCGGCGCCAACGGGAGCGGCGTTGCCCTCCCTGCCGGCGCCTCCGCGCCCACCACCTGCCGCCGGTCCAGCGGCGCGCCCGCCCTCTCCATCACCGCCACCAGCGCCGGCGGTCGCACCCGGCACCGTCAGCGCTTCAGGCTTGCGCCCCAGGGTCATGAGAACGCGACCCGCGGGGTCGAATTTCATGACCATGTTCGAGCCTTCGTCCACGACCCAGATGTTGTCCTGCCGATCGACGCGCACGGTGTGCGCGAAGACGAAGCCGTACAGATCCTGCCCGATTTCGCGCACGAACTTGCCATTCGGCTCGAACTCGAAGAGACGCGCGGCGTTGCGCGCGAACGTGCGCCGTGTGCCAAGGGTCGCGGTGGGATTGCCGGTCCGCGTGTAGATGTAGATGGTGCCCTTGGAATTGGTGGCCACACCGACCGCTTCACCGAGGTACAGATTGTCGGGAAGCTTGATCGGATCGACGGCGTCATACGCAATCTCGGGAATCGACAACTGCGCCGAGACGGAGATGCCAAGCACCACTGCCACGAGTGCGACGAGCTGCAGAACGCGTGTCATCGCAACCTCCTCAACGAGTCGAACGCGCCGGCTGCGGCTGCGCCTTCAAGACGATCTTCTGCACCCGCCAGGCGGTAATCTCGCTGACGACGAGCTCGTCGGGATTCCTGCAGTCGATCGCGTGGACGGTGCTGAACTCGCCAAGCTGCTTTCCTGGCTTGCCGAACTTGCCGATGACGGTGCCATCGAGTTCCATCTTGTAGATCTCGCCACTCACTGCCGCCAGGAGCGAGTTGTTGTTGTCAGGATTCGAATTCGAGCTGAACAGATACTGATGCGGGCCAGGACTGATACAGACCGCCCATGGCGCACCGACGTTGTCGTAGATCGCGCGAAGGATCAGATCGCTGTCGAACACCTGAATGCGCCGGTTCTGACGATCGGCGACGTAGATGTTGCCTCTCGCATCGGACGTAATCGAGTGCGGTGTGTTCAGCTGTCCCGGCGCCGTACCCCGCGAGCCGACCGACTTGATGAAGCGTCCGTTCTTGTCGTACTTCACGACGCGTGAGTTGTTGTACCCATCGGACACGAAGATGTTCCCCGCCGGATCCCACGTAATATCCGTCGGGCGGTTGAACCGGTATGGTTCTGCGGGAGGGACAGGCGTGCTCGTGGGCACGAGGCCTTCAACCGCTTCCGGCCGTCGACCCATCGTCATGAGGACGCGTCCTTCTGGGTTGAACTTGACGACCATGTTCGTCCCTTCGTCCACCGTCCAGATGTTATCCTGCGGGTCGACCCGAACACCGTGCGCCATCTCGAAGCCGTAGAGGCCCTGGCCGATCTCACGCACGAAGGTGCCGTTCTGATCGAATTGGAAGAGGCGTGTATCGCCACTGCGCGTGAAGACGAAGACGTGGCCTTTTGAATTCCGCGCGACGCCAATGCCTTCGCCAAAGTAGATGTTCGGCGGCAGCTTGAGAAAGTCGGGCACGGACTCATACGGGATATCTGGCGCCGTGGCGAACGCAATTGCGCGTGGGGGCACATTCTGCGCCGCGACTGGTGCACACAAGAGCACGGCAAGAAGAGTGACCGCCGACAACAGACACCGCTTCATTGATGCCTCCCTGAAATGGATCGGAATAGTAACCGATAAGTCGATTGCGCCCACCCATATCCCTCTATGCGCGCATCTGAGCCAAATTGAGCATGCCGAGCGTGTCTGATGTTCTGTCGGTACCGCCGCTCTGGATCGCCTTGATCGTGGCGCTCTTCCCAGCCGCGCTGCATTGGTCGTGGACACGAACGTTCTCCGACCGCGCTGGCGTAGGAGTCGTGCCCGAACGGCACCTGGCGATCGCACAGCGCATGTCAGCGGTGACGGCACTCTGCACGATGGGCATCGTCATCCTCGCGGGGTGGAGCGCGTCCTGGATTCTGTCGGTCGAATTCGTCGCGCTGAGCGGCAGTACCTATCGGATGCGACGGGCGCTCTTCGCCGAAACCTGGCCATTTCACCGGTATCTCACGTGGCGAGTGCGTGTCTTCGCCGCGATGTTCGGGTTCTGGTTGTTCATGGTGGTGGCCGCGTCAGGTGTCGCCGCCGTTGCGCCGCCCCTGAGCTGGGGGATCGCGGGGCTGTCGGTGGCCATCGCCCTTGCGTGGCACCACTGGCACGGCAGGGTGCTCCTCTTCATGCTCGGGGCAACGCGGCTCGAACGGCCGGACCTCGACGTCCATTTCCAGCCCGTCTTCGATCGCGCTCGGGTCCCGCGGCCGCCGCTGTGGCGGGCTGGCATGACGGGTGGAGTCCTCGCGAACGCCTTCGCGCTTCCAACGCTCAGCTACCGTGGCGTGCTCTTCTTCGACACACTACTCGAGCAGCTCCCGGCGGACGAGATCACCGCCATCCTCGGGCACGAGGTCGCGCATCTCGAACAGTTCAACCCTCGTCGCCTTCGCGGCCTGTACCTGATCACCGTTGTCACCATCCTCCTCTTGTTGATGGGCGTCACCGTCGCCAGCGTCATTGCCCCCGAACTCGAAGAGTGGACGACTGTGATCGCGTGTCTGGCCTCGTTCGCCGGCCTCTGGCTACGCGCACGTCGCATGCAGTCCCATGAGACCGACGCCGACTTGCGTGCGATCGAGCTGTGTGAGAACCCCGAAGCGCTCGTCCGCGCGCTCACGCGCATTTACGAGATCAATCACATCCCACGCCGATGGTCGGTGCAGGCCGAGGAGCGAGCGACACATCCAAGCCTTGCGGGGCGCATCCGAGCCATTCGCCAACGTGCTGGCGCAGCCCCTGCGGACACCGTCTTGCTCGAGCGGCTGGTGATTGCCTCGTCGGAGCCAGGCCGCTGCGCGACCGTCGATCGCGACCGCGTGGGTTTTTTCTGGATCGATGGCGACGCAACGAGCGGCGACGACCTCGTCGCACGAGCGCGACGCGCGGAGGTGATCGCCTACGACCAACTCAGCGAGCTGAGGATCGACGCGACGCGCGGCGCCCTGACGTTGAGAGCCGTCGACCACCACGCACGCCGTTGGTCCATGTCGATTCGCGAGACTGACATCGCGCGCGTCCAGTCCGCGCTCGATCGGGTGGACCACATGATCGTGGCGGCACCCAGCCCTGAGCTCGGATTGGGACGTCGAATTGGAGTCCTGTTGTTGCTGGTCCTTGCCTCGACCTTCAACGCCGGGGCAGCGGTGCTCGTCCCGGCCCTGCTTGCGCTGCGTCGTCCGACACGCCGAGTGATGATGGGGCTGGCAATGGCATTGACGGGCACGGCCATCCTCACCGCCTTCGACGCCGATGTCAGCACCACGCGAATGGCTGTACTGGCGATTCTTGCGCTGTTGACGTTGTGGAGCGTTCGTCGTCGTCCCCAACACGAGCCGCCGCCGACCGCACCGGGATGGCTCTGGATCGAGAGAGCGGGTTTTGCGATTCCGAGCCTGATCGGCCTCGCCCTGATCGCCGCCAGCGCCCATGATCTCTTCGGACTGCACACCGCTGTGCGCGATCGTTCGTGGTTCGCGGCATCGATCCTCGCAATGGCAACGTTCCTTCTCTTTTCAACGGATCGACCCTCACGGCGCGTCGGTCGAATCGCCGCCGTGATTGCAGCGACCTCGATCTGGGTGGGCTCGCCGTGGTTCCTCGTGTACGTCGTCGGCGATCCGCTGGTTGCCGAGATGCCGTCATTCACGGAACGAACCATTCCGCTCAATGTCGTCTCGAAGCGCTCGGTCGACGGCGAGTTCAGCTCGGTGCGGCTCACCCCCGATGGACAGAGCTTCCTGTTGTCTGGGTATGACGAGGATGCCGAGTCGAATGACGACGAGCCACGGCCGCAACGCTTCCTGGCTGGTGGATTCGACGGCTGGTCGCGCGAGGTGCATGCGTTCGATGCGCGCCCGATCGACAATCGCCGGCTCCTCAGACTCGATCACGATCATGGCTCCAGTCGGCTGACTGCCGAGGACCTTCGGACAGGCGAAGACGTCTGGACGCTCACGCTCCCCAACGTCGCGGCCTCGACGGTAGAGGCCTCACCGAGTGGTGCCTGGCGGGCCATCGCACGCCGTGCGAATCAGTTCACGCGGATTGAGGGCCGGATCGGAACCGCGGAGGTCAAGGAGACGCGGTGGACCATCGCGGCCGACCGCCGCGCCTACGTCGACGCCCCTCGAGTCGACGGAGGCGCCGTCGCGCTGGGCGTCGCAACAATATGGGAGGAGCCGGCCGCGACATGGTTGTCATCAGACTGGCGTCAGACGACACGGCTGCTTCGGGCAGGCCCGGACCGTACGAGCGATGTCGCCACATCGCATCTCAGGGTGGAATGCCCACCGCCATCCATCGACGGCGGCGGATATGTGTGCGTCTCCTTCGATGGACGCTCTTCACGGTTCTGGAGATTCGATCCACAGAGCGGCGACCTTCTTCCGCTGGGTCAGACACGCCAGATCATCTGGGGAACCTGGCAGCATACCGGTCATCGGATCGCTGGCACGATCGGAGGACTCCCGGTCGTCGTCGCGCTCGACTCCGGAACTCTGCTGAAGCTCACGCCGCGGCGATGGGACTGCTGGATCAATGATTTTGCGGTATCGGCCGACTTCGTCGTGACGACATGTACCAGGAGTGGTTCGACGAGCCTGATGCGGTATCACGCGCCACAAGAGCTTCGTTGAGATGTGAGGCGGACTACGCCGCCCCACATTGACGCGTGCGAATTGTGAATCCTTCCTCTATCGGGATGACGAGCACGCGGCCATCGCCAAATTCTCCGGTCCGCGTGCGATCGATCACCAGATTCACAATCTCATCGACAAGATCATCGGAGACGATCACATCGATCATCGTCATCGGCAGGAACCGGTCGTATTCGACGCCGCGGAAATCGCCCGTCGGCCTCGTCCGTTTTCCACGACCACGAACAGCGGTCACCGTGATTCCTGACACGCCCAAACGTTCAAGTGCGCACGTGGCTTCCGCCAGCATGTCTGGGCGCACGATGCACTTGACAAGCTTCATGCCTCACCTCGGACACTGCGACCGTGTCACTCGAAACTCAAACCTAAAACTCAAACAAAACCTCCACCCCGTTGTTGGGAACAGACCAGACGACAGTGTTTGAGTTTTGCGTTTTGAGTTTTGAGTTACATCATTCGCTCACGCGTCCCCGCGAACCGGCTTGAGCGCGGCAGCCCCTGCTCCAACAGGAGCTCCCGTTGCCGTCGTCGCGCTCCCAGAGGATCCCGTCCCCGGTCCGAGCACGAAGTCTGGATACGCAAGCGCACCCATTTCGGGAATGTCGAGACCTTCGATCTCCGTTGCGGCCGATACGCGGTTGCCCATAATCGCGTCGACAACCTTGAAGAAGACGAAGAAGGAGCAGAATACGAAGACGCAGCACGTCAGCGTGCCAACGCACTGCGCCGCGAACTGGCTGGCATCACCGTAGAACAACCCCTTGACGGTTCCGGCGACGCCGTTCCACCCATCGCCGTAGGCACCGTCGGCGAACAACCCGAGGGACAACACACCCCACGCTCCGTTCACACCGTGCACCGAAATCGCCCCGACTGGGTCGTCGACCTTCGCCACGCGGTCAAAGAACAGCACGGATTCGACGACGAGGAACCCAGCGACGACGCCGATGATCATGGCTGACACGCTGTTCACGAACGCACATGGCGCAGTGATCGCGACCAAGCCGGCCAGCATCCCGTTGGCGAGCATGCTCGGATCCGGTTTGCCAAGCCGCTTCCACACGTAAAACATGGCGAAGACCGCGCCGCCGGTGCCGGCGAGCATGGTATTGGTCGCAACGACGGCGATGCGCAGATCGCCGCCGGCGAGCGTCGATCCCGGGTTGAACCCGAACCAGCCGAATGCCAGGATGAAGGTTCCTGCCAACGCCATCGGGATGTCGTGTCCGGGCATCGCCACCGAGTCGCCGCTCTTCGAGTACTTCCCGAGCCGTGGTCCGATGACAATTGCACCCGCCAGCGCCGCCATTCCGCCGACCAAGTGAACGACCGACGAACCCGCAAAGTCCACGTGGCCGTGACCGAGACCGAATTCCTTGCCGAGCGTGGCAAGCCAGCCGCCGCCCCAGACCCAATTGGCGAACAGCGGATACACCACCATCGACATGAAGAACCCGAAGACGATGAACGCCGAGAACTTCCAGCGCTCGGCCATCGCGCCTGTCGGGATCGTTCCGGCCGTGTCCATGAACACCATCTGGAACAGGAACAACGCAAACACGCCCACGTCGTAGGTATTGCCGCTCAGGAAAAACCCTTTCATGCCGAACAGCCCGAAGGTGTGCCCGAAGAGACTGAGTGTGAATTCGCTGTCCAGCGGAGGCGTCCCCCCGAGCACACTGACCGCACCGACACCGCCCATCTGCAGCGCGTAACCGCAGATCCAGTACCCGAGCATGCCGATGGGGTAAATCATGAAGTTCATCGACATCGTGTGCGCCGCGTTCTTGGCGCGTGTGAAGCCGGTCTCCACCATCGCGAAACCCGCCTGCATGAACATCACGAGGAAGCCGGCAAGCAGCGTCCACACGAAGTTGATCGCGATTCTGTTGTGGCCAACGGTCTCCATCACTTCAGCAAGTGTCGGATTGGCCGCGTCCTTGACCGGCACGTCTTTCGCGGTGCCGGTCGTGGCTCCGGTCGGATCGCCAAGTGACTGGCCGATGGCACCCTGAGCGTGTGTCGTGTAGGGAGCCGTCATCGGGCTGAACAACAGCGTCAGCAGAACGGCCGCTGCCACTTTCAAGAAGACGAGCCTCGCGCGTCTGGTCATGTCCGGTCCTTTCATGCGCGTTCAACGAATCGCGTTCCAGCTGCTCGTGCCGTGCGGGGCATCCCGCAGAGACACGAGCAGTGAGTGGTTCGAGTGCGCCGGACGTCCGGCGCGGAGAAGATCAACGAAGGAAGCGGGCGCCCGGCGCGGGAGCCCTACCGAAGTGGAAGAACGAAGGACGAACTACAGTCGAAGAACAGCGCGCTGGCCGAGACGCGGTCTGCGCGGCATCTCGACACTCGCGTGCAGCAAGAGTGCGACGGAGGGCGCTGCAGCAATCAGCGCGAGGACCGGCGCGATGAGTATGGGCTGCGTATCGGTCTTGAGCTTCGACGATGCCCCGACGTCCACAGCGGCAGCACCGCCGAAATCCGCTCCGTCCAGCGTCGCAAACGGCGCCGTATAGGGCGAGATCACCAGCGCCACGATCAGCACGACGAGACATCGGCTGAGAGCGCTGCGGTAGATCGTGGCGAAGGTCATGCGTCGTTTGGTGAGCACGCGTCGTACCGATTGTCGGGCGCAGATTCAAAACGAACGCCAAGAAGCCGATACGTTTGCTGAGCAAAACGGCACGGATCGCCTGTCGTCGTCGCGCGAGGCGCTGACACGTACGACGAATATGTTCGTCAGCTGGATTTTGGCGACATCGATGTAGATGTCGAGTGCGTGAGTCGATGCGGTGCGGACGCGCGCATCGTGCGTCGAAAGGGTTCGAGCGTCGACGATCAAACAGGAATGTCGATCTGTCGCGAGGTGTCTACGAAGATGTAGAAGTCGACGCGCTAGGGTCTCAGCGCGTAGACGAATAGAGAGCTGCCCGCCGCGAAGGCGACAAATTGCCGGCCGCCCACCGCGTACGTCATCGGCCCATTTGAGACCGACCCGCCGACGTTCGCTTTCCACAAGAGCGCACCGCTCTTGGCGTCGAGTGCGAAGGCGTAGCCTTCGCGGCTCCCGGAGAACACCAGATCGGAGGCCGTGCTGAGCACGCCGGCATCGACGACGTCAGACACCGCGTACTCCCATTTCTTCTCGCCGGTCTTTGGATCGATGGCTTGAATCGCGCCGGAACCCTCTTCCGGCCGTCGTCGGTTGATCGCGGGGCCTGGTGTGAGCAGGCGGATTGGCATCGCCGGAAGTGCGCCCGTATACCGCTGTCCTTCCTTGTACTCAACAGGGCGCTTCGTGAACGTCGAGAACGTATCGACCCACACGGGCACGTAGAACAACCCCGTGCGTGGACTGAACGCCGGCGAGTACCAATTCGTCCCGCCCTGCACGCCGGGATACAACAACACGCCGTCCTCAGTCAGCGGCACAGGATTCTGCGGCCGGCCGTTGGAATCGAGGCCGCTCGTCCACGTCACTTTCGTGAACGGCTTGCCGACCAGAAATTCGCCCGTCCTCCGGTCGAGTGTGTAGTAGATGCCGTTGCGGTTGGCAAACATCATGACCTTCCGCGCCGCACCCTGCCACTGAATGTCCGCGAGCACGGGCACCTGGACCGAGTCGTAGTCGTAGAGATCGTGGGGCGTGAACTGGAAATGCCACTTCAAGTTGCCGGTGTCCGCGTCGAGTGCCACCAACGAGTCGCTGTATAGGTTGTCGCCGAGGCGCACGTCTCCGTTCCAGTCGGGCCCGGGATTCCCAACACCCCAATAGGTCAGGTTCAGATCGGGATCGTAAGAGCCGGTTACCCAGATCGATCCGCCGCCGGTCTTCCACGAGTCGCCCGCCCACGTGTCGCTGCCCGGCTCGCCAGGCCCGGCGATAGTGTTGAAACGCCAGACCTCTTTCCCGCTTCTCGCGTCGAAGGCCGCCAGGAAACCTCTGACGCCGTACTCGCCGCCGGCCGTGCCGATGATCACTTTGTCTTTGACCACCAGCGGCGCGACGGTGAACGCGTAGCCGGCCTCGGGCCGCGCACCGCCGACCGCAACATTCCACACCAGGCCTCCGGTCTTCGCATCGACCGCAATCAAATGGCCATCGATCGTCGCCATGTACAACGTGTTATCGAGGATGGCGAGACCCCGATTGACGCGACCACAACAGAGGCGTGCGAGCGGCGATGGCACATACGGATACACCCAGAACACACGACCGGTCGCCGCGTCGAGGGCGACGATGTCGTTGGGTGGCTGCACGGTGTACATGACGCCGTCGACGACAAGCGGCGTGGACTGCCAGGCGCCGAACACCTGGTTGGGCAGGATCCACTTCAGCTCGAGGTTCTTCGCGTTCGAGCGCTGAATCTGATTGAGCGCGCTGTGCCGCTGTGAGAAGTAGCCGCCGGAGTAGGTCAGCCAGTTCTGCGGCTCGGCCTCGGCGCGCACCAGCCGATCTGACGTGATCTGTGCGCTGAGCAACGCGGGAAACGCCAACGCGGCAG
>Ga0114129_10014362_pt1 | contig 11288 bp, 9 predicted proteins | sample RhiMetdeltSRZDD1_FD_80071 | JGI IMG/M metagenome (GOLD analysis project Ga0114129, IMG submission 80071) | Populus rhizosphere microbial communities from Tennessee, USA - Rhizosphere MetaG P. deltoides SRZDD1 (version 2) (version 2) | ecosystem: Host-associated > Plants > Roots > Rhizosphere >... | reverse complement strand
GTTCGCGCATCTGCCGCCGTCGGTCGAAGCCGACGCGTGCCGGCGGCTCGGCCTCGAGCCCGCGCCGGTGGCTTCGCAGGTGATTCAGCGCGATCGCCACGCCGAGCTGCTGGGCGCGCTCGCGATCACCGCGGCGTCGCTCGAGCAGTTCGCGCTCGACATCCGCGGCCTGCAGAAGACCGAGATTGGCGAGGTCGAGGAGCCCTTCAGCCAGGGACAGAAGGGATCGTCGGCGATGCCGCACAAGCGGAATCCGATCGGATGCGAGCAGATCGTCGGCCTCGCGCGGCTGCTGCGCGCCAACGCGCATGCGGCGATGGAAAACATCGCCCTCTGGCACGAGCGCGATATCTCCCATTCGTCGGTCGAGCGGGTCATCCTGCCCGACAGCTTCATCGCGCTCGATCACATGCTGCGGCGGTTCACTCGGATCGTGGGCGGCATGGTCGTGCACGTCGACCGGATGGCCGAGAATCTGAATCGCTCGCGCGGGGTCGTGTTCTCCGGGACCGTGCTGCTCGAGCTCGCGAAGAAGGGCGTCTCGCGCGAGCAGGCGTACGAGTGGGTCCAGCGGAACGCGATGCGATCCTTCGACGAGCGTCGGGATTTCAAGGCGCTGCTGCTCGCCGACCCCGACGTCGCCGGCGTGCTCACCCGCGGCGAGATCGAGCAGGCGTTCGATCTCGACGAGCAGCTGAAGCACGTCGACCATATTTTCGAGCGCGTGTTCGGGACGATGCCGGCCGTGGAGCACGCAAACGTCGCCGCCACGTCGGCGACAAGGGGCTGAGAGTGAAAGCACGGGTCTTCGTCACGCTGAAGCCGTCGGTCTTCGATCCGCAGGGCCAGACGATCGCCGACGCGCTGCATTCGCTCGGCTACGGCACCGTCGCCGACGTTCGCCAGGGCAAGTACTTCGAGCTCGATCTCGCCACGACCGAGACGGCGCACGCGAAGCAGCTCGCCGCCGAGGTCGCCGACAAGGTCCTCGCGAACCCGGTCATCGAGAGCTTTCGCGTCGAAGTCGACTGAGAGGAGCGCACACACGCGATGCGATTCGGCATAGTCGTCTTTCCCGGCAGCAACTGCGACGAGGATGCCTTCCATGCGGCGAAGGAAGTGTTTCGCCAGGACGCCGAATACCTCTGGCACAAGGACACGGACCTCAGGGGCGCCGACGTCGTGATCCTGCCCGGCGGGTTCGCGCACGGCGATTACCTGCGGACCGGTGCGATGGCGCGCTTCTCGCCGGTCATGGGCCCCGTCCGGGCGTTTGCCGAGCGCGGCGGACCGGTGCTCGGGATCTGCAACGGCTTCCAGATCCTGCTCGAGGCCGGCATGCTGCCGGGCGCGATGCTGCGGAACCGATCGCTGAAGTATCGATGCGAGCACGTCCACCTGCGCGTCGAGCAGACGGAGACGCCCTTTACGATGGCGGCGCGGGCCGGCGAGGTGCTGCGCATTCCGATCGGACACGGCGAAGGCAACTACTACGCGCCCCCGGATCTGCTCGCGTCGCTCGAGAAGAATCGTCAGGTGGTCTTGCGCTACACCGATCCGGCGGGCCGGCTCGACGACGCGTGGAATCCGAATGGATCGCTGAATGCGATCGCCGCGATCTGCAACGAGACGCGAAACGTCGTCGGCATGATGCCGCATCCCGAGCGTGCATGTGAGCTGCTCGTCGGCGGCGTCGACGGCCGCCGAATCTTCGAATCGATCGTCGGTGCGATGCAGACGGTTGCAACAGGTGCGCGCTCGTGAGTGAACCCAGCGGAGTCGAGACCGCCGACGTCGCCCGGCTGATCGAACGTCACGGTCTGACGGCGGACGAATACGAGCGGATCGTACAGTTCCTCGGACGCGAGCCGAACCTGACCGAGCTGGGGATCTTCTCGGTGATGTGGTCGGAGCACTGCAGCTACAAGAGCTCGCGCGTGCACCTGAAGACGCTGCCGACCGAGGGACCGCAGGTCCTGCAGGGTCCGGGCGAAAACGCGGGGGCGATCGACATCGGCGACGGGCTCGCCGCCGTGTTCAAGATCGAATCGCACAATCACCCGTCGTTCATCGAGCCGTATCAGGGCGCCGCGACCGGCGTCGGCGGCATCATCCGCGACATCTTCACGATGGGGGCGCGTCCGATCGCGCTGCTCAACTCGCTCCGGTTCGGCGCGCTCGACGCGCCCGGAACGCCGCGGCTGGTCGAAGGCGTCGTCGCGGGCATTGCCGGTTACGGCAACAGCATCGGCATCCCGACGGTCGGCGGCGAGATTGCGTTCGAGCCGAGCTACGCGCGCAACCCGCTCGTGAACGTCTTCTGTCTCGGCATCGCGAAGGCGTCCGACATTATTAAAGGTGTCGCATCCGGTGTCGGCAACGCGGTGTATTACGTCGGCGCGAAGACCGGCCGCGACGGCATCCATGGCGCGACGATGGCGTCGGCGGAGTTCGACGAGAAGTCGGCAGAGAAGCGGCCGGCGGTGCAGGTCGGCGATCCCTTCATGGAGAAGCTGCTGCTCGAGGCGTGCCTCGAGGTCATGCGCACGGACGCGCTCGTCGGCATCCAGGACATGGGCGCCGCGGGACTGACCTGCTCGACGACCGAAATGGGCTCGCGCGGCGGCGCCGGCATCGAGATCGACGTCTCACTGGTGCCGCAGCGCGAGCGCGGCATGACGCCGTACGAGATCATGCTGTCGGAATCGCAGGAGCGGATGCTGCTCGTCGCGAAGCGCGGCCGCGAAGCCGAGATCGAGCGCATCTTCGAGAAGTGGGATCTGCACGCGGTCAGGATCGGCGAGGTGACGTCCGACGGCGTGCTGCGCGTCAGGAATCGCGGCACCGTGGTCGCCGAGATTCCGAATCGCGCGCTGACCGACGAAGCGCCGCTCTACAGGCGGCCGTTCAGCGAGCCCGAGTACGTTCGCGAAGTCCAGCAGCTCGATCTCGATGCGCTCCCGGATCGCTCGGCTAAAGCCTTCGCGCTCCAGGCTGGGGCGGCGCGGCTGGAAACGGCTGGAGCGCGAAGGCTTCAGCCGGGCGATCCGAACACCGCGCTGCTCGCGCTGCTCGCGTCGCCGACGATTGCCAGCAAGCGCTGGGTCTACCGCCAGTACGATCACATGGTGCGGACGAACACCATCAACCTTCCGGGTCTCGGCGCTGGCGTCGTGCGCGTCAAGGGCACCGACCGCGCGCTGGCCCTGTCGCTCGACGGAAACGGCCGCTACGTCTACCTCGATCCGTATCGCGGCGCCGTGCTCGCGGTCGCCGAGGCCGCGCGCAACGTCGCGTGCGCCGGAGCCAGGCCGCTCGGCGCGACGAATTGCCTCAACTTCGGGAATCCCGAGCGGCCGTCGATCATGTGGCAGTTCGCGAAAGCCGTCGAAGGGATCGGGGCGGCGTGCCGCGCGCTCGGCGTTCCGATCACGGGCGGCAACGTGAGCCTCTATAACGAGACCGATGGCCAGGCCATCTACCCGACGCCGATCGTCGGCGTCGTGGGACTCCTCGAGCACGCCGATCGGGTCGTCAGCCGCCGGTTCAGGGAATCGGGCGATGCGATCGTCCTGCTGGGCGAGGGCCGCGGCGAGCTCGGCGGCAGCGAGTACTTGAAGGTTGCGTACGACGTGGTTCGCGGGACGCCGCCTGCGATCGATCTCGCGGCGGAGCGGGCACTTCAGGAGCTGCTCGTCGCGCTGGCCGACGAGCGGCTGATTCGATCGGCGCATGATTGCTCGGACGGCGGCATCGCCGTCGCGGCCGCCGAGTGCTGCTTCGACACCGGCGGCATCGGCGCCGAGCTGTCGATTGACGACGTGAGCGTGGCGCGCGACCGCGACGTAAACGATGCGGCGGCGCTCTTCGGCGAGTCCGCATCGCGCGTGCTGCTTTCCGTGGCTCCGGACGATGTCAGCGGTATGCTTCAGCGTGCGGCGAAGGCGAACGTGCCGGCGCGGGTCATCGGGCAGACCGGCGGGAACCGCCTCAGGCTCGTCGTCGGCGGACGGCCGATTGTGGACGTGATGGTGGACGAGGCCGAGCGGATCTGGTCGTCGAGCATCGACAAACATTTCGTGAGACGCGTGGCCTGAACGAACCATGGACAAGTTCAAAGACGAATGCGGCGTGTTCGGCATCTTCGGCCACCCCGAAGCGTCGAACATGACCTACCTCGGGTTGTATGCGCTGCAGCATCGCGGGCAGGAAAGCGCCGGCATCGCGGCGTCCGACGGCGAGCACGTGCGCATCTCGCGCGCGATGGGCTACGTCGCCGACGTCTTCCATGAAGAGGAGTTGTCGCGGCTGAAGGGATCGTGCGCGATCGGACACGTCCGGTACTCGACGGCGGGCGAGAGCAAGCTGTCGAACGCGCAGCCGATCCTGATCGACTGCGCGCACGGCCAGATTGCCGTCTGCCACAACGGCAACCTCGTCAACGCGCGCGAGCTGCGCGACGATCTCGTGCGCCAGGGCTCGATCTTCCAGTCGAGCAGCGACACCGAAGTCATCCTGCATCTCTACGCGCGCTCGCGGGCCGGCAACGTCGAGGACGCAATCGTCGAGTCGGTGTCGCAGGTTCAGGGGGCCTTTTCGCTCGTGATGCTGACGCGCGATCGGCTCGTCGCGGTCCGCGATCCGCACGGCTTCCGTCCGCTCGCGCTTGGCCGCCTCGGCGACGCCTTCGTGGTGTGCTCCGAGACGTGTGCCATGGATCTGATCGGCGCCACCTACGAGCGCGACGTCGCGCCGGGCGAAGTGCTGGTCATCACGGCCGAGGGCGTCCGTTCGATCAAGCCGTTTCCGACGGCGCCGCTCGCGCAATGCGTCTTCGAGCACGTGTATTTCGCGCGGCCCGACAGCTACGTGTTCGGCACGAGCGTGAACGAAGTGCGCACCGAGCTCGGCCGCATTCTCGCGCGCGAGCAGCCGGCTGACGCGGACGTCGTCGTGCCGGTGCCCGACTCGGGCGTCTGCGCGGCGATGGGCTACGCGGACGAGTCGGGCGTGGCGCTCAGGATGGGGTTGATCCGCAATCACTACGTCGGTCGGACGTTCATCCAGCCGCAGCAGTCGATCCGCCACTTCGGCGTCAAGGTGAAGCTGAATCCGGTCCGCAGCATCCTCGACGGCAAGCGCGTCATCCTCGTGGACGACTCGATCGTGCGCGGCACGACGAGCCGCAAGATCGTGCGGATGGTGCGCGCCGCCGGCGCGCGCGAAGTACACGTGAGAATCAGTTGTCCGCCGACGATCTCACCGTGCTTCTACGGCGTCGACACACCGTGCAAGTCGGAGCTCATCGCGGCGACGCACACGGTCGCGGAGATTCGGGACTTTCTCGAGGCCGACAGCGTCGGGTATCTGAGCCTCGAAGGGTTGATGACCGCGGTCGGCTCCGAGCGCCGCTCCTACTGCAGCTCGTGCTACACGGGCGTCTACCCGGTCGAATTCCCGCGCGACGAGGCTACATATCTCCAGCTCGCGCTCAAGCTGGACAAGGAAGCCGTTGCCAAGTAGTGGAATAGGTTTCGCGCCGCCTGCGGCGGCGCCACGAAGGACCTCCGTTCTCGTCCTCTGTATCCTTTGGAGCCTTTGTGTCCTTCGCGGCGCGGCGCGCCAGGAACCGGCCGCGCCCCAAAATATTTCTTCCGGCCAGCTGCACGCTGCCATCGACAAACTCGGAGATCTCGATTACGCAACACGGACCAGTGCAGCTCGAACGGTTCGTCGCACGCCGCCGGCGCAGGCCGTGCCCGCGCTGCTGCAAGCGGTCGCGGAGCATGCCGACGGCTACGTGCGCTACCGGGCGCTCGTCCTGCTCACCGGCTTCAACGATCCGCGCGCGAAGGACTCGATGCGCCTGTCGCTCGCGAGCCCGAACGACCGGCTGCGCGCCGTCGCATACAGCTTCTTCGAGCACAACCCGGATCCGTTGTTCGTCGCTGATTTCCTCGCGGCGCTCGAAAAGGAGCAGGGCGAGTTCGTGCGCCCTGCCGTCGTGCGCGCGGTTGCGTCGCTGGCGAAATTCCTCTCCGGGCAGTCCGGGACCGCGCGCAACGACGCCGCGCGCCTTCAGCAGGCGCTGCTGCGCGAGGTGCACCGCGGCGAGGATTTCTTTCGCAGCGCCGTCGTCGAAGCGCTCGGCGACTACAAGGCTCAGTACGCCTACGACGCGCTGACGGCGATTGCGAAGCTCGACGGCCCGCTGCAGGACGATGCGGCGCTGGCCCTGGGAAAAATCGGCGACAAGCGGGCGCTCGAGACGCTCGCCGCGCTCCAGCGATCGGCGCCGCGGCAGGCGCAGCCCTCGATCGCGGCGGCGATCTGTCTCCTCGGCATCAATTGCAGCTCGCACGAGAACTATCTGGTCGAGACGCTCAAGTTCTCGGACAAGAACATCGGGTTCCAGGAGCTGCTGCGTGGCGCCGCGGCGGGGCTGGGCGCGCTCGCCGTCGCCGGCCGCGCGGAAGCGCTCGACTCGTTGATCGAGATCGGGATCCCGTCGCGCGATCCAACGCGCGCGCCGATCGCGCTCGCGCTCGGGACGGTGGCGCTCAGAAACACGCCGCTGGTCATGGCGAAGCTCGAACACACCGGGGACCGCGCCGCGCTCGAGCGCGCGATCGGGTTGATCGCCGAAGGCTTCGACATGCTCGAAGAGGATCTCGACAAGGAGCGCTTCTTCGTCCTCGCGCGGCGCACGTACTGGGACGCGCCCGGTGAGTCGCCTCGCCGCGCGCTCATGCAGACCCTGATCGGAAGGCTGGACTTTTGACGAAGCCGAATCCTGAACCGGCTCCGGCGGTGAACGCCGTCACGTACCGGGATGCCGGCGTCGATATCGACGCGGGCAACGAGACGGTCCGGCGCATCAAGAGCCTGGCGCGCTCGACCTTCACGCCGGCCGTGCTGTCGGACATCGGCTCGTTCGGCGGGCTCTTCAAGCTGGATCGCTCGCGGTACGAGGAGCCGGTCCTCGTGTCGAGCGCGGACGGCGTGGGAACGAAGCTGAAGATCGCGTTCATGACCGGCCGCCACGACACCATCGGCATCGATCTCGTCAATCACTGCGTCAACGACATCCTCGTCCAGGGCGCCGAGCCGTTGTTTTTTCTCGATTATCTGGCGACCGGCCGTCTGTCGCCGGCGGTCGCGGAGCACGTCATTGCCGGCGTGGCGCGCGCGTGCCGCGACAACGGATGCGCGCTGCTCGGCGGAGAGACCGCGGAGATGCCGGGCTTCTACGCCGACGGCGAGTACGACATCGCCGGCTTCATCGTCGGCGTCGTCGACAAGTCGCGAATCATCGACGGTCGAGGCATCGCGCCGGGCGACGTGCTGATTGGGTTGCCATCGACCGGCCTTCATACGAACGGCTACTCGTTGGCCCGCAAGGTGCTGTTCGAGATGGCCGGCCTGAAGGCGATCACGTTCGTTCCCGAGCTGAAAAAGTCGCTCGGCGACGCGCTGCTGATGCCGCACCGCTCGTACTTGCCGGCGATTCGGCCGCTGCTGGAGCGGCGATCGATCAAGGGCCTCGCGCACGTCACCGGCGGCGGCATCACCGAGAACCTGCCGCGCACGCTTCCCGAGGGGTGCGGCGCTGAAATCGACAGGCGCGCCTGGGACGTGCCGGCCATCTTCCGCCTGCTGCAGCAGCGCGGCAGCATTCCGGCGGAGGAGATGTTCCGGACGTTCAACATGGGCATCGGTCTGATCGTCGTGGCCGCCGCGCGCGATGCGGATCGAATCATCAACAGCGTCGCCAGTGCCGGCGAGTCGCACGCGCGCCGCATCGGGTTCGTCGTGCCGGGCGATCGAACGGTCCGCTATCTTTGAATCGCGATCGGGCCTGCCGGCTGGGCGTGCTGATCTCGGGCCGCGGGTCGAACCTCCAGGCGCTGATCGACGCGATTGCCGATCGCACGCTCGATGCCACGATCGCGCTCGTGATCTCGAATCGCGCGGACGCGCCGGGCCTCGTCCGCGCGCGCGATGCCGGCATCGAGACGCGCCTCCTGCCGGCGCGGAACTTCGCGAACCGCGACGACTACGATCGCGCGATTGCCGCCGAGTTGCTTGCCCGCGACGTGGATCTGGTCTGCCTCGCGGGGTTCATGCGGCTCGTCGGCGCGCCGCTGCTCGAGGCGTTTCCCAACCGCATCCTGAACATCCATCCGTCGCTGCTCCCCGCGTTCCCTGGTCTGAACGCGCAGAAGCAGGCGCTCGATCACGGCGTTCGCCTCACGGGCGCGACGGTGCACCTCGTGACCAGCGAGCTCGACGGCGGGCCGATCGTCGCCCAGGCGGCGGTGCCGGTGCTGGACGACGATACGGTGGAATCGTTGTCGGCGCGGATCCTCGTGGAGGAGCATCGAATCTACCCCGAGGCGATTCGAATCCTGCAGTCGCGGCTTTGGACGATGGAGGGCCGGCGTCTCAGGCGGACCGCAGCTCCAGAACCGCGACTTCCGGCGGGCAGTTGATGCGCACGGGCACGTAGATCGTGCCGACGCCGCGGCTCACGAACATCGTGGTGTTCTCGCGGCGTCCGATTCCGGCGACGACCGGAAACTTCTGGGCGGCGACGGCGCCGATGACCGGCAGGACGACCTGCCCCCCGTGCGTGTGGCCGGACAGCACGAGCGGCACGTTCAGCGCGGCCGCCTCGGTCAGCCGACGCGGATCGTGGGCCAGAAGAATGGTCATCTTCGCCGAGTCGCGCAGGAGGTCCGCGACGTCGGTCTGTCGCCGCGTCCAGTACCGGATGCCGACGAGATCGACGGTCTCGTTTCGGATCGTCAGACGCGTCCGCGCGTCCTTGAGCATCTCGACGCCGTTGCGCGCGAGCGCCGCCGGCATGTCGTGATCGTCGTCGTGGTTGCCGAGAATGCCGAAGACGCCGTGGGGCGCGGACAGCGGCGCGAGCGCCTCGGCCGACGGCTTCACGTATCGCCGGTCGCCCCACGTCACGTAATCGCCGCCGAGGACGATGAGATCGGGACGTTCTCTCATCAACGCGTCGACCGCGTGCTGAACGTCATCGTGCGACACGAGGCCGCTGCGATGCACGTCCGTGATCAATCCGATTCGGAATCCGGTCAACGACGACGGCAGACGGTTGACCGCGACCGTGGTGCGCGTCACCTCGAGCGCGTGACGGCCGTAGAGAAATCCGTACGCGCCGACGCCGGCGAGCGCGCCGACGCCAGTCGCGACGAACGTCTTCAGCGCGGCGCGGCGAGTGACCGTCATCGACTGGTATAGTACCCGGCGCGCGACCCCAGCGAGCATGACGTTATTCGACGAACTGCAATGGCGTGGAATGGTGGCGGACGCGACCGACGGCGTCGCGGAGCTGCTCGCCGGCCCGCCCGTCACGGCGTACATCGGATTCGATCCGACGTCGTCGAGTCTGCACGTCGGATCGCTGCTGACCGTCATGGGCCTCGCGCGGCTTCAGCGGTTCGGGCATACGCCGATTGCGATTGTCGGCGGCGGGACCGGCATGATCGGCGATCCGAGCGGCAAGTCGCAGGAGCGCGTGCTGCTCTCGCGCGAACAGATCGACGCGAACGTCGTCGGCATTCGCGCTCAGCTCGAGCGATTTCTCGATTTCGACGCCGCCCCCAACCCCGCGCGCATCGTCAACAACGCCGAGTGGCTGGGCGCGATCGACGTGCTCTCGTTCCTGCGCGACGTCGGCAAGCACTTCACCGTCAATTACATGCTGCAGAAGGAATCGGTGAGCCGCCGTCTCGAGAGCGAGGAAGGCATCTCGTTCACCGAGTTCACGTATCTGGTGCTGCAGGCGTACGACTTCCTGCAGTTGTTCGATCGAGACGGGTGTGTGCTTCAGATGGGCGGCACCGACCAGTGGGGGAATATCACGGCGGGCACCGATCTGATACGCAGGCTGCGCGGCAAGAAGGTGCACGGTCTCGTCTGGCCGCTGATGAAGACGGCATCGGGCGCCAAGTTCGGGAAGACCGAAGCGGGCGCGGTGTGGCTGGATCCGCAACGGACCACGCCGTTCAAGTTCTATCAGTTCTGGCTGAACACCGACGACCGGGACGTCATTCCGTACCTGAAGTTCTTCACGTTTCTCGATCGTCCGGCGATCGACGCGCTCGCGGAGACGACGGCGCGGGCGCCCGAGAAGCGGGAGGCGCAGCGCGCCCTCGCACGCGAGGTGACGGGGCGGGTGCACGGCGTCGATCAGGTCGAGCGCGCCGAGCATGCGTCGGCCCTGCTGTTCGGCGAGGACATCACGCGTCTGCCGGCCGAGGACGTGCTGGCGGTGTTCGACGATGTGCCGTCGAGCGAGATCCCGGCCGAGGAAGCGCGCGCGGGACTCGGGATCGTCGACCTGCTGGCTCGAATCCAACTCGCCCCGTCGAAGAGCGAGGCGCGGCGGCTCGTCCAGTCCGGAGGCGTGTATGTGAACAACCGGCGAATTGCCGACGTTCAGGTCCGTTTGACGCCGGCAGAGGCGATTGAAGGCCGGCTGTTCGTCGTCCGGAAGGGCTCGAAGCAGAATTTTCTCGTCAGGCTGACTTGACGGGCCCGGGCCCGTACGCGATACTCGCTGAACGTTCGGCCCGCGAAATTCCGCACGGTAGTCGCAGTCAGGTTTTCCAAGCCAGGCGGCCTGCCCACCTCAGCCAAAGGGTTTGGCGGTAAAAAAGCCGAAAAAAGTGGTTGACGAATCGCGGTCGGACTAGTAACCTCAGAAGGTTCCCCTAACGACGGTCGGCGCTGAAGCCGAAACGTGCAGTTCGGGGAGGGCGCGGCAAGTCTTCGAGGCCTGCCGGGCCGAAGCTCGCAGGCGATGCGTCGCGAGCGAAGGCCGGTTCTTTGAAAACTGGATAGTGCGTGCAAGCACTTGTCTCGCCGAAGCTGGCGTCAGCCAGCGGAGGCGGACACACAAACCCTGTCACGCCGAAGCTCGCGTCAGCGAGCGGAGGCGGACAAAGAGAGTCAGCGCGTGGGACCGCAGCATTCGGCCGACCCCAGTTGTCAGTCCGTGCGAAGGCGGCTGGCGGTTACCACGACATTGAAAACGGATTGAACAACGCAGAGCCAATCGGCCTCGCGTTAACGAGTTGTGTTTCGTACGGAGTGTCCGCCGTCAGGCGGACCTGCTGCGAAGCCAACGCCTTTAACATGAGAGTTTGATCCTGGCTCAGAATCAACGCTGGCGGCGTGCCTAACACATGCAAGTCGAACGCGAAAGTCCCGCAAGGGATCAGTAGAGTGGCAAACGGGTGAGTAACACGTGG
>Ga0114129_10014360_pt1 | contig 11289 bp, 10 predicted proteins | sample RhiMetdeltSRZDD1_FD_80071 | JGI IMG/M metagenome (GOLD analysis project Ga0114129, IMG submission 80071) | Populus rhizosphere microbial communities from Tennessee, USA - Rhizosphere MetaG P. deltoides SRZDD1 (version 2) (version 2) | ecosystem: Host-associated > Plants > Roots > Rhizosphere >... | reverse complement strand
TAAGTTTCAAGAGGACGGGGGGTCGTAGTATCCAGGCGGTCTAACGCATGCAGGGTTGGAACCATTGCAGCTGCACCGCAACCGCGTGGGAATCTCTGGTTATCTGTTCAAGAAGGTCGAGTACGAGGTCGAACGCGAGCTGACCGAGAACGAGCTGTCGGAGAAGGACATCGCGGCCGGCGTCGCGCCCAAGAATCAGTGGAGGGACGTCAACGTCAACCTGACGTTCATCAAGAACGCGCAGCTGCAGGTCGGCCGATTCAAGATCCCGTTCGGGCTCGATACGCTGACCGGGATCGCTCACAACGATTTCGTCTACCGGACGCTCGGGGCGAACTACCTGACGCCGTCCCGCGACACCGGCGCCATGGTCCACGGGCGGTTCTTCAAGCACGGGTTGAACTACTGGGTCGGCGCGTTTCAGCACGACGGCGACAACGCGCGCTCCAAGAAGATTCAGGGCGGCGACGAGACGGTGGCGGCGCGTCTGACCGGAACGCCGCTGCGGCCGCTGAGCGAGCGCGCGTTCGGCGGCCTCGAGATCGGATCGGCCTTTGCGAATTCCAGGCTGACCGACGACTCGTTCCGTCCCAATGGCCTTCGCGGCCGCACGCTCCTGACGCAGGACACGTTTTTCGAACCCGTCTACGTGAAGGGGCGCCGTTATCGCTGGGAGGCCGAGGCCGACTGGACGTTCGGGCCGGGTTCGGCGCGCGCCGAGTACACCGTCGTGCTGGACAATCGCCGCGGCCAGGGGCTCCACGGCGAAGACTTGACGGATGCCAGGTCGCGATCCTGGTATGTCTCGGGCACGTGGCTGCTCAGCGGCGAAACGAAGAAGCGCCCCGTCAAGCCAGCCGGCGATTTCCTCATGGGCGGCTGGGGGGCCGTCGAAGTCGTCGCTCGCATCGAGCGGCTCTGGTTCGACAGCGTCGGCTCGGGCCAGGGTTATCGAAGCCCTCGCGCGGAGTTCCTCCTGCCCGAGGGGGAAAAGGCCTTCACGGCCGGCGTGAACTGGACCCTCAACAGGTTCATCAAGCTGCAGGTCAACGGCATCCGGGAGAGCGTCGAACAGCGCGACCGGAATCCAGTTCTGGGGGAACGATTCCCGAAGGCCGCGTTCTGGAACGGCGTCGCGCGCCTTCAACTCGTGCTTTAAGGCTCGCTGAAAACTGTCTCGTGGGTCTGGTAGGTCAGGTAGGTCGGGTAGGTCGGGTAGGTCAAAAACCCACCAGACCTACTAGACTCATCAGACCCACGCGACCCTATGGCCTGGCGCGCAGCCGCGCCACTTCCTGCAGCACGAAGGTTGGCCGGGCGCGCGCGAAGTCCCGCACGAACGCCGCCGCTGCGTCGAATTCCTCGTTCGAGAACGGCTTCCGCGAGTCTTCACGTGCGGCGGCATCGATCTGCGTCAGCGCGCGATTGACTTCCCCTTCGAGCCAGCCATCCGCCGCCGCGGCGCGCGCGCAGTCCTCGAGGACCTGCAGGTAGAGCGTCCGCAGCCGGGGCACCGCGAGCGCTCGACGGAAGATGACGTTTTCGTCCGCTCGCGTCAGCGCGGTAAAGCGGACGTCGGAGAACGTCGTGTCCTTGTCCCAGACAAGCAGCCGGTGCCGGGCGCTGTTGGACAATCGATAGAGATAGAAGTTCGCCATGCCGGCGCCGCCGAGCACGCCATCGTTTTCGGCAAGGAACGCTTCAATCGCGACGTGCGTCACGAACGCCGACAGGTCCAGCAGCGGGTCCACCTGGCTCTCCCACGTCGCGGCGTCCGCCTGATTGACGACGCGCAGCATGTCGCGGATCGGGCCGTATAACGCCTCCGTCGACTCCGCTTCGTGGCTTTGCGGCTCGAATCTCGGTCTGTACGCCTCGAGATCCTCGCCGAGAAAATCGCCATAGAACGGCGTCACAAAGTGGTACTCGTACAGGTAACCCAATCCTTCGTCGACCGTTCGTGCGACGAACGGCGGATCGATGGGTTCGATGAGCGCATACACACCCTGGAGCACGTGGTTGATGAAGAGACGGCAGAACGCTTCGCGCGGCGCCGGCTGTCCGAGGCGGGCGAAGAATGTCATCGCGACCTGCTCGCGCACCATCGCCGGGTCGCGCCACAGGTTGTCCAGCACGAGCGACCGCAGGCCGAGGAATCTCTGGTCTTCCGTGTAGTGATCGAAATCGATCCGCAATCCGAGCTTGATCGGATTCCGCGACGCCAGGCCCTTCGACCGCACCGCGGCATTCCGCACGCGGAGGTTCCGCCACTGGAGGTCGGCCGCGTACCACGTGTTCTCGCTGAACTGCTCGCGCAGGCGCAGCAGATCTCTCGAATTGATGAAGAGGTGAACTTCCTGCAGCGTGTGGGGTCGAAGAACTCGGCGCTCGTCTGCGCGCCGGCGTCGGCGGGCAGCAGCGCCCAGGCCGCAGCGAGACCAGCTATGACAGCGTGTCGTCGGGGCCGCGCAAAAAGCGACATGCCGATCCGTGCAAAAAGGGGTCTCACAGTATCACGATTCCATCCGGCGCCGGGCCCCATGTCGCTAGACTCGCTGCATCAATTGAGGTATAAGGCCCTCATGCGGAAGGTGAGTTTTTGCCTCGTTTTCGTTGCCTGCGCCTGGATGCTGGCTCCAGAAATCCGCGCCGGCGGCGAACAAGGCGGCGGGCAAAGTCCCGGGCGCTTCGCCGGCCAACAGTGGCGGATTTTTCCTCACGCACCGTTCCGCAGCCCCGCAAACGAAGAGATCACCGCGCGCCTCACGCGGCAGATCGATCCCCTGGTCGCCTTTTTTCAACCTGAGGGCGGCAACGCTGCGCCCGACGCGCTTGGCGATTCGTTGATCGACAGCAAGGCCCGCAACCAGCTCTTTCGACTGGAAAGCCTTCTGCGCCTGTACGGGCGCGCGTTTCCGGATTTCGAGAAGTACCGTCTCTCGGTCAAGGAAGTCGAGGATGGTCTCGGGGCGTATTCGTTCGCCGTCGATTCGCTGAAGTTCGCCAGAGACAGATTCAAGAACGAGAATCAGACCCAGGCTCCCAGCGCGGCTCGAAAGGCCGAGCAGGACAAGGTCCTCGACAGCCTCGAGAAAAAGAAGGAAGCCGCGCGTCTCGCTTTCACGAAGCTCGTCGACCGGAGCACATTGGGGGTGGACCTCCCCGAGCTGCGGTCGCTGCTGAATTCGACCCTCGCCGGGTGGGGATCCTCGAAGGACCTTGCCTTCGTGAACCGCGAGCTCGATCGGGTGCTGAGGAAGGTCCGTGACGGGAGTTTCAACTTCAACCTGCTGGAGGACGGCATTCACGAATTCCGCCGGCAGCTGCGCTGGTTTCCGCTGCTGATCGATTCGCTGGACGGCCTCATCCTCGTTCGCGACGATCCGCCGGGCGCGTGCCCCGTTCCGGCGCTGGAAGGGCTGGCGGGATCGCACGCGGCCAAGCACCGCTACTCGAACCCGCCGCTGGGCTTTCCCGCGGCGCATCCGTGCAGGATCTCCCGCTGCCTGCTCTGGCAGGTCACCAAGACGGTCAACGACATCGGCGATCTGAAGGATGAGGCCCAGGGCGATGCAGCCGTCCGGGCAGCGTTGGAGAACAACGACATCGACGTAGCTTCGAGCAATAAAGCCACGCCCGAGGAGATCGCGCGCGCCAAAGCGATGCGGAGCGAACTGTACTCGTCGCGCGCGCTCGACACGCTGATGGGTCAGCTGTCCTCGTGCAAGTCGTAGGGCTGTATCAAATACTGAACTGAACCCGCAGGACCCGGCTCCAGAAGGTCGGCGTCGATTGCAGCGTCTTGGTGACGATCGACGGATCCGCGAACTTTTCCGTCGAGAACGTCATCTGCACTTTGATCCAGCGGTTCGGATACCAGTTTCCGCTGAAGGATAGAATCCGGTCGTCGTTCGACGGCAGGACGTCCGCGCGCGGACTCTTCGACCCGGTGCCGGTCGCGACGCTGCCGAACGTGATTTTTTCCACGCGTACCGCGGCCTCGAGCGCGCCGATGCCGCCCTGGCCGAGCGGGCGCAGCGGTCTGTCGAGCCCGCGGGCCTTGCTCTCGCCGGTAAACGCGTACGATCCGCTCACATACCACGCCTTGACCTGGTATGGCGACAGATCGTTGTCCTCGACGCCTTCCCCTTTGCGCTCCTCGGTGAGCGTGACTGACTCCATCTTCACGGAGGCGGGTCCCGGCCGCCACTGGAACTCGAAGCCGCGGCGCTCGCGGCGCCCGAACACGAAAAACTCGGGCTTGTAGAAGTCGGCGCCGAGGACTGTGCGTCCCTTGATCCCCGAGATGCCTTCCGGGAGATCGCCGTGGGTTCTGGCGTAGCCGAAATGCACGTCGGCGAGCGGCGAGCTCAAGCCGCGCAGCGGCTCGCTCGTCACGCGCCACGCCGTCGTCTCGCCGGCGTTCACGCGTTTTTCGCTGGTGTGCAGGATCGCGTTGCTGCCGTCGGTTTCGAAGACGCCGTACTCGTAGCCGATGGCGCGACCGAACGAATCGCCGTGCAGCATCCAGCCCCGGGCGCGGCTCGGCGCGAGCAGCGTCGCGGTGGTCGATCGGTACGCGAAGTCGAGGTCGAGCGAGCTCGTATTCTCGTCGAGCGAGAACGGCATCTTGAACTGTCCGTAGCGGAACTGCGCTTCCCTGAGTTGCGTGACGTCGAAGTAGACGTCTCGCCACGGATCGGTTCGATCGAGCTCGCGGTCGACCTTGAACGCCAGCGCTTTCATCACCTCGCCCTCGACGCCGACGCGGCGGCGGGGGATGTCGAGCTCGTTCAGCGCTTCCTTGGTGATCGCTGCATCGGACCCGCGCACCTCGCCTCGCATCCTGGTCCGAAAGTCGAGGTGAAACTTCCGGCCGTATTGGAGGGAGGCATCCCGCGCGCGAAATTTCACTTTCTCTTTCTTTTTAGGCGCGGATCCTTGTTCGGCCTCAGACTCGGCGCTCGGCGCGACGAGCCGGGCGGACGCCGCCGCCGCGGAATCCTGCCCGGCCGCCGCTCGCGGCGACGCGAGCGTCAGACCGGCGAGAAGCAGGACACACGGACCGGGCCCATTCCAAAACCGACGCGTCATTCAGGTTGCTCCGGAAGGCGGTATTGTAGGTCATTTTGGGTATAGGATCAGCTTGAACCGGCCGATCAACCATGATCAAACGAGTCCGCAGGATTTCGCTCGGCGTTGCCTTGCTCGTTGTTCTTCCACGGCCGGCTCTCGCCCAGCCTCCCGACGCGGCGGCGGCCCTCTTCAACGACAGCGTGCTGCACGAGATCAGGCTGTCGGTCAATTCCAGGGACTGGCAATCGCTGAAGGACCACTGGCAGGAAGACACGAAATACCCGGCCGATTTCCACTGGAACAACCAGGTGGTCCGCAACGTCTCCATCCATTCGCGCGGTGGGGGCAGCAGACGGCCCAACAAGCTGAGCTTCCACATCACCTTCAATCACTACACGGCCGGCCAGACGTTTCTCGGCCTCCAGTCGATCATCCTGCGCAACAACTCGCAGGATCCGTCGAACATGCGCGAGCGCTTGAGCATGCTGTTCTTCCGCAACCTCGGCGTCGTCGCCCAGCGCGAAGTCCACACGCGCCTGTTCGTCAATAACCAGTACGTCGGCCTCTACACCATCCTCGAGGTGTACGACACCGATTTCCTGCAGAAGAACTTCAACGAGAGTACGGGCCACCTGTATGAGTACAGCTTCGACAACGCAGCCGTGCTGGCAGGGCAGGCGCCGTTCATCTTCCAGTTCCTGGGATCGAACCCGGCCCTGTACGTGCCGAGCCCGTTCAACCCGAAGACGCTGAAAGACGACCCGCAGGGTGACGTGATCGCGCGATTCGTGCAGGCGGTCGGCGACACCGGCGCCGCCGGATGGCGGGACAACGTGTCGGCTTTTCTGGATCTCCCGCGATTCATCCGGCATCTGGCGATCGAGAACTTCCTGGCGGAAGAGGACGGATTGACGGGCGATTACGGCCCCAACAATTTCTATTTGTACCGGTTCGCCAACACGACCATGTTCCTGTTCCTGCCGTGGGACAAGAGCAACGCGTTCTTCGACGTGAACTTTTCCATTTTCCGCAACGTCGTGGACGGGGCGGAAGACCATCGCAGCCTGCTGGCGGTGCGCGCGCTGCAGGAGCCCGACCTGTTGCAGCTCTATCTGGACACCATGCTCGAGTGCGGCAATTTCGCCCTGCAGGGCGCCGCGCCCGACCAGCCCGGATGGCTCGAGGCGGAGATCAACCGCGAGTACGATCAGATTCACGCCGCGGCGCTCGAGGACACCTTCATTTTCACGAACGCCGAGTTCGAGCAGGCCATCGTCGATCTGCAGAACTTCGCGCGAACTCGATCGGCCATCGTCGCGGCGCAGGTGGCCGGAGCGCGGAGACAGTAACGTTAAGAGTTGAAACTTTTGACTTTGACTTTCCGGGTATTGCGCCGTGCGAGCTTTCGCAGCTCCCTCGCGGCGCCCGTCATGATCTGACGCGGCGTCCGTCCGCCGGGCTTGCCGCGCATCTGGTGGCACCCGAAGCCCACGAAGCCGTCGACGCCTGCCTTGTTCCGCCGCCCCGAGCGGTGGACGAACCGGCGCTCGGCGGGTCGCGGAGCGAAGCGGAACAGATTCGCCAGCCAGCCCGCCGGGATGCCGGCGGCGCGCCCGAACGCCACGGCCGTCTCGACGTACGGAGCGGCCACCACCGTGTAGCCTTCCGCCAGCGCCGGCCGAATCTCCCACCGCAGCCGGAACGCCAGGTCGGCGGCGTAGAGCAGGAGCAGCGTCCGCGGCGAGGGGGCCCCGGCGGCTTCGTCGGCGACGGCAAGTTCCTGAAACACGCCGGACGCGTCCCAATGGCTGATGCCCCCGCGGGCCGGCGATCCGAGCGCGCGGCGCGCGGCGGCGATCACCGCCGCGGCCTCGATGCCGTCGACGGCGATCAGGCGCGGCTTGGATGCGCTCAAGGCTCCCCCGTTCGCGCGAGCCAGTCGGCGACCGCGTCGAGGTTCCACTCGGACCAGGGCCGGCGCTGCCCCTCGAGGAACAGCTCGCGGATCTGGCGGTGCTGATCGCCAATCGACTGCTCGGCGTCCACGGTGATGAAATTGAAGATCAGCGCGAGCGACTCGTACTCGCGGATGACGCGCGCGATGAAATGCTGGTAGCTCTCGACCGGATCTTCCACGTGCGTGACATCCTGTCCGGCCTCGTAGAAGTTCGGCAGCCGCGTGGCGGTCACGCGCTTGCCGGAGGTGACGGGCGAGACGGCGAAATAGAACACCAAGTCGGGCCAGAGCAGCGGCTGGTACAGCTTGAGCACCCAGTCGAGATCGAGGCCGCGCGCGACGTCGCGAGCCAGACCGGTGAAGAGAAAGCGGTCCGCGATGACCAGCTTGCCCTGCCACAGCGCCGGCAGGATCGTCTGCTCCACGCGATGGCGGAAATCGGCGCCGTGCAGGAGCGAGAATTCCTCGGGGCTGAGCGCCCGCACGGTCTTGCGGCTCTTGATGATCGGCTTGATCAGCTCCGACGAATTCCATTTCGTCGTCACCACGTCGTAGCCTTCGGACTTGAGCCAGGTCTTGAACAGTTTGCGCTGCGTCGTCTTGCCCGAACCGTCCGGTCCTTCGAAGGCGATGAGGAGTCCGCGGCGCCGGGCCGGGTTGGCGAAATGCCGCCGGGCGCGCTGCCGGGCGCGTTGGAGCGCGGAGGAGCCGTTCCTGTGTAACATTCGTGTAAACGCGGCCATATCTTAGTAATAACGCTTCGGCAGATCCAATATCACGCGGCGCCGCGCCAGGTCGGTCAGGGATCCGGGCAGCGTCGCCGCCGGCAGGCCGTCAAGGTCGCTCCGACTGACCACCGCTTCTTCGGGCAGATATCGGCGGCAGGCGCCGTATTCCTGCGCGTAGTCGTCGGAGGGGAAGTGGAGCCGCAGACGCACCCGGCTGCCGTCGGGATCGGCGGCATAGAGCGGATTCAATCGGTATTCTCCCCGCGCGGCGAACGGCCGATCGAGCGCGTGCCGGTCGAACACTCCCGGATGCCTGGTCGCGACAATCGTCAGCGCGGGATCGCGGTCGAGGGCTTCCCGGGAGTCTGCGCGCGACAAGTCGATCGGACCTCCAGCGACCACCTCCTCGAACAGGCGTGCTTCGCTGAATAACCGGGGCTCAATCGTCTCGAAGAGGTCGGCGTAGCCCTCCGGCGGCAGCGGCTGGCCGTGAGACGGGCTCCAGACGCGCTCGTTGTGCGTGTGGCCGATCACCACGGCGCCCACTCCTTCACGGCTGTCGACGAGACGCGTCATCTCGCCCACGAATTGCCGCTTCGTCCAGATGAACATGAACGCGTCCACACAGATCGCGAGCGCAAAGACGCCCTTCGCGAACGGCAGCGGGGCGTTGCCGTCGCAGCAGACCGGCTCGCAGCCCGGCGCCGTGAAGCGGCGGGCGAGCCACACCTTCGCGAAATAGAGATCCGCGAGCACCGGCGCGATGGAGGTCACGTCGACGAGCGACCGCGTCACGTGTCCCGATCCGCCGCAGACGTCGATCGCGCGCGCGCCGGCGCCGACGACCGTGCGCGCCACGGCCCGAACGACGGCATCCGCAACGATGAAGGTGGGGTCCGAAAAACGATAGAGGAAGTAGCCGCCTTCGAAGGTCGGTCCCAGCGCATCGACGACCTGACGATACGTCGTGGCGGGCGACGCGGCCGCGGCCTCGAAACGTTCCGCCTCGCGCTCGCCGGCCAGCCCGAACATCGCACGCCGTGCGAGTTCGGGGCGTCCGGCCTGGACATGCTCGCGCGCCGCCGTGGCCGCCGGCTGCAGATGCAGCACCGGGATGCCGTCGACGATCGGAAAGATGCAGCAGTGACAACCGAGAATGCCGTCCTGCACTTCGTCGCCGTCCCTGCGGTGGAAGAGCGAGTCGACCACCGACAGCCGCCCGCCGCAGTAGGGACAGCGAAGGATCTCTAACGTCGACAGATGCATACGTGTGGGCAGGATCGGCAGGATAGGCTGGATGGGCTGGATGGGACGGCGTTTCGCTCATCCCGTCCTTCCTACCTGTCCTGCCTCCCTTCCTGCCCTTCCTGCCACTCCGGCCCTTCCTGCCCAAGCTGTTCGAGCGGCGCGACATCGAGCCCGGGAATCGGGGCTCGGCGGAAGTACTCGATGCCGAGCCATTTCCGTGCCTCGTCGTCGTCGATCCATGCCATCGGGTGATTCGGGCCGAGCTGCGTCCGGTGACAGCGAAGCGCCGCCAGCTTGCGAGGGATCCAGGCGCGCACGTCGATCGACAGCGTAGCCGGTTCCGCGCCCGCGCCAAACGCCTCCGGCACGATGCCCCAGACGCTCCCGTCGGGCAGCGGCGCGCCGTGGGCGCGCGCCGCCGTGATCACTTCCCGCATGACGCCCGTCCGCATCGTGACGTAGTAGAGCGCCGGCGCCGCCGTGCCGAGCGATTGCAGCGCTGTGTAGGTGCGCTCGTGCACGCCGATGTGATCGAGGTGCCAGTACAAGCCGTCTTCGTCGAACGTAATCACGGCGGACGGCTGATGCTTCGCCACGAGGTCGACGATTTCGGCGTGCAGTATGGGCACGTCCTGCCACCGCAGGTTGCCGTCGCCGTGGTCCAGCACGACGACCTCCGCGATGCCGAGGATGGCGGCGGCGTCGTGCAGCTCGCGCGTGCGCACGCGCCCGAGATCGCCGTCGGGTACGAGCGCCGGGTCGCTGATCGAGCCGCGCTCTCCGCGCGACGCGCAGAGCAGCACCACCTTCGCGCCGGCGTCGGCGAGCCGGGCGATCGTGCCGCCGCAGGTCAGCGACTCGTCGTCGGGATGGGCGAAGATGGCGAGGAAGGTCTGACCTTCAACCGCGTCCGGCACGATGCGCCTCGATCACCCGTGTGTACACCGACAGATATCCGTCGACCATTCGCTCGATCCCGAATCGCGCCAAGGCGTGCGCCCGCACGCGCCGGCGATCGAGATCGAAGACGCGCGGCAGCTCGCTCACCATCTGCGCCAGGTCGTCGAAGACGATCCCCGTTACGCCGTCGTCGACGACCTCGCGGACGGCGCCGCGATCGAGCGCGGCCACGGGCGTCCCGCACGCCATCGCTTCGGCGAGCACGAGCCCGAACGGCTCAGGCGCCTGAATCGGGTAGAGCAGCGCCCGCGCCCCGCCGTACAACGCCACTTTCGCCGCGAAGTCCGCCTCGCCGAAATACGTAATGAGGCGGCCGTCCACGTGCGGCGCGATTTTCTCACGATAGTACGCGTCCTCGGCGGCGGCCAGAATCAGCCGCATGCCCAGACGCTTCGCGATTTCCACCGCCTGCAGCACCCCCTTGCCTTCCGTGAAACGGCCGAGGAAGAGCAGGTAGTCGTCCGGCGTCTCACGGAACGTGAAGCGGTCGGTGTCGATCCCGTGCAGCACCGTGTCGACGACGTTGACGCCGCTGAGGAGGCGGGCCTGCTCGTTCGAGATGGCGACGAACGGCGTCTCGGGGTAGCGGGCCCAGAGCTTCACTTCCGCAACGCTCGGCGAATGGTGCAGCGTCTGCACCATGGGCGTCGGCGACAGGCGGGAGAAAGCCAGCGACATCGGGTAGTACGCCGCCTCGTAGTGAATGATGTCGAACTCCGCCGCGCGCTCGACGGCATGGGCGAGGTTCAGCATTTCGTACAGCTCCCACGGCCACATGTGCAGGTCGTGCCAGTAGCCGTGGGGATAGATGGCGGCCAGCGTGGCGCTGGTCTTCGAGTCGCCGGCCGCAAACAACGTCACATCGTGCCCGCGCGCGACGAGCCCTTCGGTCAGAAGCGACGTCATCGTTTCAACCGATCCGGACTTCTGCGGCGGAATGGTGGTCGCGACGGGCGCAACGTGGGCTATCCGCATGCTACGTCGAGCAGCTTCGGCAGGACGCGCGCGGCGTCGAAATGTTCGCGGGCGATCTCGAGGGCGCGCCGCGAATGCCGGTCGTAGTCCGTGTTGATGCAGTCGATGCCCGCCACCGCGTCGTCGATCGTCGAGAACGCGAGTAACCCTTCGCCGGCGGGCAGATGCGCGCTCCACCCGGTATCCTGCACGAGCGCGGGCCGGCCGGACGCCAGGTAGCACTCCGTGCGATCGCTGAACCACCCCGTGTGATTGGTGACGTAGGTGTGTTTGGCGACGCCGAACTCGGCCTTCGATCGGTGGATGAAGGCGCGATAGTCCGACGGCGTGCGCGACACCTTTATG
>Ga0114129_10014359_pt1 | contig 11289 bp, 9 predicted proteins | sample RhiMetdeltSRZDD1_FD_80071 | JGI IMG/M metagenome (GOLD analysis project Ga0114129, IMG submission 80071) | Populus rhizosphere microbial communities from Tennessee, USA - Rhizosphere MetaG P. deltoides SRZDD1 (version 2) (version 2) | ecosystem: Host-associated > Plants > Roots > Rhizosphere >... | reverse complement strand
GCCTTCGATCGTCGCGAACTCGAGCACGTCTCGCGACGTCAGCAGCACCGGCTCCTCCTCGTTTCCGGCGGCGAACGCCGCCTCGTGCTCGAGGAGCCGGGCCGAGGCCCAGAGGAAGCGCATCTGCGTGAACATGTCGCCAGGCACCGTCGTCACGACGTCGATGCTCAGGCTCGGCCGCAGCCCATGGGCGAGCGCCTTGCCGGTCGGCGGCGTCCCGTGGCCCATGCTCATCTCGACGGACGGCGCGATCGATACCTTTCCGCCCGAATCGGCGATGAGCTGGAACTCGTTGTCTGACAGGTAGTTGCAGTGGATGTACGTGGTGTCCGGGCCGAGCAGGCCCATGTCGTCGAGCTGGGAGACCATGGAAAATCGACCCGCGTACGGGCCCATACCCACGTGGACGCTGATGGGCGCTCCGACGTCGCGCGCAAGCTCCCAGTCGTGCCGGACGACCTCGGGTGTGCAGAAGCCGGGGCCGCGGGTGCCCATCGCGAGCGTCATCAGCCCTTCCTCGCTGGAGAAGTACTGGTCACGCACGCGGCGAATGTCCTCCGGCGAGTTCAGCTCGCTCGAGTACCACCAGTCGGCGAGCGACGTATTCGCGTTTCCGTAGCAGTACACCGCTCGGAGGCGCGCGTCCTGCAGGGCCCGAATTGCCTCATCGGAGTGCTCCGGCGTGTTGTTGATGTGCGACCAGTCGAGGAGCGTCGTCACGCCGGCGTCGATTGCCTCGAGCGAGCCGAGGTAGTTGCCGGCGTAGACGTCCTCGGGGCGATATGCGGGAGCGAGTTGGTCGATCACGAGCTCGAAGTAGCCGGCGAGGCTCACGTCCGGGGCGATGCCGCGGATCACTGTCTCCCACGTGTGCCGGTGCGAGTCGATGAACCCGGGGATGACGATGGAGTCGGTGGCGTCGAGCACTTCGGCGTCGCCGACCTCCAGCGCGCGCCCGACGGCTGCGATCTTCTCGTCCTCGACGAGGACGTCCCCGCCGTAGACGTCGCCGATCTCCGGATCCATGCTGAGGACATGGCCGCCTCGGATCAGAACGCGATTGGACACGAGGACTCCTTTCACGAGCACTTCAGCATGCCTGGCACGAGCCCGGCACCGTCCAGCGTCGCTGAACGTGATTCCCGATTCTTACCACGTTCTGGCCTCCAGCGTTGACTGTGACTGTACGCGCGTTTATCGTGTGTTCGCATGGCCGGCGGAGCAATCGTCATCGTGGGAGGGACGTCCGGCATCGGGCTCGGGATCGCGCGCGCCTACGCGGAACGCGGTCGCGACGTCGTCATCACCGGCCGGACCGAAAACCGGTGCGCCGAGGTCGCGAGCGGGATCGACGGCAACGGCAACGTCGAATGGCGCGCGCTCGACCTGGCCGAGCCCGGATTGGTCGGCGCCCAGCTGCAGGGTCTCGGGCCCGTGTCCCACGTCGTGCTGGCGGCAATCGAGCGCGACCAGAACGCGGTGTCGGACTACGACGTCTCGCGGGCGCTGCGGCTCGTGACGCTGAAGCTCGTCGGGTACACCGCGGCCGTGCACGCCCTGGTGCCTCGCCTGACCGACGACGCCTCGATTCTCCTGTTCGGCGGCCAGGCGCTGCGGAGGCCATATCCGGGCTCGACGACGATCACGACGGTCAACGGCGGCGTGGACGGGCTGGTGCGGACGCTCGCGGTGGAGCTCGCCCCCATTCGCGTCAACGCGATCCATCCGGGCATCGTCGGGGACACGCCCGAGTGGGCGGACAAGCCGCCCGCTGTCCTCGACGCCGTCCGCGCCCGCACGCCGCTCGGCCGGTTGGTGACGACGAAGGAGATCGTCGGCGCAGCGATGTTCCTGCTCGAGAACGGGGCGGTGAACGGCGTCAGCCTCGAGGTGGACGGCGGATGGATGCTGCAGTAGCGGTCGTCGGGCTCGGGAACATGGGCGAACCGATCGCCGAGCGGGTCCTCGAGGCCGGCTTTCCGCTCTTTGTCTGGAACCGGACCCCCGAGAAGACCGCCCCGCTCGTGGAGCGGGGAGCGACACAGCTCGCGTCGGCGGCCGCCGCGCTGCGGGACGCAGACGTGTGCCTGACGTCGCTCGCGGACGACGCTGCTCTCGAGTCCGTCGTGCTCGGTGACGATGGCGTGCTCGCCGGCGCGCGCCCGGGGACCGCACTCGTCGACCTCAGCACGGTCTCGGTGCCCGTCTCCGAACAGATCGCCGAGCGTACGGCCGGCGCGGACGTTGGCTACCTGCGAGCCCCTGTCAGCGGCAACCCGACCGTCGTGCGCAGCGGCAACCTGAGCATGATGGTCTCGGGACCCGAGGATCTGGCCAAGCGGCTCGATCCGATCCTGAACGCCGTCGCCCCGACGGTCCTCTACGTCGGAGACGCGGAGCAGGCGCGAGTCGTGAAGCTCGTGCTGCAGATCCTGATCGCCGGCACCGTCGAGCTGCTCGGCGAGGCGCTCGTGCTCGGCGAGGCCGCGGGGGTCGAGCGCGCCAAGCTGCTCGAGGCGATCGGCGCCTCGGCGGTCGGCTCGCGCCTCGTCGGCTACAAGACCGAGCCGCTGGTGCAGGACGACTACTCGGCCACGTTCACGACCAGCTTGATGCTCAAGGACGTCGAGCTCGTCCTCGACGTCGCCGCCGAGCAGGACCTCGAGCTGCCGTTCGCGGAGCAGCTCAGAACCCTCCTCGAGTCCGCGGTGGAGGGCGGATACGGGGATCAAGACTTCATCGCGCTCTTCCGCCGGCTCCAGGAGGCGCAAACCAGCCAGCCAGCGATCAGGGACAGGTGAGCAAGTGACGACGAACATCGCATCACGAGGCGCGACGATGGCGGTCGACTGGGAGCAGCGGATCGACTTCGCGAAGCTGCGCGCGGACCGGCTCGGTCGGGCGAAGCGGGCGCTCGAGGACTCGGATCTCGCCGCACTGCTCCTGTTCGACCCGAACAACATCCGCTACGTCACGAGCACGCACATCGGTGAGTGGGCCCGCGACAAGAACGCCCGCTGGGTGCTGCTCCCGCGCGGGGACGACCCGATCCTGTGGGACTTCGGCTCGGCCGCGCGCCACCATCGGATGTACGCGCCCTGGCTGCCGGAAGAGAGCTTCCGCGCCGGTGTTGCCCCGATGCGGGGCGCGATGCCGGTCGAGACCGGGATCCCGGATTCGCTCGCCGGAAAGATCGAGCTCGAGCTCCACGAGCGCGGCCTGGACGGCGGGCGGCTTGGAATCGACATGGCCGACCTCGTCACGATCGAGGCGCTCCAGCGGACGGGCATCCAGGTCACGGACGGCGCTCGCGTGATGCTCGAGGCACGGAAGATCAAGACCGACGAGGAGATCGCGCTGCTCGACCACGCGTGCGCGATGGTCGACGCCGTGTACGAGGAGATCTACCGGATGCTGAGGCCGGGCGTGCACGAGCACGAGATCGTGGCGCGGGCGCAGCAGCTGCTGTTCGAGCTCGGCTCGGAGCAGGTGGAGGCGATCAACGCCGTCTCGGGCGACCGCTGCAATCCCCACCCGCACGTGTTTTCAGACCGCCTGCTGCGGCCAGGCGACCAGGCGTTCTTCGACGTCATCCATTCGTTCATGGGCTACCGGACGTGCTACTACCGCACCTTCAACGTCGGCAGCGTCTCGCAGTCGCAGCTCGACGCCTACCGGCAGTGCCGCGAGTGGCTCGACGCCGCGATCGAGCTGGTCCGGCCGGGGACGATGACGGACGAGATCGCGGCGGTGTGGCCGACCGCGCAGGAGCTCGGGTTCGAGAGTGAGGAGAGCTGCTTCGGCCTCCAGTTCGGGCACGGCGTCGGCGTCGGACTGTACGAGCCTCCCATGATCTCCCGCGTCCACTCCTTCGAGTGCCCGATGGAGCTCGAGGCGGGAATGGTCTTCGCACTCGAGACGTACTGCCCCGCCACCGACGGCCGCTCGGCAGCGCGAATCGAGGAGGAGGTCGTCGTGACGAAGGACGGCAACCAGATCCTCACCCGGTTCCCAGCCGAGGATCTGCTCGTCGCGGGGAAGACCTACGTTCGCGGCGCCGACATCCTCGAGCTGGAACACGCATCGTCACGGGTATGACCCGGTACCGGCTGATCCGCCGCGAGGACATCGTGCTCGAGCCCACCCTGCCGGAGCACAGTCGCGGCCTGAAGCGCAGGGTTCTGATCGGCGGAGACACCGGCGCGACCCATACGGGCCTCTGGATGGTGGAGCTCGATGGCGAGGTCGATACGCACCTCCACTCCTTCGAGAACAGCTTCTACGTCTTCTCGGGCGAGCCTGTCCTCTATTTGGACGGCCACGGCGTGAAGCTGCGTCCGGACGCGTGCGGAGTCATCCCCGTCGGCGTGCCACATGCCTGGCGCAGCGACGATCCCGCGCGCTGGGTCGAGATGGCATCCCCGCGGCCCCGCGGCGCGGACCAGCCGCCGGATACGTACTTCCTCGACGCCGCACCCACCGACGAACCCGCCGAGCTCGACCTGCGCGATCCACGGAACCGCCACTTCTTCCACCTCGCGGAGTCCGATATGAACGTCGATCAGCTGAGCGCGGGAGCGCGGACGACGGCTCCGACCGTTTCCGCGAGCATGGCGACAGCGGCCCTCCTCTACAGCGGGATCACCGTGAAGATGCTCGTCGACAAGCGGCTGGACGCGCAGCTGCACACGATGTTCATGGTGGGGTACAAGCCCGGAGCGGTCGCGCACCCGCACGACCATCCCTTCGAGGAGTCGTACGTGATGCTCGAGGGAGAGGTGGACGTCGTGGCCGACGGCGACCGCCACACGCTCCGCCCCGGCGATGTCTTCTGGACTGGCGTCGGCTGCATCCACGCCTTCTACGAGACGCAGGGCGGTACGGTGAAGTGGCTCGAGACCTCAGCGCCGGCGCCACCCGACCGGCATTCGTACCGCTTCGAGCGGGACTGGGAGTACCTGGCGGAGAGGCTCGCATGACCGATTCGGTGAAGGCCGAACCCGCGCTCGACATCGATCTCTACCTCGACCTGTACCGGCGGATGCTTCTCATCCGGGGGTTCGAGGACCTCGTCCAGTCACTCTTCCTCCGCGGAGAGGTCTATGGGACGACGCACCTCTACTCAGGCCAGGAGGCGGTCGCGGTCGGCTTCGCCAGCGTGCTGGCTGAGCGCGACCGGGCGGCGGCCACCTACCGTGGCCACGGACATGCTCTCGCGCTCGGCGTCGACCCGCAGGCGCTTCTCGACGAGATGCTTGGGCGCGCGACCGGTATCAACGGTGGCCTCGCGGGATCGATGAACGTGACCTCCCCGAAGGACCGCCTCATCGGCTGCTTCGGGATCGTCGGCGGGAGCATCGGGGCAGCGACGGGCGCCGGCATCGCCCTTCGCCGCACGGGCGGAGTCGCGGTCGCCTACTTCGGCGACGGCGCGGTCAACCACGGCTACTTCTTCGAATGTCTCAACTTCTGCAAGGTGCTGGACCTACCGGTCGTGTTCGTGTGCGAGAACAACGGCTACGGCGAGTACACGCCCTTCGAGGACGTGACCGCGGGAACGATCCGTAGCCGTGCCGAGGTGATGGAGGTTCCCGCCCAGACGGTCGACGGGATGAGCGTCTGGACCGTCCGTGACGCCGCGCGCACTGCCGTCGAGCACGCGCGCTCGGGCGGCGGCCCCTACTTCGTCGAAGCGATCACCTACCGCTTCGTCGGACATTCGCGCAGCGACCCGGGCAAGTACCGCCCTGAGGGCGAGCTCGAGCGCTGGCGCGAGCGCGACCCGCTCGTCCTGCTCCGCGGCCGTCTCGAGACCGAAGGCGTCGATGCGTCCACGCTCGACGAGCTCGAAGGCGCCGTGACCGCGCAGCTGGCCGAGCACGAGGAGCGAGGGCTGGCCGCACCCTTCCCCGAGGCTCGTACATTCGAAGAGTTCAAGCCGTGATGGCGGCGACGTTGAACATGCCAAAGCTTTCCGACTCGATGGAGGAGGCGACCATCGTCCGCTGGCTGAAAGAGCCCGGGGACACCTTCGCGAAGGGCGAACCGCTCGCCGAGATCGAGACCGACAAGGCGACGATCGTGTACGAGGCGGAGGCCGACGGCGTGATCGGGAGCATCGTCGTGCCGGAAGGGGAATCCGCGCGTCTCGGAGACCCGATTGCCACGCTTGGTTCGGATGGCACAGCCGAGCCGGCCCCCAGCTCGTCCGAGCGCGTCCGCGCGACGCCGGTCGCGCGCCGCCGCGCGGTCGAGCTGGGCGTCTCGCTGCAGGAGCTCAGCGGGACGGGACCGGACGGACGGATCACCATTCAGGATGTCGAGCGGGCCGCCGGCGACGCCGCTCCTGCCGCACCTGAGCCGAGCGCCAAGGGCGCGGTCGAGCTCGTCCCCCTCACGCCCACGCAGGCGACGATCGCCAGGCGGATGGAGCAGGCGTCAGCGATCCCGACCTTCACCGTCACGATCGAGATCGACATGTCCAAGGTGGTCGCGCTCCGGCACGAAGCTCCCGAGCCGAAGCCTTCCGTCAACGACTTCCTCGTCCGTGCGGCCGCCCTCGCGCTCCGCGAGTTTCCAGCGTTCAACAGCGCCTGGATCGAGGGCCGCGTCGAGCGCTACTCGCGGGTAAACATCGGCATCGCCGTTGCGGTCGAGGGCGCGCTGCTCGTGCCAACGCTGTTCGACGCCGACGAGAAGCCGCTCGCCCAGATCGCAGAGGAGTTGCGCTCGCTCGCGGAGCGAGCGCGGGGCAGGACGCTGACACCCGAGGAGCTGATGAGCAGCACGTTCACCGTCTCCAACCTCGGCATGTACGGCGTGCACTCCTTCACCGCAATCGTCGATCCGCCGCAGGTGGCGATTCTGGCCGTCGGTGGGATCCACGAGAGCCGCTTGCTCGCCACGCTCAGTGCCGACCATCGCGTCGTCTACGGCGCGGACGGCGCCGAGTTCCTCGCCAAGGTCAAGTCCTTCCTGGAGGACCCCTCCGCTCTCTGAGATGCCCGAGATCGACTTCCGCACCGCCGTCCGCGACGCCCTCGACGAGGCGCTCTCGGCCGACGAGCGTGTGATCCTCTTCGGGGAGGACATCGCGGTCGCGGGCGGCGTGTTCGCGGTGACGCCCGGCCTCTACGAGAAGCACGGCCCCGAGCGCGTATTCGACACGCCGATCTCGGAGCTCGCGCTCGCCGGCGCTGCGTTCGGCTCCGCGGTCAACGGCCTCCGACCCGTGGTCGAGATCATGTTCGGCGACTTCCTCCCCCTCGTCATGGACGGCGTCGTCAACCAGATGTCCAAGTACTGGTTCCTGACGCGCGGCGAGGTGAGCGTGCCGGTCACCATCCGCTCGGTGGTCGGTGCCGGCGGCCGGTTTGGCGCGATCCACTCGCAGATGCCGGTCTCGTGGCTCTTCGGAATTCCTGGAATCAAGATCGTTGCCCCCTCGACCCCTGCGGACGCGAAGGGCCTCCTGCGCGCGGCGATCGACGACGACAACCCGGTCCTGTTCCTCGAGCACAAGCGCCTGTACACCGAGAAAGGCGAGGTCGACGGGGTTCCCGTCCCGATTGGCTCGGCCGTGGTGCGGCGGGAAGGAACCGACGTGACGATCGTGTCCGTCATGCGCGGCGTCCACGAGAGCCTCGCTGCCGCCGACACTCTCGCCGCCGCGGGCATCGAGGCCGAGGTGATCGACGTGAGGACGATCCGGCCGCTGGACACCGTGACGATCCTCCACTCCGTCGCGCGGACGAACCGGCTCGTGGTCGTCGAGGAGGGACCGCTGACCGGCGGGTGGGCCGGCGAGGTACTTGCGGTCGCAGCCGAGCAGGGGCTCGAGCATCTCGACGACGCCTGGCGGATCGCCACGCCCAACAACCCCATCCCCTACAGCCCGCCGCTCGAGGATGCGCACCTTCCCGGTGCGGAGCGAATCGCGTCCGAGATCACGCAGAGGGTCGGGTAGGGCGATGGCGGTCGATCCCGAATACGCTACGGCGATGGCCGCGTCCGCAGCCGCGAGCACGTCCGAGCACCCGGAACCGGCGCATGTGGGTACGAGGCTCCGCGCCCAGCGGGAGAGCCTCGGCTTGACCCTCCGCGAGGTCGCGCGCCGTATCGGCGTCTCCCCCAGCCTGATCTCCCAGATCGAGCGCGACAAGGTCAACCCAAGCGTCAGCACGCTCTACGCGCTCGTCCGCGAGCTCGGCCTCTCGATGGGAGACCTATTCGAGGTGGACGGCGCCTCGACCCCGTCCAACCGGGCGGCTGCGGGAGCCGGCGCCGGCCCGGTGGTCGGCCACGACAGCCGCGTGGTCATCAACCTTGCTTCGGGCGTCACCTGGGAGCGATTGACGCAGATGAGCGATCCCGGGGTCGAATTTCTTTACGTCGTGTACGAGCCCGGCAGCGAGTCGTGCCCCGAGGACTCCCTGGTCCACCATGGCGGAAAGGAGTACGGCTACGTGATCAGCGGGCGGCTGGGAGTGCGGATCGCGTTCGACGAGCACATCCTCGGGCCGGGCGACTCGGTCTCGTTCGACTCCTCGGCGCCCCACCGGCTCTGGGCGGTCGGGGACGAGCGCGTGACCGCTATCTGGGTCGTCGTCGGCAGGCAAAGCGACACGCGCGTTCCGCCCGGCGAGACCTGATCGCCTGCGTCAGCTGCCCTTGAGCTTGGCGCTGCACTTGACCGGCGCGCCGCCGGTCGCGGGGATGCAAAGGCGCTGCACCACCTGAAGACCGCTCTTGGAGATCTTCTCCTTGAGGAGCACTCCGACGAACGCCGGCTTGGTGATGCGGATGGTGATGACCGAGCCGTAACGGAAGTCGCCCTTCACCCGCTTGCTGCTCGCGACGCCGGACCCGTTCGCGGTCGTGGCGTCTCCGCCCTTCGGCGAGGAGAAGACGACCCTGGATCCGGCCGGTACGCCGGTGACGCGGACCTGGCTGAGCCGCATGGTGGATGGAAATGCGAGCCCCTTGAAGTGAGCTTCCTTGGCCGAGATGAACGCGAAGGGACCGGGACAGCCGTTCCTGTTCGCGTCGAACTTGCCGATCGCCCGCGCAGCTGGGCAGGCGTCCGCCGTTCCGAACTTGCCGTCGCTATCCGGATCGGCCTTCGTCTGGAAGGCGTAGAGACCGCTGTTGGGCGCTGCGTCCCTGAGAGCGGTGCCGCCGCTGGGCGTCCACGTCTCGACCGCGCCGAAATCGAAGGCCGATACGCCAGTCGAGACGATGAAGTCCACGACGTGTACGCCTGTCGCGGTCTTGGTGTCATGCGCCCATTCGAAGGTCGGCACCTCGCAGGACTGTTGGTTCGACTCGTAGCGGCACAGCGTGAATGTGGTTGCGCTGTTCGTGTGCCCCGTCGCGACGAGGTCGATGTCGAAGCCGCTCGACCCGGTATTTCGGTTCCGGTCGTAGTCGATCAGGATGTCCAGCTGATCGTTGTCCACGAGCTTCGCCGGCCCATCGGCAAGCGTGACCGCGAACTTGACCGTGCCATCATTCTGGCTCGTCACGTCGATCTGGCGGATGTCCGAGGCGTAGGCGGTACTCGAGGTGGATTCGTTGTCGCCGGCAGGGTCGCTGTAGACGAGGTGGTTGGCGCTCGATGATGCCGAGGCGGCGCCGCCGCCGAGCAAGATTGCGCACGCGCCGACCGCCACCGCAGCGAAAAGCGGCAGCTTCCGGACGGCTTTCAACCCCTGACCCCGCACGCGACCACATTAACTCATTCGTGCAGGTTTCCCAAAGTAGTGCGGCACGTTCCTACCGGTTTACGACCGGTCTGTTACAACTGAGGGATGACCAGCGCGGCCTGGATGCCGAACATCGGATCGGAGTTCGCCGGCTACCGGATCGAGGGCCTGGTCGGACGCGGCGGAATGAGCACCGTCTACCGCGCCCAGCACTTGAGGCTGGAGCGAACGGTGGCCCTCAAGCTGCTGATGCCTGAGCTGAGCCGGGACGAGTCGTTCCGGGAACGTTTCACGCGCGAGTCCCGTCTGGCCGCATCGCTCGACCATCCGAACGTGATCCCCATCTACGAGGCGGGCGACGAGAACGGCGTGTTTTACATCGCCATGCGCTTCGTCGGCGGCTCGACGCTGAAGGCCGTGCTCGAGCAGGAGGGCCCCCAATCGGCCATCCGCACGACCTCGATCATGAGCCAAGTCGCGAGCGCGCTCCACGCGGCCCACGAGGAGAAGGGACTCGTTCACCGTGACGTCAAGCCGGCGAACATCCTCGTCGTCCCGGGTCACGGCCCCGAAGGCGGAGACCACGTCTACCTGTCCGACTTCGGGATCGCGAAGCAGCGCGCCGCTGGAGGCCTCACCAAGACCGGCATGTTCGTGGGGACCGCCGACTACGCGGCTCCGGAGCAGATCGAGGGGCGCGAGCTCGACCGCCGCGCGGACGTCTACGCGCTCGGCTGCGTCCTGTACGAGACATTGACCGGCGAGCCGACATACGAGAAGGACTCGGAGGTCGCATTGATGTACGCGCACCTGCTCGAGCCCCCGCCCAGGGTTACCGACAAGCGGGCCGATCTTCCGCCGGAGGTGAACGCCGTCGTGGCCAAGGCGATGGCCAAGTCGCCGGCCGATCGGTACGCGACCACGCCGGAGTTCGCGGCGGCGATGCGTAGGGCACTGATAGGGACGGAGACCAGGCGGACGCAGCAGTCCGACCAGCCCCGTGTGCCCGAGACGGTTCTTACGGGCGACGCTGCTGGCGCCGCGGCCGCGGGCGCCGCTGCCACTCCACCCGCTCCAGCTCCCCCCGTCCAGCCTCCGGAAGCCGCGCCTCCTGCGCCGGCACAGCCGGCCGACGGCGGGGAAGGGCCCAAGCGCAAGAAGTGGCTCGTACCGGTCGCCATCGCGCTGCTCGTGCTCATCGCCGGCGGGATCGTGGGCGCCATCCTCGCCCTTACCGGTGGCGGGAGCTCGAGCACGACCGCGAACTCACTCCTGGCGGTGGTCGTCCCCACCGAGATCGCGAACGCCTGCACGACACAGAACAGCCCAGAAGGCGACGCCGTCGAGACCAACATCTGCACACCGTCGGCGAACGCGACCGCAGCCTTCCCGGACAACCTGACGTTCTCGTTCTACAAGAACGGCACCGATGTCGCGGCCGTCTACGACGCCCAGGTCTCCTCGAGCGGCGTTTCGGAGAACACGGGCCGCTGCGACCGGAACGTGTGGAAGGGCGAGGGAGAGTGGCGCCACCCGGACGGGAAGTTCGGCGGCCACCGGCTGTGCTACGTGGACGGCAACGGCG
>Ga0114129_10014358_pt1 | contig 11290 bp, 6 predicted proteins | sample RhiMetdeltSRZDD1_FD_80071 | JGI IMG/M metagenome (GOLD analysis project Ga0114129, IMG submission 80071) | Populus rhizosphere microbial communities from Tennessee, USA - Rhizosphere MetaG P. deltoides SRZDD1 (version 2) (version 2) | ecosystem: Host-associated > Plants > Roots > Rhizosphere >... | reverse complement strand
GCGGGCGGCGAGATCCAGGAACAGGGCGAGGTCGAGCACGATGGGCGCGGCCAGGATCGAGTCGCGGCAGAGGAAATCCACCTTGATCTGCATCGGGTAGCCCATCCAGCCGAAGATGTCGATGTTGTCCCAGCCCTCCTTGTTGTCCCCCCGCGGCGGGTAGTAGTTGATGCGCACGAGGTGGTGGATCTTGCCGTAGAGGTCCGGGTAGATGTGGGGCTGCAGGATGTGCTCGAGCACGCCGAGCTTCGAGACCTCCTTGGTCTTGAACGACTCCGGATCGTCGAGCACCTCGCCGTCGCGGTTGCCGAGGATGTTGGTGGAGTACCAGCCCTGGAGGCCGAGAAGGCGGGCCTTGAACGCGGGGGCGAGGACGGTCTTCATGAGGGTCTGTCCGGTCTTGAAGTCCTTGCCCGCGATCGGCGCGCCCGTCTTCTTCGCCAGCTCGATCAGCGCGGGGATGTCGGCAGAAAGGTTGGGCGCGCCGTTCGCGTACGGGATGCCCGCTTTGATCGCCGCGTAGGCGTAGATCATGGAGGGGAGGATCTCGGGATCGCTCTGCTCGAGGCCGCGCTCGAAGCGCGCCAGCGTCGAGTGGACCTCGCCCGCCTCGCGGTAGACTTCGGTGGACCCGCACCAGACCATGACGAGCCGGGAGAGGCCGCGCTGCTTCCGGAAGCCCTCGATGTCGGCCCCCACCTGCTCGGCGAGCTCCCGCTTGCTCCCGCCCTTCTTGACGTTCTCGCCGGAGAGCTTCTTCACGTACACGGGGTCGAACACGGCCGGCCACGGCGTGACCTTCTCGAGGAAGGGCCGCACCGCCGCGAGGTGCTCGCCGTGCAGGACGCCCGCCTTGCGCGCCGCCTCGTAGGCGTTGTCGCGGTAGATGTCCCACCCCGCGAACTCGAGCTGGTCCAGGCTGGCCAGGGGCACGAACTCCCCGATGCGCGGCGAGCGGTTGTCGGTCCGCTTCCCGAGGCGGACGGTCCCCATCTGCGTGAGGCTCCCGATGGGTCGCGAGAGCCCCTTGCGGATCGCCTCCACCCCCGCGATGAACGTCGTGGCAACGGCGCCCATGCCGGGGAGCAGGACGCCGAGCTTGCCTTCCGCGGGCGGGATCGGCCGCGCCTTGCTGGAACCGTTCATGACGAGCTCCTCTGGCGGCTCCCGCGGGAGGCGCCCAAAAGCCGCCATGCTATCACAGCCGACGACGCCGCGCCGGATCGGATCAGGTGGTGGCGGTGGGCAGGCGTCCCGCGCGCGAGAGGAAGTCGAGGGCGGCCGCGGTCAGCTCCTTGTCGTGGTGCGGTCCGACGAAGCGCCGCTCCCCCAAGTGGTAGTGGAGGATCCCGGACCGGGAGAAGCGCTCCTCGGTCTCGAACGAGTAGAACATGAGGATCCGGCTGTCGGGCGGGAGGCCGCTGTCGTCGAAAAATCCAAACGTGAGGTTGCGCATCGACAAGCTGTGCCCGCCCCCGAAAGCTGACGGCCCCTGGTGACTCTGGATGGTGAGGACCAATCTAGTGAGCCGGCTCCGAGGTTGTCAAGAAGAATTTCGTCCACGCCGGCCTGCGCTCGCGCCGGGTCGGGCCGCGAAAATGCCGCCCCGCGGCGCTTCCATCGCGAGTGATTTTCTTCACTCCCCGCCCGGGAGCCGCGGCCGCAGGCGCACGAGCGTCGCTCCCCAGCCGCCGGAAGCGGGCGGAGCGTCGCCGAACGACTCCACCTCCTCCGTCATCCGCCGCAGGACGCGCTGCACCTCGGCCCGCTGCACGCCCCGGCCCCGCCCGTGAACGACGCGGACGAGGAGCAGGCCTTGCTCACGGCAGGCGCGAAGGTACTCCTCCACGACCGACGGGACGTCGCGAGGAGCGAACGCGTGCAGGTCCAATTCTTCCGTGATCGGGAGCCGGAAGGGCTCGCTCTCGTCGGGCATCAGCGGCGGCGGGCGGCGGCGGCGGCGAAGTACGCGGGGAGATACTCCGAGTCTCCCAGCTCGAGGCGCTTGTAGGCCTTCCCGATGGGGTCCCAGGCCGAGCCGTCCGGCAGCATCACGACCATCGGCCACGGCGACACGCCGGCCAGCGGCGAGCGCGCGGTCGGCACCCACCGGCCCCGGAGCGCGCGCGCCATCACCTCCCCGAGGTAGCAGCCGAGCACGAACAGCGCCTCGGCCACGTCCTCGCCGGTGTTCCCCTCCTCGCGCAGCGCCTCGATCTCGGCGTCGGCCGTCTCCAGGCTGGCCGGCGAGAAGTCCAGATCGAAGCCCGACTCGTGCGCCGCCTCCACCGCGAGCTGGGCGTGGTCGAGGGCGTTGTCGGGCGTCGCGGGGTAACGAAGCTCGAGCTTCATCTCGACGAATGCGGCGCGCTCCGCTCCGTGTCAGCCGTCGTCAAGCGCCTCGCGTCGGAGTGAATCCGCCGCGAGGCGATCGAGGAAACGCTCCGCTCCGCGCGCCGGACGCTGGCATAGGAAGGGTCGTTCGGCACTCGGCTAGATCTGCTCGGCGACGACGGGAGGAGGAAGCGCTTCGGAAGCGGCCTTCTCGTCCGGCTCATAGTTGAGATTCGGGGACAGCCACCGCTCGACGTCGGCCAGCGGCAGGCCCTTCCGCCGCGCGTAGTCGATCACCTGGTCCCGGTCGAGCCGCCCCACGGTGAAGTACCGCGCCTCGGGGTGCGAGAAGTAGAAGCCGCTGACCGATGCCGCGGGCGTCATCGCGAACGTCTCGGTCAGGCGCATGCCGGCCCGGCGCTCGGCCTGGAGGAGGTCGAAGAGCAGCCGCTTCTCGCTGTGGTCGGGACAGGCCGGGTAGCCCGGCGCGGGCCGGATCCCGCGGTAGCGCTCGCGGATCAGGTCCTCGTTCGAGAGAGCCTCGTCGCGGCCGTAGCCCCACTCCTCGCGCGCGCGCTTGTGCAGCGCCTCGGCGAGGCCCTCGGCCAGCCGGTCGGCCAGCGCCTTGGTCATGATCGCGGAATAGTCGTCGTGGTCGCGCTCGAACTCCGCCACCAGCCTCTCGATCCCGATCCCCGCCGTCACCGCGAAGGCGCCCACGTAGTCGGCGATGCCGCTCTCCCGCGGGGCGACGAAGTCGGCCAGGGCCTGGTTGGGCTGGCCCTCCGGCTTCTCGTTCTGCTGGCGCAGCGTGTGGAGGGTCGCGAGCAGGCCGGTCCGCGAGTCGTCGGTGTACAGCTCGAGGTCGTCTCCCACCGCGCTCGCGGGGAAGAAGCCGTAGACGGCGCGCGCGGTCAGGAGCCGCCCGCGCACGATGCGGTCGAGCAGCCGCTGGGCGTCGTCGAACAGCCGCCGCGCCTCGGCGCCGCGGGCGGGGTTCTCGAAGATCCGCGGGTAGGTGCCGGTCATCTCCCAGGCCGTGAAGAACGGTGACCAGTCGATGAAGGGGACGATGTCCGCGAGCGGCCACGGATCGACGGCCCGCGCTCCGAGAAACGACGGTCGCGGCGGCGCGTATCCCTTCCAGTCGATCGGCGTCCGGCGCCGGCGCGCCTCCACGATCGGAAGCAACGGCTGGTCCCTCTTGGCGCGGTGCTCGGCGCGCAGGCGGTCCTGCGCCTCGCGGTTCTTCGCCGCCAGCTCCGCCCTCAGCTCCGGGTTCTTGAGCTGGCCGGCCACGCCCACCGCCCGCGACGCGTCGAGCACGTGCACGACGGGGTTGGAGTAGGCGGGCGCGATCTTCACCGCGGTGTGGGCGCGGCTGGTGGTGGCGCCCCCGATGAGGAGCGGCACCGTGAAGCCCTGGCGCTCCATCTCCTTGGCCACGTGGACCATCTCGTCGAGCGACGGCGTGATGAGGCCGGAGAGGCCGATCATGTCGACGTTCTTCTCGCGGGCGGTCTTCAGGATCCGGTCGGCAGGCACCATCACGCCGAGGTCGATGACCTCGTAGTTGTTGCAGCCCAGCACGACGCCCACGATGTTCTTGCCGATGTCGTGCACGTCGCCCTTGACGGTCGCGACCAGGATGCGGCCCTCGGCCTGGCGCCCGCCGCCCGCCGCCTTCTCCGCCTCCATGAACGGCAGCAGGCAGGCCACCGCCTTCTTCATCACGCGGGCGCTCTTGACCACCTGGGGCAGGAACATGCGGCCCGACCCGAAGAGGTCGCCCACCACGTTCATCCCGTCCATGAGGGGGCCTTCGATGACCGAGAGCGGCCGGCCGTACTTCTTCCGCGCCTCCTCGACGTCCTCCTCGATGTGGTCCGCGATCCCCTTCACCAGCGCGTGGGAGAGCCGCTCCTCCACGGAGCCGTGCCGCCACGCTTGTTCTTCCCCGGCGCCGCGGTCTTCCTGCTTGACCGTCTCGGCGAACGCGACGAGACGCTCCGTCGCATCCGGCCGGCGGTTGAGCAGCACGTCCTCGACCAGCTCCCGCAGGTCGGACGGGATCTCCTCGTAGACCTCGAGCTGGCCGGCGTTGACGATCCCCATGTCCATGCCCGCCTGGATGGCGTGGTAGAGGAAGGCCGAGTGCATGGCCTCGCGCACCGCCTTGTTGCCGCGGAACGAGAAAGAGATGTTGCTCACTCCCCCGCTCACCTTGCACCCGGGGAGCGTGGCCTTGATCCGCCGCGTGGCCTCCAGGTACGCCACCGCGTAGTTGTCGTGCTCCTCGATCCCGGTGGCCACGGTGAGGATGTTGGGGTCGAAGATGACGTCCGGCGGGGGGAAGCCGACCTCCTCGGTCAGGATGCGGTAGGCGCGCGCGCAGATCGCGACCTTGCGGTCCACGGTGGTGGCCTGGCCCTCCTCGTCGAAGGCCATCACCACCACTCCCGCCCCGTACCGGCGCACGAGCCGCGCGTGCTCCTTGAAGGCCTCCTCGCCCTCCTTGAGGCTCAGGGAGTTCACGATGCCCTTGCCCTGGATGCAGCGCAGGCCGGCCTCGATCACGCTCCACTTCGAGCTGTCGATCATGAGGGGGACGCGGGCGATGTCGGGCTCGGAGGCGACGAGGTTCAAGAACGTCGTCATGGCCTTCTCGGAGTCGAGCATCCCCTCGTCCATGTTGACGTCGATGATCTGGGCGCCGCCCTCGACCTGCTGGCGGGCCACCGCCAGGGCCTCCTCGTACCGGCCGGCCAGGATCAGCTTCGCGAACTTGGGAGAGCCGGTGACGTTGGTCCGCTCGCCCACGTTGACGAAGTTCGTGTCGGGCCGGATGACGAGCGCTTCGAGGCCGCTGAAGCGGGAATAGGGCTCGACCTTCGGCGGCAGCCGTGGCGGCAGGTCGCGCACGGCCTCCGCGATCGCATGGATGTGGTCGGGGGTCGTCCCGCAGCAGCCGCCGACGATGTTGACGAAGCCGCTCTGCGCGAAGTCGCGGAGCAGACCGGCGGTGATCTTCGGCGTCTCGGGGAAGGCGCCGAAGCCGTCGGGCAGGCCGGCGTTGGGGTAGCAGCTCAGGTACACGGGCGCCAGCCGCGACAGCTCCTCGACGTACGGCCTCATCTCCCGCGCGCCCAGCGAGCAGTTGAGGCCCACCGACAGGAGGTCGGCGTGCGAGATCGACGTCCAGAAGGCCTCGACGGTCTGGCCCGTCATCGTGCGGCCGGAGAGGTCCACGATGGTGCCCGAGGCCATGACCGGGAGGCGCCGCCCCGTCTCGGCGAAGCAGCGGGCGACGGCGAAGAGCGCCGCCTTCAGGTTCAGCGTGTCGAAGGCGGTCTCGGGCAGGAGCAGGTCGACGCCTCCGTCCAGCAGGCCGCGGACCTGGTCGTAGTACGCGGCTTCGAGCTGCCCGAAGGTGACCTGCCGCGCGCCGGGATCGTTGACGTCGCGCGACATGGACGCGCTGCGCGTCATCGGCCCGATCGCGCCGGCCACGAAGCGCGGACGTGCGGGCCCCGCCGCCGTCGCCGCGTCCGCCGCCCGGCGCGCCACGCGCGCGGCGGCTACGTTGATGTCATAGGCGGCGTGCTCCAGGCCGTAGTCGGCGAGCGAGATCGCGGTGGCGTTGAACGTGTTGGTCTCGACGATGTCGGCCCCGGCCTCGAGATACCTCTGGTGGATGCCCTCGACGATGGCGGGCTGGGTGATCGAGAGCAGGTCGTTGCAGCCCTTCAGCTCGCGATGATGCTGGGCGAACTCCTTCCCCCGGTAGTCCGCTTCCTGGAGCCGGTGGGCCTGGATCATCGTGCCCATGGCCCCGTCGATGATGAGGATGCGCTGCCTCAGCAGCTCCGCAATGGCGGCCATCGACCCCCGATTTTAACAGGGGTTGGCGGGCGGCCGAGAGCTATGACGCAGGACGGGCGCGGACGACCTCGAGAAGGCGCGGCGGGCACACCGCGGCCCTCTCCGCGTGTTGCCGCGAGCGATCCGAAAAGTTCCCGCCCGCGCGGCGTCGCAGCGGGGGGACAGGCGGCTGTCCTTCTTAATAGACAAGGAACCGCGCGCGATCGGCGCTCGCCCGCGACAAGTGCCTCGATTGTGGCGTGAGCGCGTCGCCGCGCGCTCTGGCGCAGGCCTTGCTTGACGTGCGGTCGGGATCCTCTTTCCGGAGGAAACAATGTTTGACAGCCGCACTCGATCCCGGCTTCCGCTGCTCGTGCCCGCCGCCGCGCTCGCCGCCCTCTGCGCGGCGACGCCCGCGCACGCCCAGTACTTCGGCCGCAACGCCGTGCAGTGGGAGCGGCAGAAGTTCGAGGTGCTCAAGACGCGCCACTTCGACGTCTACTACTACCGCGAGGGACGGCTGGCCGCCGAGCAGGTCGGGCGCATGGCCGAGCGCTGGTACACGCGGCTCAGCCGCATCCTCGGCCACGAGATGAAGGAGCGCCAGCCCGTCATCCTCTACGCCAGCCACCCGCAGTTCCAGCAGACCAACACGCTGGGCGGGCCTCCGGGGGAAGGCACCGGCGGCGTCACCGAGGCGTTCAAGCGCCGCATCGTCCTGCCGGTGGGCGGGTCGCTCGCGGAGACGGACCACGTGCTGGGCCACGAGCTGGTGCACGCCTTCCAGTACGCGATGACGGGACAGGGCCGGATCTCGGAGACGAACTATCCTTCGGCGCTGCGCATGCCCCTGTGGTTCATCGAGGGGATGGCGGAGTACCTCTCGGTCGGGCCCAGCGACCCGCTCACGGCGATGTGGATCCGCGACGCCGCGCGCAAGGAGAAGGGGCTGCCCACCATCCGCCAGCTCGAGAGCGCGCGCTACTTTCCTTATCGATACGGGCAAGCGCTCTGGGCCTACCTCGCGGGGCGCTACGGCGACCGGATCTTCGGCCAGATGCTGCGCGCGATCGGGCCCCGGACCAACGACGCCGAGACGGTGCTGAAGGCGGTGCTCCACGCGGACGCGGCGACGCTGTCGAAGGACTGGCACGCGGCGATCAAGGACGCGTGCCAGCCCGTGATCGCCGGCAAGAAGGACCCCAACGACTACGGCGCGGCCCTGGTGACAGAGAAGAGGCAGGGCGGACGGCTCAACGTCGGCCCCGTCCTCAGCCCGGACGGCGCCCGCCTGGCCTTCCTGTCCGAGCGCGACCTGTTCTCGGTGGAGCTGTACGTGCAGGACACTCGCACCGGCAACGTGACGAAGCGCCTGTCCCGCACCGTCGTCGACCCGCACCTGGAGAGCTTGCAGTTCATCGAATCGAGCGGGGCCTGGGACCCGGCGGGCAAGAGCTTCGTGCTGGGCGCAGTGGCCAAGGGCCGGCCGGTCCTGGTGATCATGGACGCCGAGGGCGGCCAGAAGCGCGAGATCCCCTTCCCCACGCTCGGCGAGATCTCCACGCCCAGCTTCTCGCCCGACGGCCGCTCCATCGCGTTCTCGGCCCTCGCCGAGGGCTTCACCGACCTCTTCGTCTACGACCTCCAGGCGGGCGCGCTGCGGCGGCTGACGCACGACGCCTACGCGGACCTCCAGCCGGCGTGGGCGCCCGACGGGAAGTCGATCGCGTTCGTGACCGACCGATTCTCCACGAAGCTCGACGATCTCGACACCGGCAGCTACCGCCTGGCCTCCGTCGACGTCGCCTCCGGCGAGATCACGGCCCTGCCCGCGTTCAACCAGGGCAAGCACATCAACCCGCAGTGGTCGGCGGACGGTCGGAGCCTGTACTTCCTCTCCGACCGCACGGGGATCACGAACGTGTACCGGATCGACCTCGCCTCCCGGAAGCTCTACCAGCTCACCGACCTCCTGAGCGGCGTCAGCGGCATCACCGCGCTCAGCCCCGCCCTCACCTCGGCGGCGGGGGCGAACCGTCTCGCCTACAGCGCCTACGACGAGGGGCGCTACGAGATCTACGCGATCGAGGGCGCGGACCGGCTGGCGGGATGGGAGGCTCCTCGAGAAGAGGACGCCCACTACGCGGGGCTCATCCCCGGCGCCAGGTTCGCGGGCGCGGTGGTGAACGCGAAGGCGGATCCGGTGAGCGGCCTGGGCGACGCCAAGGCCTTCGCGCACACCGCCTACAAGCCGAAGCTGCAGCTCGACTACGTCGGCCAGCCCTACCTGACCGGAGGCACCAGCCGTTACGGCGCCTTCTTCGGCGGCGGCATCGCGATGTCCTTCAGCGACATGCTCGGCAACCACTCGCTCCAGACCGTGATCCAGGCCGACAACATCTCGGGCTTCACGGACGTGGGCGGCCTCGTCGGCTACGTGAACCGCTCGCACCGCTTCAACTGGGGCCTCCAGGTCGAGCAGATCCCGTACGTGACCGGCGGCTTCTCGACCGGGATCACCAACGTCTCCGGCCAGCAGGTCTACGTCGAGCAGACGCTCACGCAGCGGCTGATGGACCGCGGCGTCATGGCCCAGGGCTTCTACCCCTTCGACTCGTCGCTGCGGGCCGAGGTGTCGACCGGCTATCGGAGCATCGGGTTCGACACCCGCCTGCAGACGCTGGGCTACTCGGTCCGGACCGGGCAGCAGCTCATCAACGACGTGCAGAAGGTCAGCGATCCCTCGATCCACCTGTGGGAGAACGACGCGGCGATCGTGCGCGACACGTCCGTCTTCGGCGCCACCAGCCCCATCATGGGCCAGCGCTTTCGGCTCGACGTCAGCCCCACGTTCGGCACGCTGAACTACACGGGCGCCCTCGCGGACTTCCGCCAGTACTACATGCCGGTGCGGCCGGTGACGATCGCCGCCCGCGTCCTGCACTACGCCCGCTACGGCAGCGGCGGGGAGGACTCCCGGCTGACCCCGCTGTTCGTGGGCTACCCCGAGTTCATCCGCGGCTACGACATCGGATCCTTCAGCGCGTCCGAGTGCGGCGTCCAGGCCGACGGGAGCTGCCCGGTGTTCGACCGGCTCCTCGGAAGCCGGATGCTGGTCACCAACCTCGAGGTGCGGGCGCCGCTGCTCGGCCTCTTCGGCCGCAAGGACCTCTACGGCCCCATCCCGGTGGAGATCGGCGCCTTCTTCGACGCCGGCGTGGCGTGGGACAGCGCCACCAAGCCGAAGATCTTCGGGGGCACGCGCGACTTCTCGCGCAGCACGGGCGCCGTGGCCCGGGTCAACGTCCTCGGCTTCGCCGTGCTGGAGGTGGACTGGGTGAAGCCGCTCGACCGGCCGCTCAAGAACCACCTCTGGCAGTTCAACCTGCTCGCGGGGTTTTAACCTTCGAATGTGACGCGCTCCGCTCCGCGCTAGACGTCAATCAAGCGTGTCGCGGCGGAGTGAATCCGCCGCGACACGATAGAGGAAACGCTCCGCTCCGCGCGTCAAACGCTCGTGCCGGGAGAGGAGAGGCTCGGCTCCGCGCGTCAAACGCCGCGCTGCAGAGGTTCTCCGTTCCCTCTCCCCCGCCAGGGGGAGAGGGTAGGGTGAGGGGGCGGATGGGCGTGCTATGGTGCGGGGATGGCCCGTTCCGGCGTCTTGCTGCCTCAGCTCTCGCTCTTCCCGTCCGGCGAGAGCGTCCTCGTCGCCGACGCGACCGGGCGGATCGCCTACACGCCCGGGTTCGTGGCCGGGCCCGTCGCGGACGCGTTGTTCGCCGAGCTGCGCGAGGCGGTGCCCTGGAAGGCCGAGCGCCGCCGGATGTACGACCGCGAGGTCGACGTCCCGCGCCTGACCGCGCACTTCCACCTGGGCCCGGACGAGGCGGCTCCGCCCGGTCCGATCCGACAGGCGGCCGACGAGGTGGTCGCGAAGACCGGCGTGCCCTTCAACAGCGTCGGGTTGAATTTCTACCGGGATGGCCGCGACAGCGTGGCCCCGCACAACGACCACCTGAGCGTCCTCGTGGAAGGCTTCCCCATCGCGCTGCTCTCGCTCGGGAGCACTCGCCGCATGACGATACGCGCCAAGGAACCGTCCCGACGCGTGTTGCACGTCGACCTCGAGCCGGGCAGCCTGCTGATGATGAGCTATGCGACGCAGCTCCACTACACGCACGGAATCCCCAAGACCACGGCTCCGGTGGGCCCCCGGATCAGCCTCGCGTTCCGCGTGAAGCCGGCGGCGACGGCGGCCGGGGAAGAGGCGGGGGGGACGTACTACCGCTGAGCGGATTAGTATGGCCGTGGCATGTTCGGCTGGCTCGCGCGGCGGTACGCCGTCCACCAGGCGCGCACGGAGGAGGAGCGCGAGGCCATCTACCGGTTCCGCTACGAGGTCTACGTCGAGGAGCTCCACTACGACTTTGGGGCCGAGCACGGCCGGCGGCGGCTGAAGCAGGACGAGGACGAGAAGCCGTACACGACGCTCCTCTACACGGGCTCGCCGGCCAGGATCACGGGCTCGGTGCGCGTCCGGACGTGGGGGCCGGGCGAGGTGCCGGCCAGGGATTTCGACGCGCTCTCGCTCCACCTGTTTCCCGGCATCGAGAAGCTGCGCGTGGCGCAGGTCGGACGCCTCGTGATCCGGAGCAGCCTGCGCGGCCGGCTCGTCATGCCCTCGCTCCTATGGGGCGGCTACGAGCTCCTGGTCGGCGAGGCGGGGGTCGACCTCGCCTTCGTGGACTGCCTGCCGGGGATCGCCCCCGATTACATCCGCCTCGGTGCGCTGCCCTACGCGGGCCGGCTCATCGACCTCGGCTCCGGGCCCGGCGTGCCGCTGCTGCTCATCCCTTCCGACCATGAGCGCCTCGCCCGTCTAGGCTCGCCGGTGGCGGCCCTCTCGGCGAGATACTTCGGCCCCGGCCAGCGCCCGCCGCTCGACCTCTCTCCGTTCCGGCACCTGATCGAGGGGGACTCCGTTCCCGTCGAGTTCGACCGCGACCGGATCTGGCGGGAGGTGAAGGGCCGTCTCCTCGGCGATGACCGGCCCCCGCCTTCCGTCCTCGCGGGTTTGAGCCGGCGGTCGATCGCG
>Ga0114129_10014357_pt1 | contig 11290 bp, 9 predicted proteins | sample RhiMetdeltSRZDD1_FD_80071 | JGI IMG/M metagenome (GOLD analysis project Ga0114129, IMG submission 80071) | Populus rhizosphere microbial communities from Tennessee, USA - Rhizosphere MetaG P. deltoides SRZDD1 (version 2) (version 2) | ecosystem: Host-associated > Plants > Roots > Rhizosphere >... | reverse complement strand
TTTCAGCGCGGCATCGACGTGATGACCGAGAAGCCGATGACCATCGACGAGAAGCAATGCCAGGCGGTGCTCGACGCCGAACGGAAGAGCGGCCGCAATCTCGTGGTGACGTTCAACTATCGCTACGCGCCGAAGCACCGCACGATCAAGGAAGTCCTGATGTCGGGGAGGATCGGGAAGATCACGTCCGTGGATTTCTCCTGGTATCTCGACACGACTCATGGCGCCGATTACTTCCGCCGCTGGCACCGGCTGCGGTCGAAGAGCGGATCGTTGTGGGTCCACAAGGCCACGCACCACTTCGATCTCATGAACTGGTGGCTCGACGCCGATCCGGTGCAGGTATCGGCATTCGGCAGCTTGCAGAACTACGGCAAGAGCGGACAGTTCCGCCACACCACCTGCCGCGGTTGTCCGCACCAGGCGAAGTGTCCGTACTACTGGGACATCACCAAAGACAAGAACCTCACCGAGTTGTACGTGGGCTGCGAGTCGGCCGACGGCTACACGCGCGACGGCTGCGTGTTCAAGGAAGACATCGACATCTTCGACACCATGAACGCGATCGTGAAGTATTCGAGCGGCGTGACCATGAGCTATTCGGTCAACGCGTTCATGCCGGTTGAAGGCTATCGCGTGGCGTTCAACGGCACCAAGGGCCGCCTTGAAGTGCGCGACTACGAGCGCCAGGCGTGGGAAGCGCCGGACACCGAGATCGATCTCATCCACAATTTCGGGAAGAAGGAAGCGATCTCGCCGGCGGGCACCACGGAAGGCGGGCACGGCGGCGGCGATACCAGGCTCAGAGATCTGATCTTCCGCAAGGCCGACGCGCCGGTCCACATGCGGCTGCCCAACTCCCGCGCCGGCGCCATGTCGTGCCTGACCGGCATCGCGGCTCGCAAGAGCATCGATGAAAACCGTCCGATTCGTCTTGCGGACCTGGTGAGACTGACCTGACGCCGCCGACGATGAAACGGATCGCGGCGGACCTCGGCGTGTCCGTCACGACGATCTCGAAGGTCCTGAACCATCACGCCGACATCGGCCAGGCCATGCGCGCGCGCGTGCTGAAGCGCGTCGAGGAGCTGGGCTACCGGCCGAATGCCGTCGCGCGCAGCCTGAGCCTCAAGCGCACGCACACGGTAGGGATCATCATTCCCGATCTGATGCACTCGTTCTTCGTCGAGATCGTCGCGGCGCTCGAAGCCGTTGTCAGCCGGCGGGGCTATGGGCTGTTGCTGTGCTCGTCTGGCGAAGACGCGCGAAAGGAACGATCGGAGCTCGAAATGCTGCGCGCGCGGCAGGTCGACGGCATCGTGCTGGCGTCGGCCAACGCCACCGGCAACACCGCGCTGCTGCGCGACCTGACGAAGATGGGCGTGGCCCTCGTGATGATCGATCGTGACGATCATCCGAAAGTGGCGTGTCATCGCGTGCTCACCGACGACGTCGAAGTCGGGCGCCTGGCGACGGCGCACCTCGTGGCGCGGGGCTGCCGCGCCATTGGCCATATCACCGGCCCGCCGATTCTTCACTCGCAGCGCCGTGAAGAAGGCTATCGGCGCGCGCTGGCCGACGCGAACATGGCCATCGACAAACGCTGTATTGCCGCCGGCGGGTTCATGGAAGCGGATGGCTATCGGGCGATGCAGCAGCTGCTCTCGGTCACTCCGCGTGTCGACGGCGTGTTCGCGGTCAACGATCCCGCGGCCATCGGCGCGATGAAAGCCCTGTGGGATGCCGGCCTGCGCGTCCCGGACGATGTGGCCGTTGTCGGCGCCGGCGACGTCGCCTACAGCGATCTCATTCGCGTGCCGCTGACCACCGTGCGGTGGTCGAAGAGCGAGGTCGGCACGTCGGCGGCGGAACTGATCCTCGATCAGATTGAAGGCGAGGGCCGCACCCGTCCGCGGCGCGTGATCATTCCGCCCGCGATCGTCATCCGCCAGTCGGCGTAAATTTCGTAAATTTCAAACGCGGCGATAGCCCAAGGTGGCGCCGCCTTCGACGGGAACAATCGTGCCGGTCAGAAACGACGAGGCCGGCGAGGCGAGGAAGGCAATCGTCTGCGCGATGTCGTCGGCGGTGGCGAGCCGCTTGAGCAGGTGCATCTCGGCCTGGCCGCGCAACACGGCCTCGGGATCCGGCAGCGTCGCCGCCCACGATCGCATCAGCGGCGTGTCGACGCCGGCGGGGCAGACGCAATTGACCCGGATGCCGTCGGCGGCGAGCTCCAGCGCGAGCGCCTTGGTCATCGATACCAGCGCCCCTTTCGAGGCCACGTACGCGGCGCCCTGGTCCTGGCCGACGAGTGCGGTCATCGACGACACCATGACAATGACGCCACGTGACGTCCGCAACGCCGGTAACGCCGCCCGCGTGGTGTAGAAGGCGCCGTTCACGTTCACCGAGAAGATGCGCTGCCACTCCTCGTCGGTATAGCGGTCGATCGCGCGCGCGAAGTGGATGCCGGCGTTGTTGACCAGGATGTCGAGTCCGTTGAAGTGCGCGACCGCGGTGCCGACCGCGCGCGTCATGTCGGCGCTCGACGACACATCGGCCCTGATCGCGAGCGCCGATCCCGCGCGCGCCTGGTTGACGGCGGCGGCGGCGGCATCAACGGCGGCGCCGTCGCGATCGATCATCGCGACGGTGGCGCCTTCACGCGCAAGATGCAGAGCGGTGGCCTGGCCAATCCCTCTCGCCGCACCGGTGATGATCGCGGTCTTGCCGGCGAAGGTCACGCCTGTTCCCTCGCGTGGACGGGCAGGTGCCCGGCGATGATGGCCTCGATCTCGGCCGCCGCGCGATGCACTGCCGCGGCTGCGTCCAGCTCGCCCAGCATGGCGTGCTGGACGTTGCGCCAGATGGCGTCCTCACACTGCGGATAGGCGGCGAAGCGGGGCGGAATGATCATCGTGGTTTCGGTCTCGGCGAGCAACGCCCAGCGTGTGGCGGCTGCCGGATCGCCCGCGGCCTCCGATCGTACTTCGGCAAGCGCGCTGCTGCGGCAGGGGATTGCGCCCTGGCGCGCCTCGTCGAGCTGCGACTGGAACGAGGTCAAGTGCGTCATCAATGCGGCGACAAGTTCGGGGTGACGCGTGGCGCGGGTCATCGCGAACGAGTGGCAGCCGGCGTACGCGGCCCTGATACCGGCGGGTCCCTTCGGCAGCAGCGCCAGCGCGACCCGATCGACCACGGCGCAGGTCGACGGATCGCGATACAAGTGGTAACTGCCCGGCCAGTCAGACACCATCGCGGCCTCGCCGGCGCGGAACGATGCCGAGATGGCGTCGTAGTGCCAGGTCTCGAGGTCGCGCGGCGTGATGCGGTGATGCTGGTGCATCTCGACGATTTCCTCGACCGCCCACCGTCCCGGCTGGGAATCGAACGCGGGTTGCAGGTCATCATCGAAGAGGCGCCCACCGGCCGCCGTGAGCAGCTCGTAGAACATGCCGAACAAGCCCGAGTCCCGGCCGGGAAACAGGAAACCATAGAGCGGCGTGGCCCGATTCCTGTAGGTCAGCGTCACGTCCACGGCCTCGCGCATCAAGTCGTGCCACGTGCGTGGCGGTGTCTCAATCAGGTCGCGACGATAATGCAGCAGCCGCACGTCGAGGTTCCGTGGCACCTGCAGCAGCTGTCCATCGATGCGCGACAGTTCCGCCGGTCTCGGCAGGAGATCGTTGATCAGCTCGGCGGATAACAGATCATCGAGCGGCCGCAGCCAGTGCGCTTGCGACGGCGCGTACTTCGTGTGCGTGCTGATCGCATCGAGCGCCATGCCGGACTCGAACGCGTGCTTCACGAACGCATTCAGCTCAGGGTGTGGCAGCTGCGCGGCAATCTCGACACGGACGTTGTGGGCGCGCGCGAAGTGCGGGATGCTGTCGTAGAGGCGGTCGTACATCGGCCCGCCGACCAGCGCGATCCGCAGCGTGGCTGGCGCGCTCATTTTCCCGCGCTCCAGCCGCCGTCGATCATCAGCGCCGATCCGGTGATGAAAGCCGATTCATCGCTGGCCAGATACAACGCGGCGGCGGCAATTTCATCCGGCCGGCCCATCCGGCCCACGGCCTGGGTGGCGGTCATCTCGCGGCGGGCCTGTTCCGGATCCGGATATTCGGCGAGGCGCTTGGCCACGAACGGCGTCTCGACGCGCCCCGGGCAGATGCAGTTGACGCGCACGCCGGCCAGCGCGTGATCGAGCGCCATGCTTTTCGTCAGGCCGACCACCGCAAATTTGCTCGTGCAGTACGCGACCCGATCGCGAATGCCCACCACGCCGCCGACCGAGGCGATGTTGATGATGCTGCCCGAACGGCGCTGCAGCATCGCCGGCACGAACACCTTCGAGACATTGAAGACACCGCGAACGTTCACCGTGTAGAGACGGTCGAGGTCGGCGCCGTCGGTGTGCAGGATGGTGCCGACGTGGCCGATGCCCGCGCAGTTGACCAGGATGTCGAGGCCGCGTCCATCCGCCAGCACCTGCCGAGCGGCCGCCGCACATTGACCTTCGTCGGTGACGTCGAGCGCGATCGTCACGGCGCCGGGAAGGGTGGCGGCGGTGGCCCGCGCCGACGCGTCGGTGCGATCGGTGACGAAGACGCGCGCGCCGGCGGCGGTAAACGTCGACGCAATCGCGGCCCCGATACCCGATCCGGCGCCGGTGACGAGCGCAGTTTTGTTGGTGAGATCGAACATCGTTGGGCGCGCCAGCGACGTTATGGTCCCCTCATGGGGCTGTCAAGGAGCGTCCGTTACCAGCATTTTCTTGGCCGGCCTCCGGCCGGCCGGGCCGGTAACGCAGATCTACTTGTGACAGCTGCGACTGGTAGGGCATAACTCTCCTGCGATGAAGCTGGTCAGGTGTGGAGACCCGGGCCGCGAGCGGCCGGGCGTGCAGTTACCCGACGGCACGCGGGTGGATGCGTCGAAGTGCCCGCGTGATTACGACAAGGCGTTCTTCGCCGGCGACGGCCTCGATCGCCTGCGGCAATGGCTCGCGCGATCCGGCCAGCGCGCGCCGCGGATTCCGGCGTCGGCGCGCCTCGGGTCGCCCATCGCTCGGCCGAGCAAGATCGTCTGCATCGGCCTGAACTTCCGCGATCACGCGGCCGAGAGCGGCATGGCGGCGCCGGCGGAGCCGGTGCTGTTCTTCAAGTCCACCTCGTCGATGAGCGGCCCGAATGACCACGTGATCATTCCGAAGGGCGCCGCAAAGCTCGATTGGGAAGTCGAGCTCGCGCTGGTGATCGGCGCGCGCGCCGCGCACGTCGATCGCGAGGCCGCCGGCTCACACATTGCCGGCTTCGTCCTTCACAACGACTATTCGGAGCGCGCCTTTCAGCTCGAGCGCGGCGGCCAGTGGGTGAAAGGCAAGAGCGCCGACACCTTCGCGCCGCTCGGGCCGTGGCTGGTGACGCCGGATGAGATTGCCGATCCGCAACGTCTCAGCATGTGGCTCACCGTCAACGGCGAGACGCGGCAGAACAGCACCACCGCCAACATGATCTTCGACGTGTTCACGCTGGTCAGTTATGTGAGCGCGTTCATGACGCTGCTGCCGGGTGACGTGATCACGACCGGCACACCCGCGGGCGTCGGGCTCGGCATGAAGCCGGAACCGCGATATCTACGCCCCGGCGACGTGGTTGAACTCGGCATCCAGGGACTAGGTGCCGCTCGACAACAGATCGTTTCTTACGAAGGTGCGTACAGTGCGTAATGTGCCAGTAGCGACTCTCGTCTTGCTGGGCAGCATGATCGCCGCTTGTGGCGGCCCTGCCGCGCCCGCCCGAACCACGATTGCGGTCATTCCCAAGGGCACGTCGCATGTGTTCTGGCAAAGCGTGCATGCCGGCGCCCGCCGCGCCGCCAGGGAACTCGACGTCGACATCGTCTGGCGCGGGCCGCTGCGTGAAGACGATCGCGATTCGCAGGTGACCGAAGTCGAAAATGCCGTCGCTCGTCGCGTCAGCGGCATCGCGCTGGCGCCGCTCGACGAAGCCGCGCTGGTCGGCCCGGTTGAAGACGCCACGCGCGCCGGCGTGCCGGTGGTGATCTTCGACTCCGGACTGAAAGGCGGCACCATTGTCAGCTTCGTCGCCACCGACAACGACAAGGGCGGCGAGCTGGCGGGGGAGCACCTGGCCAAGGTCCTTGGCGGCAAGGGCAAGGTGATCCTGATGCGCTATGCGGAAGGGCACGACAGCACCCGCCGCCGCGAAGACGGGTTTCTTCGCGCACTCGGGCCGCACCAGGGCATCGAGATTCTCAGCAGCAATCAGTACGTCGGCGCCGATGTGGAAGGCGCCTACAAACGCGCCGAAGCGTTGTTGACGCGGTACAAGTCCGCTGACGGCACGCTGGGTGTGGACGGCGTGTTCGCGCCGAACGAGTCGAGCGCGTTCGCGGTGATGCGCGTGTTGCAGGACAGCGGCTGGGCCGGCAAGGTGAAGTTCATCGGCTTCGACGCGTCCGACGGGTTGCTCGCCGGCCTTCGCAACGGCGCCATCGAGGCGCTGGTCGTGCAGGATCCCGTTCGGATGGGGTACTTGAGCGTGGTATCGATGGTGAAGCACTTGCGCGGCGAAAAGGTCGAGAGCCGCATCGACACCGGCGTCCACCTCGTCACGCGGGACGCGCTCGAACGTCCTGACATCAAGCAGCTCGTGCAGCCCGACCTGTCGCAATGAGACTCGAGATGCGCGGCATCGAAAAACGCTTCGATGCCACCATTGCGCTGGCCGGCGTCGATCTGGCGGTCGCCCCCGGCGAAGTGTGCGGCCTGGTCGGAGAGAACGGCGCCGGCAAGAGCACGCTGATGGCGATTCTGTCCGGCGCGCTGACGCCCGATGCCGGCGAGATGCGCCTGGACGATCAACCGTACGCACCCAAAGATCCGATGGCGGCGCGGCGCGCCGGCGTGGCGATGATCTACCAGGAGCTGTCGCTGGCGCCCGATCTCAGCGTCGCCGACAACCTCCTGCTGGGGATGGAGCCGACGCGCTTCGGCCTCGTCGCGCACGCCACGATGAGGAAAGTTGCAGTGGAGGCATTGTCGGAGCTTGGCCGCCCCGACATCTCTCCCGATCGACTCGCCGGTGATCTGTCCGTTGCGGATCAGCAGCTCGTCGAAATCGCCAGAGCGATTGCCGTCGGCTGCCGGGTGTTGGTTCTCGACGAACCGACTAGCACCCTGGGCCGCCGCGACGTGGAGCGCTTGTTCGCGCTGGTCCGGCGGTTGAAGGCCAACGGCCACTCGATCGTCTACATCTCGCACTTCATCGAGGAAGTCCGCGACGTCTGCGATCGCCTCCTCGTCTTGCGCGACGGCCGCGTCGCCGGCGGCGGCCCCGCGACCATGGCCGCGGACGACATCGTGCGGTTGATGGTGGGCCGCGATGTCACGGACCTGTTCCCGCGTTCGGCCCGGCAGGCGGGCGAACCGGTATTACAGGTCGCGGGCCTGGGCGCAGGATCCGCAACGGTCACCCTCCACCGCGGAGAAATTGTCGGGATTGCCGGACTCGTTGGCGCCGGCCGAACCGAATTGCTGCGCGACGTCTTCACGCCGCCGCATCAACGCTGGCGGCAGGGCGTCGGGATGGTCAGCGAGGATCGCAAGGCCGAAGGCGTGGCGTTGGGATTGGGCGTCGCCGACAACATCACGTTGACGAAACTCGAGGGCCTGGGCCCGGTCTCGTTGGTCCTCCCTTCACGCCAGCAGGCGGCCGCCGCGCACTGGATCCGCGAGCTGGCGATCAAGTGCCGATCTGCTTCGCAGGCCCTCGTTGAGTTGTCGGGCGGCAATCAGCAGAAGGTGGCGATCGCCCGCCTCCTGCATCACGACGTCGACGTGTGGCTGCTCGACGAGCCCACTCGCGGCATCGACGTCGGCAGCAAGGCGCAGATCTACGCGGTGATCGACGCGCTGGTTGCGGTCGATCAGCCTGCGGGCCGCAAGCCACGCGCCATTCTGATGGTCAGCAGCTACCTCCCTGAATTGTTAGGACTGTGCGATCGGATCGCCGTCATGCGCCGCGGCCGGCTCGGCGAGGCGCGGCCGGCGAGTGCCTGGACCGAGCACGCGTTGATGCTCGAAGCGACCGGCACTGAAACCGCGGCATGAGCCTTCGACTGCTGCGCGGAGCGGGCGGGCCGATTCTGGGACTGCTGTTCGTGACGGTCACGTTCGGCGTGCTCATCGGCGCGAACTTTTTCCAGCCGGCCAATCTCGAGCTGATGGCGCGCCAGACGGCGATCGTGGCCGCCGCCGCCCTCGGCATGACGATCATCATCGTCTCGGGTGGCATCGATCTCTCGGTTGGTTCAGTAGTGGCGCTGACGACGGTGATCATTGCCGTGTTGCTCAACCAGGGATGGCCGCCGCTGGCCGCCGCGCTGGGAGGCGCATTGTCCGGGGCCATCTGCGGTCTCATCAACGGGTTCCTGGTCACCGCACTTCGGGTCGTTCCGTTCATCGTGACCCTGGGCACGATGATCCTGGTCCGCGGCGCCGCCAAGGGGTTCGCGGATGAGCGCCGCATCGAAGCGCCCCAATCGTGGCTCAACACGCTGTTGCGCTCGACGGCTCCCGGCGAGGCTGGGTGGTTGCCGTACGGCGTGTGGCTGGTGCTGCTGCTCGCGTTGCTTGTGGGCGGACTGCTTCGCTACACGCGCTTTGGCCATCACGTCTTTGCGATCGGTTCGAACGAACGCACCGCCAGGCTCTGCGGCGTGGCCGTGCCGCGGACGAAGATTCTGATCTACACCCTCGGCGCACTGTTTGCCGGCGTGGCAGGCGTGCTGCAATTCTCTCGTCTCTCAGTTGGCGATCCAACCGTCGCTGAAGGTCTCGAGCTCGACGTCATCGCCGCCGTGATCATCGGCGGCGGCAGCCTGCTGGGTGGCCGCGGCACCGTGTTCGGCACGCTGCTCGGCGCGACGACGATGGCGGTGATTCAGATCGGCTGCGCGCAGAAGGGCTATCCGAATTGGGTGCAGCAGATCGTGACGGGCGCGATCATCGTGCTGGCGGTGGCGCTCGATCGCTGGAGAACCGGACGGGCGTCATGAAGATCGTCGACATGGAGATCCTCGATCTGCGATTTCCCACTGCCCGTGCCGCCGTCGGGACCGACGCCATGCATCCCGACCCCGACTACTCGGCCGCGTACGTCATCCTCAAGACCGACAGCGATCTCGAAGGGCACGGTCTGACGTTCACGATCGGGCGCGGCAACGAAGTCTGTACCGCGGCGATTGACGCGTTCCGCCATCATGTCGTCGGCCGCACGCTCGTCGATCTGACGAACGACCTAAGCGCGTTCTGGCGGCAGCTGGCCGGCGATTCACAATTGCGCTGGCTCGGTCCGGAGAAAGGCGTCATTCACATCTCGATGGCCGCGATCGTCAACGCGGTGTGGGACCTCTACGCCAAAGCAGAGCGGAAGCCAGTCTGGAAGCTCCTCGCCGACATGACTCCGGCAGAGATCGTTCGCTGCATCGATTTCCGCTACATCACCGACGCGCTGACGCCCGAAGAGGCGATCGAGTTGTTGGAACGTCAACGATCGACGAAGGGCGATCGTGAGCGCGAGCTGCTGAAGAGCGGCTACCCCGCGTACACGACATCCGCGGGGTGGATTGGGTATTCCGACGATCGCATACGCCAGGCGTGCCGTGACGCCATCGCCGAGGGCTGGACGCACTTCAAGGTCAAGGTCGGCGCCAGTCCTGAAGATGATTACCAACGCGTCAAGCTGGTTCGCGACGCCATCGGACCGAATCGCACGCTGATGATCGACGCCAACCAGCGCTGGGACGTCAACGAAGCGATCGATCGCGTGCGTGCGCTATCGCAGTTCAACTTGAAGTGGATCGAGGAGCCCACCAGCCCGGACGATGTGTTGGGCCATGCGGCAATCGCGAAGGCAGTGAAGCCGGTCGGCGTCGCGACGGGAGAGCATTGCGCGAATCGCGTGTTGTTCAAACAGCTGCTGCAGGCGAATGCGATCAGTTACTGCCAGATCGACAGCTGCCGTCTCGGCGGCGTCAACGAGAATCTCGCGGTGATCTTGATGGCCGCAAAGTTCCGCGTACCGGTGTGCCCACATGCTGGCGGAGTAGGCCTCTGCGAGCTCGTGCAGCATCTGTCGATGTTCGACTTCATTGCCGTGTCGGGGACGATGGAGAATCGGGTCACAGAATTCGTCGATCACCTGCACGAGCATTTCGTCGATCCCGTCGTCATCGTGAACGCGCGCTATCAGCCGCCGCGCGCGCCGGGATATTCGGCTGAAATCAAGCCGGACTCGCGGCAGCAGTACGCCTTCCCGAATGGTCCGGCGTGGAGTGTTGACGCTCAATTGGTTTAAAGTTCTCCCATGATTGGTAAGACGACGGCATTCGCGGTGCTGATCTTCGTAATCGCGTTGGTCCCTGCCCTGAGCGGCGTCGCCGGGCAGAGCGACGTGCCAACCATCACGCACACCAGCGTGGATACGCTCGTCAAGGGTGAGGATCTCGTGATTGAGGCGCGGGTTGCCGGCCCGCGGCCGATCGTGCGCGTTCACCTCGCGTTTCAGCTTGCCGATCGTTTCGGCGACGTCGCGCTCACGCGGGGCGATTCCGGGATGTGGCGCGCGCGTGTGCCAGGCGCCCGCCTCGATCGCAACTTCTCCTACATCATCCATGTGACCGATGCAGGAGGCCGCGTCACGACGTGGCCGGCGGAGCCGGGCGGGCATGCGGTTCTGGTCACCGACCGCGCGGCGCCGGCCCCAACCGCCGTCGGCGGTGATCGCCATCTGCTCTACGTCGCGGTGCCCGGTGTGCGCAATTACGCCGAGTTCGGCGGCGTCGGGGTGCTCGTCTTCGATATCGCTCGCGGACACCGGTTGGTGAAGCGGATCTCGACGCTCGAGGAGCGCACCGGACAAGAGCCGGAAAACATCAAGGGTATCGCGCTCAACGCGCACACCAACGTGTTGTACGTCACCACGCCGCGCCGGATGTTTGCGCTCGATCTGAACACCGAACGGCTGCTGTGGAATCGCGAGTACGACGGCGGCTGCGATCGCATGGCGCTGTCACCCGACGGCACGATCATTTACTTGCCGTCGCTCGAAGGTCCGCATTGGCATGCCGTCGACGCCCGCACCGGCGATGTGATCGCGAAGATTCAGACCGACTCCGGCGCGCACAACACGATTTACGGCGCCGATGGGAAAGAGGTGTATCTGGCCGGGCTCAGCTCGCCATTCCTGCACGTTGCCGA
>Ga0114129_10014356_pt1 | contig 11290 bp, 4 predicted proteins | sample RhiMetdeltSRZDD1_FD_80071 | JGI IMG/M metagenome (GOLD analysis project Ga0114129, IMG submission 80071) | Populus rhizosphere microbial communities from Tennessee, USA - Rhizosphere MetaG P. deltoides SRZDD1 (version 2) (version 2) | ecosystem: Host-associated > Plants > Roots > Rhizosphere >... | reverse complement strand
CGGCAGACGCACCACCGGTGTTGTCCGCCCGCATCCAGGATCTCTACGGCCTTACCCAGACCCCCACTATTGCCATGGGCCGGCAGCCATTGGTGGTGGAAATTCTCGCCCCCAATCAGCGGCCAGTCCAAGTGACTCAAGATCTCGCCGGGTTTTGGACACACACATACCCTGCTCTGAAGAAGGAACTGCAGAAGCGCTATCCGAAACATGAGTGGCGTTGAGAGGTGAGGGCAAGGGGAGCGCACAACGCTCCCCCGCTTCGGCCCAGCCCCTGGCCTTTAGAACATGCCATCCAGTCAGACGAAAGCCTTGGGATGGTCCTTGGCTAGATGGTCAATGGCGTGCATCTCCGGTGGCCGGTGGCTGCGCGTAGGCCGCCAGTGTCGGAGGATGCACCACGAGGCACGGAGCACAGCTGCCACACGCTTATGTCGCGAACATGGAGCCGGTGGAGGTGTGTCCCAGGTCGCTTTTTCTAAGGCTTCTTGGACTATGCGGTGTGGCATAGTGTTCTCCCCTGCCTCCGCCCACATAGGAGCGCCAAGGCCAGTAAAGGAGTTGCTCCGGACCACTGGCGGGCCGCACCACAAAATCACCGTGATTTTGAGCGGCCAGATGTCAGGTAAGCAGGGCCTCTCCGGTGTTGAACGCCTCGGTAAAGCGCTCGAGACCGTGGCTGCCACCGTTGACCAATTTGCGGGCCCACTTGAGGTCCTTCTCCAGCAAGGCTTCTTTGATCGCTCTCTCCTTGTCTTTCAGGAAACTGCTCAGTAATTGTGCGGCGATAGCCGGATCATTCGCTAAATCAGGGCGGTCAACGAGTTGCCGGCCCAGACCAAGGGCGGCACTATACCTCTGGTAGTTGGCGCGACCCGTGAGCTGAATAAAGCCGCGACCTTTGAACTTCTCGCCATCGCTGGGTCCGATATTCCCCAGGTCTCTGCGATGATCATACAAATCAAAGGGATGACCGCCTGGTGAGGTATTGAAGCGCGATTGGCCTTCACTGATCGGTTCAAAACTTTCGGTTTCAGCGCGGATTGTCGCCAGCGCCATGAGCACCATAGGCTTATCGACCAGTTCACGCTCCACCAGGGCGTCACAGACAAAGGGCAGGTGCGTGCGAATATTCTCCACTGGCGTCTGGGGAAACATTTTGCAGACGATGGGCACCGTGACCTCTGGGATTACGGAGAGCAGACTGGTATCGGTGACCAGGCCCAACGTGCCCTGCGTGCGCGGCCCGGCAATGCCATCGGCTAACAGTCCAGCACTTTTCTGAAAGGCGAGCACGGCCGCCTCAGTGGCTGGACCAAACCTCCCATCGATAGGGCCTGGATTGAAACCGAGATCGTGCAACTGCGCCTGCAGTTTCGCCACTTCTGAGCCTGCTGATCCCGCGCGTAACACTGCCATTGCTTGTCCCCCTCTGCGTGTCCACCGCCACGTCAGTGAGGCTTGCCCTGGGCCGGCATAGGCCAGCCCGCTGCCTGCAGCCTCATCTGTGCCACTGCTATGACTTTATTGCGGTGTTCGCCGCTCTCGTGCCCTTGCTCATAACAGCAACGACCATAACCATACACAGTTTGGACGCCGATAACCTGACTTGTACCTGCGAAAATGCCTGATCCTACCTGTGAATTAGCTGCAAAGGGGGAATAGCGCACACTCTGCAGGCTGCAGCCTCCGCACTCTCAAACCAGGGTTGTCTACAGAATGGGTAACAAGCGCATACCAATGACGCTCCATGAGTAGAGCAATGAGACTTTGGAAGCGCTCGAGGTCTTGCGGCCGTCGTCCTTCAAGTATGTTGAGTAACTCGACTTCTTCTGGGGTGAGAGGGATAGGCGTCATCGTACACCGCATATAGGCTCATACTCCCCGAGCGGAGACCAGAGAAAAGATCACAAGCCATATCGCTACATGTGTAAGAGTCTGCCAGTGTGATACTGTGTACAATCTGGTACCAAAACTGCCCAGAATAATAGCGAGATTGGAGCCTTAGAGCCTGAGTTTTGTCTGCAAATTGGCCTGGTCATTCCTGCGAATTTGCTGCAAAAAACCTGAAATTCCTTAGGAACTGGTGTATGCTCTATGCGCTTGATGTGTCTACGGATAGCTTGAGGCTCAACGTTACCCTAAGAGCTGTCGTCGCTCAGCGGAGGAAGCATGGTCTACCGCTTTGCAGATTGTATCCTGGACACGCGGCTCTATACCTTGGACCGGGTGGGCCAGAGTACGCGGCTGGCTCCCAAGGTCTTCGAGGTGCTCTGCTATCTCATCGAGCATCGTGACCGTGTCGTCTCCAAGCAGGAATTATGCGACCAGGTTTGGGAGGGGTTTGCGATCAGTGATGCTACCTTGGAGAGCTGCCTCCGCGCCGTGCGTATTACCGTGGGTGACAGCGGCCAGGCGCAACGCATCATCCAGACGCAGCGTGGGCACGGGTATCGCTTTGTGGCGGACCTTGAACTGCTCCCTGATGAGACGTCCCCACCTCCTCTCCAGCCGGATTCTACACCCCTCCCTCTTACCCAGCCTCCGGTGTTGCCAGGTGTCCGACTATGCGCGGCCTGCCAACACGCCAATCAGGAGGACGCCACCTTTTGTGGGGCGTGTGGGATGCGATTGCGCCAACCCTGTGCCCACTGCGGACAGGATATCCTCCTGCCAGCCGCATTCTGCACGGCCTGTGGGCAGCCTCTTGTTGCCCTGTCTCCTCCAGTATCTGTCGTCTCACCGGCTGCGGCTCCCGAGCATCCGCAGATCGCAGGAATGCCTCCTGACCAGAGAAGATCAGGTGCCGAGCGCAAGCTGGTCACGGTACTGTGCTGCACAGTGATCAGCACGGCGACAGGTGGCACGCGTTTCGATCTCGATACCCTTTACAGCGTGATGCAGGAGCTGCACGATTTCGCGCACGACGTGGTGCGTCCGTATGGGGGGCGACTCCAGCCCCCCATGGGAGATCGCCTGCTCATCATGTTTGGAGTGCCAGTCGCCTACGAGGACGATGCCCGGCGCGCGGTGCGCGTCGCCTTCGAACTCCGTCGGCGTCTGCAAGTGCACCAGGAGCGCCTTGAGACAGTGTACGGAGCACCCCTGGCGTGCCGCATAGGCCTGCATACAGGAGTGGTGGTGGTGGGCGGCATGCGGGACGATGCAGAGCTTGCCACCGTGGTGGGGGACGTGGTATCCATGGCCATGGTGCTCCAGGAGCAGGCCGCACCCGGGCAGATTTTGTGTAGTGATACCACTGCCCGTTTAGTGCAGGAGACGGTGTGTCTCGAAGCCGTTGAGCCGGTCCACCTCCCAGGGCAGCCAGCGCCAGTGACGACCTACGCTGTCCTCAGGAACCGTGACCGGCGCACCCCTGGGGGAGAACGCTGGGGGCGTGTGCTGAGCCCATTCGTGGGGCGGGAGCGCGAGCTCGCGACTCTGCACGCACTGCTCGCCCAGGCGGAAGCGGGTCGAGGACAGGTGGTTGGGGTGGTGGGCGATCCCGGGATTGGTAAATCGCGCCTTATCTATGAGTTCCGCCATAGCCTGGAGGGGAAACGGCTGACGTATCTCACCGGACGGTGTCTCTCCTACGGCAGTACCACGCCGTACCTGCCAGTGCTGGATGTGCTCCGGCACAACTGTAGCATCACGGATACCGACTGCCCTGAGGACATCACCGCCAAGGTCCACCGTGCTCTCCAGGAAGTGAATATGGCCCCAGAAGAGTGGGCATCGGTGCTCCTGCACCTCCTCGGTGTCCAAGAGGAGACAGACTCGTTTGCGACACTCAGCCCAGAGACACGCAAAGCCCGCACCCTGGCGGCGGTAACGCAGATGTGCCTCAATGGCAGTCGGCCACAACCACTCATTCTCGAGATTGAAGACTTGCACTGGGTCGACGCCTCGTCCGACGAATGCCTGACGGCGCTGGTTGAGCGCATGGCAGGCGCGGCACTCTTGCTGCTGGTGACCTACCGACCCGGGTATCGGCCCACCTGGGTGGACAAGTCGTATGCGACCCAGGTGTCGCTCCAGCCCCTGACGCAGCAGGACAGTCTGCGCGTGGTGCAGGCGGTCCTCCCAGCGACGGTGCAGACTGCTCCACTGGTGCCGCAACTGCTCACCAAAGCGGAGGGGAACCCCTTCTTTCTGGAGGAATTGGCCCGCACAGTGACCGAGCAGGGCGCTGACGTGCTGTCCACCGCAGTGCCCGATACTGTTCAGGCTGTCCTGATGGCCCGCATCGACCGCTTACCAGCGACCGCCAAGAGTGTGCTCCAGGCTGCGGCGGTCATTGGGAAGGATGTTGCTTTCCCTCTGTTGCAGGCCGTAACCGATATACCTGGAGAGGTCCTTGACCGTGACCTCAGGTACCTCCAGGCCGCGGAGTTTCTCTACGAGACCTATGCCCTAACCGCCCCTCTGTACACTTTCAAGCACGTTCTCACTCAAGAGGTGACCTATCAGTCTCTCGTGCGGCGTGCGCAGCAACAGTATCATGCACGCATCGCCCAGATACTGGAAGTACAGTTCCCAGAGATAGCCGAGACACACCCCGAACGGTTAGCGTATCACTACACGGAGGCAGATCGAGGCGTCCAAGCCATCGCCTACTGGCAACGCGCCGGCCAACGTGCAGTTGAGCGTTCGGCTAACAGTGAAGCGGTGACCCACTTCACCAAAGGCCTCGAGTTAATCCGGAGTCTTCCAGCGACGCCTGAACGTGCTCGACAAGAACTAGCCCTGCAGCTTGCCCTTGGCCCCTCTCTTCGCATGGTGAAAGGCCATACTGCCCCAGAATTGGACAGCTTTTACACCCGAGCCTATGAGTTGTCGCAGCAGGTAGGAGAGAGTCAGCAACAGTTCTCAGCGCTCGTGAGTCTGTGGCGGTTGTCTATCAATCGAGGCAGGATCCCACAGGCGTGTGAGCTGGCGGAGCAGTGCGTAGCCCTCGCTCAGCATGGGGACGATCCGGGACTGCTGCAGGATGCGCACCGGATGCTCGGGGAAAGCTTGTTCTTTCATGGACAACCGGTCTTGGCTCGTACACATTTAGAACAAGGAGTTGCCCTCTATGATGCCCAGCAAGGTCGGGTGCGCGCTTTCCATAGTGGGATCGAGCCTGGAGTCATTTGCCTCTCCTTTCTGGCCTCAACACTGTGGCAGCTTGGGTATCCAGACCAAGCCTTGTCTAGGAGTAATGAGGCACTCTCCCTCGCCCAGGAGTCGTCGCATGCCTATAGCTTAGCCTTTGCTTTGAATAATGCTTCTATGCTCCATGGATGGCGCCGAGAAGTGCAGTTAGCGCAAGAACGGGCAAAAGCCGTGCACAAGCTCGCAAGCGAGCATGGTTTTATACAGTTTTTGCACAAAGAAAGATTCTGGGAGGTTTGGATGCTGGCTACGCAGGAGCCAGATGAAAACAGCGGGAAGTTTATCCCTCAGGATCTCTCCACGTGGCGAGCCATTACATCAGAGCTAGAACTCCCACATCGTCTTGCTATGCTCGTTGATGCTTATGGGTACAAAGGGCAGGTTGCGTTATGGCTACACGCCGTGGATGAAGGGCTAACTTTCGTACAAAAAAATGCAATTTATCATTTCGAAGCAGAGTTGTATCGTCTTAAAGGTGTATTGTTAATGCGGCAGGCTATAGAGCAAGCAGGTACTGCCATTGCCTCTTCAGAAATATCGAGAGTGATTGAAGCTAAGGATGGAGGAGCAACACCGAGATTAGCCCTATGGACCAATGCAGAGGGCTGCTTTCGTCAGGCTCTCGACATCGCCCGCTCTCAGCATGCAAAGTCACTGGAGCTACGGACAGCGGTGAGTTTGAGCCGTCTATGGCAGCAGCAGGATCAGCAAGCCCTAGCCCATCAGATGCTACAAGAAATCTATGGTTGGTTCACAGAGGGTTTTGATACACCAGACTTACAAGAAGCAAAAGCTTTGCTTGAAATGACATGATCTGTCACTCACACCCGTTATCCTGCACGGTGAGGAAAGAACCATGTCGTATGCTTATTCTGCCACCCAGTTAGGCCGTGGCTTCCAACCTTCCTGCATTCAGCAACTGCTTCAAAAGCAGGCAGCCTACACTCCTCACGCACCGGCGATTGCTGCGCCTGGGCGTCTCGCACTTCCCTATGGCCATTTAAATAAGCACATTGACGATATATTGCAGGCTTTGCATGCTATGGGTTTGGGGCGCCATGATCGAGTTGCTCTGGTATTGCCAAGTGGCCCAGAGATGGCTGTAGCATTTCTCGCTGTGGCTTCTGGCGCAACGTGTGCGCCGCTCAATCCGGCCTATAGCGCGAACGAATTTGACTTTTACCTTGCTGATCTGCATGCTAAGGCATTGATTTTACAAGCAGGAATAGACACGCCAGCTCGGGCTGTGGCGCAAGCTCGAGGTATCAACATCATTGAATTATCCCCTCTGTTTGAGGCAGAGGCGGGCCTTTTCACACTGCAAGGAGAGCAACGCCGGCACACGGCATATCAAGAAGGCGCCCAGCCTGATGATGTAGCGTTAGTGTTGCACACTTCCGGTACCACTTCACGTCCTAAAATCGTCCCTCTGACCCACACGAATATCTGTGCGGCTGCGTATAACACCCGCGCGGCTCTTGAGTTGATTGCCAGTGACCGTTGCCTGAATGTTGTGCCACTCTTTCATACATATGGACTTGTAGCGACAACGTTGGCATCTCTTGTGGCTGGGGCTAGCGTCATGGTGCCACCAAGCTTTCAGGCGTCCCGCTTCTTTGCCTGGATGGCTGAATTTGCCCCGACCTGGTACCCAGGGGTTCCCACTATGCATCAAGCTATCCTCGCCGAGGCCCCCCAGTACTACGATGTTATTAGGCGCTTTCCTCTGCGATTCATCCGCTCTGGGGCTGCGCCGTTACCACCGCAAGTGCTAGAGCAGCTTGAACAGGTGTTCAAGACGTTAGTGATTGAGATTTACAGTCTGACCGAGACTTCTGTGATCACGCGTCATCCCCCACTACAAGGAGGTCGAAAACAGGGATCAGTGGGCAGTACACCGGGGCCTGATGTGGCTATTGAAATGGCCATTATGAATGAAGATGATTCGCTATTGCCCATGGGGACAGTTGGGGAAATCGTCGTACGTGGCCCCTCTGTCATCCGGGGCTATGAAAACAATTCTACGGCCAATAGCAGCGCATTCACTCAAGGTTGGTTTCGGACTGGGGACCAGGGATATATCGACTCTGATGGCTATCTGTTTATTACTGGTCGTCTCAAGGAGATCATCAACCGTGGTGGAGAAAAAATCGCGCCACAGGAAATAGAAGAAATCCTCATGAAGCACCCTGCAGTGAGCCATGCGGTGGCCTTTGCAGTGCCTCACATTCGATTAGGTGAAGATACCGCTGCGGCTGTTGTATTGCACCCGTATGCTACGGTTACTGAGCAAGATATCCGCCTATTTGCTGCCAAACGACTAGCTGATTCAAAGGTCCCACGCCAGATATATATCGTGGAGGAACTGCCGAGAACTTCGACTGGGAAGCTACAACGAGTGGGTTTGGCTGAGAAGCTCGCCCTGACAGCATATGGCCCGGGACAGCGTACGAGGCATATAGAGTACACAGCCCCTCGTACACAGACGGAAAAGGCACTGTCAGAGCTATGGTCCCAAATGTTTTGTCTCGATCATGTGAGCATCCATGATGACTTCTTCCAGTTGGGAGGAGACTCGCTTCTGGCCATGCAACTGATTGCTCGAGCACGCCAGACCTGGAATGTTGCACTATCTTTCCGTAGCTTTTTTGAGCACCCTACCATAGCAGGCATAGCCAGGAGCATCGAGGCCGCCAGCCAGACAACCCCCGGCCTGCAGGTGCTGCCGCTGCAACCCGTATCCAGAGACGGTCCACTTCCCCTATCCTATGCTCAGCAACGCTTGTGGTTCCTCGAACAATTGGAGCCTGGTCGGGCGGCCTATAACCTGCCTCTCGCTTGGCGCTTCAACGGTACCCTCAACGTCTCTGCTCTAGAACAGAGTTTCGATGCGATGGTGCGGCGCCACGAAATACTCCGCACCACCTTTCCATCGGTGGATGGGCCACCTATGCAGGTGATTGCCCCAGACCTTGCGTTGCCACTGCCGGTGGTGGATCTTCAGGCCCTCCCGGCGAGCGCACGCGAGGCGGCTGTCCAGCACCTGGCGACAGCGGAAGCCCAGCGACCGTTTGATTTGGCTCGTGGACCTTTGGTACGTGTCACATTGCTGCGCATGAGCAGCGAAGACCATGTGCTACTGGTGACGTTACACCATATCATCTTCGACGCCTGGTCGGCTGAGATCTTCTGGCGTGAATTGGCGACACTCTATACTGCTATCTGCACTGGGCAGCCGGTATCGCTTGCTGCACTGCCCCTCCAGTACGCCGATTTTGCAGTCTGGCAGCGCCAGTGGCTCCAGGGTGAAGTGCTGGAAGCACAGCTAGCCTACTGGAAGCAGCACTTGGGTGAGACCCTGCCTGTCCTGGAACTGCCTACCGACAGGCCACGTCCACCGGTTCAGACCTTTCAGGGAGCACGGCAAACCCTGATGCTTCCCGCTTCCCTTACTGCTGCGCTCAGGATATTGAGTCAACAGGAAGGGGGCACGCTCTTCATGACACTCGTGGCAGCTCTCCAGACGTTACTCTCTCGCTACACCGGGCAAACCGACCTCATATTGGGCATGCCTATAGCGGGCCGCACACGAGTCGAGACCGAAGGTTTGCTAGGGTTTTTTGTCAATATACTGGTCCTGCGCGCTGACGTGAGCGGCAATCCGCGCTTTCGAGAACTCCTCCGGCGTGTCCGTGAGGTCATGTTGGAGGCGTATGACTACCAGGATCTACCGTTTGAACAACTGGTGGAGGCCCTGCAACCAGTACGCGACTTAAGTCGCCATCCACTCGTCCAGGTAATAGTCGCCCTGCAGCAGTCTCCACCGCCAACCATGGAATTGTCGGAGTTGACGGTACACCCAGTCACCATCGATTACGGCACAGCGAAGTTTGACCTGACCCTGTCTGTCCAAGATACCGAGCAGGGACTGCTGGCGACCGTGGAATACAATACCGATCTTTTTGACCTCGCCACGATTACCCTGCTCTTACGCCATTTCCACACCTTATTGGAGAGCATTAGTGCTGACCCGGAACAGCGCCTCGCCGATGTAGCGCTATTGACTACGGCAGAAAGACAACGTCTCCTGGTAGAGTGGAACGACACCACGGCGGAGTATCCGCAGGATACTTCTCTCCATGCGCTGTTTGAGGCCCAGGTGGAGTGTATGCCCAACACTGTGGCGGTGGTCTACGATGGAGAGCAGTTGACCTATAGCGCCCTGAATCAGCGGGCAAACCAACTGGCCCATTACCTGCAATCTTTGGGTATCGGACCAGAGATCTGTGTTGGTCTCTGTGTGGAACGTTCACTGGAGATGATGGTAGGGCTCCTTGGGATTCTCAAGGCTGGAGGGGCGTATGTGCCGCTTGACCCAACGTATCCCACCGAGCGCCTTGCTACTATGCTCGCGGACGCTCAGGTAGCGGTGCTGGTGACGCAGCGGCTATGCATGACGGCGCTGCCTGCGCAGGAAATACCTGTGGTCTACCTGGATACGGACTGGGAGCACATGGCGCAGCAGAGCGCAGCAAACCCTAGTAATGGGGTGATACCAGAGAATCTGGCATATGTGATGTATACCTCGGGATCGACTGGCACACCTAAGGGGGTGATGGTCGAGCATCGTCAGGTGCTGGCTTTCCTGCACGGGTTTGAGCACGTTGCCCCTGGTGGGGAGGGCGGTATTGGCACAGCGGTATGCCCATTCGGTTTCGATGTCTCAGTGTGGGAATGCTTCTCGATGCTGTGCTTTGGCGGCACGCTGCACATTGTTCCTCCCAACATCGTTACGGCTCCCGAACAGTTTGTCCATTACCTGATAGATCATCGTATTGCCAGTACGTATATTCCCCCTACCCTCTTAGATGATGTTGCTAGTCATCTAGAGCAACAGCATGCTCAGATGGCGCTCACGCGTCTCCTGGTTGGGGTTGAGCCTATCCAACAAGGCACGCTGCAGCGTTTGCGCACTCTTTCTGAACAGATACATATCGTGAACGGCTATGGACCAACCGAGACCACCATCTGTGCAACGCTGTTTCCCTTCCACTCGGCGACGGAGCCAGACCGACGCACACCCATCGGCACCCGGATCAATGGGTATGAAGTCTACCTCGTCGATGCCAATAAGCGGCCCGTACCTCTTGGGATGCCTGGTGAACTGCTCATTGGTGGAGTTGGTCTCGCTCGGGGATATATCAACCATCCTGAACTCACCGCTGAGCGTTTTGTTGCCCATCCCTTCAGTACTGTCCCAGGAGCGCGCCTCTACAAAACCGGCGATGTGGCCCGCTATCTGCCGGATGGAAATTTAGAGTTTCTCGGTCGTCATGATATGCAGGTGAAAATGCGCGGCTATCGTATTGAGCTAGAGGAGATCGAAGCGGCACTGCGCCAACACCCGGCAGTGCAGGAGACAGTGGTCCTGGCGCGAGAGGATGCGCCGCGCGGTGACAAGTGCCTGGTGGCCTATGTCGTTGCCCAGCACGAATCAGCTTTGACACCACGGCTCTTGCGCTCTTTCCTGCAGCAGAAGTTGCCGGCGTATATGGTTCCCAGTGCTTTTGTTATGCTTGAGGCTCTTCCACGGACCTCCAATGGGAAGATTGACCGTCAGGCTCTCCCTCTCCCCGCCACGGTGCAATCCCCAAGTGCAGTCTCTTTTGTTGCTCCCCGCACGTTCATAGAGCGTACACTCGCCGACATCTGGGCTGACGGGCTCGGACTGGAGCGGGTTGGCGTGCACGATAACTTTTTCGAATGCGGTGGCGATTCGATCCAGAGCATACAGATTGTTGCCAAAGCCAATCGTGCCGGGTTTCGGCTCACCCCTAAGCACCTGTTCCAACACCAGACGATTGCCGAATTAGCAGCGGTAGCGGGCGCGTTTCCAACCGTCCAGGCTGACCGAGGTTCGGTGATCGATCCAGGCCCCCTCACGCCCATCCAGTATGGGCTCTTGCCTCAGGAACTGGCTGCGAGAGATAGAGAGCATCTTGAAGCTATCTACCCTCTTTCGCCTATGCAGCAGGGCATACTCTTTCACATGTTGTATGCCGCGGAACCAGGGATGTATTGTACGCAGTGGAGCTGCACCTTGCATGGCCATCTGCATGTCTCGGCCTTT
>Ga0114129_10014355_pt1 | contig 11290 bp, 5 predicted proteins | sample RhiMetdeltSRZDD1_FD_80071 | JGI IMG/M metagenome (GOLD analysis project Ga0114129, IMG submission 80071) | Populus rhizosphere microbial communities from Tennessee, USA - Rhizosphere MetaG P. deltoides SRZDD1 (version 2) (version 2) | ecosystem: Host-associated > Plants > Roots > Rhizosphere >... | reverse complement strand
TGCCGGGAGTCGTCGTGTTCTGGATCAGCCGGATGTTGTTCACGAGAACATTCCGCGTAACCGCTCCCGTCGGATTCTCGTCGCACGCGTTTTGATCGTTCACTCGGAACGAGACGCGCGTGTTGACGGGCACATCCGTGAACGAGATCTCGTATCGGTCTGGCGGTACCGGCTGCAGCGGGATGGCCGCGAAGCCGCGCCAGCTCGGATGCGTGTGAGTTGCGCCGACGCCGCTGACACACGCCTGCGCAGACGCCGGGAGATCGGATCTTCTCGCCGTCGCACCCATGAAGACGATGCGGACCGTGGCGGTCGTGGACGGCGTGGTCGGAGGCGACGGCCTGTTCGAGTCGTCGCAGGCTAGAGTTGCGAGGCTGAAGGCTGTCGCCAGGGCCCGCGCGTGCATGCAGACAGCATACTCCTGTCGTTCCACCGCGATCGGTCATTGCCGCCAGGCACGCGTCCGGCGACAACCGATCGAGAACTGGTGACCTTCATCAACGACCTCAACGCGACGTGGATTCGCGCCGCGGAACGGCTGAGCACGCGCGTGCTCTCGGATCTCTACGCCAGGCGCAGGCTAACCGGTTCAGGCGCGATCCGTCTCAATGGGTTGGCGAGCCTTGCGCCTGACCTTTCGGCGTAATCCGCTTCAGCCAATGCAGTCGAGGTGTCTTGTTGCACGTTGACGTCATCGACAATCTGGTTCGGGACGTCCGCTATGCGGTTCGCACGCTGGTCCGCAGTCCCGGATTCACGTTGGCTGCCTTTCTTGCTCTCGCTCTGGGCATCGGTGCCAATTCGGCAGTCTTCAGCGTGGTCAACAGTGTGCTGCTGCGCCCGCTGCCCTACGCCGGTCCCGAGCGTCTGGTCTGGATTCAGGATGGCCTCACGCAATCGCGCGAGTCGCGGTGGGGCGCTTGCGTGGCGGACGTGCTGCTCTGGCAATCCCGAAGCCGCTCTTTCGATCCTCTCGCGGCATGGGCCAGCAATAGCTTCAATGTGACCGGCGACGGCGAGGCGGACCGCGTGATCGGCTTCAGCGTCACCGCACGATTTTTCGATGTGTTGGGTGTACGGCCTCTGCACGGCCGGACGTTCGCTCCCGATGAGGACCAAACGGGACGCGCGCCGGTCGCGCTCATCAGCGAGCACCTGTGGGAGCGGCGCTACGGGCGCAACGTCGGCGCCATCGGTCGCACCGTGGAACTCAACGGACGGCCGTTCACGGTCATTGGTGTGATGCCTGCGAGCTTCCGCTTTCGGAACCCCGACGCGGACGTCTGGACGATTCTCACGTTGACCCCGCCAACCCGCCGCGGACCATTCTTCCTGCGTGGCATCGCGCGCCTGCGGAGTGGTGTAACCCTGGAACAGGCCAATCGCGAAATGGACGCGCTCGGCGCCGAGGTCGAGCGCTCCGACCCCAAAGGCGTCGAGCGTGTGCGCTACCCCGTGACGACGCTGATGGAGGAGGTCACCGGCGATATTCGTCCCCTGCTGGTCGTGCTCAGTGGTGCCGTTGCGTTGGTGCTCCTGATCGCGGTGTTCAACGTGGCCAACCTCATGCTGGCGCGCGCCACTGTCAGGCAGCGCGAAATGGCGATCCGTGTGAGCTTGGGCGCGGGGAGCGCGCAACTCGCGAGGCAACTGCTCACCGAGAGCCTGGTGCTGGCGCTCGCTGCGGGCTCGGCCGGCGTGGCATTGGCCGTGGGCGGAGTGGGGTTGCTGCGTGCGCTCGCGCCGCCCGGCCTGCCGCGTGTCGAGGAGATCGCGCTCGATGGCAGCGTCCTCTTGTTCACTCTGCTCGCGTCGGTGGCGACCGGACTCGCGTTCGGCTTCGCGCCGGCATGGGGCGCGGCTCGCTCAAATCCCGCTGAGCGGCTCAAAGAGGGCGGCCGCAACAGCGATTCAGGAAGCGGCGGCCGACTGCGGGCGGCGCTGGTGGTTTCGGAAATTGCCCTTTCCATTGTTCTACTCGCGGGCGCGGGACTTCTCATCCGCAGCTTCGTGCTGCTCGGGCGCGTGCAGACCGGCTTCCAAACGCCACCGGAAAGGCTGCTGACGTTGCAACTCTCGCCGACCGGAGCGAAGTACAGCGAACGACCGCAGCTGGCTGCTTACTGGGAGCAAGTGCAGTCGCGTGTACAGGCGCTGGCGGGCGTCGAATCCGTGGCGCTTGCGATCACCCTGCCGCCTGGCCGCGTCGCGTTCTCTGACGGTTTCGAAATTCCCGGCCGTACGCCGAAACAGGGCGGACCGGTCGTCCCGGTGCCTTGGGTGAGCTACGACTACTTCCGCACGCTGGGCATCCCGGTCCTGCGCGGCCGTGTGTTCGATAGCCGCGACAAGGACGGCTCGCCTGGCGTCGTGGTGATCAGTGACGTGCTTGCCCGACGCTACTTTCCCGGCGAAGATCCAGTGGGACAGCGCCTCAAGCACGGCGGACCGGGCCTGAATAACCCTTACCAAGAGATCATCGGGGTCGTCGCTGACGTGAAGTACCAAGGAATCGCCAGCGAGCACGTGCCCCTGTACTATGAATCCGTCGATCAGAACCCCTCCCGGCCGTTGTGGCTGGCGGTGCGCACGCACGGGCACGCTCGCCAATGGCTTTCAGCAGTACAGGCGGAGATCCGGACGATAGATCCTAATGTCCCCGTCGCGAGCGCCGGCTCGATGGACGAGGCGCTGTACGAATCCCTGGCCCTGCCGCGATTCCGTTCGACGCTGATGGGGATCTTCGCGGCCTCGGCGCTCGCACTGGCGGCCGTGGGGATCTACGGTGTGCTCGCCTATTCGGTCGAGCGGCGGACACAGGAGATCGGGGTTCGCATGGCGCTCGGGGCGACATCCATGGGCGTCGTGAGGCTGGTCATCGGTCAGGGCGGACGGCTGGCGCTTGTCGGGATCGCACTCGGCCTGGCCGGAGGCGCTGGCGTGACTCGCGTCCTGAGGAGAATGCTTTTCGGCATCACGCCCTTCGACCCAGTCACATTCGTCGGCGCAGCGATCGTCCTTGGCTCGGTCGCGTGTGCGGCGAGCGTGATCCCCGCGTTGCGCGCATCTCGCGTTGATCCCCTGACTGCACTGCGGCACGAATGAGGGGCGATCCCTGTTTCTGTTCAGATTTGCGCGGGCATCCTCGATCAATGACTGCCGAACGGTCGCGGTGAGTAGAATACGCGCACGTCCATCGTGCCTGAATCGCCTCAGCAGGAACGCCTCCGTGAGGATCTCGGTCTCGGCGGAAAGCTCTCCGAGCGCAGCCGCGTACGCCTTCTGAACCATGACGGGACGTTCAACGTCCGCCGCAACGATCTCGGTCCGTTCCACCCATACAACGCCTATCACACGCTGCTCTCGCTGCCCGTCCCGCGCCTTCTCGGCTTGATGGCGACGTTCTACGTCGTGGTCAACGTCCTCTTCGCGGCGTTGTATTGGCTGGCCGGAACAGACGCGCTGGCTGGCGCCGCGAGCACGCCGTTCGCGCGTTTCGAGGACTGCCTCTTCTTCAGTGTGCAAACGCTCGCGACGATTGGATACGGCAGGCTCGTCCCGAACACGCGGATCGCGAACATCCTGGTCGCGCTCGAGGCGCTGGTGGGCCTCCTGGGCTTCGCCATCCTGAGCGGGTTGCTGTTCGCGCGCTTTACCCGCCCCACGGCGAAGATCGTCTTCAGTCGGAACGCCGTCATCGCTCCGTACCAGAACGGGTGGGCACTGATGTTCCGCCTCGTCAACCTTCGGAATCACGACCTGACCGATGTATGCGCCGTCGTTTCATTCGCACGCTGGGTCGAGGAGGACGGATCGCGCCGCCGACGATTCGACCTGCTGACGCTCGAGCGGCCATCGATCATCTTCATGCCTCTGCACTGGGTCGTCGTGCATCCGATTGGCGAGAAGAGCCCGCTTCGCGGTTTGTCGATGGACGCGCTGGTGGCTGCGGATCCGGAAATTGTCTGCCTCATCACCGCCGATGACGAGACGTTTGCCCAGACGGTGCACTCGAAGACCAGCTACGACAAGACGGACATCGTCTGGGGTGCACGCTTCCGAGACATGTACACGTCCGACGTGGATCATGTGGCGATCGATCTTACGCGGCTCCACGATCTGGAGCGCGTCGAAGGCCCTGCCGCAGTTTGAAAGGCCGCGCACGCTCCTTCTTGAACGACCTCGCCAGCCGGGCCGCTCATGCGCGCGGCGCGCCCCGCTGAATTTCTCGATGTCTGAAACAGCCGACCAGGTGGTCGTTCACCATGCCGACTGCCTGCATGTGCGCATACATGACGGTCGAACCAACGAAGTTGAAACCGCGCCGCTTGAGATCCTTGCTGAACGCGTCGGATTCGCGCGAGGTCGTCGGAATCTCCCTGGGCGTCTTCCATCGATTCACTCTGGGCCGTCCATCGACGAACCGCCAGCAATAGGCGTCGAAGCTTCCGAACTCGTTCTGAATCACGATAAACGCCCGCGCGTTGCGCACAGCGGATTCGATTTTCATCCGGTTGCGTATGATGGCGGGATCGGCGATGAGCTTCTGAACTCGTTTCGTCGTGTATCGAGCCACCTTCTGAGGGTCGAAGTCGCTGAAAGCCCGGCGATACCCCTCCCGTTTCTTGAGCACGATCGACCAACTGAGTCCAGCCTGTGCCGCTTCGAGCACGAGAAATTCGAAGTGCTTGCGATCGTCATGGACCGGCACACCCCACTCGCGATCGTGATACGCGAGCATGAGCGGATTGTCGTCGCCGACCCAGCTGCATCGCGTGACCCGTGTCTCCGTCATGACAGCTCAACCCTCGCGGCAAAATCTGGAATAGCCAGCTACCGGATGAATGCGCCCGCGACCGCCGCGGCCAAGGCGACAGCTGCTGCTGACATCATGACCACGCCGAATGCCGACACAAAGGATTCGTCGATCGCCCGCCGTGCAGCGACTCGCTGCGGAGACTCAATCGCGGGCGGGATTTCGGCCCCGGCCAACTTTGGCAACTCGCGATCGATGGCAGTCCGTGCTGCCGCGGGCGGGTCGAGTCGGTCAAGCGCCGCGCTCACGCGCACATCAAAGCTCCGTACCAGCAGGAGGCCGAATCCGGCGATTGCGATCAGGCCAGCGATGCGCGCGACCGCATTGTTCACGCCCGATGCCACTCCAGCGTGCTGCGCCTCGACCGCGGTCATCGCGGTCGTGGTCAGCGGAGCCACGACGATCGCCATGCCGAAGCCAAGCACTGCCACGGCCGGAAAGAACGTCGTCCAGTAGGAGCCGCCGATGCCCAGCCGCGCGAACAGGGCCAGACCCAGTGCGGCGACGATCGGTCCGATGGTCAAAGGCAGGCGACTGCCAACGCGGGCTGTAAGCCCGCCGGACCACCGCGATAACAGAAACATGAGCACCGGGAACGGCAACAACGCTGCGCCCGCGGCGGTGGTGGAGTAATGCTGGACCTGAATGAGATTCAGAGGCACGAGCCAAAACACGGTGGCGAGCGCGCCATACAAGAACAGCGTCAGGAGATTGGCCAGAGAAAACGTGCGAGATCGGAACAAGCCGATCGGAAGCATGGGCCCGGGAACGCTCCGTTCGACAACAACGAGAGCGGCGAGCGATGCCACGCCGCCAAGCATCGCCGCCCGCACGAGCACTCGATCGGCGTCGAGCCTCGGCCACTCGAGCAGGGCGAAGACGACTCCGCCGAGGCCCAGGACCGCCAGGGCGGCGCCCGCCCAATCGATCCGAGAGGATCGTGACGGGTCGCGGCTTTCGTCCATGAACCGCGCCGAGAGCGCGATGACGATCGCGGACAGCGGCACGTTCAGGAAGAACACCGCGCGCCAGCTCACGTGCTCGATCAGCCAGCCGCCCGCGACCGGTCCGATGGCCGACGTCATGGCGCTGAAACCGGACCACGTCCCGATCGCGCGGCCACGATCGGCACCGTCGAATGTCGCGCTGATGATCGCGAGGCTGCCCGGCATGAGAAAGGCCGCCCCGACGCCTTGCACGGCGCGCGCTGCGATGAGCGCACGGGTCGACATCGCGAGACCGCAGGCGACCGATGCGACGGTGAACAGCATGACACCGGCGAGGAATGTCCGCTTGCGGCCCAACTGATCGCCCGTGGAGCCGCCGACGAGAATCAGGCTGCCCAGGAACAAGGCGTACGCCTCGATCACCCATTGAACGTCGGTGATGCTCGCGTGCAGATCTGCTTGGAGAGCGGGCAAGGCGACGTTCACCACCGTCGCGTCGACGAACGTCAGGCTCGATCCGATGATGGTCGCCGCCAGCGTCCATCGACGCGCCGCGGCCATCCGCGCCCCTGCGGGTCGCATCGATGCGGCATCTGTCCCGTCTTGCGTGGATCTCATCAATCTCCGTCGCCGCACGAGACCGAGGCCCTTCTCCGGCGCGAGCGCCTGGTACGACGCGCGGGCTTCCCCGATTCCCCGATCATTTGGAACAGCGCCGCCAGCGTCGCTTCAGAAGATGTACTTCACTCCGAACTGGATCTGCCGCGCCTGGTTCGACGTGCTCGTCACCCGGCCGCCGGCCGCCGTGTCGATCACCGTGTTCGGGGCGGCGAAGTAGACCGAGTTCAGCAGATTGAACGCCTCCGCCCGGAGCTCGATGTTCCTGCCGGGCCGGACGGCTAACCGCTTGAACAGCGAGGCGTCGACGTTCCACTGATGATCCGCACGCAGGATGCCGCTCCCTGAGTTGCCGAACGTGAACGGGTCTGGCACCACGAACGCCACTTTGTCGAACCACTGATCGATCGTCGGAGTGGTGAGCGTGCCGGAGCCGATCCGGTTCGGCCGCTGCCCGCCGACGCCGTTGTTGGCCACGTCCCGCGAGATCGTCGGCGTGAACGGCAGACCGCTTCGGAAGTTGATGATCGTTTGGACCTGCCAGCCGCCGAACAGCGCGTGGCTCCTCGCAAACGGCAGCGCGTATCCCGCGCTGAAGGCGAACAGGTGCGGCGTGTCGGAGGGCGCGGGCCCCTCTTCGTATGTGTAGTTGCCGCCGATTTCCGGCGCGGGCACAGTCCTCAGGCTCGTGGAACGCGTGTAGGACACAAGATACCAGTAGCCGTCGGAGACGCGCTTCTGCAGTTTCGCCTGTAGCGCGTGATACCGGCTCGACATCGCCTGGCTGTGGATGCTCATGTTGCCGAACCGCGGGAACGGACGGCGCGCCTGCACGCTGCCCGGCCCTGCGGGCGGGATGTTGATGTTCTCCGCCTGCTGCTGATGCGAGCCCCTGGTGCCCACGTAATTGACCTCCAGCGCGGTCCGGCTGGAGAGCTCCTGCTGAAATCCGATGTTCCAACGCTGGTCGCGCCCCATCTTCGCCTCGAGCGGCAGCGGACTCCACCCCACCGTGCCGACGGCGGTGCCGAATGGCACCCCCTGATAGAAGTCGGCGAGCGTCCTGGTCGGCACCGCGTTCACGGCGGCCGTCACCGACTCGCTGAGGCTGAACGGCAGGAAATTGAAGTTCAGACGCCCGCTCGTCCCCTCGGCTTCGTAGAAGGTGCCGTAGCCGCCGCGCACGACCGTCCGATCGCCGAACGGCCGCCACGCGAAGCCGGCCCGCGGCGCAATCTGCCGCGTGTCGTTGTGGGTGATGTTCAGCGGCAGGCCGGCCTGGCTGCTCGTCTGAATGAGATCGCCGAACAGCGCATACCCGACATCGGCGAGGCGTTGGACGCTCAGATCGATCGTGTCGCTCTCGCTCGAAACGATGATCGACTTGGCGCGTGTCGGATCGAACGCGGCCGCCTGGTTGCGGTAGCCGGTCAGCCACGGCGTGAACTCGTAGCGCATACCGAGGTTGAGCGTCAGCGAATTCGACACCTTCACGTCGTCCTGCACGAATCCGTGCGCGTAGGTGCCGTAGCCGCCCCACCATGTCGCCGGATTCGACCGGCCCGAGTTGGCCGGGAAGCCGAGCAGGAAATCGGCGAACGCGTCGCCGGTGCCGGCGGCGGACGCCGGGTTCTGCGTCATGACGCCCGTGAAGCCGAACGATCCGTTGTGGGTGCGCGCGTCGGTGAACAGAATGTTGCGCCGGTACATCCGCCCGCCGAGTTTCAGAATGTGCGGCCCCTTGATCCAGGTGACGTTGTCGGTGACCTCGTACTCGCTGCGGTTCTGCCATTTCGGTCTGCCGTCTCCTGCGTTGCCGGAAAAGCCGGTGTAGCCGGAGAAGGTGAACGCCGGCAACGTCGCGATCGTCGGGTCCTGAACGACTTCGAGACCTCGGACGCCCGCCTGCCGCAGCAGATCGACGCCCTGACCCTGAAAGTAAGCCGTCGATCGATACTCGCCGTACATATGGCTGACGCGCAGCTCGTGAACGATCGACGATCCGAATGTCGACGTCAGCGCGCCGGCCAGGTTGTAGGCGGGGCCTTTCAGCTGAGTCGATCCGAGCGCCGGAAACGCCGCCGGCGTCTCCTCCGAGCTGTGATGCCGGCTGAACCGCACGAACAGGCGATGCCGTGCGCTGATCTGCTGGTCGGCCCGCAGCGTGACCTGGTTCGAATCGAACACGGTGATCGGATTCGCGGTGAACGTTCCTTGTGCCGTGTTCGGCAGCGGGATGTACTGCATGAAGAACTGTGCCTGCGGCGAGATTCGACCCAGCGGGATTGTGTTGTTCGCGAATGCCGTGCGCGTGTTGCCGACGGTCGTCAGCGGATCGTAGATCGACGCCCGGCCGCGGAAGTCGCCCGCCCGCTGGTTCTCCGTCGGCACGATCACATTGACGACGTTGCCTTGATCGCGCCGCTGGCCCTCATAGCTGACGAAGAAGAACGTCCGGCCCTTCAGGACCGGACCGCCCAGAGTTCCGCCGAACTGATTGCGCTCGAGGTGCTCCTTTTGCGCGGCGAAGAAGTTCTTCGCGTCGAACGCGTCGTTGCGCAGAAACTCGAACATGCTGCCGTGGACCGTGTTCGACCCCGACTTGGTCACGGCGTTGAAGGTGCCGCCGGCCCCGTGGAACTCGGCAGAATAGGCGTTCTGTTGGACGCTGAACTCTTGGAGCGCATCGACCGACGTCTGGATCCACGTGCCGCCCTGATGCTCTTCGGTGATGTCGACGCCGTCGAGCAGGAAGCGCGTCTGCTGTCCGCTGATGCCGCCGATGACGTTGCCGTTCACGATTTCCGGCCGTACGGTCTGCACGTTCCCCGTCGCCGGCAGCAGCGCCGCGCCGGGCGTCAGCTTGGCGAGCTCGTGAAAGCTGCGGCCGTTCAGCGGCAGGTCGACGATCTGCTCGTTGGTGATGACATGACTGAGCGTCGCCGACTCGGTGTTCAGCAGCGGCGACTTCGCCGTGACGACCAGTTCGGTGGTCAGCGCGCCCAGCGAGAGCACCAGCTCCACGCGAGCCGACTGTCCGACCGTCAGCTCAACCCGATCGCGCACCGTCGTCTGAAAGCCGGGCAGCGAGGCGCTGATGCGATAGAGGCCAGGCTCGAGCGGCGTGACGACATAGTTGCCTTCGCCGTCGCTCGTGACGGTTCGAGAGATGTTGGTCGCCAGATTCGTGACCGTGACCGGGGCGCCCGGCACACCGGCGTGCTGCTCGTCGACAATGGTGCCCAGAATGCGGCCGGTCTGCAGTTGCGCGGCGAGGGTGGGGCCGGCAAGCGAACAGCACGCAACGATCAGGACGATCCGACCGGACAGCCTCGTCCTCATGGTCCTCCTCCACGGGCAATCCAACAATCACCGCTGCGGGACTGAAGCGTAGGGGCGGTGACGCAAGCCGTCAATACCGAGGGACACGCCTTACCAGGCAAACTCCGCGTTCAGGCGCACGACGCGCGGGTTCATGTAGGTGGTCGGCGTCAGCCAGCCCGTCGTCGTCGGAGAGAAGGCCTGGTTGAACGCCAGCGTGACGTTGTTGTTCGCCAGGTTGTTGAGGTCAACACCGACCATCAACCGACGGCCTGCAAAGCGAATGATCTTCTTCGCGGATACGTCGAGCTGGCGAATGCGATCGCCATACCGCGTGCCAGGGGTCACCAGGTTGATTGTCGGCGCGGTCACGGCCGTCAGCGAGCGACCGAGTTGCGCCGCCGCAGCCGCGAGGTCGGCGGCGTTCATCGTGTAATTCGATGAGAGCGCCACGAGCTGGTCGGTGCCGATGTTGTTCTTGTCCTGATACACAGTGCTGAGTACCACGTCGATGTGCGGGATGGTGTAAGTCGCCAGGGCGCGGAACTGCGTCAGGAGCGGCGACTCCTGATGGCAGTACGGATTGAGCAGGAAGTTCTCGGGCACGGCCTTGCGGATGTCACACCAGTCGTTCACCACTTTGCCGGTGCTGGTGCCGCCCGAGAAGGTGAACCGGTGGAGCGAGCGCACGCTGAAGGTCACGTCCACGCCGTTGAACACACGCGTGTCGTTGCCCACTTTGTCAGTCGGCTCGATCAGCTGGTTGACCTGGCCGAACACGTTCGGGTTCAGATCGTAAATCGGCCCCACCGCGTAGCCGCCGCCGCCCGGCAAACGCGGATCGCTCGGCGCGCGCAGCGTGAAGGCGGTGACGTCGCTGGGGGAGACCAGGAGGTTATCGGTCACCGTCCCGCCCGTCGTGTACATCGTGAACACCCGGCGGTAGTAGCCGACCTCCACCGACGCACGCGGGAAGATCTGTTGCTGCACCGACGCGCCGAACGACCAGTCCGACGGACGGACGCCCCAGCCGCTGAGCAGGTCCGGATCGAAGCTTGCTCCGACGAGCTGGTTGGAACCGAACAGCAGATTGTTGATCGCGCCGCACGTGTCGATGCTGCCGGTCGTCGCTGGGCTTTGGGCCAGCGGATTCGCCAGGGCGCAGTCCGGAATGAAGTTGCGGTTCGTGTCCGTCCACGTGCGGCTGACGGCGGGGGCGGTGATGCCGCCGCCCCCCAGCCCTGGACCGAACGGGATTCGGAGCGCCGGGTTCGAGTTGTACGCCAGATTGCTCACGCTGGCGCCCTGCAGGTATTTGCCGATATTCACCTTGAGCGCCGTTTTGCCATCGCCGAAGAGATCGTACGCGGCACCGAGACGCGGAGTGATGTCGTTGTAGCCCTTCACGCCGTCGGTGCGCGGAAAGGTGACGCCGGGGAAGAACCGCGTCCTCGGTTCCACGGTCTCCGGGAACCAGCTCCACGGGTGATCCCATCGGACGCCGCCCTGCAGCGTCAGCCGCTTCACCGTCCACTGATCCTGCGCGTACAGCGACGCCTGCATGGCGCGCGCGTTCACGTTGTACGGG
>Ga0114129_10014353_pt1 | contig 11291 bp, 14 predicted proteins | sample RhiMetdeltSRZDD1_FD_80071 | JGI IMG/M metagenome (GOLD analysis project Ga0114129, IMG submission 80071) | Populus rhizosphere microbial communities from Tennessee, USA - Rhizosphere MetaG P. deltoides SRZDD1 (version 2) (version 2) | ecosystem: Host-associated > Plants > Roots > Rhizosphere >... | reverse complement strand
CTCGGGCAGCGGCACGAGACATTTCGCAAGGAAGTGCAGGCGCGACGCCCAGATCGTGAACTCGTTCGTCCGGGTCCGGAACAACCGTCCTTCGACGCCGACCCAGTCGCCGAAGTCGAGCAGCTTGTAGATCTTGAAGTCGAGCTCCGGGAGCGAGTCCTGCCGGATGTAGGCCTGGATTTTTTCGCGGCCGTCCGACAACACGAGGAAGTTGGCTTTTCCGAAGCTGCGAATCGCAACGATTCGGCCGGCGGTTCGCGTCTGAATCGCCGCTGCCTCGAGGTCCTCTTTCGGCTTCTGGCCGTGTGCGGACACGAGATCGGCGATCGTGTCGGTGCGCTCGAACTTGCGCGGGTACGGATCGAGGCCAAGGCGGACGAGCTCGTCGAAGTTCGCGCGCCGCTGACGAAGAAGATCGGACTCTCGTTCGTGTTCGGTCATCAATCAGCAATCAACAATCAGCAATTTTCAGGCGCCACCTACTCAGGCCTGAGCTCTTTCTTCACCGAATCCAAGATCCCGTTCACAAACCCCACGGCCTCTTCTCCGCTATACGTTCGCGCCAGCTCGAGGGCTTCGTTGATGATCACGCGCGACGGTGTTTCGCGATCGGCAAGGAACTCGAACACCGAGAGACGCAGGATCAATCGATCGATCACCGCCATCCGCTCGACGCGCCAGTTCTCGGTGTGTGTCGAGAGGAGAGCGTCGATCTCTTTGACGCGGTCGATCGTGCCGCGAACCAGTGCGTTGGCAAAGTCTCGCAGTGGATCGGTCAGCGGCTGTTCGGTGTCGTGCGCCGGCCAGTACGTCGCGATCGCTTCATACGCGCTGGCACGCCCAACCTCCCATTGATAGAGCATCTGCAGCGCCGCTTCACGCGCCCGCCGTCGGCCAGACAAGTCGGCTGAGATCATGAATCGCCGCGCGCCGGACCCGGTTCAAAACCGAACGATCGAGCGGTGGCGCGCGCCGGCGCGCGCCCCAGCTGGCGAAACAGCACGGCCATCTCGATGCCCGCGGCGGCCGCTTCCCATCCTTTGTTATCGCGCCCCGATCCGGCGCGTTCGACGGCCTGCGCTTCGGTGTCGGTCGTGAGCACACCAAACGCGATTGGGATCCCCGTCTCCCCCGCCGCCTCCATGATTCCGTGGGCAACCGCCGAGGAAATGTATTCGAAATGAGGCGTCGCCCCGCGGATCACGCAACCGAGGCAGATGATCGCATCGAAGCATGCGGTTTCGGCCGCGCACCGCGCCGCTTGCGGCAGCTCGAACGCACCCGGCACGTCAAACTCCTCGACATCGCCGGACGTTGCTCCCGCCTCCGTCAGCGCGGCACGGGCGCCGGCGGCGAGCGCTTCGGTGATCGATGGATTGAACCGCGACACGATGATCGCAAAGCGATAGCCCGTGGCTCCAGGCAAGCCGCCCGGAGGAACTGCGGAATTCTGGTGGCGCACCGGCTACTTCCCCCTGAACTCCGGCTTGCGTTTTTCGAGAAACGCTCTCGTTCCTTCACGCATGTCTTCGGTCGCGGCGACGAGTCCGAAGAGCGTCGCCTCGAAGGCCTGTCCTTCTCGCTGCGGCATTTCCATTCCCCGATTCACCGCATCGAGGATGTACCGCACCGCCAAGGGCGCCTTTGACGCGAGCGTGTGTGCAAGCTTCCGCGCCTCACCCATCAGGTTGGCGGCGGTGACGACACGATTGACGAGACCCAGACGATAGGCGTCCGCGGCCGAGATTTGATCGCCGGTTAGGAGCAGCTCCAGCGCACGCCCCCGGCCGACCAGCCGCGCGAGCCGTTGCGATCCGCCGTACCCGGGCATGATGCCGAGATTGATTTCCGGTTGTCCGATGCGCGCCGTATCGACGGCGATCCGGATCGTACACGCGAGCGCGAGCTCGCATCCGCCGCCGAGGGCGAAGCCGTTGATCGCGGCGATGACCGGCTTGCCGAGATGCTCAATCAGATCGAAGACATGCTGTCCGCGGAGGGACAACTCCCGGCCGCTCGCCGGCGTCTGGGCCGCCAGCTCATTGATGTCCGCTCCGGCGACGAACGATTTTTCACCGGCGCCGGTCAGAATCACAGCTCGGATCGCGTCGTCGTGTCTGACCGACAGCATCACCCGCCGCAGCTCGTCGACCGTTTGCGTGCTGAGCGCGTTGAGAACCTTCGGTCGATTGATCGTGACGATGGCCACGGCGCCATCGCGTTCAATCAGGATGTTCTCGAGCGTATCCAGCGTCATGACGAAGAACCGAGTATACCCCACCGCCGCGCGGCACTCGCGAGCCAGCCGAGCGCCACACCGAGTGTGGCACCGATGCAATCCGCGAGTACATCGTAGCGGTCGGCGCTGCGACCCGGCACGAAGAGTTGATGAAACTCGTCAGTCGCGCCGTAACACGTCGCCAGCAGGATCGCGAGCAAGCCACGCGTCCACGTGACGCCTCGCAACCGACCGCCGGCAAGAGCTCGAAGCAGAAAACCCGCGAGCATCGCGTACCCAATCGAATGTCCGGACTTGTCGGAGACACCACCGGGTAGCGCGCCAAGATTCGGGATTGACGACGCGGCGAAGATGAGCGCCATCTGAAGAATGACGGGCCCCCAGAGCCAGCGCCGGGACTTCAGATCAACGCGCGGGCGCGTCACAGCGGAAAGAAATACAGCAACCAGCCAAGGACGAGCGCCGTCGCAATGAATCCGCCAAACATCACCGCGCCGGTCCGGAGCTGCTGTCGCGGATGATCGCGAAGGAGCACGCCGAAAACGACCGAGACGAAGAAGGAGAACACCACGAGGAGAACGAAATGCGTCATTTCCGTCCTAACGCGATGTCGTAAGCGTCGAGGATCACCAGAAAGTTGAGGAGACCGGAGACGATCAAAAAACAATTGCCGTACTCGTACGTCACCGCCGTCACCATTCCGCTCCCGGCCTCGAGCAGGCGCGAAAGTAGCCACGGTGCACCGGCAAGGACATTCGCGATCGCGGCCAACCCAACGAGTGGTTCGGAGAACTCGAACGGAAAGACACGGCCGTGCAGCAATAACCCGATGGCGAACATGGCGGGAAGCGCAAGCAGAAACACAACGCCCTTCTGTCGGCGCCCCATCCAGATATGCCCCGCTCCTGGAACGAGCCACGCCGCAAGACACAACAGCACGAGCGTTCCCGGTTCGACAGCACCGCGCGCACGCTCAGCCGCGGTCGACTTCGTCGTCATCTCTCTCTTGATGATACTGCATCCGGGATCCGGGACCCGGTCTCCGGGATCCGATCCACTCGTGCCTCGGCACGCAGCGACTGGACAAATATCCACGCGGCAATTGCGCCCAGCGGTAATGCACAGAGCGCACGTCCGAGGTTCGATGGATTGAGTCCGCTCCACTCCAGCACGACACTGAGGGCGGTCGGAATCGCGGCGAGCAACAGGATTCTTCGAGTATTCGATGGGACACGGGGTCGCCGCGAAACAATCCACGCAAGCACAGCCCCAAGCGCGCCGGAGAAGTAGAGTCCGGCGCATCGACCGCACACGGGCAACTGCGCTCCGGCGAGATGAAACGACCGAGCTGCACGTTGATGGCAGATCAGACCGGCTCCGCTGTACAACGTCGCCGCCGCAGAGACGAGTCGAGGGTTGCCACTCATCAACGCGTATGGCGCGGCAACGAGCGACGCCGACCAGAGAACCGCAGCAATCGTGAGGAAAGCAGGCAGAAACCGAAGCACGGACGATTCTACTGTGGAGCCTTAGTTTTCGCTGATCGTACCGGATCCCGGTAAAGAGCGCGGTTACCGCTGCGGGCTCTGCATTGACTGCGCGGTGCGCGAACTCTCCGCGGTGTAACCCTGACGGGCGCGCGGTTGAAATTCAGGATGCGCGTTGATTTTCACGACGATCCGGCGGAAACGGCCGTCCGCCCGCCAGTTGGAGGGCGAGTAGCCAATCGAGTATTGATTGGACAGCTCGTCGGAAATACCGGCGTAGATTCCCTTCAACTCTTGCACAGTTTGCGGGAAATACGAGAGCGCCCCCGTTTCCTGCGCCAGTGTCTTCATCGAGTAATCGGACTCCGAGAAATACTTGCGCCCGCTCTCCGCGCGCGCGACGGAATAGCGGTTCTGCAGACAGATCGTATAGATGTTGATGCCGCTCTTTCGCGCCATCGCCAGCACATCGTCAAAGCTGATGACGCTCGATGTGTCCTCACCATCCGAAAGGACCGCAATCGCCTGGCGACGGACCTCGCCCGCTTGCTGCGCGGTGCGGGCAAATTGTTTCATCGCGACATAGAGCGCATTGTTCAGCGCCGTCGATCCGTGAGGCTGCGCCCGACGCACGGCCTGCTCGAGCACGCCGCGATCGGAAGTCAGTTGCTGCGAGATGTTCACGTTGTCCCCGAACGTCACCACCGCACCCCGATCGACGTCGCGCAGCGTCTTGAGGAAACCAATGGCCGCGTCGTGCACGACCTCCATCTTGTCGGCCATGCTCGCACTGGTATCAATGAGCAGGATGAGATCGATCGGTACCTCGTGCGCCTCGAAGAACTGAAGATGCTGGAGCACGCCGTCTTCGTAAACCGAGAAGTCGGTCTGCTCGAGTCCCGGTACAAGCCGCTTGCCGTCGCTGACCGTGACGTTCAGCGCGACGAGGCTGGCGCCGCTGCGGAAGACAGTACCCGGCTGCGACTGCTGAGTGGGCGCAGGACTCTGCGCGGCGATGGGAACGGCGAGAGCGAGAGCGGCAAGAGACCCGAGGGCGAGGCGTTTCACGATTCCTCCTCACCGCGCACGCGGTGCAAGCCGCGTTCCGGGGAGAAGATAGCGAATTATTGGGGAAATAGCAAAAGGCACTTACGTATTCCAGACGGCAATACGTAAGTTTTGGACCAATGACGTCCGATGATGGCTCGCCTTCGCGCCTACGTCGCTCCGGCGAGACAACGTTCGGCTGGCTCATGGCCGAACGTCGGCACCCAGTCGTCCGGCTACAAGCCGGATGCGTGGCCGAAATGCTGTTCGTAGCGTTCGAGAAACTCCGGCCAGGTATAGGCATGGCTTTGTCCGCCCAGATGCTCGAGCGCGTAGGTTGCCGCGACGCTCCCGATCTGCGCACAGACGCGGTAGCTCGCACTGCACGCCAGGCCCTTCAGAAGCCCGCCGCGAAATGCATCGCCAACGCCGGTAGGGTCGACAATTCTGTGCGGCGGCACCGCCGCCACGTCCGTTTTTGTATGTCGCTCGATAATCGAGCAACCGCGCTCCCCTCGTGTGACGACGAGGGCGCCACTTCGCTCGAGGATCGCCTCTTCGTCCATCCCGGTCTTCTGGCGGATCAGTTCAAACTCGTAATCGTTGGCAATGACGATCATGGCCCCCGACATCCCGTCGCGCAGATCGTCGCCTGACATCCGCGCGCACTGCTGGCCCGGATCCCAGATGAACGGGATGCCGAGCGTGCGGCATTCCTCGGCGTAGGTCAGCATCGCCCCCGGATCGTTCGGCGAGATAATCGCCAGGCTGCAATCCGGGACGTCTCGGAAAGACAGCTCTCCAGCGTTGGCCATGGCACCGGTGTAAAACGAGGCGATCTGGTTGCTATCTCGATCGGTGCTGCAGAAGAACGACGCCGTGAACTTGCCGTCGACTTCGCGGACCAGTGAGGTGTCGACCCGCGCCGCCTCGAGCCAGCGGCGGTAGTCCCCGAAATCCTGCCCGGCGGTCGCCATCAGCCGGGGCCGCTCCCCGAGCAGGGCCAGCGTATACGCGATATTTGGAGCACAGCCTCCCCGCCGCTTGTCCATTGAATCGACGAGAAAACTCAGACTTACGCGGTCCATGTGCTCGGGCAGGAAGTGCTCCGTGAACTTCCCCGGGAAGGACATCAGGTAGTCGAAGGCGATAGAACCAGTTACGACAATATTCATGGTTATCTGATTAAGCCGTGATCCGGGATCCGGTACCCTGATCCGATCGAATCGGGACTCTGACGACCGGCATGGCGCGGATCCCGGATCCCGGACACCGGATCCCGGCCCCAAGCGGCTTACGAGAGATATTTCCCCACAATCGGCGCAAGCTCACGCTTGACATCGGCAGGAATCGCATCGGGCCGCGTAATGATGGCGTACTTCAGTGCCGACGCACATTCACACGTGCGTTGAAACGGCAGGCGCGCCACGGCTTCCGCGATCACGTGCTGTGCATTGGCCGCGTTCTGCATCAGATTCGCGACAATCATCTCCACCGTGACCTGATCGTGCGAGGGGTGCCAACAGTCGTAGTCGGTGATGAGCGCGATTGTCGAGTAGCAAATCTCTGCTTCGCGGGCAAGTTTGGCTTCTTGCAGGTTGGTCATGCCGATGACGTCCATTCCCCACGAGCGATACAGCTGTGACTCGGCCAGCGTCGAAAACTGCGGTCCCTCCATGCAGACGTAGGTGCCGCCTTTGTGAACCACCGGCGATTCCGGAAGTGTCGCGGACGCGGCGGAAAGACCGGCTGCCTGCGCCGCCTGGTAGGCAACCTCGCTCAACGTGGGACAAAACGGATGCGCGAAGCCAACGTGGGCGACCAGTCCTCTCCCGAAGAATGTCGAGATCCGTCCTTTCGTGCGGTCGAAGAACTGATCGGGCACGAGCATGTCCTGTGGCCGGTATCGTTCTTTCAGCGATCCGACGGCACTGGCCGACAGGATGTACTCGACGCCCAGGGTCTTGAAGCCGAAGATGTTGGCGCGGAAATTCAGTTCGCTCGGCAACAGCCGGTGACCCACGCCGTGCCGCGCGAGAAAGGCAACCCGCTGGCCGCGGAGCGATCCCGTCACATACGCAGCCGAAGGCTCGCCAAACGGCGTGACCACGCGTTGCTCGCGGCGGTCGGTCAACTCCGCCATGTCGTACAAACCGCTGCCGCCAATGATTCCAATAGTCATAATTGGTGAATTCGTGAATTCGTGAATTAGTGAATTGGCGACTTGGTTATCGGTGCTTGGTGAACCTGGATGCCTCAATTCACCAACTCACCAATTCACAAATCCACCAATTCTACTTTACACGCGTACCGGCTCTACGTACTTGCGGCCGTCCTTCTCGCGGATGTAGCCGGCGACGATCGCGGGATCGTGTTCGAAGAAAATCAGATACTCGCGCTCGATCGCCTCACGGAGAAAGGTGCGTTTGAACGCCAGTGTGTCCATTGGATACAGGTCGTATCCCATGATCCACGGCTCGTCGATGTGTGCCGTCGTCGGAATGAGATCGGCGGTGAAGACCGCGGTGCGGGAACCCGACTCAATCATGACGATCTGGTGATGCATGGTGTGCCCGCCCGTCCGGACGACGCGAGCGCCGGGGATGATGGCGCTGTCTTCGGCGACGAGATCGAGTACGCTCGCCGTCCTGAGTGGAGCAAAGTTTTCCTGGATATAACTCGCGCGGTTGCGTTCATGCGGGTGCGTCGCATCATCCCATTCCGCGGTCCTCACGATGTATCGCGCGTTCGGGAAGCGCGGTCGAATCGTTCCCGCCGCGTCCCTTACGGTGAAGCCGCCTGCATGATCGAAATGCAAGTGCGACGCGAGCACGACATCGATACGATCTGCATGGAGACCAGCGTCCGCCAACGAGTGCTCCAGATTGCGCGATCGATCGATGGCGTAGATGGCCGTGCTCTTCGCGTCCATCTTGTCGCCGATGCCTGCATCTATCAACATCACCCCTGCCGCACTGCGGACAAGCAAAGGACGCATGGCAAGCGTGATGCGGTTCTTTTCATCTGCAGGTGCTCTCTTCTCCCACAACGTCTTCGGCACACTGCCGAACATCGCACCGCCGTCGAGACGGAGGTAGCCGTCGAAGAGCGAGATGAGTTCTAGATCACCGAATGTCATACGAGCGTTCTACACTGTCACGCTGCCACGGCCCACGACTATCGTCGAAGGTACGAAGAACCGAAGAAGCGAAGCTGTCGTTCCGTCCGCTGCCGCCGGCCTCCGGCCGCCTCGGCCGGCTTGTAGGGACTCCGGGAATCACCAACGCAAACAGCTTCCGATCGAGTGCTGCTTGTGTTGCTGATTCTCGGAGTCCCTGACCGGCGAAGCGCGTGGCAGCGGACGCCTGTTACGGGACCGGCTGGCGCGCCGGGCGCCAGCCGGTCTGTTTTTCTTCGAGTGCTTCGACTCTTCGAGTCTTCGACGCAAAACCGTTTCGCCCGTTCACCGTTCGGATGAACCTGGCTGCATCAATTCCACCAACACACCATGCGCGCTGGACGGGTGTATGAAAGCGACGAGCGATCCATGCGCACCCCGCCGCGGGACTTCATCGATCAGGCGGACGCCGCGCTCCTTCAGTCGCGCCAGCGCGGCCGCAATATCGTCCACGCGCAGCGTGATGTGGTGAAGACCAGGTCCTCGCTTGACGATGTACTTCGCAATCGGTGAGTTGTCGTCGGTAGCTTCCAGCAGTTCGAGCGCCGATTCGCCGACAGGGATGAAATGTACACGCACACGCTGAGAGGGAACCTCCTCACCCGTTCCGTGTTGGTCCGTGTTCTTCCGTGGCTCGATCTCGAGTCCGAGCGCATCACGATAGAAGCTGAGGGCCTCTCCCAGATTTGCCACCGCGATGCCGATGTGATCCAGAGTCGCCTTCATAATGCCCTTTTCATGATGTCGTCCACGGCGGTGTAGGGATCGATCTCCCGCGCCGCGACGCGATCGAGGATTCGGCCGAGCTCTCCATCCGTCAACACGTCTTCTTCGACATGTTGAAGGAACCGCCGGGCGAGGAGTTCGCGCAGACGGTATTCCGCCCTCGCCCGGCGACGCGTCCCCTGCGATCCTGCGGTGTGCGCGCGGAATCGCTCGATCGTGTCAAGCAGCTCGGGCACGCCGCGGCCAGTCGTCGCCTCCGTTTTCACGATCGGAGGACGCCACTCAGCAGGCGTGAACGTCTGCAGCGAAAGGTTCGCCTCGATCGACGCGACTGTTCGATCGGCCCCTTCTCGATCCGCCTTGTAGACGACGAAGACGTCGGCAATTTCCATGATGCCCGCCTTCAGTGCCTGGACCTCGTCGCCCGCCCCCGGGACGAGCGTCACGACCGACACATCCGCCGTCCGCACGATATCGATCTCATCCTGCCCGACACCGACAGTCTCGATAATGACGATGTCTTTGCCTGCGGCATCCAGGACGAGCGCCACCTCGCCGGTTGCTCGGGCCAGCCCTCCAAGATGTCCTCGGGTTGCCATGCTGCGAATGAAGACCCCGGCATCTCCCGCGTGCGCCTGCATCCGCACGCGATCACCGAGAATCGCGCCGCCGCTGAAAGGGCTGGTGGGATCGACCGCGACAATGCCAACGGTCTGCCCCTTGGTGCGGATCTCCGCCGTCAATCGATCGACGAGCGTGCTCTTGCCCGATCCCGGCGCACCGGTGATGCCGACGAGATATGCGCGTCCAGTGTGGGAAAAGATCTGACGAACCAGCTCGGCGCCTGGGGCGGCTTCGTCCTCGACAAGTGAGATCGCACGCGCCAGCGCACGGGGATCTCCCTCGAGGACGCGGGCGGAAAGACTCGGCGGGTTCACTGGCCGAGGAGCTGACGCGCAATGACCAGCCGCTGGATCTCGCTGGTGCCTTCGCCAATGGTCAACAGCTTCACGTCGCGAAAGTATTTCTCCGCCGGATAATCTTTGACGAACCCGTAGCCGCCGTGGATCTGCACGCAGTCATCGGCCGCTTTCACGGCAATTTCACTCGCGAACAGTTTTGCCATCGACGACTCTCTCGTCGTCCGCGCGCCCTTGTCCTTCAGATACGCGGCCCGATAGGTGAGTAACCGCGCGGCTTCGATCCGCGTCGCATTATCCGCCAGCTTCCATCGAATCGCCTGGAACGCGGCAATCGGTTGTCCGAACTGCCGCCGCTCCTTTGCATACTGCAGCGCCGCTTCGTACGCGCCTTGCGCCAGCCCGACGGAAAGCGCGGCGATGCCGATCCGGCCAGAGTCGAGCACTTGCAAGGTGTTGATGAAGCCCTGTCCTTCCTCGCCCAGCAGCCGCGCCGCGGGAACACGGCAATCCTGGAACACGACCTCGCTCGTATCGCTCGCACGCATGCCGAGCTTGTTTTCCTTCTTCCCCGCGGTCACCCCCGGTTCGCGGTGTTCGACGATGAATGCCGAGATGCCGCGATGGCCCTTGCTGCGATCGGTGATGGCAATGACAACCATGACGCCGCCGATCGCGCCATGTGTGATGAAGTTCTTCGAACCGTTGATCACCCAGCATTGTCCCTGACGGACGGCGGTCGTTCGCATCCCGGCCGCATCACTGCCGGCGCCCGCCTCGGTCAGACCCCACGCGCCGAGAACTTCTCCGCGAACAAGCCGCGGCAGAAACTCCGCCTTCTGAGCTTCGCTGCCAAACATCGCAATGTGCGAAGTGCACAACCCGTTGTGTGCAGCGACCGACAACGCGATCGCAGGGCACACGCGTGCGATCTCCTCGATGCAGATGCAGTATTCGACCGCCGACATCGACGATCCGCCGTACTCCTCAGGAAACTGGATCCCCATCAGCCCAAGCTCGGCGAGCTTGGGCAGCAAATCCATCGGAAAGTGCTGCGACTCGTCCCACTCCATGACGTGTGGGCGGATCTCCGCTTCGGCAAACTCGCGAACCGTGCGCCGCAACAGTTCCTGCTCGTCGGTGAGGCGAAAGTCCATCAGTTCTTGAAACTGTACAAGGGACAAGGGAAAAGGGAAAAGGGAAAAGGGAGAAGGGAAAAGGTAAGGGCCAAAGGTATCCTTGTCTATATGCGCTTCCTTTCCTTTTCCCTTTTGCCTTTTGCCTTGTCCCTTTTGCTGCTTACTCCGTCCACGGCGGCAGCAGACATCACCGCTTTCCTCGGCTCGAATCCAACACCGACAGCCCGACTAGTCAAAGGCGCAGGCGTTGGCGTCGGACTGGTCATTGTCGGTTTTGAGTTCGAGTACGCACATACGAACGAAGATCGTGAGCAAGCGGCGCCCGGGTTGTGGACTTACATGTTCAATGGACTCCTGCAGACACCGTTTCCGATTGCGGGCATGCAGTTCTACGGGACCGCGGGAGGCGGCGTCTTTCATGAAACGTTGAGCGACCTATCGGAAACGAACTTTGGGATTAACGTTGGGGGAGGAATCAAACTGTCGTTGGCGGGGCCGCTGCGACTGCGGTTCGATTATCGGGTGTTCACGTTGCAGGGGTCGCCCCTGTATTCG
>Ga0114129_10014350_pt1 | contig 11291 bp, 8 predicted proteins | sample RhiMetdeltSRZDD1_FD_80071 | JGI IMG/M metagenome (GOLD analysis project Ga0114129, IMG submission 80071) | Populus rhizosphere microbial communities from Tennessee, USA - Rhizosphere MetaG P. deltoides SRZDD1 (version 2) (version 2) | ecosystem: Host-associated > Plants > Roots > Rhizosphere >... | reverse complement strand
TACGCGCGCGCGTTGTCAGGCCTCGCCCACGGCTTTGGGTTGCGAAGCTATCTCCCCCAGACGCTGAGCTCCGTCACCCCGTTCGACAGGCTGTTCGACGTCCCCACGCTGCCCCCGTGACCGACGTACCGCACCCAGCGCGCATCCACGTCGGAGAAGTTGAACGCCTCCTCGGCGGTCGTGGTGCCGCTGGTCCGCATGTTCTCCAGCACCTTCGTCCACTTGTCCGGCTCGGTGGCGACCTCCAGGTCGAAGCGGTAGCGCACGGTGCCTCCCAGGTATGAAGCGAACGTGACGCGGCCCACCTTGCGCGTCGTCCCCAGGTCCAGTTGGAGCCACGCGCCGTCGCCGTAGCCGGACCAGCGCGTGGCGAGGTCGCCGTCCACGGCGTGCCACGGCACATGGCCGCCGTCCTCCGTGCTGGCGGTGACCGCCGACGCCGCCGGCGTGATCTCGACGTAGTCCGGCGCGTACCAGGGGCCCCACGCCGTGCTATTGGAGCCCACGCACTGGATGACGCCGGTGCTGTTCAGCGCGCAAACCAGACGGAATGGGGCGCTGTCGCGCGCCGGGTCGATCCACGTCACCGCATCGGGGTCAGAGATCGAGGAGATCGCGGGCAACTTGGGGAGGTCCCACTTCCACCAGTCGTTGATCCATTGTCTGAAGCCGATCGAAGAGGCACCATCGTTCGGGGTCTTGAGATCGTGGAACACGTCGTAGCTGTTGCCGTCGACGCCGGCCGTCAGCCCGGGGCCGGTGAAGGTCTTCGTCCAGGCCATCGCGATCCAGTCCGACCATGCGCCGCGACCGACGTCGTAGGCGTTGCAATAGAGGACGCCCGTGGTTCCGTACAGCAATCGCTGGGCGCAGACGGCGACTTTCCTCCCCGACGGCGTGTCATAGACGGCGGCGTCCGGAGCGGAGGAAAACCCCATCGTGGGAGAGACGGGGTTCGTGCTGTCGTTCGTCCCACCGGGAATGAGCGCCCAGTCGGTGACGCCGCTCAGTCCGGAGGCCGTCTGGGTGGCCATCCGGTGATGGATGCCCCCATCGGCTCGCCGCCCGAAGACGTGGATGACCGAGCGCGCCGCCTGCTCCCCGACCGCGGGATCGTTCTCGACGGCGATCGACAGGCCGGAATCAAAAGAGCCGCCACAGGACATCCAGGCGCTCCACGGTGGGAACGCCGTCGTGGGGCCCCAGCCGGTCGGCAGCCCGCGAGAGGCGATCCAGCACCCGCCATCGATCGAACGCCGGCCCACCACGAACTGGCCGAACACGCCCACGGCAGAGTCCGGGTCGGAGTTGAAATCAGACGCCCCTGGAATCGCGTTCCACCCCTGAGTGGACCAGGAGGCACCGCCGTAGCGGTATCTCTGCCCCTGGCTTCGGTCGAGCGTGTAGAAGCGGTTGTCGTTCATCCTGGCGATCAGGCTGTAACGCCCCGCGGTCGAAGACGATATCGACGGGCCGCCCACGAACGTGCGCGTCTCGCCGGCGACGGAGAGGGAAATCGACAAGTAGAGCAGGGCTGCGATGAGCACGACGAACGGCGGGCGCTGTCCTCGGTCCGTCATGAGACCTCCTTGTCAGCGGCTCCATGAGTGCGCTATCTCCCCCAGACACTGATCTCGGTCACGCCGTTCCACGTGGTGGTGCCGCCGCCCTTCAACTGGGCGCCGTAGCCGACGTATCGCACCCAGCGCGCGTCGACGTCGTCGAAGTCGAACGTCTCCTCGGCGGTCGTCGTGCCGCTGGTCACGAACTGCGGCGCGGGCTGCCCGCTCTTCCGAACGTTCGTCCATTGGTCCTTCACGGTGGCGACCTGCAGGTCAAACCAGCCCGAGCGCGTGTCCCCGCGATAGGTGGCGATCTTCAAGTAGCCCACCCGGCGTGTCGTCCCCAAGTCCAGTTGGAGCGACGCGCTCGGTACGTCGCCGACGCCGTCGCCGTTGCCGGACCAGCGCGTGGCGAGGTTGTCGTCCACGGTGTTCCCCGGCACGTTGCTGTCGTCCGTGCTGGCGGTCACCGCCGAGGCCGCCGGTGTGATCTCGATGTTCGAATAGGGCGTGAACCACGTGCCCCATTGCGTGCCGTACGACATCGCGCACTGGATCAGGCTGTTGGTGCCGAGCCTCGTGCACACCAGGCGCCGCCGCATGTTGTTGTTCACCGTATCGACGAACGTCGCCGCATCGGGATCGGAGATCGACGAGACCGCGGGCGGCGCGGGGATGGGAAACCTCCACGCGTCGTTGGACCAGGCCACGGCGCCGATCGAAGAAGCGAGGCTTCCGTTGGGGTCGTTCGGGACGCGGTCGTAGAACACGTCGTAGCTATTGGCGTCGACACCGGCGGTCAGCCCTGGGCCGGCGGAGGCCTTGGTGAGGCCCATTACCTTCCAGCCCGCCCACGTGCCGCGGTTCATGTCGTAGTTGTTGCAGTAGAGATAGCCGTTCGTTCGATGGCCGCAGACGCCGACCTTGGTTCCCGACGGCGTGTCATAGACGACGGCGTCTGGATCGGAGTCGAAGCCTTTCGTGGGGGCAGGCGCGCTCGAGTCGTCGGTCGTGCTGGAGATCAGGGTCCAGTCGGTGAGGGGGCCGAGTCCGGGCCCGTCGTAGAACATTCGGTGGTAGATCCCGTCGTCGGTCCCACGCCCGAAGACGTGGAGGACCGAATACGAACCCTGGTTGTCGGTCGCCAACGACAAGCCGGAGTGGAACACGCCGCCGCAGGGGTTCCAGGCGCTCCATTGCGGAAACTGGGTGTCGCTCCCCGAGCCCGTCGGAAACCCGCGGCGGGCGTACCAGCAGCCGTTGTCGCTCGCGCGCCGGCCCACGACCCACTGCGCATTCATGCTGACGGCCGAGTCGGGGTCGGAGTTGAAGTCGGACACCCCTGGGATTGCGTACCACCCCTGCGTGTTCCAGACCGCGCCGCCAAAGAACGACAGCTCGTTCCGGTCGACCGAGTAGAAACGGTTGTCGCCCTTTCTTGCGATCACGGTGTAGCGACCCGCGGTCGGCGACGACACCGATGGGCCGGAAACGAACGTGAGCGTGTCGGGGTGTGCGGAACGAGGAGCCGATGACAAGAGTGCGGCTCCGATGAGTGCGCCGAATAGGCCACGATGTTCGTGGATCATTACGAGACCTCCTTGGCACCGACTCAATGTGAGCGCCTACCTTGAAGATCGTGGTCGCGTCCTGGAAGCGGCAGATATGTTGTGGGCCCGCGGAGCCGTTGTCCCATCGCGCGGGGGCTGGTGTCGGCTGGTCAAGGTCTTTGCTGGAGGGTCCCCCGCACCGACAACTTTCCCGGCGCACACACACGCTCGGCTCGTTCGTGCTGTACATGGCCACGAGCAGCGGCGTGTTCCGCAGCCTCGACCGCGGCAAGAATTGGCGGAGGTTCTCTCGGGGCCTGCGGCTCGACGAGGAGGTCGCGGATCTCGTCCTCAACCGCGACAACGCGAACCCGCCGACGCTCTATGCGGCCACGCAGCGCCGCGGCTTCTGGCGGCGCGCGCTGGTGAGCGGCCCCGAGCGGTGACGGTGATGTGGTGTCGATCCCCCTTCGACCCGCGTCTGTTGTAGCAGTTCGGTCCCGAGGTGCCGAAGCCTCACCACGCGGAATCGCTCCGACTCGCGCTCATGCGATGTGACGGGTTCGGATCGTCTCCTCCGCGTGAGACGACGGGTCTACTCCGGGTCGTCCCCGCCGAGAGGCACCGGGCGGACGTCGACGATCTCGGGGATGATGGCGTGCAGTACTTCGGAGAGCCCGTCGAAAGTGTCGTCGTCGGGGACCCTCCAGGTGCCGACGAGGCAATGATCGCTCTCTTCCAGAAGCGACCCCATGCGGCGGACATGCACCAGACGCTCGGCGACCGTGTGCGCCTTCCCGGGTAGCGTCTCGACCACGACGCTTGTGACGAGCATGACGTCCTCCGGCTTGCAGGCCCACCTGGGGAAGGGGGCAGGATGGAACGGGCGGTGGGCCCGCCGATCTCCGAGAAGCCTACGCCCGCCGAGGTCGGCCGGTCAAGACGATTCCAGGGTACGCGACCTCGAGGTCCTCGCCGCGGGGTTCCGTTTAGGACTGCGGTGCCGCCACGATCGCGAACCGCCGCGCGTCGCGGGCAGCGATCGGTCGGTCCACGGGCCGGAGCGCCCCCGACTCGTGGTCGATGACGAATGCGGCGACGCCGCCGGGGCCTCCGAAATAGACGAAGCGGCCCGAAGGGTCGACGACGACGGGGGCATCGTGGCGGTCAAGATGTGGACGACCCTGATCGACGTCGAACGGCGAGCCCTCCAACGGCGCCATCCCGCCGTGCGCGCGATCCACGGTGAAGGCATTGCCGTGGGACGTGTAGGCGAACCGGCCTTCCGTGTCGAAGACGATCTCGTCGTTGGGATCGACCGGGAGAGAGGGCTCCACGCGCAACGATAGAGGAATGCCGGTCTCCGGATCCATTCGGAAAACTGTGAGGCCGTCGTCCCAGCCATACACGAAGGAACCTCCCGGGTGCACGGCACAGACCCGCACGCCGTCGCCGGTGGGGAAAGGCGAACCCGCCGCCGGCGAGAGCCGCCCGGTGCCCGCATCCGCGCGGTATCCGTAGAGCTCTCGGAACGAGAGCCGGCCGCCATGGGTGCCGTCGTCGCCTGCGTACACGAGCCGTCCCCGGGGATCCATGGCCAGGGACGTGGCGTCGACGGGGCCGGACACGCGCCGCGCCTCTCGGAAGACGCCAGTCGCACGATCGAGCTCGAGCTCGAAAATCGAGGTCGTCCAGCCGGCCAGGTAGGCGAGGCGTCCGCTCGGATGAACGGCCAGAGCCACCGGCACACCGCCGGGGACGGCAACCGGGGAGTCCGGGATCTCCTCCAAGGCGCCGGTCGGCGCGTCGACACCGAATACGGAGACGCGGCCCCCATAACCGTCCACGGCAAAGAGGAAACGCCCGAGCGGGTCGGCAACGAGTTGGATGCCAGCGAGGGGATGCCGGGTCCGAAAGGGAGCCCCGGGTACGGGTCTGAGCGCGCCGGTATCGGGATCGATCGCGTAGGCCGAGATCTCTGTATAGATGGGAAACCCTTCGTCGTTGTCCGCGAGGTAGGTCAAGGCGTAGAGGTAATGGGACCTCGGTACCGCACGGGTCTCGACCGACTCCGGCTCAGCCAGGGCATCGAGTGCGGCCGGCCCCGAGCCGCCGCACGCGCACACGCCGAGGAGATACGCGGCACTCGCGAGGACACGCGCCCGCCCCGATCGTTGCGGTGCCGGCATGAGCATTGCGAAACCGATTGTACGCGGTGCACGCCGAGATGACGATGCAGGGCCGCGTTTCGGCGGCGATCTCGTCGCCAGCTTCGCACCGATCCGCGCGTCGTGCGCGTTCCAACCTTGGAACACAGTGGCACACCCGCGGGTCCCGCTTTGGAACAGCCGGCCTCCCAAAAGTACTTGAAACCAAGTTTCATTGAGAGTTCGTTCTACCAAGCTCAATCGACCCATCGCCTCTCAATTCCTCGTCCCGCAGGATTCTCACCGGTCGAGGTTGCAGGGATCGGATAGCACCGTCACTCGGACGTCACTTTCGGCCCCGATATTGCTGTCTGGACACGTATCGAGGAGGCCTCATGGCGCGGTGTCACCGCCTGGTCGTCGCCGGGGTGTTGTCGGGTGTCTTCCTACCGGCAGGAGCGGCGGAACCTTCGGCCAGAAAGGCCGAGCGCTTTGCGGTCTCCGCTCCGCTGGCCGGGATCGAGGTCCCTCTCGGCGACCACGTCCAGTGACCGTGCCGATGCCGAACGGCGAGCCGACTTCGTCGCCCCAACCGGAGCCCGAAAACGTCGATCGTCTCTTCCCGGAGCTTTACTCCGAGCTCCGGCGCATCGCCCGCGCGCATCGCTGGCGGCGCGGACGTTACGACACGCTGTGCACGACGGCCCTCGTGAACGAGGTGTACCTGCGGCTCAAGCGGGCGGGACGTCTCGCCGCCAAGGACCGCCTCCATTTCCTGGCGCTCTCCGCCCGCGCGATGCGTTTCGTCCTCATCGATTACGCCCGACGATCGTACGCGGAGAAGAGAGGCGACGGCGCCGTCGCCAAAGGCGTGGACGCCGATGGGATCGCGGCGCCGATCGTGAGCGCCGAGAGCACGCTGGCCCTTCACGCCGCCCTCGAGGATCTGGCCCGCGTCAGCGCGCGCATGGCCCGCGTGGTCGAATGCCGCTTCTTCGGAGGCATGACGGAGGAAGAGATCGCCGGGCTGCTCGGCGTGTCCGAGCGCACGGTGCGCGGCGATTGGCAGCGGGCCAAGATCTGGCTGGCCCGGGCGCTGGGCGCCCCCGTCGGCGAGGTCTGACGGATCCAAGGCCGGCGGAACCCGCGGCCCGTAGCGGCCAATCATCCGTTCCTCATTCAACGCGACTGCGGGTTCGACGCTCGTCGCCGGCGCCACGTTCCCCCGCTTCGCGCCGCCCGCGCCGTTGATGACGAGCATACCCGTCACGCTGTTGTCGCAGTGGACGCTGTTGAGGGCGGCGCCGCCGTTCCGGGCGCCGGGGTAGTACCCGGTCTTGCCCCAGCACTGGCTCCGGTCGGGCATGCGGCGTAGTCTCCGAAGCCACCGGCCCGAGACCACGGCGCTGTACGAGGTCGTAAGTGACACCCTCGAGACCCGCCGCCCTCCACGCTAGTCGAAGATGATCGATCCGCAGTACGTGTGCAGCTGTTGTGCTATAGAGTGCGTGTTGACGGAGCTCGTCATGTCCTCCCCGCACAAGCCGAAGCACCCCAAGAAGTCGTAGGCCGCAATCCAGAAGAAGGTTCGAAAGGTCGCCTGTGGGACAGCCCAGAGCCAGCGCGTGCCGCCGATCTTCACGTCATACTGGCTGGTTCCTTTCGCCGAGCACACGAGACCCGAGTACCACGTGATGTCCCTGTAATCGGCCCAGGTCGCCCCGTAGTTGAAGAGAAACCAGTTGCGGTCCCAGCCAAGAACCTGGCACTGCTCGAAAGTGCTGAGCCACTGGCGGTCACAGCATCCGTTGTCGCACCCTTCCAGCACACGCGTCGCCGTCATCTCCGACTTCGGCGTCGACGACTCAGGCGTCAACCAGCCTCCGACTGGCTTCGACTCCGGCCTCGACTTGAAGAGCGCCGGTGGCGGCGGAAGAGCGTTCTTGTGAGCCGAGCTCCTGCTCCGCTCGATTCCGAGCTTATGAATGGCATTCATGCGCTTCTCGAGCTGCGCCAAGGCCTGCGGAAACGGGTCGTTGGGCGCCACGGATCGCCAGGCCTCCAACAGCCGCTCGGGCCTCTTTCCCTGCGGATCGAAGACGGGGCTTGAGAGCGCGACCCCGGTCTCGGAAACGAGCACGCCGTCTCCTCCATCGTAGAACTCGACCACGTTGCCGTTGGGCGCGACCGCCGAGGCGACCGGTTTTGGGGCCCTTGGGGCGGGAGCCGCCCAGGCCACCCCGGCCATTTGGGCCGTCATCAGCCCCATAAGGATTGCCGAGGAGCGTCGGACCGCACGACGCATCGACTTCGACTCCGAGAGAATCATGTTTGTACCCTCCATATGCCTCATGGACCGAGGCGGCGAAGTGTGACGGCGGCGGCGATTGGGGGACGTGTTCGACACCAGGAAATCGAGCGCGGTCGCCATCAGGGCGTCGGTCGTCGTTCGTTTGCGCATGATCTTCTCCTTAGCTCGTTTGGCCGCGCCGGCGCGCGCCGGAGCGGACGTGTGCCGGTTTCGGATGGCGCCGGTGTCACCAGCGACGCGCGGTCCACGTCTGTCTCCAACTCATGATTCGCACCTCTCTCTCTCTTCGGTAACTCGTTGGGGTTGGTCCGTGATTTGTTCCGATCGCGATGAAGTCTGATCGATGGTCGTGCTCACCGCCGCGCGGTGTGCCTTCGCACGCGGTGACGATGCGCACGCCGCCGAAGTCCTCTGCGCGCGCACGAAACGGGCTCCTACCCCTTCAACTCGCAGCCGGAGAGAAACGCCGGCAACCAGAGTTGCACTTTGGGCGATCAGCGCGATGTGAATTGCCCGCCTGCCTCACCGGAGCTCGAGATCGAGACACGTGCGAATGCTGACTACTCTGTCGGGCTCTTGCGTGGCCGTCGCGCGCCATCGCTCCTGCCGTGTCACTCCTGGCCAACGGGTGAGGTCATGCCGCGTCGCACTGACCGTGGTCGAGACATCGAGCCGTCTTTTCCGAGAAATGCGCAGGGCACGCGGAACACTGTTGTCAGAGAGTGTAGTTGTGTCCTCATCCTGAGACTTGTGGCCGACGTCGAAAAGCAGCAGCGGTGCGCGGGCACATTGTCAGGTCGGCGTGACCATGTCACCATCGCGTCGTTTCCCTGCACCGGCCGCGGCCGCCCAACGGCCAAGGTCTTTGCTGGAGAAGGCCGAGTGACCGCGCGATGTCGAACGGCGAGCCGACTCCGTCGCCCCAACCGGAGCCCGAGAACTTCGATCGGCTCTTCCCGGAGCTTTATTCCGAGCTCCGGCGCATCGCCCGCGCGCATCGCTGGCGCCGTGGACGCTACGACACGCTGTGCACGACGGCCCTCGTGAACGAGGTGTACCTACGGCTCAAACAGGCGGGACGTCTCGCCGCCAAGGACCGCCTCCATTTCCTGGCGCTCTCCGCCCGCGCGATGCGCTTCGTCCTCATCGATTACGCCCGCCGGTCGTGCGCGGAGAAGAGAGGTGACGGGGCTGTCGTCAAGGGCGCTGACGCCGACAGGGTCGCGTCGCCCCCCGTGAACGCCGAGAGCACGCTGGCCCTTCACGCCGCCCTCGAGGACCTGGCCCACGTCAGCGCGCGCATGGCCCGCGTGGTCGAATGCCGCTTCTTCGGAGGCATGACGGAGGAAGAAATCGCCAGGCTGCTCGGCGTGTCCGAGCGCACGGTGCGCGGCGATTGGCAGCGGGCCAAGATCTGGCTGGCCCGGGCGCTGGGCGCCCCCGTCGGCGAGGTCTGTCGGTGACCGACATCGATACCGTCCGCTGGCAGCAGATCGACGACCTGCTGGCGGCGGCGCTCGAGCGGCCCGCGTCGGAGCGGCGGGCTTTCGTCGAGACCGCGTGCCGCGACGCCGCGTTGTCCAAGACGGTGCTCTCGCTGCTCGAGCTGGAGTCGCGAACGCCCGCGTTCCTGGAGGGCGATGCCGTCGGCCATGCGCTGCCGTTTCTGGCCGACCTCGAAGGGCCGGAGGTGCTGCCCGTCTCCGGAGACCGCATCGGCGCCTATCGGCTCGTTCGTGAGATTGGCCGAGGCGGCATGAGCGTCGTGTTCCTGGCCGAGCGGGACGATGGCCGGTTCCACAAACGCGTCGCCGTCAAGGTCATCCAGCCGCAGCTCATGCCCACGCACTTTCGCGCCCGCTTCCAGAGCGAGCGCGACATCCTGGCCCGGCTCGAGCATCCCTCGATCGCGCGCCTGCTCGACGGCGGAGAGACCGAGCGCGGCGAGCCCTACCTCGTCATGGAATACGTGGAGGGCGAGCCCGTCGACGCCTACTGCGACCGCCGGGCGCTCTCCGTCGAGGACAGGATCGCCCTCTTCCTGAACGTGGGCGAGGCCGTGGCCTACGCCCATCAGAACCTCGTCGTCCACCGGGACATCAAGCCTCGCAACGTCTTCGTGTCGGATTCAGGCGAGGTGAAGCTCCTCGACTTCGGGATCGCCAAGGTCCTGTCCGAGGGCGCCGAGGTCTCGATGCAAACGGTCACCGGCGATCGCGCGATGACGCCCGCCTACGCCTCGCCGGAGCAGGTGCGCGGAGAGCCGATCCGAACGGTCAGCGACGTGTACAGCCTCGGCGTGCTCCTCTATCAGTTGCTCACCGGCCAGCCGCCTCATCGCCCAGGCGCTCTCCCCCACGAGATCGCGGCGGCGATACTCGACCAGGAACCCACGCGGCCGAGTGCGGTCGTGACGCCGGACGCCGGGCGGCGGCGCCGGCTCCGCGGCGACCTCGACGCCATCGTCATGAAGGCGCTGCGCAAGGCCCCCGACCGTCGATACCCCTCCGTCGAGGCGTTCCTCGACGACCTCCGCCGCCATCTCGCGGGAGCCCCGGTGGCCGCCCGCGGCGACGATCGATCGTACCGCTTCGGCAAGTTCGTGCGCCGGAACTGGCCGGTGCTCGCGGTGACGGCGGGGCTCGTCGTGGCGGGCAGCGGGGCGGCGGCGTTCCACGCGCGGCGCATCCAGAGGGAGCGCGACGTCGCTCGCCGCGAGGCGGCCACGGCCGAGGCGGTGACCCGCTTCGTGGGCAGCCTGTTCTCGGCATCCAACGCCTGGGAGTCGTCGCAGACGCGGGCCGACACCCTGACCGCGCGGGCACTGCTGGAGCAGGGCACGAAGCGCATCCGGACGGAGCTGGCCGCCCAGCCCGAGGTGCGCGCCGAGCTGCTCGGCGTGCTCGGAAAGATCTACTCCAGCCTCGGGGAATGGGACCAGGCGGAGTCCCTGCTGACGGAAGCGCTCTCGCTCCGGCGTGCGCTGCACGAGGACCACGGGACGGGCATGGCCGACGACCTCGAGCAGCTCGCTCTGGTGTCGTATCGCAAGGGCGACTACCGACGCGCGGAGTCAGGCGATCGCGAGGCCTACGAGATAAGGCGGCGGCTCTTCGGCCCCGAGAGCGCGGAGGCGGCCGCGTCCCTGGGCCGGATGGCCATGGACCTCCGAAAGGAGGGAGAGCTCGCCGAGAGCGAGCGGTTCTTCCGAGAGGCCCTGCGGATCGAGCGTCTCCTGCACGGCGACGAGCACAAGGACGTCGCCGCGGCGATGAAGGGCCTGGCCATGATCCGGCGGGAGCGAGGCGATCTGCAGGAGGCGGAAGCGTTCGCGCGGCAGGCACTCGGGATCAGCCGGCGGCAGCTCGGAGAGACGGACCCGCTGACCACGGAACATCGGAGCGATCTGGCCACGATCCTTCGGACGAAAGGAGACCTCGACGAAGCCGAGCGCCTCTTCCGCCGCGCGCTCGAGGACACACGTCACTGGTTCGGGGACGAGCACCCGAACGTAGCCATGCGGTTCCAGGGCCTGGCCCTCACGCTGCAAGAGAAAGGCGCCTTCGACGAGGCGGAGCGTCTCTACCGTGAGGCGCTGCGGCTCAACCGGAAGTTCGCGCCCAGGGACCATCCGCAGATTGCGATGAACCTCCACAACCTCGGCACCGTGCTCTATGACCAGGACGACCTCCGGCATGCCGAGCCGCTGCTGGAGGAGGCG